>Ga0302319_10018274_pt1 | contig 12796 bp, 14 predicted proteins | sample Bog_T0_2_FD_203319 | JGI IMG/M metagenome (GOLD analysis project Ga0302319, IMG submission 203319) | Peat permafrost microbial communities from Stordalen Mire near Abisko, Sweden - Bog_T0_2 | ecosystem: Environmental > Terrestrial > Soil > Wetlands > Peat | place: Sweden: Abisko, Stordalen Mire...
GGAACTGGTCTATCGCCGGGAGTTCGCCACACACCAAGAAGCCCGCACCGCCATCTTCGATTACATCGAATGTTTCTACAATCCCAAGCGCCTTCATAGCGCCCTTAATTTCCTGTCCCCAGTTGACCTCGAAGCCAAAAACAATTAACCAAATGACTCGATTTTACTGTCCGTTTTTTCGAAGCAAGCCCACTGTCAAAATTGTTCCCGAACGGGAATAAAGCGCTTGATTATTGGATTAATTGCTGTATTGTTACCGTGCGGTAACATTATGGTTGAATCATGAAGCATGATTCTAAAACAATTGGCGAGCTGGCCAGAAACACCCGTAAAACCTTGGGCGTGACCCAGCAGGAACTGGCCATGACTTTGCGGTTCATCATCGAAATGGAACAAGGAAAGCCAACCTGCCAGCTTGGCAAGGTGCTTACCGTGCTGCAAACGCTCGGCGTCAAAATCGAATTGTTCCCCTCCGCCGGCAACGGCAGCAAGAAAGGGTTTTAAACCATGGCACGGACGTTGGACGTTTATTTGCGCCGGGATCGGGTGGGCAAACACACATGCAACCCAAGTAGTTGCCTTCGTGACTTGCAGGCTCGGTTGAGAACTCGGTTGTTCCGATGTGGCCATTATGAAATTGTATAAACGACCATAGGCCGCGAACGAATTGTTGTCCAGGGTAAATCCGAAGCCGTTAGTTCAGTCAATCCAAACTGATATACTGCCCGCTATTTTTGTAAAACAGAACTCCATTGGCGGCCGGTTTCAACTTTGAGGTGGGGTTTTGAGGGGGGGGCTGGCTGCGGCAGGCGAGGCCGAAGCTGCCGTTGGTGCGCCAACCGAGGTAGAACTCAAATTTATTTAAGCGCCAGTCCACAAAGGGCAGCACCAGCAAGCAGCGCCGGCAGATCGCAAAGTTTAAGCCGCCGTGCGGATTGGAGGTGTATTCGGGATAGTGTCCGCTGCGGATGAATTGTTTGTCCTCAATGCCGATGACATAGCTGCAAAAGTTGTCGCCCGGATTGCGCAGATGGTATTTCAAATTGCGGTGTTTTTCTCCCGGGCGATACCAGGCCGGGGCGATGGGTTCGCCCAGGTTGCGACACCACCAGATGGGGTTCAGTTTGTCGTAAAAATGGATGCGGGCGACGATGTTGGTGTCCGGTTTCACGACGATGCTGTGCCACCTGGCCGGCGCATTCGTGGATGCCTGAACCAGGGGAGCGGCGACACCAGAGGTGGTGAGCAAGATGGCGGCAGCGATCAGACCTCGGAAACTAACTTTCGAAAAGTAAAAATATTTAACCACAGAGATCACATAGAAAAAGACCTGATTGATAATTGTGAGGTTACAGGAATTAATCGCCCTCACACAATTGTTCACTGTTTGGGCGCAGCCTGACACCGTCCCCGGCGAGCAGCAGAAAAGCGGGGTGGTATGAGATGGAGAGATCAGCCCCACCTCTCCCCGTCCCGCTCCGCCATTTATGCAAATGGCAGAGCGGGGGTTCCATGGGTAGGTATTCGTGAGTTGTTGTTGGCAGGTCCAGGCGTTGTAGGTGGCAGAGTCGAGATGCGCCATCACTGTTTTCATCGCTAAAAACTCCCTCGACAAAGCTGAGCTGCATAAATATGTTGGTAGCAAATGTCCCTGAAAGAACAACTCCAGCAGTTTCAAGACGAGCGGGAAAATGCGGGCTGGCGCATCCGCCTAATCCCGTTCGACGACACTGACGGGCCGAGGATGGTGGAATCGAACTGGATCGCGAATGTCGGGGGGCTGGGTTTCATCGGTGGCGCGGTCATGATTGTTCTCAATCCGGGCATCGACCCGCGCTACTTGGCCGGGATGATGGTCGGGTGTTTGGTGCTGGCTTTGTTTGGCACCTGGTTCAAGTCGCGGCGGCAGCGGCGGAATTGGGTGATCGCGACGGCCCGCTGTGTGGATCGTGAATTGCGAAAGTTTCACCGGCCGAAATCCGGTGGTAGGGATTGGTTTTGGCGGATTGTGTGTGAGTATGAGTATCAAGGGGAGAAGCATCGGGTCACCCCGGATGCCCCTCAATGGGTTAATTTCTCATCGGAAGAAGCGGTGATGAAGTTCATCGGGGAGAACATTGCCCCGGATGGGACCTGCAAGCTGCACGTGAATCCGCAGAACCCGCTCCAGACGGAGCTGGTCAGTGGAGACCTTCGGGAGAAGCTGCTTTACACAACAAAACCACCGGCAAGCTTAAAAAAAGCTTGCAATAATGTGTAGCAGGAATAAAATCGCGAACAGCTTACACATGTCCAGTATCACTACCAATGGGGGTGCTGCGATTTTCGTGGGGCAAATGAAAGGTTCCTTATGAGATCTTCGTAAAGGTATTTTTATGTGCCATCTGCGCGTTGTTCTTCGTTTGTGGATGCACCTCTCCGGGGCGGGGTGTGCCTTTTAATACGGCACGTTCGGTGCCGCCCGACAAGGCGCTCATCTACATCTACCGCGTCAGCCATACGTTGGGGGCGGCCAACGCGTACGAAATCTTTGCCAATGGCAAGCCGATCACCCGGCTGGGGAATGGCGGGTATTACGACTTTGTCACCGCCCCGGGCCAAATCCAGTTTGCTTGGCGCGTTCATGACGCCGTGGCCCCCTTGATGGCGATGATGGTAAATTCGGGCGGTCCCCACCCGGCGTGCACTTTGGACGCTGAAGCCGGGCACACTTACTATTATATATTCGAGCAAGGGCCCCCAAGGATGTTGCCTACCTTTGAGGCGGACGCCATCAAAGCCATGGCGGACATGCATCGGTATGATGATGCCCAATAGGGTTTTATGAGCAGAATGTTTCGGAGAGTGATTTTCCCGCTGTCCGCCAGCGCGGTTCTGACCTGGGTACTAACCAGTGGCTGTGAAACGCCGGTGGCCTAGTATCGGCCCACATTTGTTGACGATTCTTTTGAGCAATCGCCACCTGTCACCCTCGGTTGTTACCGGTTTTGGATGCCCGCCCGAATTCACCACAGGAACAGTCCCTCGATGAAAACATGCGGAACTGGTTCGCCGGCAAAATCGGGGAGCGCGGATACCGAACTGAACCAGCAAACTGGGCCAGAACGGATGCCGTTCCGGTCCTGCCAGAACATGTTTCTGCGGGGACGAGGCTGGAAGAGATCATCCCGTTTCTGCCGCCCGGCCCCGAGCCGGTGGTGGTGATCAGGCTCAATGAAATGGCGGGGCAGGACGCGGTCGTAGCCAAGGAGGGGTTGGGGGTCGTTTCCGCCTGGGTGATCGATCCGACCACGGGCTCGATTCTGTGGATGGATCGTACCACCAGCACGACCCGATACGACGGGGCGGATCCCGTGGTGACGACCATGGTGATGTTTTGGGACGCGCGCGCCTCGGCGGTGCATGACTGCATTAATGTGCTGAGTGAATCGCTGCCACCCCATGCCAGCCACTAGTTAATCGCAATTATTAGACGGAGGCAGGAGGTCAGGGAGATATGCGAAGGGCGATTGCCGTTCGCCGCCTACTCAAATGAGTAGGTAGATATTTGGCTTCATTAATTCACCAAACCGGACTATCAGGCCTCTACGACATCACATTGGATTGGGAATGGGAGGGGGAGACCACCCCTGCATTGTATGAGAAAAATTTCCAACGATGTTGCTAGGCAATCAAAAATCAACTCGGTCTTGAAATAATACCGACCAATGCCCCCCTGAAGATGCTCGTGGTCGAACGGGTGATGTAACAAGCGGTGTATTGGGCCGGCATACCCAATACCCTGTTTGGCATTATAATTAGCCCGCCAGGATTTTGCTTTAATTCCAGTTTATGGCCATATTTTAGAATTAGATGCATCAAAATTGGAGGGCTATTTTAGTGGTGAGCAGGGAAACCCCCGTTCTATGAACGGGGTTTGAAAAAGGGCTATGCCGAAGAATTTCCGACAGAGCTGTGGTTGGATGCTGTTGTCTCCGTGCGGATAACATTGCGATGGTCGGCAAGATCCGGGAATGCTTGGCAGCAGGAACAACCGTCGAATCAGTGGAGCGTATGAAAGCAAAGCGAGGCAATATCGGCCTCTTATAGAGGCCTTTCCCCAATGCCCCGCCCTTTGGGCGGGGATTTTTACTTTCAGGGCCTTCAAGTGGCAGTTTATCTAGTTCACTGGTTCCCGATTTTTTAAATATGGAATGGTCAGGTAACGATGGCGACTTGTCCCGGCGTCAACCCGGGCAGGAGCGCGAGAATTTCGGGAATCAATGGCAAGGTATTATTAAGCTGGGTGCTACCCGCCACGAGCACCACCACTGCGATTTGAAATTTGGTGGTGTTCTGTTGGAAGCTCAAGTTGCGATCGGCGGTCAGGAAAACATCGAATTCCGTCGCGCGAGGGTGACCAGCCTGCCATTTTAAATGCCGCTCCAACCCATTTTTTGAACGGAGATGCAATCAGGTCCGGTCAATGCGCGACCCAAACGTCAGTCGAGGCATTCGTCAATGAGAATGCGCATAGCCGACGGTTTCGAGCATTTTCTACTGCCGGCTTCAATGACGGTAATGGCCTGCGAGCCGGGTGACGGAAGGAAAACCTACCAAGAAATCATCAATGGATTCACCGCCTTCGAGGGCGTCAATCAGATTTTGCAAAGGGACTCGTGTGCCGTCAAATACAGGCGTGGCACCCATGATTTCGGGATCGGAGTGAACGATGCCTTTCAAATTTTTGATTGTCATCACATGGCTAAAATACTCCGGACGGAGAAATTGTCACCTGCAAACATGGACAAAGACTGAGCAGGCCGGGGATTGCGCCGGAGGCCATTTCCATGTCAGCATGGGGTGTGAGCAAAATTGTTGGCATTGATCTGGGTACGACGAATTCGCTGGTCGCAACGGTGGACTCGGGCATTCCGCTGGTGATCGCGGATGCGGCGGGGGCGCGGCTGACGCCGTCGGTGGTGCACTTTCCGGGGGCGGACCGGCCGCCGGTGGTCGGGGCGGAGGCGAACCGGGGGCGGTTGATCCGGCCGGCGGAGACGGTGTATTCCGTGAAGCGGTTCATGGGACGCCGGGCGGCGGATGTGGCGGCGGAGGAATTGCAGGTGACATTTCCGGTGAACGCAGGCGGGGGCGGGCCGGTGACGTTTCCGATGCACGGCCGGAATCTGGCGCCGGAGGAGGTGTCGGCGTCGGTATTGCGAAAGTTGAAGGTGTCGGCGGAGGCTTATTTTGGGGAGCCGGTGACGCGGGCGGTGATCACGGTGCCGGCGTATTTCAATGATGCGCAGCGGAATGCGACGAAGAAGGCGGGCGAGCTGGCGGGGTTCACGGTGGAGCGGATTTTGAACGAGCCGACGGCGGCGGCGCTGGCGTATGGGTTGAACAAACTGAAGGAGAAGTCAAAGATCGCGGTGTATGACCTGGGGGGCGGGACGTTTGATCTGTCGATTTTGGAGTTGTCGGAGGGGGTTTTCCAGGTGTTGGCGACGAATGGCAACACGCGTCTGGGCGGGGATGACCTGGACCGGCGGTTGACGGAGTTTTTGCTGGAGCAGATCGCGGCGGCGGGTGGGCCGAAGTTGCTGGGGGAACCGGCGACGGCGGAGCGGCTGCCGATGTTGTCGCGGCTGCGGGAGGCGGCGGAGCAGGCGAAAATCGCTTTGTCCACGGAGGTGCAGGTGGAGATTGCGCTGCCATTTTTGACGCCGGACTTCAGTTTTTCACTGGCCTTGACGCGCGGGGAACTGGAGAGTTTGACGCGGGAGATCATCGGGCGGACGCGGAATCATTGTTTGCGGGCGCTGGCGGATGCGAAGCTGGAGGCGAAGGCGCTGGACCAGGTGATTTTGGTGGGCGGCCAGACGCGGATGCCGCTGGTGCGGAAGTTCGTGGGGGAGCTGTTCGGGTGCGCGGAGTTTGAGGAGACGCGCGGGGGCATCCGGCTGGGCAGCGAGTATCATCGGGCGGCGGGTCCGCAGTTGAACACGTCGCAGAATCCGGATGAGGCGGTGGCGCTGGGCGCGGCGATCCAGGCGGAGATTTTGTCGGGCGGCTTCAAGCAGGTGCTGCTGCTGGATGTCACGCCGTTGTCGCTGGGCATTGAGACGTTCGGGGGGTTGATGAATGTGCTGATCCCGCGGAACTCGACGATCCCGGTGAAGGCGGGGGAGATGTTCACGACGGCGGTGGACCAGCAGCGGTCGATGTTGATCCATGTGCTGCAGGGGGAACGGGAGCGGGCGAAAGATAATTGGAGCCTGGGGAAATTCACGCTGGAGTTTGAGGCGGCGCCGCGCGGGCTGGCGCGGGTGGGGGTGCAGTTTGAGATCGATGCGAACGGGATTTTGCACGCGCTGGCGCGGGATGTGAAGACGGGCCGGGAGCGGGTGGTGGAGATGAAGTCGGCGGTGAATGTGGCGGATGCGGCGGTGCAGCAGATGGTGGAGGAATCGGTGGAGCATGCGTTTGAGGATCTGGCGGCGCGGCGGTGGATCGAGGGGAAGTTGAAGGCGCAGGCGGTGCTGGCGGCGACGCGCCAGGCGCAGGCGGACGCGGCGGCGGAGATCGAGCCGGGCTACGGCAAAAAAATTGCCGGGGCGGTGGCAGCGGTCGAGGCGGCGCTGGCGACGGAAGCGGCGAATGAGGCCGGAGATTTGAAGCGGTTGCAGGCGGCCATTCTGGCATTGGACGAAGTGACGAAGCCGCTGGCGGAACTGTTTATGGATCGCGCGATGGAGGCATTGCTGCGCAAGCGGGGGCTTTTAAAAAGCTGAAACGCTAAAAACTAAAATTCAGGCGCAGAGCCAGGCGAACAGCGGGGCGAGCAGGAGGGACGGCAGGAAATTGGTGAGTTCGACCTTGCGTACTTGAAAGATGACGAGGCTGACGAAGCAGGCGACGAGGCCGGTGGTGGCATTGACGGGTTCCGCCAGATGGTGCAGGTCGCAAAACGGGGCGGCCTGGGTTTGACAGACAAAGGTGATGAGCCAGAGCAGGCCATAAATGGGAAAGGCGGACAGGGCCACGGGCCAGTTGAAGACGCGGACGAATCCGGCCATGGCAAGGGCGTCCATGAAAGCTTTGGCAGCCAGGAGGTAATAGCGGCCGGTAAAGCCCTCCTGTACGGCCCCCAGCCAGCCGAGCGGGGCAGCGCCAAAGAGGATCACGCCGGCGACGAGGCCGGCCCCGGCGCGGCCGGGCGGTTTGACTTGCGCGGCGGCGATCAGCCCGCCGGCCAGCCGGCCAATGTGGTTGGACATGCGTTGGAGCCCGAGCAGCTTGCCCAGCCAGAAACCGAGCACGATGGCGAGGAAAGTGAGGAGGAGGTTTTTCAGCGCAATCAAAAAGCCGTTGCCCAGATTTCCTCCGATGAGGCAGGCCCCGGACCCGAAGGTGAAGAGGCCGAGGCCGGTGCGGAGATAGAACTGGGTGCGGGCCGACAGCGGCGCGGGCCGGAGCAGGCCGAAAAGCGCGCCGAGCAGAATACCCATGGCGTTGAGAAAGGCACCGTACATTCCCTGACTTCAATGGTCCGGCGGCCAAAGAGCAAGCCCGAAATTTTTTGCGCCGGGCGGGAAAGCCTGTTAAAAGGGTGAATGTCTGATGGCCAGCCGACCGACCGCCGCCCGTGGGCCTGGATTCCGACCCTCTATTTAGCCGAGGGCCTTCCCTTGGCATTGACGTTGACGGTGTCCGGGCTGATGTATCAAAATCTGGGGCTGACCAAGGCGCAGAACACGTTTTACACGGGCTGGCTTTATCTGCCATGGGTGCTCAAACCGCTGTGGAGCCCGGTGGTGGATCTGTTGCACACGCGCCGGCGTTGGATCTGGGTGATGGAGCTGCTGCTGGGCGCAGAACTGGCCGGGGTGGCGTTGACGATTCCCACGGCTCATTTCATCCAGCTCACGTTGGCCTGCTTCTGGCTGGTGGCGTTCAGTTCGGCGACGCATGACATCGGCGCGGACGGGTTTTATCTGCTGGCGACAACAGAGCGGGAGCAGGCGTTTTTTAATGGGATTCGGAACACGACGTACCGGTTGGCGACGATTTGTGCGCAGGGCGGGCTGGTCTGGCTGGCCGGGGAGATTCATGCGCGGACGGGGGATTTTGCCAAAGCTTGGGCGGTGTCGTTCGGGGTGATGGCCGTGCTCCTGCCGGTTCTGGGTTTGTATCACCTGTTAATATTGCCCAAGCCGGCCGGCGACCGGTTGGTAACCACCGGCGTTGCGGGCGAAGCTTTTGGGGAGAATTTTATTCTGACTTTCCAGAGTTTTTTTAGAAAACCGCAGATTGTCACCCTGCTGTTGTTCCTGCTGCTGTATCGGCTGGGGGAGGCGCAGTTGGTGAGGGTGGCTCAGCTGTTTCTGAACGATCCGCGGGCACAGGGTGGGCTGGGTCTGGACGATCGGCAAATCTCGCTGGCGTACGGCACCATCGGGGTGGTGGCGCTGATGGCGGGCGGATTGCTGGGCGGCTGGGCGGTGTCGCGGCGGGGCCTGAAGTTCTGGTTGTGGCCGATGCTGCTGGCGATTCATCTGCCGGATGCGGTGTTCATCTGGCTGGCCCGGGCGCAGCCCTCAGGGCTGGGCTGGATTTCGGCGGGGGTGGCGGTGGAACAGTTTGGGTATGGGTTCGGGTTTACGGCCTTCATGATGTATATGATTTACATCGCCCGGGGCGAGCATCCGACGGCGCATTACGCTATCTGCACGGGCTTCATGGCGCTGGGCATGATGGTGCCGGGCCAATGGAGCGGCTGGCTGGCGCAGCAGCTCGGCTACCCGCATTTCTTCATGTGGGTGATCCTGGCGACGATCCCCAGTTTTCTGGTGGCGGCGCGGTTGCCTTTGGAGCCGGAGTTTGGCCGGCGACAGACGAATTGATTTGCATTGAACGCGCCGGCCTTACCAGAATCTAAATTCCATGAGCTTAAACCGTTGTCGTATTATTAGTCGGGCGTTGTTGTTACTGGCCTTGGTCCTGGCCGGGTCCGTGGAAGCCGCTCCCACCTTCAGCCTGACGGGCGTCAATACCCGGACGCCGGTGGGCTGGCCCCGGCGGCCGAGCATCATTGTCATTCAATGCGACAGCCTGGGGTATTTGGATTTAAGCTGTTACGGCCAGCAGAAGTTTACCACGCCGAACCTGGACCGGCTGGCGACCGAGGGCATGATGTTCACCAACTACGACGCCCTGGGGGCGGACGGCCCGACGGTCCGGGCGGCGCTATTGCTGGGCCGGGATCCCGGCCGGGTGAACACGTGGTTGACGCCGGATGACGTGTTGGTCGCTCAATTATTGAAGCAGGCCGGTTACTACACCGGGCTGATCGGGGAATGGGATTTTGGCGGGGCGGATTCGGGCAATGCGCCGTGGCAAAAGGGGTTTGATGAATTTGCCGGCTATTTCACGCCGGAAGATGCGGAAAATTATTATGCCGACTTCATGTGGCGTCACGCCCCCAAAAGCATCTACAACACCACGAACCATCAATTTGAGACGTATATCGGGAAGGAAACCCTGATACCCAATGCCAATGGGGCGGAGGGGAAATATATTCCCGATCTGTATGCCCGGGCGGTCACGGGCTTCCTCAATAATTATCATCCGGATCAGGCCAATCGTTACCGGCCGTTTTTCCTGTGGCTGAGTTATCCGACGCCGCGCCCCAATCAGGCGGAGGCCCTACGGACGGGCAACGGCCTGCAGGTGCCCACGGACGCCCCTTTCTCAGAGGAGGCCTGGCCGCAGCCCGAAAAAAACAAGGCCGCGATGATCACCCGGCTGGATGCGGACATCGGGCATTTGCTGGATGATTTGAAGAGCCAGGGCATGAGCAACAATGTGGCCGTCTTTTTCACGAGCGCCACGGTGGCCCGCAAAACGGGTGGGGTGGATCCGTTATTTTTCCCGAGCGTGGTGTCCACGAATGACGTGCGTCTGCCGATGATCGCGTGGTGGCCGCAGCATATACCGGCGGGCCGGGTGAGCGGTTACCACTGGTCGCCGAGTGATTTTCTGCCCACGGCCGCGGCCATCGCCATGACGGGTTGCCCGACCAATGTGGATGGGACACCCATCGTGTCCGCGTTATATGGCCGGGTGCTCACGAATGCCCCGGCGAATCCCTGATGTGATTAATGCGCCGGTCCGGATGGAATTGGCGCATTGAAATCGTGATCCTCCTCCACATGCCGGACGGCGATGCGCACCCAAATCACGCTCAGCACCACCCAGAGGATCAAGGCGATGCCCACGATCTTGGGCCAGCGATAACGCCGGGGAGTGGGATTGTCTACGGGCTCTTCCATGATGGGAGGATACCCTAAAATCGTCGGAAGCAAAGCAGTTCCGCTGCAAGCGGATAAACCATCCAAAAACTCGACCATGACGACAAATTGGCTAAGCTAGGCGGCGTTGTTGCATGCAGAACTCAATTGAGCCAGAAAAAACTGCTGAGCCCCCGGCCGCGGGGGCCGGGAGTCCGTATGCTATTTTCAAGAACCGGGATTTCACCCGGTTCATTTTAGGGCGTCTCGCCGCGACCATCGGGTCGCAGATGCTGACGGTGGCGGTGGATTGGGAGCTGTACCAGCGCACGCACTCAACACTGGCGCTGGGGTTTGTGGGGCTGGCGTTCATGGTGCCGATGATTCTGTGCACGCTGCCGGCGGGTCATGTGGCGGACAATTTCAACCGGAAGAAAATCATTCTGCTCGCCACGCTGGTCATGGCGGCGACGAGTTTGGGACTGGCGATCATCTCGCTGTTGAATGCGCGGGTGGAATGGATTTACGCCTGTCTGGTCGTTCTGGGAGTGGCGCGGACTTTTCAATGGCCGGCGAGCGCGGCCTTTTTGCCAGCGCTGTTGCCACGGGAACAGTTTGCCCGGGGTGTGACGTTCAACAGCGGCGCCTACCAGCTTTCGGCCGTGCTGGGCCCCGCCGCCGGCGGCCTGCTGTATGCCGCCACGGGGCATGCGGCCGTCATCTATTTCCTGAACGTGCTGGCCTCGTTGATCTATTTCATCCTGATGTTTTTTATCCCCAGCCGGCAGGTCGTGCAGGAACGCCAGCCCACGACCTTGCGGATGATAATTGCGGGCTTCAACTTTGTATACGAAAACAAAATCATCCTGGGCACGCTGACACTGGACATGTTTGCGGTGCTCCTAGGCGGGGCGGTGTCGTTGCTGCCGTTTTTTGCCGGAGACATCTTGAAGTCCGGGGCGGACGGGCTCGGGTTGTTGCGGGCGGCCATGCCGGTAGGGGCGGTGCTGTGCGCCTTCTGGCTGGCGCACCGGCCGCCGCTGCAAAAGGCCGGGCGGGCGATGTTGTGGTCGGTGGCGGTGTTCGGGCTGGCGACGATTTTATTCGGCCTGGGGAACCGGCTGTGTCTGGGCCGGTGGCTCGGGCTGGCGGCCCTGCCCAACGCCGTGTGGTTCTGGTTTGCGTTTGCAATGTTGGCCCTGTGCGGCGGAGTGGACAACATCAGCGTGGTGGTCCGGCAGACCCTCGTGCAAATTCTCACCCCGGATGAGAAACGGGGGCGCGTCTCGGCGGTGAACAGCCTCTTCATCGGGACTTCGAATGAACTGGGAGGATTTGAGTCGGGCCTGGTGGCGTGGCTGGGGGCGGGGGCCATGACCGCCGATCCCACGGGCTCCATCTTCTCGGTGGTGACGGGCGGCATCGGCACGATCATCGTGGTGCTGGTAGTGGCAAAAATCTGGCCGGAAATCCGCAAGTATGGTCGGCTGGCGTGAGGCCGGGCAAACCGCAGATCGGATTCAACGCGGTCGTGGATTCGGTGGCACCCAGGTGCGGTTCCAATAAAAATTCCACAGGTTTTCCAAGCTGCTCAGTTCCACATGGCCGTCGGTGCAGGCGACGTTGATCGCCCCGGGCAGCCGCTCATCGGTGTCCACCATGGCGGGCGCGTTGTGGGCGGGAATGCCGCCGTGCCGGTCGATGACCATTCGTCCCAGGGAGCCTTGGAAATGACCGGGGCCGCTTCTTTGGGTGCCAAAATACAAGTTATCTGGCGGCACGTTATTGGTCCGGGGCCACGCGTCAACCCAGATGCTGTCGGCAAAGACCGGAGTTTGCGCCGGCAGCATGACGGCGGTATCTTTCTGGAAAACCTTGTCCAGATCCACTGCGGGCAGGCCTCCGTTTTGATTGGTGAGGTTGGTGTATAACCAGCCATTCAGGCCATAGCCGCCCTGCCAAAGGGTGGTGGGCGCCTGGGACCGGATGCGCCACGCCTGGTCGGCCGTGCCAAAGGCCCGGGTGTGATTGGTGTCCGTGGCCGCCGGACACAGCCGGACGGTATTGAGCTGGCCTTGATAATCAATGAGCCGGCCCATCCACAGGTGGCTGTCCCCGGAGAAATCATACTGAATGCAGCTATCCCAGTTGTCGTCCAGATACATTTTTTCCGCCAAAACGAGCTGGCTAAGATTGGCGAGACATTGGAGCTGGAGGGCCCGCAGTTTGGTTTTTGATAAAACGGGCAGCAGCATGGCCGCCAGGATGGCGATGATGGCCATGACTAACAGCAGCTCCAGCAGGTTGAAGCCGGACTTTTTTAGGCGGTTTGACATCATAGGGACCGGGATGTTGCCAGCAAGGTATCACAAAAATCACGGAGTCAACCCTCTTTTGCAGGGCAGACGCATTTAAGTTTGTGATTTCCGAAGGTTTTTTGTCAGTTTCTTCTTTTTTGTGGTTTTTGGGGTGCCCGCTGGTTGCGCCTTCCGGGTGCGGTGGATGATTTGGTCGGCGTAAGC
>Ga0302319_10018276_pt1 | contig 12796 bp, 15 predicted proteins | sample Bog_T0_2_FD_203319 | JGI IMG/M metagenome (GOLD analysis project Ga0302319, IMG submission 203319) | Peat permafrost microbial communities from Stordalen Mire near Abisko, Sweden - Bog_T0_2 | ecosystem: Environmental > Terrestrial > Soil > Wetlands > Peat | place: Sweden: Abisko, Stordalen Mire...
GCCCATTCCAACGGCACCGCCCGCGTGGTGGTGACCAGCCATTGCGAATACGCCATCGCCTGCGCCAAGGCGCACGCCACCGAGGCGCGCATCAAGGAATGCGCCGGCTGCAAGGTGCTGGAATTCTCCAACTCGCCGATCGCCGAAGTGGCGCAGCGGCAGCCGGCGCTGGTCACCGCCTGGGTGCAGAAATACGGCACGCCGCTGTACATCACCTCGGTCGCCGACTACACCGCCGACTACCAGATCCCGGCACTGCGCACCGGCGGCGTCGATCCGTCGCAGGTCATCCTGGTATCCGCCGACGGCAACAAGAGCGCCTATGAGCGCATCCGCGCCGGCGGGCAGTACCAGTTGGTCACCGCGTCCGAGCCGTACAAGATGCAGGGCTATCAGGCGATCGACGAGCTGAACCGCGCCTTCCACGGCCAGCCGCCGAGCGGCTTCGTGCAGACGCCGTACCTGGTCACGCCCGAGAACATCAATGCCGAGGGCGGCGACAAGGACACCTTCATCCCGAGCAACGACTACGAACTGCATTACCTGCAGCTGTGGGGCGTGAAGGCGCCCTGATGCGCGGCGGGCCGCCGCTGCTCGAATTGCGCGGCCTGTCCAAGCGGTTCGCCGGCACGCGGGCGCTCGACGGCGTGGACATCGCGTTCCGCGCCGGCGAGGTGCACGCGCTGCTGGGCGAGAACGGCGCCGGCAAATCGACGCTGATCAAGGTGCTGGCCGGCGTGCACCCGGCCGATGCGGGCGAGGTGCTGTGGCGCGGCGCCCCGGCGCAGCCCGGCCGCGACCGGCTGGCGATCAGCTTCATCCACCAGGATCTGGGACTGGTGGACAGCATGACGGTGGCCGAGAACATCGCCGTCATCGCCGGCTACCCGCGCCGGCATGGGCTGATCGACTGGCGGCGCGCCCGCGTGGAGGCGTCGCAGATGCTGGCGCGGATGGGCGGCGGCGTGTCGCCGGATGCGCGCGTCGCCACCCTGCCCGCCTCCGGCAAGTCCATCGTCGCCATCGCCCGCGCGCTGGCGGTGCGCTGCGACCTGCTGGTGCTGGACGAACCCACCGCCGCATTGCCGGAAGCCGACGTGGCGCGGCTGCTGGACGCGCTGCGCCGGCTGCGCGCCGAGGGCATCGGCATCGTCTACGTCACCCACCGGCTGGACGAAGTGTTCCGCATCGCCGACCGGGTGACGGTGCTGCGCGACGGCCGGCGCATCGCCACCAGCACGGTGGCGGATACAACGCCGTCGGCGCTGGTGCAGGCGATCATCGGCCGCAAGCTGGACGACCTGTTCGCGACCCCCCCGGCGGCGGCCGGCGCGGCGGCGCTGCGGGTGGCCGGCCTCGCCGGGCACGGCGCGGGTCCGGTGTCGTTCGAGGTCGCCGCCGGCGAGGTCGTGGGATTGGTCGGGCTGCGCGGTGCCGGCCACGACACCGTCGGGCGGATGATCTTTGGCGATCTCGTTGCCACGGCCGGAACGGCAACCCTGGGCGGCGCCTCCGCGCCGGCGGCAACACCCCGCGCCGCCATCGCGCGGCGCATCGGCTTCGTGTCCAGCAAGCGACGCGAGGAAAGCGTGGCACCCAGCCTGACCGTGCGGGAGAACCTGTTCATGAACCCGACCGTGCTGGCGGGCGGCGCGTGGCGGCCGATCGCGCCCGCCGCCGAGCGCGGCCGCACCGCCCGCGTGCTGCAACGCCTGTCGGTGCGCCCGCCCGACACCGAGCGGCCGATCATCACGCTGTCGGGCGGCAACCAGCAGAAAGTCGTGCTGTCGCGCTGGCTGGAGGCGGGCAGCCGGCTGCTGGTGCTGGAGGAACCCACCTTCGGCGTCGACGTGGGCAGCAAGTCGGAAATCTACGGGCTGCTGCGCGCCGCCCTGGCGCAGGGCCTCGCCATCCTGCTGGTGTCGTCGGATTTCGAGGAAGTGGCCGGGCTGTGCCACCGCGCGCTGGTGCTGGACCGCGGCCGGGTGGCCGCCGAACTGCCGCGCGCGGCGCTGTCGGTGGAACGCCTGACGCGGGCCGCCTCGGGCGGCGAGGCGCGGGCGGCATGAGTGCGACCGCCGCCGGGGTGCGCTCGCGGGCCGCGCATCTGGTCGCGGTGTGGAACCTCGCCATCCTGCTGGCGGCGCTGATCGCGGTGTTCGGGATCATCAAGGGCGACACCTTCCTGACCGCGTTCACCTTCCAGTCGATGGTCAACAACCGCTCGATCAACGCGCTGGTGGCGCTGGCGGTGATGATCCCGCTGGCCGCCAACCAGTTCGACCTGTCGGCCGCCTCGGTGCTCGGCATCGCCCAGGTGCTGGCCAACGGCTTGCAGACCCAGCAGGGGCTGCCGTGGCCGGTGGCGATCGTGCTGTGCGTGCTGCTCGGGGCGGCGGTCGGGCTGCTCAACGGCGTGCTGGTGACGCGGGTGAAGATCAACTCGTTCATCGCCACCCTCGGCTCGGGCACGTTCCTGCTGGGCATGAACCAGTGGTACACCGGCGGGCGGCAGGTGGTCGGCCGGCTGGCGCCCGACTTCACCCTGATCTCGGCCAAGATCGCCCATACCGGCGTGCCGGCGCCGGTGCTGTACCTGCTGGTGATCGGCGTGGCGCTGTGGGTGGTGTTCGACTACCTGCCGGCCGGGCGGTTCCTGTACGTGATCGGCGACAGCCCGCGCGCCGCCGAACTGTCCGGCATCCCGATCGCCCGCTATGTCACACTGGCCTTCGTCGCTTCCGGCGCGCTGGCGGCGTTCGCCGGCGTGGTGCTGCAGGCGCAGTTGCAGGTGGGCCAGAGCACGGTCGGCCAGGAACTGATGCTGCCCGCCTTCACCGGCGCGCTGCTGGGCGCCACCGCCATCCGCCCCGGCCGGCCGAACGTGTGGGGCACCCTGCTCGCGGTCGCGGTGCTGGCGGTCGCGGTCGCCGGGCTGACCCAGCTCGGCGCGCCGTTCTTTGTCGAAAACCTGTTCAACGGCGCGATGCTGGTGCTGGCGGTCGGCCTCGCCGTCGTCACCCACCGGCGGCGGGAGCAGCGTGCGACCACGTCATCGAAATGAAACCCCGATCGCTTCGCGCGCGGCCGCAAGGCGCTGTTGCAACGAGTCGCCAGGCGGTGGCCTGGTGCCGCATGACAGCGTACCTGTAGTGGACTGCAATCATGCGCAGTTGGATCGCAATCATCGGGGTTGTGCCCACGTTGATTGCACCGGACGGCGGGCTGAGATGGGCAGGCAAACGACCGGTTTGTCGCCCGCTCAAAGAGGATGCACACGGATTCGAGCCGTCAACAGAGCGACGCGCGAACTGCTTGCGACGCTTCATCCTCCAATCGCGAAGGATCACTCTGCCGTCCAGGGGTCAATCAAGGTGAGGCCACACCCCGCAAACCCGGTCGTGTCGCGGGTGGCGACGTTGGCGCCGGCGGCCAGCGCGGTCGCGGCGATCAGCGCATCGAAGCCTTCGATCGGATTGCCGGCGCGGCGGCGCGCCATGACGATCTCGGCGTAGCGAGCCGCAGCCGCCGCCCCGAACGGCAGGATACGGCCGGCAAAATCCTCGGCGAACATGCCCTCGGCAGCAGCGGCGAGAGCCGTGCGCCGGCGTCCTTCGGGCAGCGCCGCGATGCCGTACAGGATCTCGGCTTGATTGATGTGGGTTGTGCACAGCAGTGTCCGCGGCTGCGCCGCGACCCAGGCCAGCACCTTGGGATGCGGATCCGGGCGCATGAGTTCGGAAATGATGTTGGTGTCGACGACGATCACGGGTCGAATGCGGGCGGCGGCCCCAGCCTCGTTGGCGGATGGGCTTCCAGCTCGACACCGCCCAGGGGCGCAAAGCGCCGCCGGATTGCCTCGGCCAGGTTCGGCGCGGTGTCATGGCCGCTCTGCACGGCGTCGCTGAGGATGGCGCGGAGTTCGGCTTCCATGGACCGCCCATGACGCGCCGCGCGCACGCGCAGCCGTTCCTTCACCGCCGTGTCGACATTGCGGATCGTGAGCGTGGCCATTGGTGTCTCTTCTGCGCCATGCCTTCATTGCATACAATGACAGCGTTGAGTGCAAGGTCTTTCCGCGTGGAAAGAGGCAATCCGGTGCCGGGCGCGGGCGCGGAAACAGCGGCGCGCGACGCCGCAAAGGCCAGGACATGAGGGACGCGACGACCGTCAAGGCACTTGCGACGCGCCGGCATGCCGGACAGACCGATCAGGCTGGCGAACCATATGTTCGGCATTTGGCGCGCGTGGTGAGCAGGCTCACGCAACGCGTCCCGGATGCCTCGGACGCGGAGATTGAAGCGGCGTGGCTGCATAGCAGCCGGCGTGTCCCGCCGTGCGGTGTAGATCGTGCAAGCGGTCACGCGACCGGAGGGCCCGGCGTATCTCGATTGGGTCGCGGAGTTCGCGCTGTCCGGCAGCCTCTCGGCGGTCCGGGTCAAGATCGCCGACAACGAGGACAACCGCGACCCGAGCGCGCTGCTGATTGATCAGACGCCGCAACGCCAGGGGCTGCCCGCCACCCAGACGTCGCCGGCGCGCAAGCGGCCGCGCAACTCGGACAGCACGCAAAGTTCGTAATGGCGATGGTCGATGGCGCCGCCGGGCAGCACGGGCTGTGCCCAGCGCTGGCGAACGAACCCGGTCGGGGCGGATTTCCGCGGGATGGGCGTGTCCGAGCGGTTGGCCTCGCGCAGCAACTCGATCGCGCGCAGCAGCGAGGCGCACGCCGGCGTGCCTTCGAACGCGAAGGCCTGGAGGAAGGCGGGCGACCAGCGCCGGACGACGGCGTAGCTGTAGCGACGCACAATGATGAACGGCGCGACGCGCAATAGGCGATCGCCGGCGCACGATGATCGGCTACGGCCCGATTCGACCCAGGGCCGTCATTGCCCGGCCCATCAGCCGGTCCAGGAAGCGGACATTCAGAATGTGGCGGCCGCCGACTGCTCGGCGCCCCGGGCGGCCGCTCAGGAGTTTCGTCCGCGGCTCCGAAGCGGCACATCGCGGAGCCCCGGCTCCGCCAATTCCTAGGGCGCCGCCTCGAGAATCTCCTTGAGCTTCGCTAGCTCGATGTCGACCAGCTTGATCTGCTCGTCGAAGAACGCGTCCGCGAAGCTTGGCGGCTGAAAGAAGGTGATCATGAACTCAGCGCCGCCGCCGTTCGCAATCACCCGCGCCGGCACCGTCCAGCTCGCCTGCCGGTCGACGAAATCGTGGTCGAGGATGCCGTGGCGCGCGTCGGCGCGCATCCGGAGAAGAGCCGCCCCATGCAGGGTGACCATGTCCCACCAGTCTGGATCATCGGTCCGGCTGGTGGATTTGACGTTGACCACGGCCCAGCGCGGCCAGTTGCCGAGATCGGCCAGGAACTCGAAAGCGGCTTGGGGGTGGCAGGCGATGCGTACGGTCTTCGTGACGGAACGGACCGTCGCGTGGGCATGGTCGAGCATCTTCAATTCCGTTCGTCGGTTGAGGTGAGCGCGAGACCTATTTGGCGAGCGAGACGAGGGTGGCGCCGACGCAGATCAGCAGCGTGCCGCCCACGGTCATGGGGAGATGGAGGGAACGCCACTCGCCGAAGGCCAGGGCGCCAACCGTGACTGCCACCAGCGCATTGGCGTTGGTCAGCGGCGCGACCACGGCGACCGGCAGTTTCAGCGTGCCGAAGCCATAGGAGATGCAGGCGATGGCGGCCGACCAGGTCAGTGCCATCGCGATCGCCCAGCCGACCGCACCCGAAATCCGCAACCCACCGGCCTGGCCGGTGACGGCCAGACTGAGCCAGCCGACCAGCGCGATGGTGGTGCCAATCACCGCGAGGTAAGTGGGGATGGAGGCGCCGGCGGCGATGCTGGAGCGCATGAGCACCGTGCCGAGGCCGAGGAAGAGCGCGGGTATGATTCCGCCCACCATGATGCCGGTGGCATTCATGGCTTGGCCGCCGGCTGCGTCCCCGGGAAATACTCGGTGTGGGTCTCGCCGGTGCGGCCGTAGTAGAGCACCCGCTTGCCCACAAACGAGACAAGGTAGCCGGCGCAGCCCGCCCCGGCCACCTTGGCGCAGAAGCCGCTGTAGGTGTAGCCGGGGACCAGGGCCTGGGCCTCACGCACGGCCTCCTTGACCACGGCAGCGTCGAAACGCTCGGCGACCGGCGTGGTCCGCGTTGCTTCCAGTTCGACGGCTTCGCCGTCCGGCAGATAGTAGATGGCGGTGGCGCGGCGCAGATCGATAGCATAGCCGTCGAAGCCGGCCTCGATCAGTGTGCCGACGATTTGCGGGAAGGTCATGGCGCCCGATTCAGCACCCTCCAGGCAAGTGCGGGCTACATCTTTCCAGTTCGCGGTCATGTCAGTGTCCTTTCGTGGTGGGATTGTGAGAGGCGTCCGTCGTCAATCGACGGGGATGGATTTGAGACCGCGCTTCTCGACGATCCCCCGCAGGATGCGGAGCAGCGCCGCGCGGTCCTCCGGCGCCAGGTGATCGAAAAATTCGGCATCGTTGGCATTGGCGAGAGCCGCCAGTCCGGGCACCAAGGCGCGGCCGGCAGGCGTCAAGGAGAGTGTCTGCGCCCGCCCGTCGTCCGGGTCGGCGGCGCGGACGAGCAGCGATTTGGCGATCAGCCGGTCCGCAAGCTTGCTGATGGCGCCGCGCGTCATGCCCATGCGATCGGCCAGGCGGCTTGGAGCGAGGGCTTCCTCTTCCAGCAGCTGGCGCAGCAGCACCCATTCCGCCACCGTCACGCCATGCCCCTCGACCTTGCGGGCAAAAGCCTGCGAGACGTGGTTGGAGACGTAGCGCAGCCAGTAGCCGAGATGGGCGGTCAGGTCGGAAGTGAGTTGGGTCGACGGCATGAGGGCTCCTTGATTGACTAGGAAACCACATTGCTATGATTTCCCTGTCAACTAGATTCGTGACCAAAGAGCGGCGGCCATCCCGCAGGGGATTCGACGACCCGTACTGGCGCCGGCATTTGCTCTGGCGCCTTCGATAGGCGGAGTCGCTGGAACCGGCTCCAATCCGCCGTGGCCAAATGACCGCTATCCAGCCATCTCCACTCGAGGCGGACAGACCGCTATCTACCCTCAGCGGTCACTGCTTCACTCGGGTATACCCCAACGAGGCGCCTGCATGAGACACTTTCCGTGCCTCAATAGGGTTGTCAGCGGCATTCTGGGACGCTACCGTTCTAAGGTCTAGACCCTATTGGAACAAAATGGCTTCCTACGGCTACGCGCGCGTCTCCACGCTTGATCAGGACCTCACCGTGCAGCGGCAGGCATTGCGCGCGGCTGGATGCAGCGTGATCCGCGCGGAGAAGGCGAGTGGCAGCCGGCGCGACGGACGCACCGAGCTACAGGTGCTGCTGGATTTCGTGCAGCCAGGCGACACCCTGATTGTTACACGTATCGATCGCCTCGCCCGCTCGATGAAGGACCTGCAGGATATTGTCCATGAGCTGAAGAGCCGGGGCGTGACGTTGCGTGCGACCGAACAGCCGGTGGACACCGGCACCGCAGCCGGCAAGGCGTTCCTCGACATGCTGGGCGTATTCGCCGAGTTCGAAACCAATCTGCGGCGCGAGCGTCAGCTTGAAGGTATCGCGCAGGCCAAAGCCCGGGGAGTCTATCGCGGGCGCAAGCCGAGCGTTGACATCGCCGAGGTCCGGCGCCTGCGCAAGCAAGATGGCTTGGGGCCAACGGCCATTGCCCGGCAACTCGGCATTGGTCGTGCCTCGGTCTACCGCGCCTTGGGAGGTCCGTGATGACAGCGGGCGCCACCGTGCCGATCGAGGCGCTGGCGACGCTCCGCCGACGGTTGGCCGCAACTCCGCGCGTGATGCCGGCGGCCGAGATCGAGCGCTGGTGCGAGATTGTCGCTGCCATGAAGGTCCGCACCACCAACCGAAAGGGCCGCCACCTCTCCACCGTCCGCATCCTTCAACTCTTGGTTGAGCATGGCGTGGAGACGCCCGATGGTTTGCAGAAGCTGGCGCCAGGCTGTCTGACCGCGTCGACAATCAATCGGCATATGCGCCGCCTCGGCTATGACCACGATCGCATGACGCGCCAGCCGCCGGCGGCGCGGTTCCAGGCGGAGCAATCGAACGCGCTCTGGCACGTCGACATGAGCCCGTCCGACCTGAAGCAGCTTCCAACGCCACCATGGATCGATCCTGACCGCTCCGGCGCGCCGACGCCGATGCTGTTCAGCGTGGTCGATGATCGTTCTGGTGTCGCCTACCAAGAATATCGTCGTGTCTATGGCGAGGACGTCGAAGCGGCGCTCCGCTTCCTGTTCGCCGCGATGACGCGCAAGGCAGACGAGGCCGATCCGTTCCAGGGTATCCCCGCCATTCTCTATCTCGACAGCGGGCCGGTTGCGAAGTCAGCGGTGTTCAAGCGCGTGACGGAAAGCCTCGGTGTCGAAGTGACCCCTCACATGCCCGCCGGCAGCGATGGTCGGCGGACAAGACGGTGAAGATCTCCAGCCAAAGCGAGCGTGGCCCACCAGCACGACCGAAGGCTGACCGCCCCCCTCGACAACGACTTCGGCGAGCCGTTTCAACGCGACCAAGGTCTTCGGGTGCAGGTCGTGCGCATCGTCGACGAACAAGGCGACGGGCTTCTTGGCGCGCCTGAACAGTTCCTGAAGTCGCGTTCACGCCGGGGACGGCGGCGACCCGCGAGAAGCAATGGTGTGCCGGCAATGGGCGGCACGGCGCGCGCGCCGCCCATCGTTCGGCCTACTGGTAGTTCCGCGACCAGAGGTTATCCATCGTCTTGATCGTCGCGGGCGTCGCCACGCGCCCCTTGGCCAGACAACCATCCGGGCCGCAGGCGGGGTCCTTGGCCAAGGCGATGGCGATCAGCACACGCACCGTCTCCTTGGCCTGGGAATAGGCGTCGTAGCTGGTGGAGACATCGATATAGCCGTCCTCCATCGGCTTGACGGCGGCCGGCAGCAGGTCTTGCGTCGCCAGCCACATATGCTTCGGCTGGCCAGTCGGCGCCCATTTGTCGGCCTTCTCCAGCGCCGACTGGATCGCGGTGAACGCGAAGTCGCTCGCCGCGAACACGCAGTTCGCCTCCGGGTGCGCCTTCAGCGCGTTGGTCAGGCCCGAGAGGAACAGTTCCGGGTTCCATTCGGTCGGCACCTGAATGACCGTCTCGATCACGCCGCTCTTGTCGGTGATATCGTGCCAGCCCTTGGTGCGCTTGACGGCGTTGATGTCGGTCAGCGCGCCTTCCAGTTCTATGCACTTGCCGTGGACGTTGTTCTTTTTCAGCAGGTCCACGAACGCGTTGGCCGTCGTGACCGCCTGATCGTAGCTGTCGCCGCCGACATGGGCGGTGGGCTTGGTGTTCGCCGACGCGCGGTCGAACGTGACGAACGGGATACCAGCGGTCTTGGCCGCGCGCACGGAGGCGCCGATGGCCGCGGCGTCCTCGGCGCGGGCCATGACGATATCGACGCCCTTGTTGATCATGTCCTCGATGTTCGCGGCCTGCCGGGTGGGGTCGCCGGCGGCGACGTTGAAGATCCAGGTGATGTTGACGCCGGCCGCCTTGCCCTGGCTGATGCCCTCGGAGCGGAAATAATCCTCCCACGCGGTTTCCAGCGAGGATTCCTTCTGGTTCCACGACATCCCGACCGTGATGTCCTTGGCCTGCGCGAGCATGGGCACCGCCGCGAGCAGCGCGCCCATTGCCCAAACCGTCATTTTCGTCATCGTGTGTTCCATCCCTTGATCTTGTTGTTGCTCGGATTGCGAGAAACGTCAGGCATCCCCCCGCGCCAGTAGCCCCGCCGCGGCGCTTCGCGCTCCGGACTTTAGCGCGTCCGCATACATCGCGGCGAAGATCACCGCGCCGCTGACCAGCCGATAGGCGTACGGGTTGGCGCCGAGATGGTTCAGCCCGTTGCGGATCATCTCGAACACCAGCGCGCCGAGCACGACGCCGGACAGGATCACGCCGCGGCCGCCGAACAGGCTGATGCCGCCGACCACGATCACCGCCACCGCGTTGAACTCCATCCCCTTGCCCAGATAGGCCGAAATCGCGCCGATTTGCAGCGTGTCGAGCACGCCGCCGACCGCCGCCAGGATGCCGCTCAGGACGAAGGCCGCGAACACCAGCCGGTCCACCGGCATGCCGATTCGGCGGGCGACTTCCTCGCCGTTGCCGATGGCGGCGAGCTGGCGGCCGAACACCGTGCGGCGGTGCAACAGGTGCACCGCAGCCACGATGGCCAGAGCGATCAAGGTATCGCCGAACACCGGCCCCACCGACCAGTTGCCGAGTTCGCGCACCCCTTCCGGCAGCCGCGCCACCTGCGCGTTGGTCAATTGCAGCCCCACGCCGCGGAACGCGATCATGGTGCCGAGCGTGGTGATCAGCGGATTGACGCGCAGCACGACGACGATGAAGCCGTTGAGCGCGCCGAGGCCGGCGCCGACCAGCAGGGCCGCGCATAAGGCCGGCACCGGCGCCCAGCCGCGCTGCGTCATCAGCAGCGTGCCCGCGGACGCCGCGACGAAGGCCACCGACCCCACCGAGATGTCGAGCTTGCCGGCCATCACGACGAGCGCCAGCCCAGCCGAAATCGTCATCAGCGGCGACATGGCGTGCAGCATGTCGATCAGATTGCCGCTGGTCAGGAACGTGTCGGTGAACAGCGCGAAGAACGCGAACACGGCCAGCAGCACGGCTAGGAAGCCGTGTTGCGACAAGGCCCTGGCCGCGCGGCGGAACCCGCTCATGCCGCGCCCGCGCGGACGGGGGCGGCGGAGACCGCCGCGAGCAGATCGGCGCGGGTCGCCGACCCCGGCAGCCGCGTCGTGACGCGGCCGCGCGACATGACCAGATAGCGGTCACAGATTCGCATCAGCTCCTCCGGTTCCGACGATATCACCAGCACCGCTGCGCCCGCACGCGCCAGGGCCGCCGTCAGCCTGAGGATTTCGGTCTTGGCGCCGACATCCAGGCCCCGGGTCGGCTCGTCGAGCAGAAACAGGCGCGGCTCGGTGGCGAGCCAGCGGCCGACCACCACCTTCTGCTGGTTCCCGCCACTGAGGGTGCCGACGGTCTGCGCGCTGCCCGAGACCTTGATGCGCAACCGCCGGATCATGTCTGTGGCGAGACTTTCCTCCTTGTGGCGGTCGATCAACCGCCACGGCGTCAGCAGCCGGCGCAGGCTTGCCAGCGACAGATTGGCGCGCGTGGTCAGCGGCAGCAGCAGCCCCTCGCCACGCCTGTCTTCGGTGACGATGCCGGCGATCCGGTGCAGGCCGGCGGGCGTGATCGGTTGCAACTCGCCTGCCGCGCGCCAGCGCAAGGTACCCGCGTGGACCGGGTCGAGGCCGACCAGGGCGCGCAGCATTTCGGTGCGCCCCGACCCAAGCAGACCCCACAGCCCAACCACCTCGCCCGCGCTCAGGCTCAGGTCGATATCGCGCGGCATGCCGCCGGACAGGCCGCGCACCTCCAGCAGCACCGGCCCCGGAGCGGCGGCTTGGTCGGCCAGACGTTCGGCGCTGTCGGCCTCGCCCAGCATCAGATGCACGATCTCGGCCGGGCTGGTGTCTGCGATGGCGCGGGTGGCCACGGTGGCGCCGTTGCGCATGACCGTCGCCCGCTCGCAGATTTCGAAGATCTCATCGACGAAGTGGGTGATGTAGATGATCGCGACGCCGTCGCGCTTCAGCCCTTGCACGATGTCGAACAGGCGGCGCTTTTCGTTGTTGGTCAGAGACGAGGTCGGCTCGTCGAAGATCATGATGCGCGGCGCGCGCCGCAGGGCGCGGGCGATCTCGACCATCTGCCGGTCGCCGGGGCCGAGCGTCTCGACCGCCAGCGTCGTGGGCAGGTTGCAGCCCAGCCGCGCCAGCAACGCCGCCGCCTCGCGGTGCATCGTCACGGCGTCGATCAGCCCCAGGCGCGTCGGAAAGCCATCGGCAAACACATTCTCGGCCACCGTCATCGACGGCAGCATGGCCAGTTCCTGATGCACGAAGGCGATGCCGTGGGCCAGCGCGTCGCGTGGCGAGCGCGGGCGGACGGCGGCGCCGTCGATGGTCACGGCACCAGCGTCCGGCTGGGTTACGCCGCCCAACACGTTCATCAGCGTCGATTTGCCGGCGCCGTTGGCCCCCATCAGCGCCACCGCCTCGCCGCGCCGCGCTTCGAGGCTGGCCTCCCGCAACGCCACCACCCCGGGATAGGACTTCGACAGCCCCGCCATTGTCAGGTAGGCGCCCTCGGTCATGCGACGCGCCGTTTCAGCCCGTCGAGCGACACAAACCCGACGATGACGACGCCCTTGATCATCAGGTTGAGGTAGTACGACACGCCCAGCAGATTCAGGCTGTTGCTCAGCACGGTGATCAGCAGCGCGCCCAGCACCGCCCCCGTCACGCGGCCCGAGCCGCCATAGATGCTAATGCCGCCGACGACGCAGGCGCTGACCACGTCCAGCACCACGCCGTCGTTGCCCATGTTGGCCGACGCGGAGCCCAGGCGCGCCGACAACAACACCGCCGTCACCCCCGCCATCAGCCCGGCGACGGCGTAACTCGCGCAGGTCGCCGCGCGCACCGGCACGCGCGAGACGCGGGCGGCGCGGGCATTGATGCCGATGGCGTACAGATAGCGGCCGAACGGCGTTGCGTTCATCGCGATACCGACAGCGATCGCGGCCGCGATCAGCACATGGACTGCCACCGGCAGGCCGGCGACACGGGCCAGCAGCACGTCGAAAAAACTGTCGGGGAAGCCCGCGATGCTGACGGAAT
>Ga0302319_10018278_pt1 | contig 12795 bp, 11 predicted proteins | sample Bog_T0_2_FD_203319 | JGI IMG/M metagenome (GOLD analysis project Ga0302319, IMG submission 203319) | Peat permafrost microbial communities from Stordalen Mire near Abisko, Sweden - Bog_T0_2 | ecosystem: Environmental > Terrestrial > Soil > Wetlands > Peat | place: Sweden: Abisko, Stordalen Mire...
GCTCACCTGGCCCGGCTGCCGACCACGCTCGACGTGCTCAGCGACGGCCGCCTCGAGGTCGGCGTGGGGCTGGGGTGGATGAAGGACGAGTACGACATCGTCCGCGGCGCGGACTGGCACCGGCGCGGCAAGATGCTCGATAACGTGCTGGCGCTCCTGCACGCGTGGTGGACGACCACCCCGGTGTCCTGGGATAGTGAGTTTTTCTCACTGCCGCCGGTCCACGCCGACCTGCGACCGGTCCAGGCTGGCGGTCCGCCCATCTGGATCGGCGGTGCCAGCGAGGCCGCGATGCGCCGGGTCGGCCGCAGCGGCGCCGGCTGGCTCGGGTTCGAGGGGCTGCCGGACGAGGTCGCCGACCACTTGTGGTCGATCGCGCGCCGTGCGGCGCAGGACGCCGGCCGCGATCCTGACGCGCTGAAGACGGCCATGCGAATCAACCTCGAACCGGGCACGTCCGTTGACTCGCTTGCCGGCAAGCTCGCGCGCTTCGCCGGGTCCGGTATTGACGAGGCGTTCGTGGATGCCTTCGCACTGTTCCCCAGCCTTGACCAGATGCTTGACTTCGCCAGCCAGGTGATCGCGCGCACCGGTCGGTTGTGACCACCCAAGAGCCGGGCATCTTGGCAGGTTCAGCGGGAATGATTCCCGCTCGACGGTGATGCGCTCGATGGTGCCGGAGCCGGCGAGGGTGGTTTCTCAAACACCACTCCACGGGAGGCGGCCCGTAGGTGAAGGTGTACGTCTGGGCCCGCTGGGAGCGGTTACGCCGACCGTCCGCCCGGCTTCTTGCCTTTGACCTGGCATTTCAGGATGCCTGCTCGCTGCCCTCATTTCCCTCATCACTGGGTTCGGATTCGGACCGGGTGTTTTGGACGCCGAGGGCGTCGGTGATCCGCTGGTTCGCGGCGTCAGCCTGCCCGTCGATGCAGTGCGCGTAGATCTTCAGCAGGACGGCGCGGGCACCTCGGGGGGCATGAGGAGGACCGGAACCGTAGGGAGGACCGTAGGGACGGAGACAGATAGATAAAGGGGAAGTAAGTAGACGGACAGGGATGTGAGAGCAGGGGTGAATGACGAGCTATCATGAGCCTGGCGCGCAGATTATTATTGTTTTACGAGCTGTGCGCGTAATTAGTCGGGGAGTTCGCGGGAAGGTTAATTTCGGCACTGCCTGCGTGTTCTCCGGGTGCGGGGGTTTCCGGTGTCGGCAGGTGTACCGGATGGAACCCGTATTAGCTGGCGGTGCGGAATGACGGCCGGGTCCGGGTTTCTCGCGACCGGTGCAGGGACCGCTTCTACTTGGCCAGACGGCGGCCTAGTCGGCCACTACATGGCCACTATCAGGCAACTTGGCCACTTGCCGATGAGGAGGCATCCTCGTAGCGCGGTTTTCGGTTGTGGAGCATTAGCCGACGCCCGTCGCGCCGGGGTCGACTTGACCTCTTGCGGGCCTCGATCGAGGTCAATCAGGCCCCTGAACTGCACGCTGGTCCTACAACTGGGTTCCCCGCGCGGGCGTGCGGCCCTCGGCGTCGGGTGCCGTGGCGGCCGGCAGTGTCATGCGGGCCTGTCCCTGGCCTCTCCCGGGAGGCATGCCGGCCGGCCCGGGGGCGGGCTCGGTCCCCGTGCGGCGACGGTAGCGGGGCTCGGGCGGCGGGTCGAGCCGGGCCGGGCCGGGAGACGGGCGGTGAAGCCGGTGACGAGCACCGAATGGCCGGCCTGCATTTTTGTTTTGGGGAAAGGCGTGTAACGTAGAAGTTAAGCTCCGGTCCCTGGCAGGTCCATCCGTGAAATCTGCGGTGGCATTGCAGGGCCCGGATTTTTTATGCCTGGGCAGCGCACGCGAGAATTCGCGGTCAGCTAAAGGTACCCGATTTCCATCCCACCGGAGGCACTCATGCGTGTCAGATTCATCAGGCCCGGCAACATGGTCCAAGCCATCACCAGCCAGCTCCAGCCGGTCGCCAGCGAGCTTGTCGCGGCGCTGCGGGAGGCGGCAGCCGCAGAGCGAGGCCGCAGTAGGACTGGAGAGCGCCCATGACGCTGCTCGACCATGTCGTCCTCCAAGTCGACGACCTGAACGCCATCGGCGACTGGTACGACCAGATCGTCAGCCTGGCCGGGGGTACGCGAACCTTCGATATGCCGAACCTGATCGGGTACGCCCTGCCTGGCCAGCCAGCCCAGCTGTTCTTCTCGCTGGCGACCGACCCCGGTGGTCGCCAGACCCACGTTGCGCTCAGGGTCGAGGACGAGGCGACAGTCCGACTCGGCCACGAGTTCGCCACCGCAGCCGGCGCCGAGATCCTCCACGAGCCTCGGCTGTGGCCGGAGTACGGACCGGACTACTACGCGGTGTTCATCCGCGACCCGGCCGGAAACAACCTCGAACTCAAATGCCAAGCCTCCACCGGACGGCCAACGCTCTCGACGTAACGCATCACGCCGGCAAGACCATCACAGCCAACTGACCCGCACACGACGGAGGAACATTCATCATGACCACCATCAGCATCATCGGCTCGGGCAACATGGCCACCGCCATCGGCACCCGGGCGGCGAAGCAGGGCCACACCATCGAGGTCATGAGCCGCGACACCGCCAAGGCTCAGGCACTCGCCGACAAGATCGGCAACGGAGCCACCGCCGGTACGTTCGGCGCAACGCCGCTGGGTGACATCGTCATCGTGGCCGTCCCGTACACCAACGCATGTTATGACGTAGGTGAAGGTGTACCCTCCGCACACGGAGATCGCCGGGGAGCGGCCTCTTGACAGTGTCAGCGGCTGACCTCCGCTGACGTGGCCGCAAGTCGGATCTGGACGATTAGGCCGCCGCCGTCGCGGGCGGCCGCGGTTAGCTGTCCCCCATGGGCTTGGGTGATGGACCGGACGATGGACAGGCCGAGCCCGGCGCCGTGCGGGTGGCTGGTCCGGTTGCCGTCGAGCCGCCGGAAGGGCTCGAACAATGTGCTGACCTGCTCAGGCGAGACGGGTGGCCCGGAGTTGCTTACCTCGAGCTCGACCATGCCGGGGGTGGCAGCCGTCCGGGTGGTCACCGTGACCCGGCCGCCTGGGTGGTTGTGCTGGATGCCGTTGCGGACAAGGTTGAGCGCGAGGCGTTCCAGGAGGATGGGGTCGCCGTTTGTGGGTGCCGGGTAAGGTGCCGCGTCGATGGTGACTCCTGCGGCAGCGGCTTCCGCGGCCGTCTCTTCCACGGCGCCGGCGGCGACGTCGGACAGGTCGACGGGCAACCGCTCGATGGCCTGGTTCTCGCAGCGGGCGAGGGTGAGCAGTCCGTCGAGGATCAGCTCGCTGCGGGCGCTGGCCGCGAGCACGCTGTCAATGACCTGGCGGAGTTCCGGGGGAACGCGGTGCTGTGCCACGGCAACCTCCAGCAGGGTCCTGTTGGTTGCCAGCGGTGTGCGCAGCTCATGCGAGGCGTTGGCGGCGAAATGCCGCTGCCCGTCGAAGGAGGCGTCCAGCCGCTCCAGCATCGCGTCGAATGTGTCGGCGAGTTCCTTCAGCTCATCCCGGGGACCGACCAGGGAGATGCGCTCGTGCAGGTTACTCCCGGCGACCCGCCGGGCTGTGTCGGTGATGTGCCGTATCGCGTGGAGCGCCCGGCCGGCCATTAGCCAGCCGAAGCCCACGGCTGCTATCGCTACCACGGCCATTGCCAGCAGGGATTCCCATAGCAGCGAGCTGATAATTTCATTGCGATGCTGATTCAGCTTCTGGACGAGAGCCTGCATCTCGGCCTGGGTGAGCGGGGGCACGGGCGGGGGGAGTCGCCTCCCGGCTGGCGTGAAGATCCCCTCGGCGAGGGGCCCGCCGGGGAAGTTGCTCGAGAAGATGACGTACAAGATGGCGATGAGAATGCCCCCGGCGATCAGGAACAGCCCGCCGTAAAGCAGGGTCAGGCGGCTCCGCATGCTCAGCCGTGGCTGTCGCAGGAAGTTCAGCCGGGGCTGTCGCCGGGATGCGGTGAGGTACCTCACGCGATCCGGTACCCCGCTCTGGGGATCGTCTCGATCGGTGAGGGTTCGCCGAGCTTGCGGCGCAGGGTCATGATCGTGACGCGGACGACGTGCGTGAACGGGTCGATATTTTCGTCCCACGCCTTTTCGAGGAGCTGCTCGGCGGACACCGTGGCGCCTCCGCCGCGCAGGAGTTCTTCCAGGACAAGGAACTCCTTGTGCCGCAGTGCCAGCGGCCGTCCGTGCCGTGACGCCTCATGCCGGACGGGATCGAGCCGGATTCCTGCGCGTTCGAGGACCGGCGGGTCGGCCGGGCGCGCCCGCCGTCCCAGGGCCCGGACCCGCGCGACCAGTTCGGCGAAGGCGAACGGCTTGCTCATGTAGTCGTCGGCGCCGAGGTTCAGCCCTGTCACCCGCTCGGACAGGTCCCCGGCGGCCGTCAGCATGAGGATCCGGACCGTGGCACCGCTAGCGGCTAGTGACCGGCACACCTCGTCCCCGTGGACGAGCGGCAGGTCCCGGTCCAGGACGACCACGTCGTAATCGTTGATCGCCAGGCTCTCCAGCGCCGCCTGCCCGTCGAAGACCACGTCCACGGCCATGGCCTGACCCCGCAGCCCGTCCGCGATTGCGTCTGCCAGCTGCCGCGCATCTTCCACCACCAGAACCCGCACTTGCGCCTCCCGCCTGGGCACATGACCCGCCGCTGCCAGTGTCACCGCGGCCGGTTAGAACCCACGTCAAGTACTCCTGCAGGTTTGCTCAGCTGTGGTTGCGCCGGGCATGCGGCGAGGCGTTGACGCTGATTTGACGAGCCGCCCGGTGAAATGGCTTGCCGGAAGGGCTGCGGCACGCGGCTTTGCCGACCAGTACAGGAGGAACACTCATGCGCAGGCCACAGGCCAGTGGGTATGGTGAGCATGGCGTCTGATTCCCTGCTCCGCGCCGCCGGGACGTCTGATGAACGCCCGTCTCAGCCACCCCGGGGCGCAGTGGTGGAGATAGTCATCCCGGTCCGCAATGAGGAGCGTGACCTCGGCCCGAGCGTGCGGCGCCTGCATGCTTATCTGCGTGACCGGTTTCCGTTCGCGGCGCGGATAACGATCGCCGACAACGGCAGTAATGACGGCACATGGGCGGTGGCCAGCGCGCTAGAGGCCGAGTTCAGTTCTGTGCGCGCGCTGCGGATCGAGCAGCCCGGGCGGGGCGGGGCACTGCGCTCGGTCTGGCTGGCCAGCGACGCCGACATCTACGCCTACATGGATGTCGACCTGTCGACGGACCTGAACGCGCTGCTGCCGCTGCTCGCTCCGCTGGTGTCGGGGCACAGCGACGTGGCGATCGGCACCCGGCTGGCCCGCAGCGCCCAGGTTGTCCGCGGTCCCCGCCGGGAGATCATCTCGCGCTGCTACAACCTGCTGCTGCACGCGACGCTGGGCACCCGGTTCTCGGATGCCCAGTGCGGCTTCAAGGCGATCCGGGCGGACCAGGCGCGGGCCCTGCTCCCGTTGACCTTCGACATCGGGTGGTTCTTCGATACCGAGCTGCTCGTACTGGCCGAGCGGGCCGGGCTGCGTATCCACGAGGTCCCGGTGGACTGGGTCGACGACCCAGACTCCCGGGTGCGTGTGCTGCGCACCGCCCTGGCCGACTTGCGCGGCGTCGTCCGGCTAGGCACCGCGCTGGCCCGGGGCACGCTCGCCGTCCCGGTGCTGCGCGGTTCCTCGCCGCCGGGCGCGACGGCGGCTGGGCCGGCCGGCCGGGCCCTGCTGATCGGCCAGGTACTGCGGTTCGCGGTAATCGGCGTGGCCAGTACCGCCGCCTACATCCTGCTGTACCTCCTGCTGCGCGACGTGCTGGCAGCGCAGCCCGCGAACGCCGTCAGCCTGCTGATCACTGCCGTGGCCAACACCGCGGCCAACCGGCGGTTCACTTTCGGCATCCGCGGCCGCGCGCACGCGGCCCGCCACCAGGTACTCGGCCTCATCGCGTTCGGCATTACCCTCGCGCTGACGTCCGGCGCCCTCGACGTCCTGCACGCGGTCGTCCCGCACGCCAGCCGGGTCACCGAAGTCGCGGCGCTCGTCCTCGCCAACCTGATCGCCACCATCGTCCGGTTCGGGCTTTACCGTGGCTGGGTTTTCCGCGGCCAGCCGCGTCCCCGGGAGAGGAGCTCGCAATGACCGCCACGTCCGCGCAGCCCGGCGCGGCCCAGCCCGTCGGCCGCTCCCGCTCCGGTCGCGGGGAGCGGCTGCTGCGGGCCCGGCCCGGCGACCCGGTGTGGGCCCGCCCGGCGCTCCTCGGACTGCTCGTCGGCACCGGCCTGCTCTACCTGGCCGGCCTGAGCCGCAACGGCTGGGGCAACGAGTTCTACGCCGCCGCCGTCCAGGCGGGCACCAAGAGCTGGAAGGCGTTCCTGTTCGGCTCGCTGGACTCCTCGAATTTCATCACCGTGGACAAGCCCGCCGGGTTCCTGTGGCCCATGGAGCTGTCGGCGCGCGTATTCGGGATGAATTCCTGGAGCCTGCTGGTACCGCAGGCCCTGGAGGGCGTGGCCACCGTCGGCGTGCTCTACACCACTGTGCGCCGCTGGTTCGGGCCGCTGGCCGGGCTCATCGCCGGGGCCATCATGGCCCTCACCCCGGTCGCCGCGCTCATGTTCCGTTTCGACAACCCCGACGCGCTGCTGGTACTGCTCATCACGCTGGCCGCCTACGCGACCACCAGGGCCATCGAGTCGGGCCGCACCCGGTGGCTCGTGCTGGCCGGAGCCTTCGTCGGGCTTGGCTTCCTGGCTAAACAGCTTGCCGCGTTCACGGTCCTGCCGGGTTTGGCGCTCGGCTACCTGTGGGCAGGTCCGCCGAAGATCGGGAAGCGGATATGGCAGCTGCTGGCCGGCGGTGCCGCGATGGTAGGCGCCGCGGGCTGGTGGGTGGCGATCGTCCTGCTCAGCCCGGCCTCCGACCGCCCCTACGTCGGCGGTTCCACCGACAACAACATCCTGAACCTCACCTTCAACTACAACGGCTTCGGCAGGCTCACCGGAAACGGAGGCGGCAGATTCGGGGGGACGATCCCGCGCGACCTCGAGCGGATACTGTCCGGTTCGGGCCGGGGCATCCCGGGACCTGGCGGTGGCATCGGCGGCGGGTTCGGCGGCGCCACCGGGATCACCCGGCTGTTCCAGGCCGATTTCGGCGGGCAGATCGCCTGGCTGCTGCCAGCTGCCCTCCTTGCCCTGGCGGCCATGCTCTGGCTGTCACGGCGGGCGCCGCGGACCGACCGGACCCGCGCCGCCGCCCTGGTGTGGGGCGGCTGGCTGCTGGTGACCGGGCTGGTCTTCAGCTATATGTCCGGAATCATCCACCCCTACTACACCATCGCCCTGGCCCCCGCGATCGGCGCGCTCGTCGGCATCGGGTCCGTCGAGCTGTGGCGGGTGCGGCACGCCTGGTTCGCTTGTGCCGTCCTGGCCGCCGGGCTCGCGATCACCGCCATCTGGGCGTGGATCCTGCTCGACCGCAGTCCGGGCTGGTTCCCTTGGCTGCGCGTGGCCATCGTCATCGCGGGCGCCGCCGCCGCTGGCATGATCCTGGCCCGGCGTGCCCTCCGCCCGACCGCCGGCTGGCGCCGGACCGTCCTGGCGGCAGCCCCGGTGCCGCTCGCCCTGATCGGCGGGCTGGGCGCCCCGATGGCCTACAGCATGGACACCGCAGCGACGACCCAAAGCGGAGCGGTCCCGTCCGCCGGGCCTACGGTGGCAGGATCCTTCGGTATCCCCGGCGCCCGGTCCGGATTCCCGGGCGGCGCAGACCGACGCCTGCCCGCCGGGGCCGGCGGCGGATCCGGCGGGCAGGCCAGTATCAGCGCCAGAGTGGCCAAGCTGCTGGAGGCCGGGGCGTCCGGCTATCGGTGGGCCGCGGCCACGGTCAGCTCCACCAGCGCGGCCTCGATAGAACTGGGCAGCAACGGCGTTCCGGTCATGGCGATCGGCGGTTTCTCCGCATCCGACCCGGCGCCGAGCCTGGCCGAGTTCGAGAAGCTCGTCTCCGGGCACCAGATCCACTACTTCGTGAGCGGCGGCGCGGGTGGCGGGTTCGGCGGGTTGGCAGGCCCGCCCGGCGAATCCGGCGCTTCCAGGGCGTCCGACTTCGCCGCCAGCCCGGACGTCGGCGCGCATGCCGGGTTCGCTGCCGCGGGCGGCCCGGGCGGCGGCTCCGGCGACGCATCCCAGATCACCTCCTGGGTCGAGGCGCACTTTAAGCGCGAGACCGTCGGCGGCACCACCGTTTACGACCTCAGCTCGCCCAAGGCCGGCGGCGCTGGATCCGCCGGCACTGGATCCGCCGGCACGGGGACAGCCCCGCGAGGCGCGGGTCCCGGAACGGGGACAATGCCGGCGAGGCCGCCGGCTGAGGGCGGGTTCCCGCCGCCGCAATAGCCGCTGCCACGCTGCGGCAGTCAGCCGCCTCCGTTCGGGAAAATCGAAAGCATTAGCCCGAACGGAGGCGTGGTTCCCCCGCGACAGCAAGACGTGCTCTCACGCGGTAGCCGCGGGTGCCCGGTCTGGCTGCCGGATCGGCTGCAGCGCTGCTGTCCAGGTGGCGAGTTCGTCCAGCATGGCGGTCGCGGCCTGCTCCACCGCCTCGCTGGAGCGCCGCCGCGCCCGGACCGAGGTGACCGACCAGATGCTGATCTTCGGCCAGCGGCATCTGCGGACGATCCTGGCCCAGTACGCGGTCCACTACAACGGACGCCGCCTCCATCGCAGCTGCCAGCTGCGCCCGCCCCGGCCCGACTACCTTGTCGCGGACCTCTCCCAGCAGCGGGTCCAGCGTCGGCCCGTCCTCGGCGGCCTTATCAACGACTACGAGCGAGCCGCAGAGAAGCCGAGGTCAGGACCGGTGGCCGAGTTCTGGAACCCCACAGGGCCAGCGCGGACGCCGGTGCGCTGACGATACTTCTGGGCCAAGCACCCAGAGATCGCGGGCGCCAGCGTCCACCACGTCCAGGTTGTCTCATCCCGTATCACTCCGTCTCGCCGCCGAGCCGCACGGAGCCCTGTTGTCGCCGCACGCTTTGCTACAGCGCCTGGCACGCAAAAGGTCCTCTCCCCATCGGGAGAGGACCGTGACCTGCGGAAATTGGTAGCGGGGGCAGGATTTGAACCTGCGACCTCTGGGTTATGAGCACTACGACGCCCGTCTCAGCTGTTACGCCGCGGCTCCCGGGAACACTCAGCGCTGGGCTAACGTCCTGCCGACGTCCACCGGCATCGGCCCTGGTCTCCTTCGTTGTTGCCCGTCTCACAGCGTCTCGTGCACATATCCGTGCACAAGACCGATCGGCCCAAACAGGCGATTCAGGCTCACCCACCGAATTCGGAATGTTGTCGCTACGGTGAACATTCAGTGCGGCCTGCCCGCCGCGGGAGGTACCACCGCCTCTTTTTCGTCTCGTCGGTCAGATCACGATGGGGCTAATCTGGTTAACAACTCAGCGGGCTGATCAGGCAAAGGTGGAGCGTCGTTGACGACGCATCCTCATCAGGTGGATCGGCGGCAGCAAGTGAGCGGCGAGACCGGCTACGACCAGCAGTATGGCGACTTCGAGCGGGAGGGTGACCCCGCGGGTTGCGCAACCAGCCGACGCGTGCAGGGCGGGAACGTGCCCCGAACAGCCAGCTGCCGCGCGCAATACGGCCACGACGCCGAAGAAAAGAGCCACCAAGCCGGCGGGGGGCACGAAGGTGGCGATCAGCTTGTCGCGCCGGCGCCAGGTCGGGGAGGTCCACAAGATCAGCACACCGGCGACCCAGCCCAGCCCGCTCGCGACCGGGCCGAAGATGATCAGCCACGGCGCCCACGCGTCCCAGTGGCGGCTGCCCGGGAGCGGTGCACCTGCCTTGGCAGCGATGACAGCGGGGTCGCCGACCCTGGACAGGAGGGCTCGGACACTCGCTACGTCGTCGCGATCGAGCCCGGTCCGCCCCTGTTCGATATGCCGGTGCGCTTCGGCGCGGATCTCCTCCCTCCGGGATGCGTCGACGCCCCGCAGCGCTGCATCCAGCTGCGCCAGATACCGCCGGACGAGCTTGTCGGCCTCGCTGGCGGATTGTCTGGAAGTCACTGCTGGCTCCCTTCGCTGAGGATCTCCTCGACGGCATCGCGGAAAACCGTCCATGGTTTCGTGAGGCTGGCGGGGGCCAGTTCTCCGTCACTCGTGAGGTGGTAGTAGCGGCGCGGCGGGCCGGCGTTTGACTCCTGCCACGTCTCGACCAGGCCGTTGCGTCGCAGAAGGGCGGGCGGCGGGTAGAGCGTCCCTTCGCTGGCGATGATCTGCCCCGGTGCCCCGAACTCGAGCGCCAGCTCGAACCCATGCCTTCCCCCCGTGGTGAGCAGGGTTAGATGTTCATGGGGTGACGCGTGTCGGTGATGGACAGTACAGCCCGGTGCGTGACGGATGGCGAGCACCGCGCACAGGCCTGCGATCGGGAGTTCGGGGAAAACCGCCATAGCGATAGCTACCGTGGCAGCGTGACCGGGAGCGGATGTGGTGATGTCGAACCAGGCGTCGACGACGAGCAACGTCGAGGTAACGGCGGCAGGCAGGCGTAGCCAGCTGCAGCGGCCGATCAGCGCCGCGCCGGTTGTCATCAGTCCGGCGGCCTCCAGGGCGTCGAGCCCGGCCCATGCTGTGGACCAGTGCGCGGCCCTGATGGCCGGCGGAAGCGAACAGGCCAGGATGAAAACCCACGGGATCATGGCAAGGCCGGCTATCAGTACCCCGCGCCCGAGCCAGCTCTTTGCCGGACGCGGCGTTCTTTTCCGCGCGGTTACCGGGCGACGTGGCGGTTCAGGGAGGCCGGGCGGCAGGATAGCTGGGGTATGCATCCGATCTGCTGGACTGACCGCAGCCCTGTTCGCAAGCCGGGTTTCCGGTAAGGTCAGCATGCGTTCACCGTTCGTACCCGGCATGATTCACGGCTCTCTTGGCTGGTGGCCACGACCTGGCTGAACGGCCCGTCCGCGTTCGCGAACCAGAACCAGCCAGCGACACTCTCGGCCTCTTCTAGCCGTTCCCAATGGCGGATGCGGCCGCGGATGAACTCCACGGGAGGAAGGGCGCTCCGCGCCGGGGGCAGGCAACCCCACGCGATGGCGCGGGGGTGCCTCGCGACGGTCATCGTGCATGCCCCGCGCAGGAGCTGGCTGGCTCGGGACGACGCCACCAGCACATCAATGAGCGACCCGCCGGCATGGATCTCAAGCGCGGGGCGGCCGCCGGAACCGTTGGCAAGGCGCATCGACCACGGTTTGCCCGGCAGGTGCAGCCATTCAGAATCATTCACCAGTGCTGAGTCCGCCATCCATACGTTTCCGGGCAGCGGGCTGCGACTGCTTCTGACCTGGCGGACCGGCGCGGACGAAATGCCTCCGCCCGCACAGCTTCGGGGCCCGGGCCACGGCGGCTCGGGCATTGCCTGGACCGTGGCCGGCGGCCGGTCATCGGGCATCGTCATCGCCCCGCCGCTAAGCGGAGCCGAGCCGCGCCGGGCCGGTGTGCACGGTGACGTGGACGTGGCAGCGACGCGCCGGGCCAGTGGTGCGCCGAGTGGCTCTCCTTTGGTGGCGCCCCGGTAGCTGTCGCTCACTGTGGTCCCCTTTCTCTCCACTGCTTTCTCTCCACTGCCAACGGTGCGCGCCGCGGGCCGGATCTGTCGTCGGGCGCACGACCGACACCCGGGATCCGTCTTGCGACCGATACGGCTGGCCTGCCGGGCCGGTTAGGATCACGGCGTGGCTTCCAGCGCGCCGCTGAACACACGCCTCGGTCCCCGGCAGTGGATGACGATCGATGCGGCGGTCTCTGTCGCGTGGCTCGCGGTGCTCGTGGGGCTTACCGTTTCCACGCATTTCCGCCAGGCAGCTGGGGAGCGTACGCTCGCGCTGCTGCTGCTGGCGCCGCTGGCCTCGCTGCCGCTGGCGGTACGCCGCCGCTGGCCGGTCCCGGTTTTCTTTGTCGTGCTGGCCGCATCGGTGGCCTGCGGGGTCGTTGGCCTGAAGGTCTCCACGCTGACCGGCGCTACCTACGCGCTTTACACGGTGGCCGTTCAAGCGGATCGCACGTGGTCGCTGCTGGCACTGGCAGCAGTTGAGGCCGGGGCTGTGGTGAACGGCGCCGAGGCCGGGGCTGGGGTGAACCTCACCCTCGCCACGGCGAGCAAGGGCAACGCAGTGAACGCCGCGTTCACTGTGCTGGCGCAGCTGACCGTCTGGATTGCCGCCGACAGCGTACGGCGCCGCCGCGCCTACTCCGCCAGCCTGCGCGAACGCTCGCTTCGCGAGGCGCTGTCCGAGCAGCGTCTGCAGATCGCGCGGGAACTGCACGACATCGTGTCGCACGCGATGAGCGTGGTCGCGGTACAGGCCGGGGTGGGCAGCCACCTGATCGCCGCCCGTCCGGATGAGGCGGCGAAGTCGCTGCGTGCGATCGAGGCCACCGCCCGGGCCGCGCTGTCGGAAACCCGGTCCCTGCTCAGCGTCGTGCGCGACGACGACTACGACCTGGCCAGCCGGTCTCCCGTGCCGGGGCTGGATAACCTGCACACGCTGGTGCAGCGGGTCGCCGACGCGGGGCAGCCGGTGACGCTGCGGGTGGAAGGCCGCCCGCGCGCGCTGCCGCAGAGCCTCGAGCTATCGGTATACCGGGTGGTCCAGGAAGCGCTAACCAATGTGGTCAGGCATGCGGCGCCGCCAGCCAAGGCGACGGTCGTGATCCGCTATGACGACGGAGGCGTGGTCGTCGAGGTG
>Ga0302319_10018283_pt1 | contig 12792 bp, 10 predicted proteins | sample Bog_T0_2_FD_203319 | JGI IMG/M metagenome (GOLD analysis project Ga0302319, IMG submission 203319) | Peat permafrost microbial communities from Stordalen Mire near Abisko, Sweden - Bog_T0_2 | ecosystem: Environmental > Terrestrial > Soil > Wetlands > Peat | place: Sweden: Abisko, Stordalen Mire...
CTTCAATACAAGCCGCCGCCAGGAGATCATCAACATCACGCCCCGCCTGGAGGCGATCCTGGAGCGCAGCGGCATCCAGGAGGGGCTGATGCTGGTCAACCCCATGCACATCACGGCCAGCGTCTACGTCAACGACGCCGAAGGCGGCCTGTACCAGGACATCCTCGAGAAGCTCGAGGAGCTCGCGCCCCACGGCCGGCCCTACAAGCACCATGCCACGGGCGAGGACAACGGCGACGCCCACCTCAAGCGCCAGCTCCTCGGCCAGCAGGTGGTCCTGGCCGTGACCGCCGGCCGCCTGGACTTCGGGCCCTGGGAACAGGTGCAATACGCCGAGTTCGACGGGCGCCGGGCCAAGCGGGTCATCGTCAAGATCATCGGCGCCTGACATGAGCCCCGAGGACAAGGTCAAGCAGCTCGCCCGCGAAGCCGGTTTCGAGCTGTGCGGCATCGCCAGCCTGGCCTCGCCTCCGGAACGCCTCGCCCATCTGCTGCCCTGGCTGGAGCGGGGCCTGCAGGGGGATATGGCGTGGATGCGCGAGCAGGCCCCCAAACGCCTGGACCCCGGCAAAGTTTTGGACGGGGCCCGCAGCCTCATTTGCGTCGGCTTGGTCTACAATACCGCCCAGCCCTACAGCACCGACGCCTTCCCCCTGGACGGCCGGCGCCAGACGCGCCCCGCGGACGGGGACGGCAGGGGCTGGATCTCGCGCTACGCCTGGGGCGAGGACTATCACCGGGTGATGGCGCGCCGCCTGGCGGACCTTGAGCGCGGCCTGCGCGAGGAGATCGACGGCCTGGCCGGCTACCGGGCCTACAGCGACACGGGCCCCATCTCCGAGAAGGCCTGGGCCGCCGCGGCCGGGCTGGGCTGGCAGGGCAAGCACACCAACCTGATCAACCAGTCCCTGGGCAGCTGGTTCTTTCTCGGCGAGATCCTCACCACCCTGGAGCTCAGGCCCGACGCCCCGGTGGCGGACCACTGCGGCAGCTGCACGCGCTGCCTGGACGCCTGCCCGACCCAGGCCTTCACCCGGGCCTGGGAGCTCGATGCGAGCCGCTGCATCAGCTACCTCACGATCGAGAAGCGCGGCGAGTTCCCCGCCGATCTCGTCGACGGGCTGGGCGCGAACATCTACGGCTGCGACATTTGCCAGGACGTGTGCCCCTGGAACCGCGCCCGCGTGGCGGGCGGCGAGCCGGCCTTCGAGCCGCGGCCCGGCCTGGTGGCTCCGCAGCTCGACGCACTCAAGGACATCGACGACGCCGCCTTCGCGGCGCGTTTTCGCCATTCCGCGATCAAGCGCACCAAGGCCTCCGGCCTGAGGCGCAACGCGGCCGCCGCCGACAGGCGCCCCCCCGGCGGCTGAAGCCCGAAAGGCAGCATGGAAATCGTCTACGACCACGGCGTCTACCTGCCCGAAATCAAGCTCTGGCTCGACCCCCACGAGGCCATGCCGGATGAGACCGGGTTCGTCAGCCACGCCCACGGCGACCACGCCAAGTGGCACGGCCTGACCATCGCCTCGGGCCCGACCCTGCGCCTCATGCGCGCCCGCGAGACGCCGCCCAGGGACAGGGAAGCCAAGCCGCAGGCCTTCCTGCAGCGCTTCCGCCACGAGGGCGCCACCCTGACCCTGCTGCCCGCGGGCCATGTGGCAGGCAGCGCCCAGCTGCTGGTGGAGCACAAGAAGGAGACCCTGCTCTACAGCGGGGACTTCAAGCTGCGCCCCGACCCGGCCTGCGAGCCGATCCAGGTCCACGAGGCAGACCAGCTGGTCATGGAGACCACCTTTGGCCAGGCCCAGTACCTCTTTCCGCCGGCCAGCAAGACGGTGGAGCGCATCGCCGCCTTTGTGCAGAAGGCCCACAAGGACAAGAAGGTGCCGGTCCTGCTGGGCTACGCCCTGGGCAAGGCCCAAGAACTCATGCTCAGCCTGAAGCCCTGGGGCTGGGAGTTCGTGCTGCACCCTTCCATCGCCGCGGTCTGCGAGACCTACAAGGGCCTGGGCTACGCGCTGCCGCCCAGCCACACGCCGGGCAACACGGGCCTCGACAACAAGGTCCTCATCTGGCCCCCCAACGCGCGCAACCACCCCTGGTACGCCGGGATCAGCGCCCGCTGCCGGACCGCCTTCTGCAGCGGCTGGGCCATGGACGCCGGCACCAAGGCGCGCATGGGCGTCGACGAGGCCTTTCCCCTGTCCGACCATGCCGACTTCAGCGAGCTGCTGGCCTACGTGTGGCAGGTCCATCCAAAGAAGATCCACACCCACCACGGCTTCGCGGCCGAATTCGCCTCCCACCTGCAGCTCACGGGGCACGACGCCGCGGCTCTGGGCATGGAGGAGCAACTGACCCTGCTGTGAAGGGCGAGGAGGCACGGTGACAGCGGCAACGAAACGCGTCCTGCGGCTCGGCCTTCTGGGCACCGGCCTGGCCGCGCGCAAGCTCTACCTGCCGGCCCTGGCGCGGATCCGCGGTCGCGTGCGGGTGGTGGCCTGCGCCAGCCGGACCCTGGCCAAGGCCGAGGCCTTTGCCCGGGACGCGCAGGTGCCCCTGGTGGTCGACGGCCTGGACGCCCTGCTGGCCCTGCCCGAGGTCGATGCCCTGCTGGTCAGCCTCCCCATCGAGGCCCAGCCCGCAGTGGTGCTCAAGGCCCTGCGCGCGGGCAAGCCCGTGCTCAGCGAGAAACCCATGGCCCCCAGCCTTGCGGCGGGCCGGCGCCTGCTGGCCCAGGCGCGCCCCTTAGCCCGCAGGGGTCCGGCCTGGATGGTCGGCGAGAATTACCGCTTCATGCCCGCCGCTGCCTGGGCCGAGAAGCAGCTGCGCCAGGGAGCCCTGGGGCAGCTGCGGGTCGTCGAGGTGCGCCAGAGCGGCTGGACCGACGCCTCCAATCCCTACTTCCACACGGCCTGGCGCACCCGCCCCCGCTTCGTGGGGGGCTTCGTTCTCGACGCAGGCGTGCATCTGGCGCACCTGGTCCGCCGCTTCGCCGGATTCCCGGTGGAACTGCGCGGCCTGGCGGCCCAGTTCAGCCCGGACCTGCCGCCCATGGACACGGCCGTGGCCGTGCTGCGCTTCTCCAACGGCGCCCTGGGGACCTGGCTGAGCTCGTTTTCCTCGGCGGCAGGCGGGCCCATGCTCACCCTGCGCGGATCCCTCGGCAGCCTGGAGCTGCACCCCGACCACGCCCTCCTGATCCCCCGCCGCGGACGGCCGCGGGGATTCCGCTCCAAGGACGACAGCTTCAGCCTGCAGTTCGGGCATTTCGCCGGAGTGGTGCTCGACGGCCGCCGGTCGGCCTACACGGCGGAGGACGCCCTGCTGGACCTAGCGCTGATGGAAAGCGTGGTCCGGGGGCGCATCGTGCGGCCCTGACCCGGGGCCCCTGGAACGCAAAAAAGCCCGCCTCATCGGCGGGCTTTTTTAATGGCGGAGAGGAAGGGATTCGAACCCTTGATACCCTTTCAGGTATACACACTTTCCAGGCGTGCGCCTTCAACCGCTCGGCCACCTCTCCCTTCGGGCACACGGGGCGCTTGCGGCCCCACGTGGAAAGGGGCAAAGTATGCCAAGCCTCGGGCTAGGGGTCAATCCGTGGGTTGAAAAGACCTAAGAATTGACGATTTTCCCGGAAGCTGGTAAAGTGCCGCAAGGTATCCCAAATGCCGGACCGCGGTTTTGTCCCCCGCTGGAGCCATCCACAGCTTATGCGCAACCGAGCCCTGATCCTCTGCCTGGCCTTGAGCCCCCTGCTGGCCGTTCCGGTCCAGGCGCGCATCCATTACGATAGGCCCATCAATATCATCACCAGCAACTATGACCTAGTGGACACCACCTACATCGACCGAGGCCGCCTCGATGGTGTAAAAGTTGGGGATAAATTCAAGGTCAAGTTCCAGGACGGCAAGCTGGCCACGATCGTGGTCGTCACCGGCGTGTTTGAACGCATGGCATCGGTGAAGATCCAGGACAGCTGGCTGCTCAAGGATGGGCAGCTCGCCAACTACAATCAACGTCCCATGGTGGTCGCCCTGGAGCGGACCGCACGGCGCCCGGCTCCGGACATTTTGGTGGCGTCGCGTAGCCCGCATACGCACAAAGACAAAACCGGCGCGGCAGCGGCTCCTGCTCCGGCGCCCGCTGCCCAAGCTCCCGCAGCCAACGCAGCTGGCGACGCAGGCCTACCGCCTGCGGCTCCGGGCGGCGAGCCCGGCCTTCCTGGCGCCGCGGACGCGGGCGGCTTGCCTGCCACACCGGGCGCGGCTCCTGATGCGGGACTGCCTGCGGCACCGGGCGCGGCTCCGGACGCAGGACTTCCCCCGGCTGCGGGCGCGGCTCCGGACGCAGGACTTCCTCCGGCTGCGGGCGCGGCTCCGGACGCGGGACTTCCTCCGGCTGCGGGCGCGGCTCCGGACGCGGGACTTCCTCCAGCCCCGGGCGCGGCTCCGGACGCGGGACTTCCGCCGGCCCCGGGCGCAGCACCGGACGCGGGACTTCCTCCAGCCCCGGGTGCGGCTCCGGACGCCGGGCTGCCACCGGCTCCAGGCGCAGCACCGGCGGGCGGCGATCCAGGATTGCCGCCTCCTCCCATGTGATCTGCACGGCACCCGCGGACCACCCTGGAGCCCGCCTTACGGCGGGCTCCTTTATTTTTGCACGTGCCGGGCGCAGACCCGGCTTCCAGGCCCCTTGTCCGGAACCGGGACGCCGAACCCGCCGGTCCGCGGCGTCTTCACTGTCTGTGCCGTCTCGGCTCTGGTATAACCATTGCGGGTGGGAGCACCCACGCAGCGCCTCCCCCGCGCGCCTACGGGCCAGCCATGCCAACCAGTATCCAAGAGCTCATCGCCACCCAAGCGGTCATTTGCCACTTTCAACCGGTCGTCTCAGTCAAGAAGCGGGCCGTCGTCGGACTCGAGGCCCTTGCCCGGGGCCAGGACGGGCCGGTTCGCCTCTGGTCCCCGGATCAACTGTTCAGCCTTGCTGAGGAGTCCAGCGTCACGGACGCCCTCGATGACCTTTGCGTCCGCTCGGCGCTGAAGGCCTTCGCCGCGGTGCCAAACCGGGCGGATCTCGCCCTCTTCCTCAACCTGGATGCCTCCCGCCTCGCCCGGGGGCCCTACCCCGCAGGCGCCGTGCGAAAGGCCACCGAGGACGCGGGGCTGCGCCCCCAGGACGTGGTGCTCGAGTTCAGCGACCTCGACGCGGCCGAAGCCCCCGGCCTGAGGACTCTGGTGGAGACCTGCCAGTCCTTCGGCTTTGCCGTGGCCCTCGACGACCTCGATGGCAGCCCCGAATGCCTGCGGCGCGTCGCCCAGCTGCGCCCCAACGTCGTCAAGGCTGACACCCACCTGCTTCGCGGCATCGCCAACGAGGCCGTCCAGCAGACGCTGCTGCAGTCCATCGCGACCCTGGCCCGCCGCATGGGGGCCCTCACCGTGGCCGAAGGCGTCGAAAACGAGGACGATGCCAACATGGCCACGGACCTCGGCGCGGACCTGCTGCAGGGCTTCCATTACGGCCGGCCGCTGGCGCACGACCGGGGGGCCATGACGCTGAGCCAGGCGGCCGTCGAACGTTCGGCCCAGCGCCTCAAGGCCGCCGTTGCCGGGCGCACCCAGGTGCGCCAGCGCGAGAATGAGCGCCACCTGCAGCTGCTGGAACGCCTGCGCCAGGCCCTGGCCCTGGCCGAGCCCGGGCGCCTCGCCGCCACCCTCGAGCAGTTCGTCAACGCCGTCGCCAGCCTGGAATGCCTGTACGTGCTCGACGGGCGCGGCCTGCAGCAGACCCCCACCATCGTGTGGCGCCACCAGCAGGACCGCCAGCGCAGCCGCCTCTTCGTGCCGGCCGTGGCCGGCGCCGACCACTCGCTGAAGGACTACTACCTCGCCCTGACGCTGGGGTCGGCGGACCCCCACGTCAGCGACCCCTACGTGAGCCTCGCCACCGGCAACCTGTGCCGGACGCTCACCACCCGCTTCACCGACGCCGCGGGCGACCAGCACATCCTGTGCATGGACACCCGCAGCAACTAGGACGACGCCCCATGAGCGAAGCCAGCCCGATCTTCACCCGCGACCTGTTCCAGTTCCTGGTGGAGCTGAAATTCAACAACGACCGCGCCTGGTTCGCCGCCAACAAGGCCCGCTACGAGCAGCACGTCAAGGGGCCCTTCCTGCGCTTCGTCGCGGCGCTCGGGCCGAAGGTGCAGCGCCTGAACCCGGCCTACACGCACCCGCGCGCCTTCCGCATCCACCGCGACACCCGCTTCGCCAGGGACAAATCGCCCTACAAAACCCACGCCGGGGCCCAGTTCCGCCACCGGGTGGCCTCGGAGGACGTGCACGCCCCGGGCTTCTACCTGCACCTCGAGCCCGGCGAAAGCTTCGCGGGGGGGGGCATCTGGATGCCGGAACCCGCCGCCCTGAAGTCGGTCCGCGACCGCATCGCGCGCAAGGATACCGCCTGGATGGCCCTGCGCCGCTCGCGCATGCCCCTGTGGGAGGGCGATGAACTCAAGCGCGTTCCGCGCGGCTTCCCGCTGGGGCACCCCATGGAGGCGGACCTGAAGCGCCGCAACTTCATCACCTGGGTCGACTTCAGCGACCGCCAGGTCTGCGCCCCCGACTTTCTTGCGCGCGTCGCCGACGCCTTCAGAAAGACCAACCCTCTGGTGCAGTTCCTGGGCAAGGCCATGGGCCTGAAGGGCTGAAGCGGTGCCCTGGCTGCTGCCCCTTGCGCTGGCCCTGCTGGCGCCCGGCTGCGTGCACGCAGGCCCGCCGCCTGCGGCCGCGGCGTCGGCCACAGCCGTCGGCGGGACCCCGGCAGGGCGCGGTCTGCACCCCTATGCGACGGTCACGACCACCATCCAGACCCTGGACAACGGGCTGTGGGTCGCCGTCACCGAGGACCGCAGCCTGGCCCTCGGCCGGGTGCTGGCCTGGGTGGACGCGGGATCCGCCGATGCTCCCGCCGGCCAGGATGACGAGGGAGGCGCGGCGCGGCGCTTTGCCGAAGCCCTGTTCCATCCCCTGCGCCCCGGTGCCCCCGGTTTTCTGGAGCAGTGTTCCGGGTTTCAAGCTGAGCCAGGCGCCGAGGTCTGGCCCCTGCAGACCGTCTTTGTCGCGTCCCTGACCCCGGGGTCCCTGGCCCACTACCTGTCCGCGGACGCCCGCCGCTTTCAACTTCTGCGCCCCAGCCTCCAGCCCCGCACCGGGCCCGCCGACCGGGCGCCGGTCCAGGATGCCGGGGGTGAGGAGGCCTGGCGCCAGCGCCTGGCCCAGGCCCTGCAGCGCAGCGCCTTCCCGGATACGACGGCGGCTGCGGGCCGGGCAGGCCAGGCATTCCAGGACGCCCACGTGCGCCCCGACCGCTGCGCCCTGGTGCTGGACGGGCCCTGGAACCGCGCTGAGGCGCTGGATCTGGTCCGCACCGCCTACGGAACCTGGGCCAGTCCCGGTGCTCCGCCGACCCCGGACGCAGCAGGCCCGGACACGGCGGGGATCCCGCACAAGGCGGCTTTCCACCCGGGGCTGGGCGCGATCCTGAAGGACAAGGGCGCGGCAGACGGCTGGATGCTCGTCGGCATCCGCCTTCCGGGGCGGGGCCCGGGCCCCGGCAGCGCCGACGACCTGCTGCTGCGCACGCTCTTCTCCAGCGCCGGCGACTCCCTTGCCGGGAAGGCGCTGCTGGGTCCCGGGGGACCGGTGGAACGCATCGAGCCGGGTGATTTCGGCATGGACGCTCCCCTGGCCAAGGTCTGGATGAGGCTGGCACCCGGCGCGGATCCGGCCCGCGTCCTGGCACGCTGCTCGGCCCTGGCTCTGGACCTGGAACGGCTCAGCCCCCTGCGCTTCGAGGCCTATCGCAGCGAATGGCGGGCCGCGGCCCAGGACGAAGCCACGGATCCGGCGGCCTTGAACCTGAGGCTCGCCCAGGCCTGGAGCCGCGGCGGTGTCGATGCGTACGCGTCCCTGCTGCAGGGCGGGCCCGTCCCGGACCTGCAGCAGGTCCGGGCCCTCGCCGGCCGGCTCCTGAATGCGGACAACCTGGCGGCAGTCGCGGACCTGGCGCCGGATGGCGCGCCCGCCGGGCGGCCTGCAGCCACCGCCCCCGCTTCGCCTGCGGCGCCCAACCCGTCCGTCAACCCGTCCGTCAACCCGTCCGTCAACCCGTCCGTCAACCCGGACGCGGCCCAGGGCGCGAGCCAGGCCGCCCAGGCGCTGCTGAGCGCCGTGTCCACCGCGCCCCTGATCCAGGAGCGGGATCCGCGCGCAAGCCGCGAACGCCTCACCCTGCTCTTTGCAGGCGGCAAGGAGGCCGACGGCGCGCAGAGCAGGGAACTGAAGACCCGGCTGCGGGTACTGCTGCAGGCCAGCTTCGCTGCCCAGGCAGACGCCCTGCTGCAGCTCGGCGCCGGCTGGGACGTGGATTGGGACGCGCGCGGAATCCGGCTGATCCTTTGGGCGCCACCGGACAGCCTGGGCCAGGCCCTGGACCTGTGCTCGTGGACCCTGGCGCACCCCTGCCTCGATGCCTGGGCCCTGGACGAAGCCAGTGACCTTGCTCAATCCGGCGCCTTGGCCAGGCACGAGGATCCGGCCGCGGCGCTCTGGTCCGCCCTTCTGCGCGATGCCTGCGGCACGGACCAGGATTGCCTGGACCAGGAAGCCCCTGAATCAGGGACCCTGAGCCCCGGCGCCGGCGCCCTGCAGGCGCTCTGGGCCGGCGTCTTTGACCCGTCCTGCCTGCGCCTGGGAGCTTCCGGTCCGGACAGCGCCGCACAGCTGCGGGCCCGGCTGGACCTGCTGCGTGGCTCCGCGGCTGCGCTGGCCGCGGCAGACCCTGGCAGAGCCTCCGCCCAGCCACCCCTTCCGTCCGCGAAGCGTCCCTTGCCTGCCCCAGGTCCCAGCCCGCGCCCCAGCCCGCGCGGCATGCTGGCGCGCCTGCTTCCACGCAAGGGCCTGGACCAGGACTACTTCTGCGTCCTGGTGCCCCAGGCCCTTCCCGCGGATCCGCAGCAGCGGGCAGCAGCCCTGCTTGCCCAGTACCTGCTCGGGCGGGCACAAGGCGGACGCCTGGACCAGGCACTGCGCGTGGACAGGGGCTGGGACTGCGGCGTCGAATCCTTCTGCACGGCGACCCAGTGGGGCATCCGGGGAAAGGTGGCCCGGGGCAGGCTTAAAGCGCTGCTGGAACTGCTGCCCGCGGTGGTGGCAGGACTCACGGAAAGCCCGCCGGACGATGCGGCCCTCGAGCAGCTCAAGGCAGCCTTTGACGCAAACTGGCTGCGCCGCAGGGTGCTGGCGAGCGACCGCGTCGACGCCGGTTTGCGGGACCTGCTCTGGTCCGGCAACGCGGACCTGGCCGCGCAGACTGCGGCTGCGGTCCGTGGACTGCGGCGGGCGGACCTGCTCGTCTACGCGCGCAGGCTCAGCCTCGCCAACGGGAGCCTGGCCCTGTGCGGGGATCCGGACCAGCTTCGCCAAACCCTGCAGGATCTGAACTGGGATGTGACCGACCAGGCCACCCTGAAGGAACCGCTTTAAACGCAAAAGCCGCTGCCCCGTTTTTCAGCATGTGCAACACCGGAACGCTGTTTTTGTTATCAAAATATCTTCAAAAAGGTGACTATTTAAAGGTTTTTCTGTAAACTGAAGCCCTCGAGTGGCCGCTTCGCCAGGCTCTGGAGGCGAAGAGGCGTGTCATGGAGTGTTTCATGCGTCCACAAGGCAACACGATTTCAAAGTTTGGACTCCTGGCCTTCCTGGCCCTGGCGCCGGCCCTGATTCACGCCGACGCTGGACAGTATGTGGGCTGGGGTAACCAGATGCTCGGGCAGCGCAAGTACGATGACGCCATCAAGTACTTCGGCGGCGCGCTGAAAGCCGATCCTCGCAATGAGGCGGCCTACCGTGGCCTGGGATACGCGTACATGGGCAAGCGGGACCTGTCCCACGGCGTGCAGTACATGGAATACGCCCTCAAGCTCAACCCCGCTGACAACGGCCTGAGGCAGTATCTGGGCAAGACCTACCAGGGCTACGGCAACCAGTACTACCAGCGCGGGGATAAAGCCAGCGCCATGGCCTGGTGGCGCAAGGCGGTCACCGTTGATCCAAGCAACACCCAGCTGGCGGCCTACATCGCCTCGCAGGGTTCGGCTCCCGCTGTCTCGGCCGCCGCGCCTGCGCCGGCTGCCGGCGGTGAAAAGGCCAGCGTCGAATCCACGCCCGGCATCAACCCCTGGATCATGGGAGCCACGGTCGCCGCCCTCGGCGCGATCATGCTCTTCGTCTTCTAGCGGGGACGGCACTCAGCAAGGGGCGCGGCCACCCGGCCGCGCCCCTTTTTTTTGCCCGGACGCAACCCCTTCGCCCGCGCGCGCGTCTTGCCGTATGATGCCGCATGGCCGACGCGGCCGGAACCCGACCTGGACGGACACCATGCGCCAAGACCTGCTGCTGAGCCCCCTCTTCGCCCTGCTCGCCCTCGCGCTTCCGCCGGCGCCCCTGGGGGCGGAAGACGCCGCCGCGGCCCCCCGCGCCCCTTCGGCCATGGTCGTGCGCGCGGCCGACGACTTCACCCAGGTCGCAGAGCTGGCCAACCCCTGGGTGGTGAACATCAGCACCACCCAGATCATTCACCAGCGCCTTGGAGGCTTCTGGGAGGACTTCTACGGCTTCGACCCCTTCAACGGCGGCACCCGCACCTTCAAGCGCCAGAGCCTCGGCTCAGGCTTCATCTACAGCCCGGACGGCCTGATTCTCACCAACGCCCACGTGGTCGCCGGCGCCGACGAGATCATGGTCCGCCTGGTCGACGGCACCGAGGCCAAGGCGCAGGTGGTGGGCGAGGACGCCAACGTCGACCTGGCGCTCCTCAAGATCTCCGGGGACAAGCCGCTGCCCGCGGCGGTCCTGGGCGACAGTTCCGCCGTCAAGGTGGGGCAATGGGCCATCGCCATCGGCAACCCCTTCGGCTTCGACCACAGCCTCACGGTGGGGGTCATCTCGGCCAAGGAGCGCACCAACATCTTCACCGGCGAAGGCGCCGCCAAATACCAGAACTACCTGCAGACCGACGCCAGCATCAACCACGGCAACTCCGGCGGCCCCCTGTGCGACATCGAGGGCCGCGTGATCGGCATGAACACGGCCATCAGCACGCCCAACGAAGGCAGCATCGGCATCGGCTTCGCCATACCCATCAACTTCATCAAGCGCTCCATCCCCGACCTGCAGCGGGCCGGCCGGGTCGTGGCGCCCAAGCTGGGCTTCTTCACCCAGGACGTCGACGAGCGCCTGGCCAAGGCCATGAAGCTGCCCGCCCAGGGCGGCGTCCTGGTCACCGACGTGGCCACCGGGGGCGCCGCGGACCGCGCCGGCCTGCGGCGGGGAGATGTGGTGCTCAGCCTCAACCACCACCCGGTGCCAAGCGCCGCCGCCCTGCGCACCCGCATCTACGAGGCCGACCCGGCGGCGAGCCTGGACCTGGAGGTGTACCGGGACGGCCAGGCCCAGACCCTGCAGGTGGCGCCAGCCCAGCTCAAGGCCAGCGAGAACCCCGGGACCTGGCACGGGCTGAAGGTGGTCGCGAACTCGGCGGAGGAGGCGCCCAAACGCGGACTGGCGGTGAACGACGGCGTGGTGGTGGACACGGTGGCGGAAGCCAGCAGCGCCGGACGCATCGGCATCAAGCCGGGCGACGTGCTCATGGAGCTGAACCAGCAGCGCATCGACGGCCTGCCGGGCTGGGAAAAGCTCACCAAAGCGGTCGACGAAGGCCAGGACGCGGTCCTGCTGCTGGTGCGCGGGCGCCAGAGCGCCTACATCGTCGTGCCGGCGGAGCAATGAGCAGGGCAATCCGGAACCGTCAGAGCAGGCTTCTCAGCAGCTCAATGAGGGCGTAGCCGATCAGGGACGTCACCACGGCGATCAAAAAATTGGCGGCGGTGAAGATGTCAGCCAGGGCGAACCAGAACCCCCGGCCCTGGGCGGCGCCCGAGCGGCTGAACTCGCCCATCAACAGGTTGGAATAGAACAGGAAGATGATGAACCCGGCCTCGACCAGGGCCCGCAGCAGGGCCCGCTTCAGCCGGCGGGCATTCTGGGGCTGCGGAGCCGGCGGTTTCCTGCGGCCAGCCATGGTCAGGCCCCTTTCGTTTCCGCGGCGCAGTCAACGACCTCGCGGTCCGTCACCAGCCAGCGCACAGGAACATCCCAGGGCTGCACCGGGACCCGCCGCACCACCTGCTCGTGGAAGGCCAGGGCCACGGTCACGAGGCCCCTGCCCTCACCGGCAAGCCAACGGTCGTAGAAGCCCGACCCGTAGCCCAGCCGGTTCCCGGAACGGTCGAACACGGCGCCCGGCACCAGCACCACGGTGTCCGGCGCCAGCACGCAGGCCGGCGCATCCTCCGCCGGCTGGGCGATGCCGTAGGGGCCCGAGCTCAGCGACTCATCCTCGGGCAGCACATGGAAGCGCATGGAACGGGAGGCGGGTTCGCAGCGCGGGGCCCCCACGCCCATGCCCAGCTCCCGGCACAGCCGGCGCATGGTCTCGGTCTCGACCTCGGAGCCGTGGGTCACAAAAAAAAGCGCCTGGCCGGCCCTTTGAAAGGGCTCGAGCTCGACCAGGCGCTTCCAGATCGCGTCGCTGCGGGCGATGCGCACCGCCGCCGGCATGGCATTGCGCGCCTCAAGTGCGCCGCGCCGCAGTTTTGATGCTTCCATGCCCCCACCCAGCCGCGGCGCCCAGCGGGCGCCGCGGCCCCCGAAATAGCCG
>Ga0302319_10018286_pt1 | contig 12792 bp, 10 predicted proteins | sample Bog_T0_2_FD_203319 | JGI IMG/M metagenome (GOLD analysis project Ga0302319, IMG submission 203319) | Peat permafrost microbial communities from Stordalen Mire near Abisko, Sweden - Bog_T0_2 | ecosystem: Environmental > Terrestrial > Soil > Wetlands > Peat | place: Sweden: Abisko, Stordalen Mire...
ACGACGAGTTCGGTCATAGTGCCCGGTTGGGTCTCGTGGAACTACACCGGCTTTCAGGGAAAGTCCGGATGGCCCGTCTACCAGGGAATCGTGCGCATGCTCGATCAAGCCGGGAAGACATACGGCTGCGGCCGACTGCAGTACGAGTACATCACCGAGACAACCGATCCGTTCGGTTCGACCGAAGCGACGATGGCACTGCCCTATTGGACCGATGGGTGCATGGACACCATCGACGGAGTTCTCTTCGAGTCCTCGACGACCACACCCTTCCACTTCCTCGACCAGGCCGAGTACGCGCTGCCCGGTGAGTCCTCCAACCCGGTGTCTTTTTTGACTTACCCCTCCTATGACCTCGCGGACGGGATCCGACACCTGCAATTCGAAGATGTCCGGTACTTCCTCGCCGTGTCCCCCCAAGACGAGGCTGCGGCCAAGTCCGTCCCGGGACTTGTCAAGATCGCCTCTGCACCTGGTTTCCCGGGTCAGATCGACAACGTGACCCCGACCGACCCCGTCTGGGACCTGTACCTGATCAAGGGCTCACAGCTCGTCACGCCGCTCGACTATCTACCCGAAGTCGAATCGGGCGCCTCCGCCCAGCAGTGGCTCAATACGAACCTCGCCTGGTGGGAGAAGGAGAGCTACTGGCCAGTAGAGCTGGCGGAGAGCGGGCCAGCGAACTGGCCCCGGGCAGCAGTCGGCACCCTCGTCGCCCCTTCGCGGGCGATCCCCGTCAAGCCAACGACCGTTACCGACGCCAAGACGACGGATTCGACCGTCAGCTTCAATGTCAGCCGCCTCGGGTCACCCGTGCTCGTGAAGGTCCCATACTTCCCCAACTGGCACGCTGTCGGCGCCCTCGGTCCTTATCCGGCGTCGCCCAATCTCATGGCAGTCGTGCCGACGGCTCATCACGTTGTCCTCACCTATGGCACGACGGGAGCCGACCAGCTTGGCAAGATCGCCTCGCTCGGCGGGGTAGTCGGGCTAGGCATGTTGATGACGCTTCGACCGCCGGACATGTCCAAGCCACCGGTGCCCGAGCCGGCCCCCGTCCCCGTCGATGACGAGAACCCTGCAGTGGACATACCGGACGACCTCGAGGACGCCTCCGACAAGGGTGCGCCGGTACCCGAGCCTTACGGTCCGCCTCCCCCACTCTCGGAAACGGGCCCGAGCCAGGGATTGACCGGGCAGCTCCAAGAGCGCCAATAACGCCCGGCGAGCGACCAGGAATCGAGGCTGGCGGTAGGTATCCTCGCTCTACGTGCCTATGAGATTCAGGAGAAGCGCCCGAGAGCGGCGCCGAGCAGTTCTTCACGCCAGCAAGGGCCGGAAATGGCCAAGGCGGCTGATCATCGTCCTATCGATCGTGGTAGTGCTCGCGCTCGTGGGCGGGATCGGCGGCTGGTTCTACGTCAACTCGGTGCTCGGCTCAATAAAGAAAATCCAAGTGCCGAACATCACCCAGGAAACGTCCGGCGCGCCCATCAACATCCTCATGGTTGGCTCCGACTCGCGTCAGTTCGTGGACACCCCAGGCGAGGCGTCGTCGTTCGGCAGCTCATCAACCGAGACCGGCCAGCGCTCCGACGTGATCATCGTCGTTCGACTTGTCCCAAAGACGCGCCAGGTAGAGATGCTCTCCATACCTCGCGACACCTTCGTCACCATCCCGGGCGCAGGCTCGAACCGGATCAATGCCGCATTCAACAGCGGTCCGAATCTCCTCGTGAAGACGATCCAAGAGGATTTCGGCATCCCGATCAATCACGTCATGGTGGCTAACTTCCCCGGTTTCGAGGGCATGGTGAATGCCCTCGGAGGCATCTCACTCGACTTTCCCTACCCGGTGCGTGACCCCTATTCCGGCCTCAACGTCACGACCCTTGGGTGCCAGACAGTGAACGGTACGACGGCCCTGGCACTGGTCCGCAGCCGTCACCTCTACTACTTCAAAGACGGCATTTGGAACTACGACGGCATGAGTGACTGGAGCAGGATCCAGCGCCAACAGGCCTTCTTCCACGCCGTGCTCAACAAAGCCGACAGCGAGTTCCCGAACATCTTGGCGATCAACAGCTTCCTTCAGGCGACCGCGAACGACCTTCAGGTGGATTCCGGGTTCACAAGCAGTCAGATGATCTCTCTCGGTCTCAAGTTCCGCGGTATCGCCTCAGCCGACCTCGCCACCGAGGTCCTGCCGACGACTGGAACAACGATCGATGGCAGCGATGTGCTGCTGGCGGCCGAGCCCTACGCGCACGAGATGATCTCGAGCTTCCTCGCCTTCGGGGCCCCCGCGGCCACGGCTGATGCTCCGGCTTCCACAACTGGCCTTTCTTCGAGTGGGTCCACCAGCGCGATCACCGTGTCGGATGCCACTGAGACGACCACCCCGCAAAGCCAGGTGATTTTCGACAACCCTAAGGACCTGCCCGAGCCTTGGAACCCCAAGCCCTGCTGAGAGCCGATATCACCCCGAGAGGCTGCTAGCCCCCTCAGCCGTTACCGTCCGCAACGGCGTTCGAGACCGTTACGAGCCGGTCCAGGGATCTGCGGGCGGTCCCGTCGTCGACGGCCGCGCACGCGATCTCGAACCCGTCGGCCAGGTCGTCAGCAAGCCCGGCGACGACGAGCGCGGCGCCGGCGTTCAAGCACACGAGGTCACGCATGGGCCCTTGCTCACCGTCGAGCAGTCTCAACCCGAGTTCTGCGTTGTGGGCAGCATCTCCGCCCTTAAGCTCCCGCAACGTTGCCCGCTTGAGCCCGAGCGAGGAGGCGTCAATCTCGAGACGACGGCGCCGGCAGGTTCCGTCCGGCTCCCGTACCGACTCGATCAGGGTCGACGGCGCCGTGGTGGTCAGCTCGTCGAGACCATCGTGGCCGAAGACCACCATCGCATGCACCGAGCCGAAGCTCTCAAGGACATGGAGCATCTTGATCGCCATAACGGGGTCGGAGACGCCGACTAGCTGGCGCGTGGCTCCCGCCGGATTTACCAGGGGCCCGATGAAATTGAAAACTGTCGCCACGCCGAGCTCTTTGCGCACGGGGGCCGCGAAACGCATGGCCGGGTGGAAACGTGGCGCGTAGCAAAAGCCAATACCGGCGTCTTCGATACAGCGAAGTACCCCGTCCGGCCCAAGATCGATCACGACCCCGAGAGCTTCGAGGATATCGGCTGAACCGGCCAGCGACGAGGCTGCCCGGCCGCCATGCTTGCAGACGACCGCGCCGGCGCCAGCCACCACGAGAGCGCTCAATGTCGAAACGTTGATCGTGCTGGTCCGGTCACCGCCTGTTCCACAGGTGTCCACAACTTCAACGCCGACCTCGAGACGCTCAGCATGGCTCCGCATCGAGCCTACGAGGCCGATCATTTCCTCGACCGACTCGCCCTTGGCCCGCAGTCCTGCGACGAGCGCTCCTATCTGGGCCGGAGTGGCTGATCCTTCGAGCACCTCGTCGAGGGCAAGGGAGGCCTCTTTGGTCGTGAGGTCTTGCCCGCTGAGGATCTTTCCAAGTATCGCCGGCCAGCCGCCAACGGTCTCGAGTGTCGTAGCCATCTCCGCCTCAGTCCCACCATAGGTGGCGATCGAGCACACCTCTTGCGATCAGGTTCAACTGGACCTGCGAGGTTCCTTCGACGATCGTGAGCTGACGCGCGTCACGGTAGAGGAGCTCGGTCGGTTGGTCCTTCATGTAGCCGGCCGCTCCGAGCAGCTGCACAGCCAGCCCGGAGGCCTTTACGGCCACCTCTGAGGCCGAGTACTTGGCCATCGACAGATGTGCCGCCCACTCCCGGGTGAAGTGGCCCTTGTCCGCCAACCATGCCGAGCGATATGTCAAAAGGCGCGCTGCTTCGATCTCAACGGCGAGCTTGGCGATCTCCCACTGGATGCCCTGAAAGTCGGCGATCGTCCCCCCGAACGCTTGCCGTTGCTTGACGTAGTCGACGGCGTACATAAGCGCACCCTCGGCGAGGCCAATGCCCCGTGCGGCCACTATCGGGCGCATTGAGTTGAGCCCGAGCATGGCAAGGCGAAACCCGCCTACCTCACCGATGACGTTCTCGGGCGGAACGTGCACTTGGGAGAGCACCAGCTCTCCCGTGTCCACGCCGCGCGCTCCCATCTTGTCGTCGATAGCACCGACCGAGACGCCTTCATAGCCGCGCTCAACGATGAAGGCGCTGATCGAGTCGTGGCGGCGGCTCGACTGCTCACCCGTCTTGGCGAAGACCGTGTACCAGTCTGCCTGACGAACACCTGAGATCCAGCACTTCACTCCGTTAAGAACCCATCCACCCGGGCTGTCGGGATCGGCGGTCGCCTGGGTACGCATGCCGACAACGTCGCTACCGGCGTCGGGTTCGGAGAGGGCGAAGCTGGCGCGCTCGGTCCCATCCGCGATGGAGGGCAGGTAGCGCTCCTTTTGGCCTGCCGAGCCGGCGATGAGGATCGGGCCTGTCGCTAGCCGCGTCAACAAGAGCATCAGGGCGCAAGCGCTCGAGTACTTGGCCACCTCCTCGACGGCGATGGTGAGCCCGAGGATGCCGGCTCCAGAACCACCGTGGTCCAGGGGCAAGCACAGCCCTAAAAGGCCGGAGTCGCGGAACGCGGCGTACACATCGTCGGGATAATCGCCGGTCTCGTCGATCTCACGCGCTCGTGGCTGGACCTTCTCCAGGGCGAGCTTGCGGACCATCTCGCGTAGAGCGGTCAGCTCGTCGCTCAGGTCAAAGTCCACGTCCGGAGGCTACTGGCTCCTCTGGCGTCGGCGTGTTCGAGCCGCGCGGGAAAACCGGGCCGGATCAGGCGGACTTACGGTGCTGACGCAGGATGCGTCGGCGCTCACGCTCGGTGAGCCCACCCCAAACGCCTTCGCGCTCGCGGGCGGCTAGTGAGTACTCCAAGCAGGCTTGACGGACCGCGCACGACAGACAAACGGCTTTTGCCTCGTCCGCGTCGTCATCCGACACGGGATAAAAAATGTCTGGGTCAACCCCTCGGCACGCCGCTCGCTGACGCCAACTGAATTTCATCCCGATTCACTTTCCTAATCAGATCGATCCGCGGCGATCTGCCGCGACAAGACCGAATTTCGGGGGATGGCCGGCACCAGCACGCCTACTACACGCCAGGGGTTCGCCGCCCGAAGCCTCGATTGTCAATTACTGTAATAAAACTGTCAACGTTTCGCACAATCACCCGGTGGCTCTCGCCGGTCGATGGTGTGACTCGTTCCTCCAATCTTCGGCTATGCAGGCTCTCTCCTTGACAGGCAAATCCGCTCCGGAGGGTGAATTTCACCAGGCAGGCGCGCCGGCCACAAGCGGCGCTAAAGGACATGCCAGGCACCGAAAGGCGAGGCGTTGGCCGGTTCCGGCTTAACGGCACCGTAGCCTGGCCGGGCACTGGCCAAACCGACTCGGCCTCGTCTTGGACCTTACGGTGATACCCGTGCAACAAGTTACCTAAAGTGGCTGTACGCTCGCTCTGTGTGAGGAGATCCTCGTGACAACCGGCGACCTCGTGAGACAGACCACTGTGGACGCTTCACTCGACGATGCACTCGAACTAGCTGCGTCTCTACAAGCAAACCTGAACGCCGTCGTCCTTGGCGCCACTGACGCGGTCGTCGCCGCGACCACAGCCGTTCTCGCCGCCGGCCATCTGTTGATCGAAGATGTACCCGGCGTCGGAAAGACCATGCTCGCAAAGGCGGTCGCCGTCTCCATCGGGACTCGTCTTGCTCGTATCCAGGGCCACCCGGACCTGCTCCCTTCCGACATCACAGGTGTCTCCATCTTTTCTGCGACTTCTGACACATGGGACTTCCGCCCCGGTCCGGTCTTCGCCCACGTCGTGCTCTTCGACGAGCTGAACCGGACGCCGCCAAGAAGTCAGGCGGCTTTGTTAGAGGCCATGGAGGAACGCCAAGTCAGTGTCGACGGCGAGTCGTGGCCTTTGCCCAATCCCCACCTAGTGCTGGCGACCCAGAACCCCATCGAGCAGGCTGGCACCTTTCCTCTTGTCGAAAGCCAGATGGACCGCTTCCTCATGGCAACTCGCCTCGGGTACCCCGATGAGGCCACCGAGACGAGGCTCGCCATTTCGCATGGGGCGCAACCGACACTCTCCTCCCTCTCAGCGGTGTGCACGCCTGTCGGCCTAGCTGCTGCCCAGGCGGCCGTGGCTGGCCTGGCGGTGGCACCCGCGATCGCCCACTACGCCGTTGCCATAGTGCGCGCCACGAGATCGGACCCTCTTGTTCGCCTAGGGGCAAGCCCGAGAGCGGCCATCGGGCTCCTCGCGGCCGCTCGTGCCCACGCCGTGACCGCAGGCCGCAGCTTCGTCCTTCCCGACGACGTCAAAGCAGTGACACCAGCCGTGCTCGCCCATCGCCTCGTCACAGACGCCGCCCCGGTCGGGGCCTTCGACGCCGGCGTCGCCGTAATACAGGCGATCCTCGAACGGATTCCCTCGCCGAGGCCGTGATGCTGAGGCGCTCGCGCCCGGATATGGAGTCGGGCAAGCGGGCAAAGAGGCCGACGACACCAAGGTTCCGGCATCTGGCACTCCCCGAGCGAGCCTTAGTGCCAATCGCGGGGACAGCGCTGCTGTTGTGCGTGTGGGCGGGAGTGGCTCACGCGAGCGGTTCGGGATGGGTGCAGACAGTCGGCGCCGTGGTGGCGGGCTTGCTGTTGCTCGGCCTTGTAGCCCCTGCATTCGTCGCGCCCGGTCTCACGGTCATCTGCGAAATGTCTTCGACCGACGCCGTCGCGGGCTCGCCTGTCGAGCTCGAGATCGTGGGAAACAGGGCCATGCGCTGCGTGCCGCGCTCGACGAGCGGCGGTCCACTGCTGCTGACGCGCCATGTTCCGGCACGACTTGTCATAGTGCCACCACGACGAGGAGTCATCTCCACCATCACGCTCCGGCTGGGAACAGCCGCCCCATTCGGTCTGCTCTGGTGGTCACGCGATCAGATCCTCGAGCTACCTCGACCCCTCTACGTGGCACCGAAGGCGCGGGCGCACAGTGCAGCAGTGCGCGAGACACCTAGCCTCAAGGAAGGCAGCAGAACGCCGCGCCCCACCTTGAGCGGTGATCTGCGCGGCGTACGCCCGTACCAACACGGCGACGGACGGCGCCGCGTGCACTGGCACGCGAGCGCGCACACAGGTGATCTCATGGTTCGCGAGTCTGAGATGCGAACCGATGACCCAGTCAGGATCATCGCCAATCTCGCTGGTGATCAGGACAAAGCCGACAGGCTTGCCGAAGAGGCGATGGGCGATGTTCTCGCGCAGATGAACGCTGGCCGGACCGTTGTCCTAGAAACAACCGAGCCCACACGCCGAGTGGTCGCCCCGGTGACAGATCGCCTGACGGCGGGGCGCCGCCTTGCCCGCGCCGTCGGCCCATCGGACGGGCCCTAGGTGTCAAACGCTCCTAAGCCGGGCTTTGTCGAGATGGTTCGGCGGGCGAACGCACCCGTCGCACCGGAAAACTCCCTGACGTTCCGGCTCGCCACCGCGGGAGCTGTCATCACAGGTGTGCTCTCGTGCGCGGCCGTGAACGAGATCTCCCTTGCAAGTTCCGTTCTTGCCTGCGCAGGGACCGTACTCGGCATGTTGTTCTCCTACTTCACGCGGTCACGGCCCTGGCAGTGGGTGAAGATCCTCCTAGCCCTTGCCGTGCTAGGGATCTTCGCTTCGTTCGTGCTCCAGGTCCTCGGCGCCGCTCGTGTCGGCCAACTGAGCTCGATCGAGGTTCCCCTTGCCGGGCTGTTCATCTGGGTACAGCTCATCCACTCCTTCGACGTACCTGGCAGAAGGGACCTGCTCTTCTCCCTAGCCGCCTCCGGTGCCCTCATCACACTCGGAGCAGCCCAGGCCGTCTCGATCGGATTCGCGGCATATTTGGCGATCTGGCTCGTAGCCTGCCTTGTCGGCCTTTCTTGTTCCTGGCGATCGATGACGGGAGGAATCGGCCCGCTCGCACTCGGGTCCATCGTGTGCGCCGGCGTCGTTGTCGTGCTTACCGGCGCTGTGTTCCTGGTCTTCTTACCCTCCCCCCGCGCAGCGCAATCGATCACCCTCCCCTCTTCGCTCACCTCCTATCTCCCTTTGCGCGACCCCTTGGGCGTAACTGGCAGCGGATCACAATCGACCGAGCCGGCCCAGGCGGGCAAGGCGACGGGCAAGATAGGCGTCGGAGGGTACCTGGGCTTCGCGAGCGAGCTCGACACCGCCATTCGGGGCGCCCTTGGCAACGAGGTCGTCATGCGGGTACGGGCCGACCGGCCCGGATATTTCCTCGGGATGACATTTGACACCTGGGATGGCGAGAACTGGAAACGGTCGCCCGAAACGCGCAAGCTCGCGCAGCTAAGCACTGGATCGCCCTTCCAGGTAGGCACGGCCTTAAGTTCGATCGCCCAGCCACAAGACCAACCTGGCACCTTGCCGTGGAGCGGGGGCGACTACGGCTCGGAAAATGTGCAGACGTTCTACATAGCAGAGCCGATTGCGAACCTGCTCTTTGCGACGCCCGACCCTTCTGAGGTCTACTTTCCCGAGCACTCCTTGATAATCGGCGCGGATGGCTCGATGCGCTCCACGATCGCCATGAACCCGGGCACGGTGTACACGGTCATCTCGGCCGACACCAACCTTTCGCCGGCCACTCTCGCCAAGCTCCCGAGCTCACAGAGCTCACAGCTCCAGCCAGCTTTGGCTCCCGATCTCGCCCTTCCTCGGGGCCGATACACCCGCGTAGCGGCGCTCGCCCGCCACATCGTCACAACGGCACGGGCAACTACCACCTACGAAGAGGTCGCGGCCCTCGAAGCCTGGATGGGCCGCCACGTGAAGTACTCCACCGACATCCCAGCCCTGTTGCCGGGTCAAGATGCCGTCAACCAGTTCCTCTTCGGAACCCGCGTCGGCTACTGCGAGCAGATCTCAACTGCTCTGGCGATCATGCTCCGCACCCTCGGTGTCCCAACGAGGGAGGCGATCGGCTACGTTCCGGGGCCATTCAACCCTTTGAGCGACCTCTACGAGATCCAAGCCAAAGATGCCCATGCCTGGGTGCAAGTCTGGTTCCCGGGAGTCGGTTGGCAGAACTTCGATCCAACGGTGCAAGTTCCCCTGGCACCGGCGGATCCCGGTGCGGTGATGCTTTCCGATATCGGCCATGCCATCGGCCGCCTGCCATGGGCACCCATCGGCTTTGCAGGTGGCGCGTTGAGTTTTGCAGCACTCGGCGTCTTAGCCGTCGGTTACCAGCGCCGGCGCCCACGGCTGTGGCCAGAACGGGTCACAGCTGAGCTCGAACGCCGCGGAGCAGCTGCAGGGCTCAAGAGACAGTCGGCGGAGACACTCAGCGAGTACGCCGCCCGGCTAGGGGCGATCGGACATTGGCGGCCCGGTACTAGCTCAGTTGCGTCACTGCGCAGCGCAGTAGCTGCCCTGCAACGGACCGCTTATGGCGACCAGAAGCCGGACAACGCCACAAAGAGCTTCGTCGAAGAGGTCGTGCGGGGACTCCGTCCAGCACGCAAGGCGCGGCGCTCGGTGCGCAAGGCTCGACTCAAGACGGCGTGAAGGCCACAGCGTCGGCGAAGCTTGTCCCCGCCTCGACCATAGGCCAGTAGTTCATCAAGACCTTGGCGCGACTGAACCCGAGCGCCCCGGTCAAACGCCCGGCACGGCCGAACAAGACCACGAAGGCGAGCTCTTCGAGAGTGCCGTCGACGACGACGGTCTTATCGCCCGGCTGCGGAGTTCCGAGTACTTGGATCTTGTGGCCGTACTGATCAGACCAGAAGTAGGGCACGGTCTTGAAGCCGGGCCGGGGTCCCTCGCCGGCGAGCAGGCTGCGGGCCGCGTGCTCAGCTTGCTCGGAAGCGTTCGTGCGGTGCTCGACGTGCATCCACTGCCCGGTGAGCGCGTCGGGCCAGCGGGCGAGATCACCTGCTGCCACTACCCCCGGGGCGGCGACAAGTGATGCGTCGCAGGTGACTCCGCCCGCAGTGATCTCCAGTCCCGACCCCTCGAGCCACGACGTGGCCGGGGACACCCCGACGGCCACAAGCAGGGCGTCGGCCTCCACGATCGTGGCATCGCTGAGGCGACACCTCACTCCAAAGCCGCTGTGAGTGCCGGTCTCGAGCTTCTCGATCGTGGTTGCGAGATGGAGGTCGACGCCATGTCCGCGATGCATCGACTCAAAGACCCGGCCGACAACAGGCCCGACGCTGTGCTCAAGTGGGACGGCGCAGGGATCGACGACGGTCACCTTGGCGCCAAGTCCCCGAGCCGTCGACGCCACCTCGAGACCGATGAACCCAGCCCCGGCGATGACAAGGCGGGCACCGGGACCGGAGATAATGGCGCGAATCGCCAACGCGTCATCAAGAGTCCTCAGACTGAGCACGTCAGGACGCTCCGACAGGCTCTTAAGAGGGCGAGGCGAGGCACCGGTGGCGATCACGAGACCGTCAAAGGACAAGCTGCGCCCGTCGCTCAACACCACCGCCCGGGCCCCGAGATCCAGGCTCTTTGCGCGTGAGCCGAGGTCGAGCTCAATGCCAAGGTCGAAGATCTCCTGCTTCGACCTGAGGGTGCACCGGTGGGCGTCCCACGACCCTGCGAGGAGCTGCTTTGACAGGGGCGGTCGGTCGTAAGGTAGGTGGACCTCGCTGCCGACGAGCCTGAGGCGCCCCTCGTAACCCTGTTTACGAAGTGCCTCGCAAGCGTGCAGTCCCGCGAGGCCTGCACCTACGACGAGGACGGATCGCAGCGTGGGGGCGACGGCTACCTGCTCTCGTCCTCAAGGACGGCATCCTGGCCCACCGCTTCGAGACGGGGTAGGAGAGAGCCCACTTTCTCCCGGGCCCCGCGGATACGGCGGTCCAGCTCCTCGACGATCTCGACGGCACGCCGCAGACGAACTTCGAGCAGGTCGACGTCGATCACGCCGCGCTCGAGCTCGGCGATGATGGCGTCGAGCTCGTCGGACGCCTCCCCGTAGCCGAGCTCGGCGACGGGGGCACTGACTGGGTCGGACGCACTCATAGGATTCCTCCGTCGTTCGTGGTGTCGTCGATGCGGCCCAAAGCCGGCAGCTTGATCTCGTTGACAACTGACACTGCGCTCCCCTCGGCGAAAGTCGTCGTCACCTTGTCACCAGGGCTCAGCGACGCGGAGGAACGCACTACTTTGCCAGTCTCGTCGCGAGTGAGCGACCAGCCGCGTTGCAGCTGATGTCTTGGGTCGAGCAACTGCAACAGCTCTCGTTTGTGGGAAACCAGCTGCGCTTGGGTGACGAGACGCTGCACGGCCGGGGCGGACAGCCGTTGTGCCCGATTGACGAGTCGGCCCTGGCTCCGCTCGATCGTCACGAGGGCGGCGTTGCCGATGCGAGCCTCGGCGGTGCGAACAGCGAGCGCCGAGTGGTCGAGGCACTGGCGCACGCAGCGGCCGATCGCAACCGAAGAATCGGCTAGATCTCGGCTCGCCAGGTCCAAATGACTTGCGACGCGTTGTGCCAGTTGACGGGCCCGCCGGTCTAACCCGTCGAGGTAGGCGGCGACCACTGCCACCAACACCTCGCCGCAGTGGGTCGGGGTGACGAGGGCCCGATGAGCGACCTCGTCAGCAACGGACCGGTCGCCGGTGTGCCCGATTCCGGTCCACACGGGAAAGGGCGCTCCGGCGATGGCACGTGCGACGATCTCGGAGTCGAAAGCAGCAAGGTCGCCCTTTGCGCCGCCTCCACGCACGACCACGACCAGTTGAGGCTGGGGATCAGAGCCACCCATCCTGGCCAAAGCGGCGGCGACCTGAGCCGGCGCTTCGGGGCCTTGCACCTGGCAGGGCTCGAAGCGGACGTCGAAGAGGTAGCCGGAACGTGCCAGCTGGCCGACGAAGTCCCGATAAGCCTCCGAACCCGGGCTCGTGACAAGCCCGACGCGCAGCGGCACCAAGGCCAATGGCAGGCGCCGGTTCGCCTCGAGGAGGTCTTCGGCCGCCAGTGCCCCTAAAAGGCGCCTGCGGGCGGCAGCGATGCCGCCGACCAGGGATTCGACGTCGAGAGCGGTCATGGAGAAGCGGACCTTGCTCCCGCCTTCCCAAACAGAGACCTTGCCCCGTACCCGTACGACGAGCCCTGGCACGAGCTCGACACCGACAGCTGCCAGCTCGTACTGGACGGCGGGCCAGTCCCTGGCCCAGCAGGCAACTTCGAGCGTTGCTGTCCCGCTGCGGCCCGCCGAGGCGCTGCGCCCGGGACCAGGAGCATCAAGGTACCTGCCGACGGGAGCCTCGAGACGGTCCGCCAGCTCCAGGTAGTGGTGACCTCGTGACGTCGTCACCTTGCTTATCTCGCCTGTAACCCAGATCTCGTCGGGGAACGTCTCGCGAAGTGCCGTCCGCAGCCGGTCGTAGAACGCTCCGACCGAGAGCGCCGCGTCCGACGACGACCCGGGATCGCCAGCGGGCACATCCGAGCCCGACGAGAGATCTGGGGACCCCTCGGAGGCTAAGACCGGCAGCGGCGCCAAAGACGCGCGGAGCTCGCGGTGCCCATTAGCCCCGAGCGCCGCGGGCTCTGCAAGCTCAATCGACGGATTTGCCTGCTCTGCACGTGGTTGATCACCGGAGAAGTCGAAGCGGAGCTCCTCTGCGGCGGGCATCTTCGTTTCGCGCGCACGCTGCGCTCGGGTGCCGGCCACTGACCCAGGCTATCTCCGGAAGGTGGCGATCCTCCCGGA
>Ga0302319_10018287_pt1 | contig 12791 bp, 9 predicted proteins | sample Bog_T0_2_FD_203319 | JGI IMG/M metagenome (GOLD analysis project Ga0302319, IMG submission 203319) | Peat permafrost microbial communities from Stordalen Mire near Abisko, Sweden - Bog_T0_2 | ecosystem: Environmental > Terrestrial > Soil > Wetlands > Peat | place: Sweden: Abisko, Stordalen Mire...
GGGATAAGCAACGGTACGCGCGAGGGGGTATAGATGTTCCCCGTGGGCGGGCAGTGGGCCGGACACGATACGATACATTCTGCGGGCCCGGATGGTGGAATCGGCAGACACAGCGGACTTAAAATCGTAAAAGTCTATGGCTATATTGGCAATAAATATAAGATAAATAAAGACTTATAGCGATGAGGCAGTACCCCCATGACAGACACAACCCTTACACATTTTTTGTGATATTCAAGAAGTGTGCGGAGGTCATCGCTCATGTCCGAACGGTTCACGATCCTCGGTGGCAAGGTCCACATCTACAGGCGTCCCAATAGCTCAAGCTGGCAGTGTGCGAGCTTTCTGGCCGGGAAGAATCGGCGCACAACCACCAAAGAAGACAGCCTCTCGAAGGCAAAGGAAGTCGCAGAAGATTGGTATTTGCAACTACGCGGCAAGCTCCGCGACGGCGAGTTGAAAAGCGGAAAACTGTTCCGCGAAGCCGCGAAGTTGTACCTGCGCGAATTCGACATCATGACGCAGGGACAGCGGAGCGCGACCTATGCGCGCGGACAGCACGCACGGACAAACGGACACTTGGTTCCATTCTTCGGCAGCATGGTTCTTCCAGAGATTACCGCTGGCAAGATCAATGAATACCGCATCCATCGCATCGAAGAGTGCAAGGTGCAGCGCGGCAAGCCGCCCGCGCATAACACCATGCACCAGGAGATCGTGACGTTGCGCCAGATTTTCAAGACGGCTCTGCGGCACGGATGGATCGATCATCTGCCGGATTTGTCGGCACCCTACCGCGCTTCGGCCAAAATTTCTCATCGAGCGTGGTTCTCGCCGGAAGAGTACAAGCAGCTTTATGAAGCGACGCGAAAGCGCGCGCATGATCCCAAGCAGCCCCGTTTTCGTTGGGAAGCGGAACAACTTCACGATTACGTTTTGTTTTGCGCCAATACTGGACTTCGTCCTGACGAGGCGATGCGTCTTGAGTTCCGCGATGTCACGGTGATCGAAGACGAAGGTAGCGGTCAAACGATCCTTGAGATTGAAGTACGTGGCAAGCGAGGCGTCGGCTATTGCAAGAGCACATCGGGCGCTGTGCGACCGTTCGAGCGGTTGAAGACCCGGATACGGCCCGAAGGCGGACCGGGAAGGTCAGGCAGACGTACCGCATCCATAGCCAACGGCGAGTGGCACGAGCCGGGACCTACCGATCTTCTGTTTCCGAAATGGCCGCGCGATTTATTCAATGCGATTCTTGACGAGGAAAAGCTTCGCACCGACCGCGACGGTCGGCCGCGAACGGCCTATAGCCTGCGCCATACTTATATTTGCCTTCGCTTGCTCGAAGGTGCGGACATCTACCAGATTGCCAAGAACTGCCGGACAAGCGTGGAGATGATTGAGAAATATTACGCGGCCCATTTGAAGACGCAGCTTGATGCTTCCGCGATCAACGTCATGAGGCCACGTCCAAAGAAAAAGGCAATTTCCAAGAAAGGCCCTGGCCGAGTGGAAGCCATCCGCTTGGCTGAAGAAGCATAGGCCATTACCGCTTGCTTTATGATGTGAACTGTCGTCAGTTTTGCGCGGGCGTGGTGAAATCGGCAGACACAGCGGACTTAAGGAAATTGAGTGCCCGTCTGGGAAACCGGCGGAGTAGAACTGCTCAAAGTCGGGGAAACCTTGAATGGCAATCCCGAGCCAAGCCCGGATGTTTTCGGGAAGGTGTAGAGACTAGATGGGCAGCACCTAAACCTCTCGCGGGGAATGGTGAAGGGATAGTCCAGACCACGAACTCGCCTAGCGAGGCGGCGAAAGCCGAAGTGGTATGAAAATCCGCAGACCCTAACAGGTCGTGGGGGTTCAAGTCCCCCCGCCCGCACCACACGCACATGCTTTGGCCAGGATGGAACCATCCTGGCACCGGACTGGGCCGCTTCGGCCCGCTTAGTCCGACGCTTTAAGTCGCTTCTGCATACGAACGTATGCAGCGCTCTTCCCGCGAAGGCGAGTCGTAGTCAGAAGTTTGTTGCATTTTTCTGACATAGGGCTATACTGGGGTAGTCAGAAGTTTGTTGCATTTTTCTGACATGAGGCTACCCATGTCCACTCCGGCATCCAGCATTCCAGCCGCTATCCGGGACAGGATCTCTGCCCCGGCGCAGCCGCGTGTCTGGACCCCGGAGGACTTTGCCGACCTAGGGCCGCGCACCGCAGTCGATCAGGCCCTCCACCGGCTGGTTGCTTCCCGCAACTTGCGGAGGATTGCGCGCGGCTTCTACGACACCCCCCAGGACAACCGGCTCACCGGAAAGCCCACCTATCCCAACCCGCGCGACGTGATCGACGCGCTGGCTCGCAAGGGCAAGGTCCGGGTGGTGGTCGATGGCCTCACCGCCGCCAATGACCTCGGCCTCACCGACGCCGTTCCGGCCCGCATCGGCGTGCTCACCGATGGCCGCTTGCGGCCCATCACACTCGGCAATCTGACCCTCGACTTTCAGGCCGCCGCCCCCAGCCGTCTTTATTGGGCGGGTCGCCCCGCCATGCGTTTCGTGCAGGCGCTCCATTGGCTGCGTGACATGCTTCCGTCCGACGACGGAAGCCTACGCAAGCGCCTTGTCTCCATTCTTAAAGACCCCGATCATGGAAAGGCTATTCAGGACGACTTACGCAGCGGCCTATCGGCGCTGCCGGAGTGGATACGAATGATCGTGCGCGACCTGCTCCGGCAGGCGAACGCTGAAGCGTCTCCAGCGGTAGAGAAGCGGAAGCCTTTGAGACGTGCGGCCCCTATCATCAAGAGTGTGAGGAGTTCGAGCAGCCGATGACCGAGGGCTTTCAAACCGTACTGGCCGCGAGCGACGAGGAGCGCCGCGACCTCTTTGTCGGCGCTGCCGACCGGCTCCGCACCAACGAGCAGAACATCGAAAAAGACTTCTGGGTTTGTTGGACGCTCGATGCGCTCTTCAACAAACTGGAGGCCGGTGGCCCACGCCTGCTCTTCAAGGGCGGCACCTCGCTCTCCAAAGGCTACGGCTTAATCGAACGCTTCTCCGAAGATATCGACATCACAGTTTTCCGAGAAGATATTGGACAGCCCGCAACCTTCGAGGAGTTGGAAGCTCTGAGCGGCAAGAAACGCAACGCCCGCTTAGAGGCCATCAAAGCCGCCTGCCAGACGTACATCCAAGGCCCGATGCTGGAGCGGTTGAGCGCGCTGCTACGGCAAACACTCCAGGCCGCAAACCTGAACACGAATCGCGCGCGTGTGGAACTCGATCCCGCTGACCCCGACGGCCAGAGTTTGCTTCTTTGGTATCCCACCTCAACCGTGGAAGGCAATGCGTACATCCGTCGTGCCATCAAGATCGAATCGGGCGCGAAATCCGCCCTCGACCCTCATACTCCCGTTGTCGTAAAGCCGTATATCTCGGACGATCTTCCGAATCTAAATTTGGCGGTCGGCAATGTGACCACCGTTGACCCTGGCCGTACCTTTTGGGACAAGATTGTTATCCTGCATGGCTTGCGCCGCTGGTGGGACCATCGTGGCGAACTGAAGGGAGGTGGGCAGCGCGTCTCGCGCCACTACTACGATGTCTACCGGCTCTTGGCTTCGGAAATAGGTCGAAAGGCAAAGGAAGACGCAGAGATGGCCGAGGACTGCGTGCGCCATGCGCGGATGTTCTTCAACCGGCCTGATTTCGACCTAGCCTCCGCTGTTCCCGGTAATTTCGCTCTGACTCCTCATGACGGGATGCTCACCGATCTGCGACGGGACTATGAAGCCATGTCCGGCATGATCTTCGGCCCAATACCTACCGTGGACGCAGTAGTTGCGGCCATCTCAGGGTTGGAACAGGGGCTCAATGGGGGAAATCATCCGAACGGTCGATGATTAACCTACGCATTCCTGAACGTTCCTAAGCCTCACAAACGCATTACGTTATCCTATGATGTGCACCCGATGCAGTTTGCCATAAGATCGTCACCGACCACCAACGAGCCACTGGTCGAGATTACAAGCCGTCACCTATGAATTTAATCAAGTCAAAAAAGCGCGTTGCAGACCACGGAGAAGTGTTCACACCTTCGTGGCTGGTCGAAAACATGCTTGACCTGGTCAAAGGCGAAACCGAGCGCATTGACTCTCGCTTTCTGGAGCCTGCATTCGGAAGCGGGAACTTCCTGGTCCCTGTCCTGCAGCGCAAATTGGCAGCCGTGGAAGCGAAGTTCGGGAAGAATGACTTTGAACGGCGACACTATGCACTGCTGGCGGTGATGTGCACCTACGGGATCGAAATCCTAGTGGATAATATCGCCGAGTGCCGCGCAAACATGCTAGAGGTCTTGGCCGACTACTTGAGTCTGGATGAAACAGATGAACTTTATCTGGCAGGCTTCTATGTCTTGTCTCAGAACCTGGTGCATGGGGACGCGCTCACTATGCTCATGCATGACGGAAGACCCATTACGTTCGCGGAGTGGGGTTATCTGGGCAAAGGCAAGTTCCAGCGCCGCGACTTCAGTCTCGAAGGTCTAACGCAAATGTCCTCCTACACCCAGGAGGGTGCGCTTTTTGCCCATCTCGGCAAGCATGAGATATTTACGCCGCTCAGAACTTATCCGCTGATCACAATGCGTGAGCTTGCTTGTCTCGTTGCGACCGACACAGTGGAGGCAACCGTATGAACGATCAGGTGAGCTTTACGCTACGTGGACGCAATCCGGATGTTTTGACGTGCATCGCGAATCTTTCTAACGACGAAGTGTTCACACCGCCGGAGTTTGCCAACCGTATGCTCGATACTCTGGCAGAGGCTTGGGCGGCTAAGAACGGCGGAGCGAATATCTGGGCGGATCGCACGGTCAAGTTCCTGGACCCGTTTACCAAGTCCGGTGTGTTTTTGCGCGAGATTGCGAGCCGACTCAGTAAGGGTCTCGCCACAGAGGTACCGGACCTGCAAGAGCGTGTTGATCATATTCTGACTCGGCAAGTGTTCGGGATTGGCACTACGTATCTAACTAGCCTAATGGCGCGGCGCAGTTTGTATTGCTCGAAACACGCAAATGGCCCGCACTCCATAGCCAAAAAGTTCGCCAGCGATTCGGGCAATATCTGGTTCGAGCGGACAGAACACACATGGTCCAAAGAAAAATGCAAATATTGCGGGGCGAGCCGAATTACGCTGGACCGTGGCGAAGCGCTTGAGACGCACGCCTATGCTTTTATCCACACAGACAACGTCAGGTCCCGGTTAGCCGAATTATTTGGAGGCGATATGCAGTTCGACGTAATTATCGGCAATCCACCCTATCAACTGGAAACTAATGGTTTTGGGAACCAAGCACGACCCATTTATCACCAGTTCGTTACGCAAGCGAAGCAACTTGATCCCCGTTACTTGGTAATGGTAACTCCTTCCCGATGGTTCTCTGGCGGGATGGGCCTCAGTGAGTTCCGCGGGTCGATGCTTTCCGACAGGCGGATGCAACGCATCGTGGATTACCCCAAGCTCTACGAAGCATTTCCCGGTGTCAAAATTAGAGGGGGTATTTCTTACTTCTTGTGGGACCGCGAACACAACGGCCCGTGCATTGTAGAGACCATGTGGGATGGTCAACCAACGGGGCCAGCGATTGCTCGTTACCTCGATGCGTATGACGTCCTTGTGCGGCGCAATGAAGCTATTCCGATTCTGGAGAAGGTTAGGGCGAAGGGCGAACCCACACTTGACGCACGCGTATCCAGTCAAAAGCCGTTTGGACTTGCAACTAATTTTAAGACAAAGTCGGAGAACTATGGAATGCGCTCACCTATCAAGCTATTCGCTAACCAGCGGATTGCTTGGACGGAGCGATCTAACATCCCACTTAACTCTGAATGGATCGATGAGTGGAAGGTATTGATGACACGTATTCAGGGAACAAGTGCCGCCGTCGAAACCAAGTTCCTCAGCAAGCCCATCATCGCTGGGCCAGGTACAGCTTGTACTGAGACTTATCTTGTCGCCGGACATTTTGAGGATGAAGTGGCGGCCATTAACTATGCGAAGTATCTTCGAACTAGGTTCCTTCGCTTCCTTGTGTCTCTTCACAAACCCACTCAGGATGCGCTAAAACTCGTATACGCTTTTGTTCCTGACCTACCGTTAGACCAAGAGTGGACGGATGCCAAGCTTTATAAGCGATATGGCCTGACCGCCGAAGAGATTGCCTTCATCGAGTCGCAGGTCGCCGAACACGACAGCGAACTGTTCGATGATGTTGCCGAGGTTGAGGTTGAGGTTGAGGGTGAGTAAGACTATCGAAGAGATTCTTACACCGAAGCCAATCGCAAGGCCACGCATCTACGCCTATTCGATCGACGACAAAGCGCACTATGGTCTTCTTAAAGTTGGGCAGACAACACGCAACGTAAAGCAGCGCATCGCCGAGCAACTCAAGACCGCTGGCATCAAGAACTACAAGATCGAACTGGACGAATCCGCAGCACGCGACGATGGCACCATATTCAGCGACCACGACGTGCGTGCGGCACTCGTCAGGAAGAAGTTCGCAAACCAAGAACTTGAATGGATGCGCTGCACGGTGAAGGACGTGAAGACTGTCCTCACCGAACTGCGCACCGGGCAGAAGTTCACTGGCACGCATCATCTGGATTTCCCGATGCGGCGTGAACAGGGTGAAGCGGTCGACAAGACCTTCGATTACTTTCAGTCGATATGGGCAGAGAGTAAGCACGCCGTCCCGCGCTTTCTTTGGAACGCCAAGATGCGTTTCGGAAAGACCTTCACCGCCTACCAACTTGCTAAAAAGCTCGGTGCGAAGCGATTGCTGGTGTTGACCTTCAAGCCAGCGGTTGAGGATGCGTGGCAGACCGACCTTGAAAGTCATGTGGACTTCGATGGCTGGCAGTACCTTTCGAAATCATCCGGCTCCGACCCAACGCAGATCGACCGCAAGAAGCCTGTCGTTTACTTTGGCTCCTTTCAAGACTTGCTAGGCCACGACGCGGCAGGCAACATCAAGCCGAAAAACGAATGGCTGCATGAGGTGAATTGGGATCTCGTTGTCTTTGACGAATACCACTTCGGGGCTTGGCGTGAGACAGCAAAGGAGCTGTTTGAAGGCGAAGATGAGGCCGTTTTCAAAAAGGAAGCCAAGCTCGAATACGCTGCTGGATTGGAAGATGTGAACGAAGACCTCGGCGTTCTGTCGGAGAAGGAAACTGAGTTCCTACCCATCACGACCAAAGCCTACCTTTACCTTTCCGGCACACCGTTCAAGGCGCTGGCCACCGGGGAATTCATCGAAGAGCAGATCTTCAACTGGACCTACACGGACGAACAGCGTGCCAAGGAAGAGTTCGCCGTCAAGAACCCCGGCAAGTGGAACCCCTACGGTGCGCTACCGCAGATGCGTCTGCTTACCTACAAGATGCCGGAAGAACTTTTGGCAGTGGCCAGTGCCGGTGAGTTCGACGAGTTCGATCTGAACGAGTTCTTTGCTGCGACGGGTGAAGGAAAGACAACGCAATTCACTCACAAGAGTGACGTGCAAAAATGGCTGGACATTATCCGTGGTCAGTACGCGCCGAAGATCGTGGATGGCTTGAAGACAGGCTCACCTCCATTCCCATATTCGGATACGCGGCTTCTGCCGTACTTGCAGCACTCGTTCTGGTTTCTGCCAAAGGTCGCGGCCTGCCGAGCGATGGCGAACCTGCTGGCGGAGAAACATAACGTCTTCTGGCATGAATATAAGGTTGTCATGGCGGCTGGCGCCTCCGCAGGGATTGGTCTGGCGGCACTGCCACCTGTACGCGAGGCCATCGGCAGCGGCTTCGAGACAAAGACGATCACGCTCTCATGCGGCAAGCTCACCACCGGCGTCACCGTGCCGCAATGGTCTTCGATCCTGATGCTGCGCAATCTGAAGAGCCCTGAATCCTACTTTCAAGCAGCGTTCCGAGTACAGTCTCCGTGGTCGATTAAGAACCCGAATGGCGACGATCCAAACGAAGAGGAGATTCTGAAGCCTGCGTGCTTCGTGTTCGACTTTGCCCCGACGCGGGCGCTTCGGCAACTCTCCGAGTACGGCATTGGCCTCTCGCCCAATGAGTCCGATCCCGAACAAGCTGTCAGGGACCTGGTATCGTTTCTGCCTGTGCTGGCCTATAACGGTTCGGTCATGGTTCAGATCGACGCTGGCGGCATTCTTGATATCGCTATGGCAGGCACATCCGCCACGCTACTGGCGCGCAAATGGGAGAGCGCTCTGCTGGTAAACGTGGACAATGACACGCTACGCCGCGTCCTTGATAGCCCCGAGGCGATGGCTGCAGTAGAACGCATCGAGGGCTGGCGCGCGCTGGGCGACCACGTTATCGAGACGATCATCAACAAGAGCGAGAAGGTCAAAGAACTCAAGAACAAAGCGAAGACGAAGGAGCTGACTGCAAAGCAGAAGTCGCAGCTCACCGAGGAAGAGAAGGAATACAAGTCCAAGCGAAAGCTCGTCCAGGAAAAGTTAATCAAGTTCGCGACGCGCATCCCTGCATTCATGTACCTCACAGATTTTCGAGAGAACACACTGCAGGACGTGATTACCAAGCTGGAGCCGGACCTATTCCTGACCGTGACAGGCCTAACGGTGAAGGACTTTCACCTGCTTGTGCGCCTAAAGGTCTTCAACACTGAGCAGATGAATCAGGCCGTGTTCGCGTTCCGTCGCTACGAGGATGCCTCGTTGCGGTACACGGGAATTGATAGTCACGAAGGACTGGCACAATACGGACTGTATGACACCGTAGTAGGAAGAGAGTGAAGCGGTTGCGACGGGCGAGGCTAGGAATGGCCTGATGATTCGTCGCAAGGCCCCGCTTATAGAGCGATCTTTGAATGCCCCTAAGACGGGGCGTTCTTTATTTAAGCTATTGACCAGCCAGACCGTTTGGAGGAAGGATACCTTCCGTCTTCGGCCCGGCTCTTTGGGGACTATAACCGTAGAGTCGCATCGATGATCAGCGATTTTGCACTTTTCAGCCGATCCCGCATGAGACGGCATTGCAATGCACATTCAAGCATGTAATCCTCATCGCGTTCCCATTTCTCTCGCGCAGCGGAGTTCTAAATGCGACTACGCCACTTTACTGTCCATAATTTCAAAGCGATTCGTCACCTGGAACTTGATTGGGACGATCTCCTGGTCCTCATTGGTGAGAATAATTGCGGGAAATCATGCGTCCTTTCTGCATTGTCAATCTTTCTCTCGGGTAGTGCGGTGAAAGACTCATTGCTGTTTCATCGTCACCTTACCGACGAACCTAATGCCATTGAACTTATTGGCTACTTTGACCAACTGACAACAGAAGAGCTTGAAGAGACCGCCGTCAAAGGGCGAACAAACAATGGCGATTGGATTTTGAAGAAGAAATTTTGGATCGAAGTGGACACGGTTGATGGTGAAGACAAAATCTCTTGGAAAGAAATGCTTTTTTCATACTCAGCCCCTGAGCTGTTTGTGGGATGGCCTGCTTCCGAAACCACCTGGGCGGCATTCGGCGCTGATTATCAACCGCTCATTGCGCAAATTCCCGGCGCAACCGGACGAACCAACGCCGGCAATCGGGACGCTTTGCGGGAGCTCGTTCGCTTGCAGCGTCCCGATCTCATAACCTACGGGGCCGCCGCGTGGGTCCAGAATCCTGGAGGAGGCGGTAATTGGAAGTCGAACGCCAATTCGATCCTGCCCCGGTGCATATTCATTAGAGCGGTACAGGAAGCCTCGGAAGAGTCCCTTTCGAAAGATGCGTCCACCTATGGCAAGCTCATTAACCTGATCGTTGAACGCCAGCTTTCGCAGCGACAAGAGGTCATCGATCTTCAAGAGGCTATGAAGCGAGTGTTAGGCCTTTTCTGCCCCGACCCCACACACCCCGAACTTCAGGCGCAAGAGATTCGGGATCTAGAAGTAAAGATCAATGACGGCTTGCGGGAAGTGATAGGCGGTGAAGCAAGAATAAGGACTGAGGCTCCTGACATCAATGCGCTTTTGCTGCCGAACACGTCCCTCGTGATGAGAGACCAGAATTTCGGCATCGATACGAAAATTGGACATCAAGGGCACGGGCTCCAGCGCACACTGGTGATGACTTTATTGCAACTTCTTGCTGACGCGCAGGAAGGCGCTATTGGAACGCCACAAAATCGCCGTCCTGTAATTCTCATTGTGGAAGAACCTGAACTTTATATGCATCCGCAGATGGAACGCAGAATGCGGGATCTGCTCTATCGGCTTGCGGCACAACCGGCATTTCAAGTCGCGTGTTGCACTCATTCGCCGGTATTCATTGACATTGCGAATCGATATAAGGCAATCGTGAGGATGGCCAAAGCCACGAACGGCGATGTTTCAGCCAAGCAGGTCACGCAAGAGCTATTTGTCGGGAATGCAAACGAAATTGATCGCCAGGTCTTGACCGCCGTATCAAAGTTCAGCCCTGGTGTTAACGAACTTTTCTTCGCACCCGAGGTGGTGCTTCTTGAAGAACTGACTGCTCTCGCGGCGTTCGAACGAGCTGCCGAACTGACGGGACTGTTCGATAGGCATCCTATGAAGAGAAGGGGTGTTGCCATTATTGACGCTAACGGAAAAGCCAGCATACCTGCCTTCCAGCGCGTGTTGAACGCTTTTGATATTCCTTATCGAGTGGTGCACGATGAAGATCGCAGCAAGCCAGCGGAGCTCGCAAGGAATCTGGGTATCATTGCTGCTGCAGGCGTTGGACCAGGAGCGCGTCCCGTACATCTTCTAAGCCCGGACTCTATTGAAGACACTCTAAATTACACGCCACCATCGAAGGGAAAACCATACGCCGCTGTGTGTCGAGTGGAAGAGCTGGCTGCTCAGAACGCACTACCCACCCCATTCTTAGCGGCACTCAATTTTGTCTACTTCGGAACTCTTACCGAACCGAACCCCAATTGAGAATACCTGCGTCCTCTGTTCTAACCGAGGCCGGGTTGGCGCGTAATTCATGCCCGAGTTTGTCAGTCCTCCAGTGTGAGGAACATCTGTCTGATGTCGTCGTCACTGATGATTTCGTCTCGAACAAGCTGGACAGATATTCGATCTTCATTGCTGCCTTCATTGATCGAGTTTGACTCTGATGCCTCTTCCTCTTCGGCTTCGGCGATGTCGCTTTTCAGTGCAAGTAAAGTAGAGCTCAGATCGATGGTTGTTTTTGTTGATAATTTCAGAAGCGAACTGCGAAAAGAACTCAATTCCTCGCTATTTGAATAATTCTCCCGCTCGCCTTCTATACCGTTCGCATAGAACTCATCCAGTCCTGCGGTCAAGCGATGCTCATCATGGTCATTCCATCCCAATGCTCTTGCGGGAAGGTCCATAAGGTAAACCCAATCCTGAGCAGTCGCAAAAGTCAGATTGTTCAGAAGCCCGTCTAGTAGTCGGCGATACATAACGTCCCCGCCATGGGCGAGGAACCACGAGAAGCTGCGGACGTATTCCAGCAAATCGATCACGCTTGTAAACTCAGGGACGGATTGATCCCAAGTCGCAACGAGTTGATTGCCCGCCAATAGAGCGATTTGGCTTAGTCGAGGCTCCTTCTGTACCTCGGCAATTTCAACTAGAAATCCAATTCTCGCTTGACTGTCCATGTCAATTACATGGCCGGTGCTCGTTCCATATAGGCCTTTCTCCCAACGCATTGACGGGCCTGTCAGGAGACGCGGCAATAGCTCGGTCAGCTTGTCCGGATCGGCAAGATCGCTCGGAATTGCAGAACCAGGCCGTTCTGTGGACAGTTCCCGCAGATTTGATAACTGCCTGAATCTAATTGCCGACACGATCAAATCCTCCGCAGTGTCTCGATCCTCAGCTATTACGGAGGCAACGAATTCCATGATTGAAGGATTCAAGTAGCTGACACGTCCTGAATGATAGGAAAGAAAAGCGCCGTCTAATTCTTTGAGCGCGTTTCTAAAATCTCCCGGGGCCGTCGGCTGATTGTATTTGTGTGCCCTGTATTGATGTAAGGATCGGAAGGCCGGTTCGATATCGACCGCCGGGCAGTAGCCGCCGAGGGTATAAAAGCTTAAGAGGATGTTGCGTGCGGCGGCCGACAGCTGATTGAGAAATGCCCCCTTCCATATGGCATGTGGCGATTCTAGAAGCGTCCGAATATAGGTGCGATAGCCGTCAGGTGGTACCTCACGTTGCCTTAGCTCTGTCGATAGCCATTCAATCAGCCGTGGGTTGAAGTGCTCATGCTTGATTACCTCCAGGAAAAAATCCTCTTTCAAGATTTCTGCTTTGTATGGATTCGGCAGATCACTGAAGTATAGGTGATTGTAAAGAATGCGAGACCGATGCCCCACGGTGTAGCTGCTCAGTTCAAGAACACATTGATGATCGATAATGGCGCTCCGCGACAATCGCTCCGATAGTCTGAGCGCAGTACTTAGCAAGTGAGCCCTTGTCGTAAGGATGAAGCGGGCATGTTTAGATTTCCGCACCATTTCGATAAAGTCTGTTAGCGCGGCGTCCTGATTCTTCCCGAGATAATCGGCCTGATCGCCCAGATAGATTTGCCCAAGGAAATCGTCGTAATAGAAGATACGTTTCGCGTCGTTCCGAAAGAATGACTTACCTTCCGCCACTTCGCCCTTTATCACGACCGGCTCGAAGCCTCTCTCTAGATACGTGTACAGCAGCATCTCTGCCAATGTGGTCTTGCCTATTCCGGGTGGACCCGAAAT
>Ga0302319_10018288_pt1 | contig 12790 bp, 13 predicted proteins | sample Bog_T0_2_FD_203319 | JGI IMG/M metagenome (GOLD analysis project Ga0302319, IMG submission 203319) | Peat permafrost microbial communities from Stordalen Mire near Abisko, Sweden - Bog_T0_2 | ecosystem: Environmental > Terrestrial > Soil > Wetlands > Peat | place: Sweden: Abisko, Stordalen Mire...
CCCTCATAGAGCTTCTGCGCCGCCTGCATGGTCCGCTGGGCGGAGAAGCCGAGCTTGCGCGAGGCTTCCTGCTGCAGGGTCGAGGTGGTGAAGGGCGGCGGCGGCGAGCGTCGGGCGGGCTTCTTCTCCACCGACGAGACGGTGAAGCTGGCGGCTTCGACGGCGGCCTTGGCGGCGTCGGCGGAGGCCTCGTTGCCGAGGTCGAACTTGGTCAGCCGCTTGCCGGCGTGCTTGACCAGCCGGGCGACGAAGGGATCGCCGCCGGCGCTGACGTCGGCTTCCACCGACCAGTATTCCTGGGTCCGGAAGGCCTCGATCTCGATCTCGCGGTCGACGATCAGCCGCAGGGCCACCGACTGCACCCGGCCGGCCGAGCGGGCGCCCGGCAGCTTGCGCCACAGCACCGGCGAGAGGGTGAAACCGACCAGATAGTCCAGCGCCCGGCGGGCCAGATAGGCCTCGACCAGCTCCATATCGATGGCGCGGGGGTTCTTCATCGCCTCGGTGACGGCCGAGCGAGTGATGGCGTTGAACACCACCCGTTCGACCTTGGCGCCCTTGACCGCCTTCTTCTTGGTCAGCACTTCCAGCACGTGCCAGCTGATCGCCTCGCCCTCGCGGTCGGGGTCGGTGGCCAGGATCAGGCTGTCGGCGCCTTTCAACGCGTCGGCGATGTCATTCAGCCGCTTGGCTGATTTGACGTCCACGTCCCACAGCATGACGAAGTCCTCGTCGGGCTTCACCGAGCCATCCTTGGAGGGCAGATCGCGCACATGGCCGTAACTGGCCAGAACCGTATAGTCCGGGCCCAGATATCGATTGATGGTCTTGGCCTTGGCCGGACTTTCGACGACGACGACGTTCTTCAAAGCGCTGAGAGACTTTCCGGGCCGCGGGGTCGGCCCTGATTTGGGAGCGCGGAACGTGGGGGCGAGGGGCGCCCTTTGTCAACGGCGGCGAGCAGCAAGGCGTTCCAGCGCCCGGATATTCCATCAGGCCGAGGTCACCATCGACCCCGGCAGCAGGATCGCCCGCTCGGCGATAGAGAGCTCCAGCAGCGCCGCCAGCACCGCCGGCGTCGGGGCTTTGGCGAGCCGGGCCAACTCGTCGATGGACACCGGGGTCGGCGACAGCAGTTCGGCGACGATTTCGCGCAGGGCGTCGGTCGCCTCGTCCTCGGCGGCGTGTTCGAACAGGTCAGGCTGGCGGGCGCTGAAGCCCCGAAGCGCCTCGATCGCCCGCAGCACGTCCTCGGCGCCCTCGCAGATCGCCGCGCCCTGGCGCAGCAGGTCGTTGCAGCCACGGGCCCGGGGGTCCAGCGGCGAGCCCGGCACCGCCAGCACCTCACGCCCCTGTTCCGCCGCCAGCCGGGCGGTGATAAGCGAACCGGACTTCAGCTCCGCCTCGACCACCACCACGGCCAGGGAAAGCCCGGAGATCAGCCGGTTGCGGCGGGGGAAATCCCTGGCCTGAGCGCGGCGTCGGGGCTCGCTCTCGGAGACGATGCAGCCGGCGCGGGCGATCTCAGCGTACAGGGCTTCGTTCTCCGGCGGGTAGATGTCGCCGATGCCGCCGCCCAGCACCGCGACCGTGCCGCTGGCGAGGGCGCCCTCGTGCGCCGCGGCGTCGACGCCTCGCGCCAGGCCGGAGACGATCACCAGTCCGGCCTCGCCCAGCTCGGCGGCCAGGGTGCGGGCGAATCGGCGGCCGGCGGCGGAGGCCACGCGCGCGCCGACGATGGCGACCGAGCGGCGCTGCAGCAGTCCGGCGTCGCCCAGAGCCCAGATCACCGGCGGTGGCGGGTCGATGGCCCTGAGGCCCTCCGGGAACGCCGGCTCGCCGGCGGCCAGCAGCGTCGCGCCCATGGCCGCGCCGGCGGCAAGCTCGGCGTCGATCTCGCCGGCGGACGGGATGGCCGGGGCTGACGCCCGCCCCGCGCGACGGGCGAGGTCGGGCAGGGCGGCGAGCGCCTTGGTAGCCGAACCGTACCGGCCGATCAGGTGCTGAAAGGTCACCGGCCCGACGCTCTCGGTCCGGGCCAGGCGCAGCCAGTCGCGCCGCTCGGCGTCGGAGAGCGCCGCGACGTTCACGGCGTAGGGTGGGCCGCGCCGCCGCCGATATGCGGCTCCTCGCCGTTCAGCAGCCGGCGGATGTTCTCCCGGTGGCGGATGTAGATCAGCACCGCCATGAACGCCGCCAGCCACAGCTTGCTCTCCGGCGACTGGGCGGCGAGGAACATGTAGAGCGGGGCCATCGCTGCGGCGGTCAGCGCCGCCAGCGACGAGATGCGGAAGATCGCCGCGATGATGATCCAGGTCAGGCCGGCCATCAGCCCGACCGGCCAGGCGAGCGCGATCAGCACGCCGAAGAAGGTCGCCACCCCCTTGCCGCCCTTGAACTTCAGCCAGACCGGGAACAGGTGGCCGACAAAGGCCGCGCCCCCGGCCAGGGCCGCGGCGTCCTCGCCGAACAGCCAGCGCGCCAGCAGCACCGCCGCCGCCCCTTTGCCGCCGTCGCCGATCAGGGTGATCGCGGCCAGGTCCCGACGGCCGGTGCGCAGCACATTGGTCGCGCCGATGTTGCCGGAGCCGATCTGGCGGATGTCTCCGGCGCCGCCCAGCCGGGTGGCGATCAGCCCGAACGGGATCGACCCCAGCAGGTAGCCGCCGACGACGCAGACCGCGAAGGCGGCGATCGGACTCAAGGCCAGCATGGATACACCCCCTGCCTCCCCATAAAGGCGAGGGAGCCCCCTGTCACGCGGGCGGCTCGCGGCGGTAGATGAACTCGCGATCGCGGGTCCCGCCGACGACGAACTCGTATTCGCCGACCTTGGCGAAGCCGTGCCGGGCGTAGAGGCGCTGGGCGCCGTGGTTCTCCGACCAGACGCCGAGCCAGACACGCCGGCCGGGGGCTTCCAGCCAATCCAGCGCGGCTGCCAGCAGCGGCGCGCCCAGCCCCTGACCCTGGTGTTCGCGGCGGATGTAGTAGCGCCAGAGCTCGCCGCAGCCGTCGGTCACCTCTGGGTGGGTCAGATGGCAAGGTCCGGCCATCGCGTAGCCGATCAACTCACCGCCAACCTCCGTGACCCAGAATCGGTACGCAGGGTCAGCGAGCCAGGCGGCGTAGCGCGGGGTCCCGTGGGCGTCGGCGAGATAGCCGGCCAGATCGTCCGGCGGATACAGGTGGGCGAAGGTCTGGCTGAAGGTCAGCTGGCCGAGCGCCGACAGCGCGTCGGCGTCGGCAGGGGTCGCCCGGCGCAAAGTCGGCGCGCTCATCCTACTGCGCTCCTGGTGGAGCTTCGAAGGATGATGGGAGGATGGATCGTCCGAAGCCTTGGCGAAGGAGGATCATGCCGCCTCGAACACCACGCGGCCGTCGACCAGGGTCATCAGCACCTCGCCCTGCAGGCGCCGGCCGTCGAAGGCGGAGTTCTTCGATTTGGAGGCCAGTCTCTCGGCGTCGATCACCCGGGGCGCGGCCAGATCGCAGAGGACCAGGTCCGCCGGCGCGCCGAGGGCCAGGCGTCCGGATTTCAGGCCGATGGCCTCGGCGGGGGCCAGGGTGACGGCGCGGATCAGATCGATCAGCGGCGCGCGGCCGTCGTGGTGCAGTGACAGCAGGGCCGGCAGCAGGGTTTCCAGCCCCACCGAACCCGGCGCCGCCTCCTCGAACGGCAGGCGCTTGTCCTCCGGCGGGGCAGGGCAGTGGGCGGAGACGACGATCTCCACCAGCCCCGAGACCACCGCCTCGATCAGCGCCTGGCGGTCGCTCTCGGCCCGGAGCGGCGGCTCCAGCTTCCAGAAGGTGCGGTAGTCGCCGATGTCGAGCTCGTTGAAGGTCAGGTGGTTGATGGATGCGGTGGCGATCACCTTGACGCCGCGGGCCTTGGCCCGGGCCAGGGTGTCGAGAGCGCTGGCGGTGGAGATCTGGTCGACCAGCAGCCGCGCGCCGGTGAGCTCGGCCAGGGCGACGTCCCGCTCCAGCATGATCCGCTCGGCCTCGGCGGTCACGGCGGGCAGGCCCATGCGCCCGGCGAACTCGCCTTCGGTGGCGGCGGCGCCGTCGCTGAGCCAGGGGTCGGCCGGCCGGTGCGCCACCAGCAGGTCCATGCCGCCGGCGTAGGCCAGCAGGCGGCGGAACACCTTGGAGTCGACGATCGGCCGGTCGGCGTCGGTGACGTAGACGCAGCCGGCTTCGCGCATGAGGCCGATTTCGGCCATCGCCTTGCCGCCGAGCCCTTTGGTGGCCGCGCCGGCGGGGTAGACGTGCACCAGCTCGATGTCCCGAGCCCGGCGCAGGATGAAATCGACCACGCTGGGGTCGTCGACGGCCGGGTCGGTGTCCGGCTGCACCACGATCGAAGTCACGCCTCCCGCAGCCGCGGCCCGGGCCGCCGATTTCAGCGTCTCCTTGGGCTCGTTGCCGGGCTCGCCGGTCTTGACCCGCAGGTCGATCAGGCCGGGCGCCAGCATCGCGCCGTGGCAGTCGACGGTGCGGATGTCGGAGGAGAGACTGCCGAAACCGACCGCGTGGCTGACTTCGGCGATGACACCCTGGCGGACGATCAGGGCGCCGGGACCGTCGTAGCCGCTGGCGGGGTCGACCAGGCGGGCGTTCAAAAAGGCGGTCGGGCGGGTCGGCATCAGTCGTTGTCCAGCCGCGCGGCCATCGAGGCCAGGATGGCCATGCGGGCGGCGACGCCCATCTCCACCTGGTCCTGGATCAGGCTGACGGCCAGGTCGTCGGCGACGTCGGAGTCGATCTCGACGCCCCGGTTCATCGGGCCGGGGTGCATCACCCGCACGTGCGGCGCCGCCAGAGCCAGCTTCTCGCGGTCGAGGCCCCACAGGCGGAAATATTCGCGCATCGACGGCACCAGGGCGCCCTGCATCCGCTCCAGCTGCAGGCGCAGCATCATCACCACGTCGGCGCCGGCGATGCCGGCCTTCAGGTCGTGGAACACCTCGACGCCCCAGCGGTCGACGCCGCCCGGCATCAGCGTCGGCGGTCCGACCAGGCGCACGTGAGCGCCGAGCATGGTGAGCAGGCCGACGTTCGATCGGGCGACGCGGCTGTGCAGCACGTCGCCGCAGATGGCGACGGTCAGGCCGTCAACATGGCCGAAGGCGCGGCGCAGGGTCAGCGAATCCAGCAGCGCCTGCGACGGGTGCTCGTGCTGGCCGTCGCCGGCGTTGATGACGCTGCAGCTGACCTTCTGGCTGAGCAGCGACGCGGCCCCGGAGGCCCCGTGGCGGACCACCAGTAGGTCCGGGTGCATGGCGTTGAGGGTCACCGCGGTGTCGATCAGGGTCTCGCCCTTGGCCACCGACGAGGTGCGCGGGCTCATGTTGACCACATCGGCGCCCAGCCGCTTGCCGGCCAGTTCGAAGGAGCTCTGGGTGCGGGTGGATGCCTCGAAGAACAGGTTGATCAGCGTCCGGCCCTTGAGCAGGTCGAGCTTCTTGGCCTTTTGCCGGTTCAACGCCACGAAGCCGTCGGCGAGGTCCAGCAGGCTGGCGACGTCCGGCGGATCGAGATCGAGGATGGAAAGGAAATGCCGCCGCGGAAAAGGAAAGATCGGTCCAGGCGCGGTTTCGGTCATTAAAGCGGCGTTCTAGGCGGGAATGCGCGGCGGGGGAAGGGGCGCGTCTCTAGCCGCCCAGCCGGTCCAGGGCGCCCTGGAGGATCCAGGCGGCGGCGGCTTTGTCGACCAGTTCCGCGCGGCGGGCGCGGTTGACGTCGGCCTCGCCGATCAACATGCGGTTCACCGCCGCGCTGGACAGGCGCTCGTCCCAGAAGGCGATCGGCAGGTCTTTCAGGCGCAGCAGATTGCGGCCGAAGGCTCTGGCGGACTGGCAGCGCGGACCTTCGGTCCCGTCCATGTTCACCGGCAGGCCGATAACCACGCCGCCGGCGCCGCGGCTGTCCATCAGCTTGAACAGGACGGCGGCGTCCTTGGTGAACTGGGTGCGGCGGATCAGCTCCAAGGGGCTGGCGATCATCCAGCCGGTGTCGGAGACGGCGACGCCGATGGTCTTCTCGCCAAGGTCCAGGCCGACGATCGGGACCCGGGCGGCGAGGGCCCGGGGCAGCTCGGTGAGATCGACGACGGCCATGGACCCTGCATACGAGGGCTTGCCAACGCGGCCAAGCGGCGGCTAACCCGCCAACTCAATCCAAGGAGCGTGTTTCATGGCCCTCGACGCGGCCACCGTCCGCAAGGTCGCCCGGCTTGCCCGTATCCACGTCGACGAGGCGCGGCTCGAGCCATTGGCGGCGGAGCTGTCAGGCATCCTCACCTGGATCGAGCAGCTGAACGAGGTGGACACCGAGGGTGTCGAGCCACTGGCCTCCACCGAGGCGGTCACCCTGCCGATGCGCGAGGACGTGGTCACCGACGGCGGCGATCCGGCCAAGGTGCTGGCCAATGCGCCGAAGTCCGACCGCAACTTCTTCGTGGCGCCGAAGGTGGTCGAGTAATGGCCGGCCTCACCGACCTGACGCTGAAGGACGCCCTCAGCGGGCTGAAGACGCGCCAGTTCTCGGCCGTCGAGATCGCCCAGGCGCACCTGGACGCCATCGCCGGCGCCCGGGCGCTGAACGCCTTCGTGCTCGAGACGCCGGAAAAGGCGCTGCAGATGGCCGAGGTCTCCGATGCGAAGCTGGCGCGTGGCGAGGGCGGTCCGCTCGAAGGCGCATCGCTAGGCATCAAGGACCTGTTCTGCACCGAGGGCGTCCGCTCGACCGCCTGTTCGAAGATCCTCGGCGACTTCAAGCCGACCTACGAGAGCACCGTCACCTCGAACCTGTGGCGTGACGGGGCGGTGATGCTGGGCAAGCTGAACATGGACGAGTTCGCCATGGGCTCGTCCAACGAGACCAGCGCCTTCGGTCCGGTGATCAATCCCTGGCGCTCGCGGGGCTCCAACCGGCCGCTGGCGCCCGGCGGCTCGTCCGGCGGCTCGGCGACGGCGGTCAGCGCCAACCTGGCGCTCGGCGCGACTGCCACCGACACCGGCGGCTCGATCCGCCAGCCGGCCTCGCTGACCGGCACCGTCGGCATCAAGCCGACCTACGGGCGCTGCTCGCGCTGGGGCGTGGTCGCCTTCGCCTCGTCGCTGGACCAGGCCGGACCGATCGCCAAGACCGTCGAGGATGCGGCCATCCTGCTCACCTCAATGAGCGGCCACGACCCGAAGGACTCAACCAGCCTGCCGGTGGGCGTGCCGGACTTCGCCGGCTTCGTCGGCAAGTCGGTGAAGGGCCTGAGGATCGGCGTGCCGAAGGAATACCGCGCCGACGGCATGCCGGCGGAGATCGAGGCGCTATGGGCCGAGGGGGTCGCCTGGCTGAAGGACGCCGGCTGCGAGATCGTCGAAGTGTCGCTGCCGCACACCAAATACGCCCTGCCGGCCTATTACATCATCGCCCCGGCCGAGGCCTCGTCGAACCTCGCCCGCTATGACGGCATGCGCTACGGCCTTCGGGTCGACGGCGCCAACCTCACCGAGGTCTATGAAGCGACCCGGGCCGCCGGGTTCGGCGAGGAGGTCAAGCGCCGGGTGCTGATCGGCGCCTATGTGCTCTCGGCCGGCTACTACGACGCCTATTACCTGAAGGCGCTGAAGGTCCGCCGGCGGATCGCCGACGACTTCGACCAGGCGTTCCAGAAAGTGGATGCGCTGCTGACGCCCACGGCGCCGTCGGCGGCGTTCGGGCTGGGCGAGAACGCCGCCGATCCGGTGGCGATGTATCTGAATGACGTGTTCACCGTGACGGTGAACCTGGCCGGGTTGCCCGGCCTCAGCCTGCCGGCCGGCCTGGACGCTCAGGGTCTGCCGCTGGGGCTTCAGCTCATCGGGAAGGCGCTGGACGAGGGGACCCTGTTCCAGTTGGGCTCGGCGATGGAGAAGGCGGCGAACTTCCGCGCCAGGCCCGAGCCGTGGTGGCGGGCCTGATCTCGACGACGCTGGCCAGGAAGGCGATGGCGGCCAGCACCACGACGATCACCACCCCGGCAATCGGCGTCAGCGCAGAAGCGGGCAAGGTGGCGCCGGCGAGCGGCTGCAGGCCGCTGGCCAAGGTCATGGCCGCCCGCTCGACGCCCTGCGACACCGACGTCGCCGCGGTCAGGCAGACCACGGCGGCGAGCTGACCGAACCGGCCGGGCCGGCGGCGGCGGACCATCAGACCGCCGACCGCCATGACGCTGGCCAGGGCCATCGCCGTGGCGACAGGCGTTGAGCCGAAATCGATCTCCGTCGGTCCCTGCAGGGAGGAGAACAGCAGCCCGTGACTGAGGGCGACGCCCGCGCCCAGGATCGCGCCGCCGCCGATCAAGCCGCGGGCGTCCGGATAGAGCCGCTCGATCGCCAGGCCCCAGACCGCCGCGGCGACCATCGCCGCCAGCGCCGCTAGGGTCATCAGCGGATCGACGTGGAACGCGGTCGGCCAGCCCGCCACCAGCGACGGCTGCGCCCAGACCCCGGCGCCGGCGGCCAGTCCCGCGGCGCCCAACATCATCGCCGTCCCAAGGAGGCCGTTGCGCCGCAGCTTCAGCGCTTCGAAGGCCACGAACCAGGCGGCGAAACAGGCGCCCCAGCCCGACGCGAAGGGCAGGAGACCGATGGCGACCCCGATGAAACTGTGTGGTGGCGACATGACGAATACTGGTTGTAGGACACTCCACCCATGAGCGAAGAGTGCTTAACGGTCCTTTTCCAGCAAGCGCCGCAGTCGACGGTTTTCGTTCCGGCGGGCTGTTTGGTCGCAGGCGTCGCGGCGGCGCGCCGCGGCGAGGCTTGGGCTCTTCCCCCGCCTCGGTGTAAGAGCGGCCCATGAGCACACCGCCATCCAAGCTGATCGAAGGGCGCACCGGCGCCTGGGAGATCGTCATCGGTCTGGAAGTCCACGCCCAGGTCGCTTCCAAGGCCAAGCTGTTCTCGGGGGCCGCCGTCGGCTTCGGCGCCGGACCCAACGAGCAGGTCAGCCTGGTGGACGCGGCGATGCCCGGCATGCTGCCAGTGATCAACCGCGCCTGCGTCGAGCAGGCGGTCCGCTCGGGCCTCGGCCTGAAGGCGAAGATCAACCTGTGGTCCCGGTTCGACCGGAAGAACTACTTCTACCCCGATCTGCCGCAGGGCTATCAGATCAGCCAGTACAAGGACCCGATCGTCGGCGAGGGTGAGATCGAGGTCGAGCGCGACGACGGCAGCTTCTTCACCGTCCGGGTCGAGCGGCTGCACCTGGAGCAGGACGCGGGCAAGCTGATCCACGACATGGAGCCCGGCGCCACCTACGTTGACCTCAATCGGGCCGGCACGGCGCTGATGGAAATCGTCTCCTATCCGGACATGCGCTCGTCAGACGAGGCGGCGGCCTATGTGAAGAAGGTGCGCACCATCCTGCGCTACCTTGGCACCTGCGACGGCGACATGGAGAAGGGCAATCTGCGCGCCGACGTGAACGTCTCGGTGCGCAGACCCGGCGGCGACCTCGGCACCCGCTGCGAGATCAAGAACGTCAACTCGTTCCGCTTCATCGAACAGGCCATCGAGTATGAGGCCCGCCGCCAGATCGAGATCGTCGAGGACGGCGGGACGATCGCCCAGGAGACGCGGCTGTTCGACCCGAACAAGGGCGAGACCCGCTCGATGCGCTCCAAGGAGGATGCGCAGGACTATCGCTATTTCCCCGATCCGGACCTGCTGCCGCTGGTGCTGGACCCGGCGTGGGTGAAGGCGATCCAGGATTCTCTGCCGGAGCTGCCGGACGACAAGCGCCGGCGGCTGATGAGCCAGTATGGTCTGTCGCCCTACGACGCCGGGGTGTTGATCATCGAGGGCGCGCGGGCCGACTTCTTCGAAGCCGCCGCCAAGGGCCGCGACGCCAAGCTCACCGCCAACTGGGTGGCCAACGAACTGCTCGGCCACCTGGCCAAGGACGGCCTGGAGATCACCGACAGCCCGATCTCCACCGCCGACATCGCCGGCCTGGTGCAGCTGATCGAGGAGGAAGTGATCTCGTCGAAGATCGCCCGGGACGTGTTCGAGCACATGTGGGCGGGCGAGGGCAGCGCCGCGGCGATCGTCGAGGCGCGGGGGCTGCGGCAAGTCTCCGATACCGGCGCCCTGGAATCCATCGTCGACAAGCTGATCGCCGCCAACCCCGGCCAGGCCGAGGCGGTGAAGACCAAGCCGCAGGCGATCGGCTGGTTCGTCGGCCAGGTGATGAAGGAAACCCAAGGCAAGGCAAGCCCCGGCGCGGTCAACGAAATCCTCAAGCGCAAGCTTGGCGTCGAGTAGTCGCTTTGCTCTTCCCCCCGTGCAGCGGGGGGAAGTGTCACAGGCGAGGAAGCGTCAGCGACCGAAGCGTGACGATGGGGGGACCCTGCGGCAAGGCTGGCACGTCGGTCGGTGCGCGTCTCCGCTCCGTCTCCCCCGGATCAAGTCCGGGGCTGCTCCGCGGGCTTGCTTCGACACTCCCCTCAGCTGAACTGAGGGGAGGAGCCAGGGCTAGAACCCTTCGACCACGTCGAAGATCAGCCCCGAGTCCTGGGACACCAGCAGGAATGAGGCGCCCACGCGCACCCAGCTGTACCCGATCGGCGGCCGCCGCAAATGGTAGCGTTGGTAATCCTGGACGACGTCGTTGCGGTAGTAGGGGGGCAGCATGGCCCCGCGCCGCCAGGGGGCGTAGCCGGGTCGGAAGCCCGGACCGCCGCCGACCGCCTCCGGCGGCGGACCGTAGTGCCAGCGGTTGCCGATCCAGTAGCCGTCATGCTGCTGGTCGTTCCAGCCCGGGCCCATCGGCGGGCCGACCTGGGCAGGGCCGCGCGGCGGTCCGCCCTGTGGGTTCCATCCGGGTTGCGGGCCGCGGCGCTGATCGCCATAGCCGCCGGGCGCATGGCCGGAGGGCTGGCCGTGGCCGCCGCCTCCGCCGCCGCGGCCGTGGTCGCGCGGATCCGCCGACGCCAGGCCCGCCAAGGCGCCGAGGGCGACCGCGGCGCCCGCCATGCTGGCGACCCAGCGCTTCATGCCAACCTTTCTAGTGGAAGCGAAACGCCTCCGCTGGCCATGGACCTGATCACGCCGGGACTGAACCTCGCCTGAACGGCGCAAGGCTTGCGCCGGGCTTCCTCGAACTGCAAGTACATCGAAACCTGAACGATTTTGAGGACGCCCCGTGCCCGACCAGATCGAAATCTATTACTGGCCGACCCCGAACGGCCACAAAGTGACCATCGCCTGCGAGGAGATGGGGCTGCCTTATACGATCAAGCCGGTGAATATCGGCCGGGGCGAGCAGTTCACCCCCGAGTTCCAGGCGCTGTCGCCGAACGGGCGGATGCCGGCCATCGTCGATCCCGAGGGACCGGGCGGCCAGCCGATCTCGGTGTTCGAATCCGGGGCGATCCTGCAGTACCTCGGGCGCAAGAGCGGCCAGTTCTACCCCGCCGACGAACGCGCCCGGGTGAAGGTCGACGAGTGGGTGTTCTGGCAGATGGGCGGCCTTGGACCGATGGCCGGACAGCGCAATCACTTCCGCAACTATGCCCCCAGCTTCATCCACGACCAGCGGCAGGTGGCCTATGGCGCGATCCGCTACACCAACGAGGTCAACCGGCTCTACGGGGTGATGGAGCAGCAGCTCACCGGCCGCGACTTCCTGGCCGACGACTACTCTATCGCCGACATGATCTCCTGGCCCTGGGTGGCCGGCCGATCGTCGGCGGCGCTGGCGATCGAGGAGTTCCCCAACCTGAAAGCCTGGCACGAGCGGGTGGCGGCGCGGCCGGCGGTGGAGCGGGCGATGGCCAAGGCGCGTGACTTCGCCGCATCCGGCCTGCAGGGCTCAAGCCAGCAGTCGGAAGAGGCGCGCAAAGTGCTGTTTGGACAGCGGGCCCGCCGTTAACGCCCCGGCGATGTGTATTGACGTGCAGTAAGACCTTCGAATTCTGGAGCGGCGACTTCGTGTACCGCCGATTTGCGGCTTAACTATATCTTCAGCGAACGGCGACTTTCCTTTCAGTCCAGGCTTGGATCGCGGGTTCAGAACGGGGCGCGACCCTGCCTGTTGGAAAGGATGAAGACCATGTTGGGGGTTGTGGAAACCGGGTCCGAAGTTGGCCTGCCGCTGCCGGGGCCCGAGTCATCGGGCGACGAACTGTTTCGCCTGGGCCTGCTCTATTCGACCGGCCAGGGCGGCGCGCCGCTGGATTTCGTCTCGGCGCACATGCTGTTCAATCTGGCCGCCATGCGCGGCTCGCTGGAAGCCAAGGTCTATCGCAAGGAACTGAGCGCCGAGATGGACCCGGCCGACGTCGCCGAGGCCCAACGCGCCGCGCGCCAGTGGCTGGCCGAGGGCTGAACCCGCCTAGAGGCGGCGCTTCAGCTCATCGGCGGTGACCCGCGACAGGTTGCCGCCGGCAAAGAAGCTGTCCGCCGTCACCTCCCGTCCCGCCCAGGGCGGAAAGGCGAGGGTCTTGATCGCCGCGGCCGACTCAGCCTCGGCCTCGCAAAGGATCAGGCCGGCGAGGGCGCCTTCGAACACATCGACGCCAAAGCCGCGCTCGCCCCAGGCGACCCGGTGACGCCGCTTGCGCAGCGGCCGTCCCGGCAGGACGGCCAGGCCGTCATATTCAGCCGCCGTCAGATAGATGTTGACGATCGGGCCGCTGGCCGGGTCGTCCGATTGATATTTCTTGCAGAACTTGAACTCGCACCGGCCATCAGGATGGGTGAGGGCGCGCATGCGTAGCCGGCCGGCGTCGAGGTACAGATCCTCG
>Ga0302319_10018291_pt1 | contig 12789 bp, 14 predicted proteins | sample Bog_T0_2_FD_203319 | JGI IMG/M metagenome (GOLD analysis project Ga0302319, IMG submission 203319) | Peat permafrost microbial communities from Stordalen Mire near Abisko, Sweden - Bog_T0_2 | ecosystem: Environmental > Terrestrial > Soil > Wetlands > Peat | place: Sweden: Abisko, Stordalen Mire...
CCTCCTCGAGATCTTTCTTAGCAATATACGCTGACAAAATACCGGCTTGGTTCCTGCGAATCATGACTTTCATTGTGCCTCCGCACTTGATTGCCAAGGAGCCAGTTCCGGCTCCATGCAACCGACGACCTGGTTAAGCGCAAACTCTACCATGTAAACAAAGCAGCCGGAGTCGACATGCCGGCCGACTTGCACGATCTCTCCTCCGTCACCCGCTCCAACCAGCAGTGCACTCGAAGGACGCTCTGGATACGAACCATCATTGAAAAGATCCGCCACCGCCTTGACGCGCTGACCCCATTCAAAACGCGGCTTACCTGCCTCCATCATGCCTTTTCTCCGCAAACTACGACATCCACAAGCTCCAGTTCCTTGCGCTTCATCCCGACTCTGTATCCCGTGTTCAGGAACTCGACACCGTAGATATAAAACTGCTGAAGGAATGTGCCAATCGAAATCACATATCCCTCCTCACCCTTCTTTACCAGTACTTCGCCAATCTCCTTGCCCCCGAAGGTGCCATCATTGCGCACAACCTGGCTTGACCTCACCTTCTGCCCATATTCAAAGCAAGGCGGGCCATCCAGTTCCACTACCCAGCCATCTCGCACAATCTTCGACATGTCAGCGCCTCATCCCTTCGCGGTGTGCATGATTCATTTCGATCACGGTGTGCTCGCTACGCACCGCGTCATGCGCCGCCAACAGCCTCTCTTCGACTCGTTCGCGCACCAGCGGGTCCGCATCCGCGCGCATCTCTTCAAGCGCGTTCACTGGAATTCTTCCTGCAACCTCATAGCGGACCCGGAGCGCCGGATGAAAGCGCAGGGTTAACAGTTGCGCAGGCGCCAATCGCTCGGCCACCGCAAGACACACGGATGCATCCGGATCGTCTATAAGCTCGAGCAGCCACTCGGGTGCGATTCGTTGTGCCACCACGCGCCGCACCTCGGGATCAGGATCGTCGATCATATTCTTCAGTTGTGGAATTCCAATGCGTCGCGCAACTATCTGCCGCACGAAGTAATCGGGGTCCGACATCATCGGCATGAGGTCTTCGCCTTCGAGATGCGACGCAATGCGAATGCGCACCTCGCGGTGTGGATCGTCGCGCAGCCGCAACAAAAAGCGATGAGGAAGACGCAGCGCCGCATTCCAGCGGACTGACTCATCGTCGTCGTTGAGCATTGCCGTTAGCCGGAAAACATCGGCATACTTCGCCGCCGCCGCACGCACTTCGAAATAAGGATGAGTGAGAAAGTCGTTTGCAAATCCTGGATTCCTCTTGAAGAACTGATCGATCCGCGAGGGCGAACGGTCCTGAACACAGACGTGCTGCTTGCGGCAACGAGCCTCGCGAATCAGTTCGCGGTGAACGCATCCATCGCAGCACAACTTCTGACCTTGCCAATCCAATGCGTCGTCCGGTTTGCGCACCATTGCCAGTCTCTCTTTCCCGCGCGTTTCAACGATGTGTGAGCGCCCGAACGGAGACGAATGCCGAGCTCGATCCGCAGGCTTGCTGATTCTCAGCCGCGACAACCAAGCCGCTCTCCGAAACAGTCTCCTTGAAATCGACCTTCGCCCCGTTCAGCAAGAGACGGCTCTCGGAATCGAGGAAAATACGCAGCCCTGCCTGCTCACACACAGCCTCGCCTGGTCCGGGCTCAGCCACCAAATCAAAGCCAACCGCAAATCCGGAGCATCCGCCAGGCCGAACCTTCAGCCTGAAGCCGGCCTTGGCATCCACGCTGAAGCGCATCATCCTGCGGATGAATTTCTCTGCCGCCGGTGTCAATTCCAAAGTCAGTGGATTCGGCTGGACCATCTACACCGCCGCCGCAAATCGCGGAACATCCGGGTTGACGATGCACGTTTTTGGAATCGGGCATATCGCGGCACACTGCGGCTCGCTGAAGAAGCCGATGCACTCGGTGCACTTTACGGGATCGATCGCGAATGCACAGCTCTGTTCGGAGATTGCATCATTTGGACACTCGTTGATGCACGCCGAGCATCCGATGCAGCGAGTTTCTTTGATCATCATTGCCATTGTCTGTCTCCTCTCATGAATCCTTGTCCCAATCCCTACGCGGTCAGCGCGCCCTGGCGGATATCCGCGTCGCCACGCTGTGTATGCTGAATCTCCCCTGTCCGAACGCGTTCCAGGTAATCAGTGAAGTACGCAATCGCAGATTGCTCAATGTATTCCAGCGCAAAACGATCCACTGGCTCGATGCCCGCTGCTATCAGGCCTTCCCGCGGGCATCCGCCAATGCGGGCCACAAAGACCGCCACGCAATCGTTGATGGCGCGAACTACCGTTTCCAGGCTGTCTTCTTCCGCATATCCTCCCTGGCAGTAGAGATCAACCCTTCGGTGTCCCACAAACTTCGCGCCCGCGGTGCCAACCTCGTACACTTGAAACTCTTTCGCGTGGCCAAAGTGCTCATTGATGCGCCCGCCGCCTTTGGTCGCAACCGCAATCAGAATTGAGATATTGCTTTGCTTGCCGGCCAGTGTCTCTAGTTCTGCTTTCATCGCGGCAGCCGCGCCTTCCCGTTGCAGTTCCACTTTTTCCTGATACGCCTGGCGCCGGGCCAGATCGTAGGTCACTTCCACATCCATGATCTTGTCTGCCGTAAACTCCGCACTGCGATCCTCTCCCAACAGTCCTACTGCATCTGCCCTGCACTGCCGGCAATGACGCATCATGTTCATCTCGCCTTCGCAGGAGTCCTGCAGCACCTTCAACTCTTGTGCTGTCGGGCCGCGTTGCCCGCTAAGTCCGAAGACGGTGCCATGCTCAGGCGCCGAGATCAAGGGCATGATGTTATGCAGAAATGCGCCGCGCGACTTGACCGCCTTGTTGACCTCAACCAGGTGACGATCGTTGATGCCGGGTATCATCACCGAATTGACCTTGCAGAGTATGCCGCGTGCAGTCAGCATCTCCAGGCCCAGCAGTTGCCGCTCGCTCAGAATCCTCGCGCCCTCCACGCCTGTATACCGCTTGTGGTTGTAGAAGACCCAGGGATAGATCTTTGCTCCCACAACCGGATCGATCATGTTGATCGTGATCGTGACGTGATCGACATTGAGCTCCTGAATTCTATCCACATAATCGGGAAGCATCAGCCCATTGGTGGAAAGGCAAAGCTTGATGTCGGGTGCGGTTTTTTGAACCAGCTCAAATGTTTTGAAGGTCTTCTCGGGATTCGCCAACGGGTCGCCAGGACCGGCGATGCCGAGCACAGTCATTTGCGGAATGGCTGACGCCACGGCGAGCACCTTCTTAGCCGCCTGCTCCGGTGTGAGCCGCTCGCTAACTACCCCAGGCCGCGATTCGTTCGAGCAATCGTATTTGCGGTTACAGAAGTTGCATTGGATGTTGCAGGCGGGCGCAACGGCAGCGTGCATGCGTGCATAGTGGTGATGAGCTTGTTCGCTATAACAGGGATGATTCTTTACCTTCTCCCATATTTCCGGTGTTAGATCGCCCTGTCCGGCAGCCGAGCCGCAACTGGATTTTCCGCTTGCGCCCTTCGATCCGCAGCCTTGTTGTCCGCTTCCGGACGTGGCTGGCTGCATCACCCGCAACTGCGCGACTCTCTTGAGACCGCCTGGCTCCATTGCGTCCCCCTTGGTGTTCTCCATCCCGCACCGCGGCTGTTGCATGAAACCAATGCAACTCGATGACCAAAGTGGAAGCTGCTGATAATTGAGGCGTTATCTGCTGTCTGGCTCCTGTCGCAATTACGACATACCGGCCTTGATACGACGGTTTTGTCGCAAATCGGCCACGCCGGCAAGTTAAGGTGTTTGCTTGTCTATATGCGAGGAGGAAGCAGCGTCGAAGCGAAAAGAAGAATGCATCGCGCGAGGAAGGTCAGAGGCGTTTGATTTCGATGCTGTATTTGCGCAGCGCGTAGCCCATCTGTCGTGGCGTTAGGCCCAGCATGCGTGCCGCCTTGGCCTGGACCCAGCCGGATCGCTCCATGGCGTCTATCAGGCGTTGGTGTTCGGTCGAATCCTCTTTGTGAAGCCCGTTCTCTGAATAATCGGGCTTCTCGACACTGTTTCCGTTAGGCGCAGTTGGAGGTTCGCCAATCTTCCGCACCGGCCACGAGCGTGCCTGCGGCGGCGCAATCACCGGAAGAGGAACGTAGCCCGCGCCTCCCTGCTGCGCATGCCTGTTGTTCATCGACTTACCAAGAACAATCGAAAGGCAGCTATCGTTGCTGCAGGCAAAGTCTTCAACCACGATCATGGAATTCTTAGCCAGGGCCGCGGTACGCTTCACGCAGCTTTCCAACTCCCGCACATTGCCGGGGAAGTCACAAGTGCGCAGCACTTCCATTGCGCGCTTCGAGAGCGTAAGAGACACTCCGTGCTCTTCATTGAACCGACGCAGGAACTCCTGTGCCAGCAAATCCACATCTTCGCGCCTCTCCCGTAATGGCGGAAGAAAAATGGGCACTACGCTGATGCGATAGTAAAGATCTGAGCGGAATTGACCGGAGAGTACGGCCGCTTCAAGATTCCGGTTCGTTGCCGCCACCAGGCGCACATCCACCTTGATGGTTCGACTGCCGCCGACTCGCTCGAATTCTCCCTCCTGCAACACGCGCAGCAATTTTGCTTGAAAAGCCCCCGATATCTCCCCAATCTCGTCAAGGAAGAGAGTGCCTCCATCGGCCAGTTCAAACCGGCCTTTGCGCAATCCCACCGCGCCCGTGAACGCTCCGCGCTCGTGGCCAAAGAGTTCCGACTCCAGCACGGATTCCGACAGCGCGGCGCAGTTCAACCGGATGTAAGGCTTCTGATTGCGAGGAGAATACTCATGAATCGCGCGAGCAAACAACTCTTTTCCAGTGCCCGATTCGCCGCACAGTAGAACAGGAAGATTACATCGCGCAACCTGTTGTATTTTTCCGATCACTTCGCGGATGGCTGAGCTCTCCCCAATGATCCAATCAATTCCGTCATGCTTGGACTCGGTCCTTTGCTCCAATTCCTTTTCCAGCCTGTGACGATCGGTCATCAGCCGTTCACGATCCCGCGACACCAGCGTGTGAAGCGCAATCGTCTGGCTAACCAGGTTGGCTACCATGGATAGGAACCGCGCGTCTTCATCAAGCGTATGCGGAGAAGAATTCCCATCGAGGCGCTCAATCATGATGGTGCCGACAGTGCGACTCTCGCCTTTGATTGGAACGCCAACAAACGATCGTTGCACAGAAGGATCGCCGTAACTCAACTCGCTCCAGTCCGTGAAAAGCTGGCTTTCAGCGATATTGTGGACCACCAAAGGCGCACCGGATGCAATGATCTGACCCACGGCCTGTTCGGGAAGCCTCTCAAAATGCTCCCTCGCAGTTGCCTCGCTCCACCCTGCTCCAACCACGATGGATGTCCGGTCGTCTTCGTCCAGCAGCGCAATCAGGCCGTTGTTCATGTCCAGGAAACTGGCCAGGAGATTGATCACTCCCGAAAGCGCCATCTCCAGGCGCCCCGGACGCGTCAGAACCTGCGAGATCTTGTAAATCCCAATCAGCGCAGAATTCGCGCGGCCCGTCGACTGCATCGCAAGCTCGAGACTGGGAACCTCGTACTGGTTAGACACGCCCCCGTCCTTTCGGGTGAAGGCAAATGGGAACTGCTGACCGAATCCGAAAAAAATGACATCGGCTCGATGAGAGATTGAAATTGGAAAATTGCGCTTCCCGCTCTGCTCGCGTGCTGCAAACGGAAATAACCCACAATCATGCCGGTTCGTAGGCATATCTTGGCAGAAATTTAACGCGCGGTCAAACCGTACATTTCAGACGCCCAGTAGGTGATCCACACAATTCTGCAGCTAAATCAATGAATTTAATTAGCTTTTACAATTCGCGACGTGTTTTCATCCGTGCCGAGCCAGAGGCCGAGCGGGAGTTGCCGTTCAGACGAACATCGGCGATCGGTCTGAAGGAGGGATAACGGCACGGATGTATTGAATCCACTCTCCACAACGATCTCGCAAACATCGCTACTGCGATAAATACTTGACCATCCAGCGCACGGAATCGTTCACAGTGCCTAAACCCCGATCATCACGTTGGATGCCTTCACGATCGCGCTCACTCGATCACCTACTTGCAACCCCAGCGCATGCACGCTCTCCTTGGTGATCGACGCAACAACCGCGGCGCCCCCCGTGAGGCCAATTCCCACTTCACTATTCACCGCGCCGTCAAGCACGCTCGTCACCTCGCCCGCCAGCACATTGCGAGCGCTCAACTTCGTTCCATCAACGCCCTTGCCGACAATTACCTCAGAGGCCTTGATGATCGCGTACGCCGACGTTCCATCCTCCAGACCCAGCGAGTCAATACTGGAGTTGGTGATGATGGCGACAACATTTTCTCCACCGGCAAGGGCAAGAGTTACCTCAGCGTTCACGGCTCCCTTGGTTACCTTCCGCACCTTGCCCTCAAGCACATTGCGCGCACTGATTTTCATCTTTCCCCCTTTGAACCCCAACCCGATGGGCGTGTACTTTTGCAAGTTCCGGTACTTGGGATAAACAGTAGCACACACTTTGCAAAATGCACCTGTGCAGATGTTTCATTCTTTTTCACGCGCTTCGAAACGACCGTCCGCCACAATTGAAGCGGCAGACTTGTTGGCGTACCATCCCGCGCGGGATTTTTCGAAGCTGTCAAATGCAGGAACATATGGCTTTATGTCTAATAGTGGCGTGAGATCCAACATATCCACATCGCCTATCAGCAGACGATTCTCCTCCACGCCAAGAAGCCGAACTGCGGAGATGCCAATCGGGTTTGGGCGCGCCGGAGATCGCGTCGAAAATACCCCGCGCTCCTCTGTATCCATGTAGGGACGAACAACCAACTGCATCGGCGAAGCGCGATCTAACAGGTAGATCAGCCAAATCCGTTCGAATTCCGACAGATCCTTCAGTCCCGAGATCAGCTCCGGAAGCAGTTCGACGACACCCTGGGCGCCGTCACTCGCCGTCCCCTGAATCGGAGTTCCTGTCGCGGACTTGAAAGGTGTATGGATCAGGCCAATCGGAATAATTGTGAAACTCGCAGCGCAAGCGCCCTGTTCGTCCTTCTGCATAGAACCTCGAATCACTGCCGTCAGTGGCGTATAGAGTACAGGAATTCCTGCAGCCGGAACGCGCGATGTCCGGCGCGGTGGTCAAATACCAAGCTCCGCACAATGAGTTCCATCTCCATCTCAAAACGAATTGAGATTCGTAGCCAACTCCGAAAGCAGGACATCAATACAACGACTACCAATACACCGAACAGTAGCTCGTCCTGGGCTGCCAACCCTGTCCCCATTCATCGCGCAGTCCTATCGCGCGATGATTGGGATGCATGCATGCAACACTCCAGCGCTCTCTCAACCGCGGCCGTCCCATGTCTCGCCTCAGGAAACCTGGAACTGAGGACGCGGACACCTCGAGAAGGCGTCCCGTAGGAACGGCATGAAAGTAGCCCGGGGTGAACCCGGAGCGCAGCGAAGGGGCAACCCCCGGGTTTGCCAATACCGGGTTGCTCTGGCATTCACTGACGGTCGCGCCCCATTACAGCGGTTTCGATTTTGCTCCTTACAGAAAGATCGAGGCCAAGTGGCATTTTTCCCAGCCGGGGTCCCCGGCAACAGGTCTTCGTTGCCGGGGTGGAAGTAAATGCCACCTCGCATGAACTTCAAATGGCAATATGTGAATTGAAACCGCTCTAATGCTGGCTTAGCCCTCCAGTTTGCTCTAAGCTCTCTCTATGGAAGATCGGACACCGTATAGAGCAACCACACGAGGAATAGAAGTGAGCGTTTTGCCCACTTACCTTGAGGCGAGATCATCGCCTGACAACTCGCAGTATTTCTGGGCGTATCGCGTGATCATCGAAAATCATGGAAAGGAAACGGTCCAGCTACTGAACCGGCACTGGATGATTTCGAATGCGCGTGGAGAACTCACTGAGGTCAAGGGCGCGGGTGTTGTTGGCGAGCAGCCAATCCTCAAGCCGGGCGAGAGCTATGAATATACAAGTGGCGCGCCTCTCAATACAACATCGGGCATGATGGGCGGGGCTTACCAGATGAAGAGTGAGAGCGGTGAGCAGTTCGATATTGAGATACCCACATTTTCGCTGGATCGCCCCAATCAGGGTGTGCTATTGAATTGAGAATTAGAAAGCAGAGTGCCCAAATCTTTGCATCTAAACTCGCATAGAATGACTCTGCCTATGCAAATCTTCCGTTGGAAATCCTCAATTGGCTTGGCCATCGTCTTCGCGGTGCTGCTGGTTGCCATCAACGCCATCGTCGCCTACCGCGCTGTCGGCGTGCTCGAACAGGCCCAGACCTGGGTCCAGCACACCTACCAGGTCATCGCCCAGGTGGAAATCATCATGGGATCGGCCAAAGATGCCGAGACCGGCGAACGTGGCTTCCTGATCACCGGCGATCCAGCCTTCCTTGAGCCCTACAACAACGCCCAGCGCGACATGCCTGGCGACCTCGATACCTTTCAGCAGCTCACCGCCGACAATCCCTCTCAGCAAGACCGCCTCGCCAATATGCGCAGCCATCTCGCAATCCGCAACCAGCTCCTCCACGACTCCATTGAGATTCGCCGCGGCGGTTCTTCCATGGCGCAGGCTGCTCTCTCCGTCACCGGCCCGGGAAAGGTCGAGATGGACGCCGTCCGCGTCATCGCCGGGGAAATGCAGGCAGAGGAATACCGCCTCCTTGCCGTCCGCCTTGCAGAGACCCGCCAGGCGCCGCCAATCTCCTCCAGGAAAACCCCGGTCGCACCATCAATTTCAAAATCGAGCCCGGCCTCGCCGCCATCACCAACTGCCTCTACCTGCTTGAGCGCTGCGACCTGCCCGACAACGCGCGCGGCTTCCTCGACCTCGCCCAGTCCGAGCTCAACCGAATCTCCCAGATCACCGTCCAGACCCTGCGCTTCCACCGCTCCTCCACCCATCCCCACGCCACCAACCTCGAGGAGCTGTTGGAAACCGTCCTCACCCTGCTTACCTCCCGCATCCAGAAGCATCACGTTGAAGTTGAGAAGCACTTCGCCGACATTCCCCTCCTTGTCATTCACGATGGCGAAGTCCGCCAGCTCATCACCAACCTCATCACCAACTCCCTCGATGCCCTGCCCCACGGCGGCCGAATTTTCATCCGAACCCGCAGTGCCGTCCATTCCGGCACCGGGCGTCAGGGCGTTCGCCTCACCATTGCCGACAACGGCATCGGCATGGATAGCGCCACAAAGAGTCATCTCTTCGAGCCCTTCTTCTCCACCAAGAAACTCACCGGCACCGGCCTGGGCCTATGGGTTGGTCGCGGCATCGTAGAAAAGCACGGCGGCGACATCCGCTTCTGCAGCCGCGAAACCTCCGCGGGCCGCGCCGGCGGCACCATCTGCACAGTGTTTCTCCCTCTTGAAGCACCGCAGGCACCAGTCCCCGCAAACGACCTCGATCTCTCCACAGCCCAACCCGCCTGACGGAACATCCTTTGCTATAGCTTCTTATTCATGGTTGTCATCCTGAGCAAGCGCACCGGGTCCCCGCGGATAGGTCTTCGTCCGTGGGGTGGGGGTAGCGCGCCGAAGGACCTGCTTCCCTATAGTTCTTCCTATCTACGGACCTTTACAATATGGCTCTTTACAAATACCCCATCCCCTTGTCACAATCGCCTGGACCACACCACATATACCCGCCAGACGTTTTCTCCGGGATTTACGCGCGAAGGCGAATCCAGTACTTCGGCAGATTCACCGTATGCCGCTTATCCCCGCAGCCGAGTAACAAGTACAATTTCAAAGTCATGAAATTCAACCCCGACAGGAGTCAGACATGAACCAGGCTTTCCTCCCACGCAGCTACCGCATCTTCACTGCAGTTCTCGTTGCAGCACTCTGCATCGGGGTCAGCCTTGCCGCAGCGGGGCAAACCTCAGCTCCTGCCGGCGCACTCATTGGGCCGGGCGGAGTGCATGTTGCCGCCGCCGCCAATGCCGCACCCATCCATCCACCGGCCGCGCTCACTGAGACCGCCGCTGGCGAGGAAGCCGCGCAAAAGCCCGCATCCGGCATAAACCAAGGCCTCAAAATGCACGGCCACTGGATCATTGACATCAAGAACCCCGACGGAACCCTCGTCCAACACCACGAGTTTGAGAATTCCATCCAGTACGACGGCCAGAACTATCTCGTGGGATTACTCACGGGCTATGCGTCGGCGGGCGCCATGGGGATCTACTTTACGTCAAATGGCGGTACTGCCCCTTGCGCCGCGACGTATAACTTCTGCGCCATCGTCACATCGCTAACCACCGCGCCCGCTCTGAATTTTTGCAGCTACTACTACTGTGCGCCCGGCCTCACCATCACCCCAACATTCGGAGTGGGACCCACTATCAAGCTCGCTGGATCCATTACCGCCAATGAGGCCGGCACCATCGGAACCGTCTCCACAACCATGAATGGCTGCGGGCAAACAGGCCTGGGTTTCGGCGCTTATCCAACCGCCATATCCACTGTCACACCCGCCACCTGCTATACATCCACAGCCTCCGGCGCTGGCGGCGGCAACGACTTCGGCGGGACAATGACTTCAGCGAACTTGTCCTCGCCTATCTCTGTTGCCAACGGGCAGATCATACAGGTCACAGTGGTTCTGTCGTTCTCCTAGCGCCGGGAAGTTTGTCCGGTATCGGTCACCTCGCTCCAAAAGCGAGCAGTGGCCGATCGCAGCAGGGGTTCCGTCAACAGAAGGGGAGAGCGATGAATTTTCCGCGGAGAATGGGCCGTTGCTTTGGCCGCTACGTGCTTGTGCTGTTTCTTTTGGGACATGCCCTTGCGCATGTCTCAGGCCAGGTCGCGTCCGCCAATCGTAACCTTCCCGACATCTCTCCAAAGACCGACCACGACATCGCAATCCCGCTCGGCTTTGCTCAAAAGTCCCTCCCGGATGCAATGAGCGATGTAATCTACGAATCCTCCGTGCAGGCCATCGGTGGATCGGGACTCTACGAGTTGAGCGTCACAGGCGAGGTGCCACCAGGACTTTCAATTGAGATGGGAAGCAGCACCGTTGCCTTCGTAGGTATTCCCACCACATCGGGTGCCTATGCGTTTCAGATCATCATCCGCGACGCCGGCGGAACCAGCTTCACAGGCGATTTCTCAATTCATGTGTACCCCCGCGTCCTGGGCGCAGCATCTTTGCGGCCCGCTGTAGTGACAGATACCGAAACCATAACCACTACCGATGCCCCATCCGTCTTTTTTCCCGTCGTGGTCATCGATAACGAGACCATTCACACTACCGACGCGGTAATGGGGTTGGATTCTGTCGAGGTTGTCGACTACGAGGTCATTACCACTACCGATTCAGTGACCGGGCTGGACGCGGCCGAAGCCACAGTCAGCGAGAACATCACTACAACGGACACGATAACGATTGCGGTCCTTACAGTTCCCAAAATCTACTGGACTGCGCCCGCCCCCATCACCTACGGCACACCGCTAAGCGCAACGCAACTCGATGCCACCGGCAGCGTGGACGGAACACTTACCTACACCCCTCCCGCCGGAACGGTCCTGCCTGCGGGACAGCAGACCCTCTCGGTCACATTGACGCCGAACAACACCACCCAATACGCCCCAGCAACAGACACCGTAACGATTACCGTGAACCCGGCCACCCAGTCGATCACCTTCACGCCGCCAGCCTCTCCGGTGACCTACCCCGTATCGCCCATCACCCTTTCCGCCACAGGCGGCGCATCAGGCAATCCCGTCGTCTTCAGCATCGTCTCCGGCCCGGGATCGGTAAGCGGCGTCAACGGCTCAACCCTCACCGTCACCGGCATAGGCACAGTGGTTGTGGCCGCGAACCAGGCCGGCAACACCAACTACACTGCGGCGCCCCAGGTCACGCAGAGCATCGTGGTCAACCCGCCGGCAATCGCCATTCTCCTCTCACCGACACCAGGACTCAGCACCACATTGGGCGCCACCAACGTGGTCTTCCAATGGAGCACCATCTCCGGTGCAAGCGACTACCAACTCAACCTCAGCGCCGTCGCGCCAGGCCAGAGCGATCTGTTCCTGTACAAGGGCACGGCTACTACCGCAACTGCGGCAGCTATCCCCCCAAACGGCGCGGAGGTCTACGCAACGCTCTACACAAAGATCAGCGGAATCTGGCTTTCCAACAGCTACGTCTACTACGAGAGCGGTCCGCGTCTGGCTGCGCTCACATCTCCCACGCCCGGCCTCGGCACCATACTCGGCGCCAGCAATGTCACCTTCCAGTGGACTACGGGCGCACAAGTCGCCGACTACCAGCTCAACCTCAGCGCCATCGGACAGGGTCAAAGCGAGCTGTTCGTTTACAAGGGCACAGCCACTTCCGCCGTCGTACCCACCCTGCCGACAAATGGCGCAACCGTCTACGCATCGCTCTATTCGAAAATCAACGGTGTCTGGCAGTCGAATGCCTACCAATATACCGAAAGCGGCACACCCACTCCGGCCACGCTCACCTCTCCCACGCCGGGATTGACCACGATTCTCGGCACAAGTAGTGTGCTCTTCCAGTGGACTGCGGGAGGCGGAGCTTCTGAATTTCAACTGAACCTCAGCGCCACCACGCCCGGTGCAAGCGACCTGTTCCTTTACAAGGGCACGTCCAGTTCCGCGACCGTGCCCACCCTGCCCGCACACGGCGTCACCGTCTACGCAAC
>Ga0302319_10018295_pt1 | contig 12786 bp, 9 predicted proteins | sample Bog_T0_2_FD_203319 | JGI IMG/M metagenome (GOLD analysis project Ga0302319, IMG submission 203319) | Peat permafrost microbial communities from Stordalen Mire near Abisko, Sweden - Bog_T0_2 | ecosystem: Environmental > Terrestrial > Soil > Wetlands > Peat | place: Sweden: Abisko, Stordalen Mire...
TGCGATAGGATGGCTGGGACGAATAAGGAGGTCAGACCACTGATGTCGACCGCTTCGAAACGCATTCCCTTTTATTTCGCTCTACCCCTGGCCGCACTTTTCGCGTTCTCGCCGGCCGCTCGTACGCAGGACACGCGCACCGTAACCGAGCCAATGATTCCACCGTCGTGCGTTGTGCTACATGCCGAGAAGCTTGGACAGGCCGAGCAGTTGCCGGAACAGTTTGAGAAAGCAACCGACACGGCGCGGATCCAGAAGGCGCTGGATGGGTGCGGAGCGGGAAAGGCCGTCGAGCTGGCCATGGGCGAAGGCAAAATGGCCTCGTCGAACGCGTTCCTGTCCGGTGCAATTGATCTGCGCGAAGGCGTCACGCTGCTGGTCGACAAGGGCGTCACGCTCTACGGTTCACGCGACCCGAAGGACTACGATTCGAACCCGGCGGGCGACGGACCGCTGCTCTGCGGAACCATGAGCGAGGTGTCAACCTCGTTTGACGTTTCGGCCAACACCATGCCCAAAGGGCGACCGTGCAAATCGCTTATAACCATCAACGTCAAAGACGCGGCCATCATGGGCGATGGCGTGATCGATGGGCGCGGCTTCGCAAAGATCATGGGCAAGGACTATAGCTGGTGGCAGATGGCGCGCGCGGCTGAACCAAAGCAGCAACGATACTTCTCCATCCGGCTGATCACGGCCAGCCATGCCGACGGATTGATTCTCTATCGCGTCACGCTGCATAACTCGCCCAACTATCATGTGAGCGTGAACTCGACAGACGGCTTTACGGTGTGGGGCGTTCACCTTCAGACTCCAACGAACAAGAGCTGGGACGCGCGCAATACCGACGGCATCGACCCCGGCTCATCGACCAACGTCACTGTGACCAAATCCTGGATCGATAACGGCGACGATAACATCGCCATCAAAACCGGCACAACGCACATGAGCGTGATCGACAACCACTTCTACAGCGGCCACGGCATGTCCATCGGCAGCGAGACGAATACGGGCGTCTCCTACCTGCTGGTCGACGGCCTGGTTGAAAACCACACCACCAGCGGTGTGCGCATCAAGAGCAACGCGGCGCGCGGCGGGCTGGTCCACGACCTGGTCTACAAAAACATCTGCATGAAAGATGTTGGAGTGCCAATTGCCATCAGCCCCTATTACAACAACCAGACCATCGAAGGCTTTACCGATCCCGGCATACAGGGCAAGCTCATTCCCGACTACAAAAAGATCACGCTCGAAAATATTTACGACGAGAGCGCGGGCGATGTGCTGATTGCCGGCAAGGACGAGGCCCATCGCACCGAAGTGACTCTGAAAAACGTAACCATCTCCGGCAATACTCCCGCGCAGATTCACCTTGCATATGACGACATTACGCTGGTGGGCGGTGGGCTGAGTGCCGCGCTGAGCGAGGCTGCGAAAAGCATATCGACTGTGAAGCTGACGGGCAGCGCCGGCGCTGCGCCCAAGAGCGATCCCTGCGCGGGCAAGTTCGTGCCCATGTGGTGAGGGAGGTGGGTGTCGAAATGGATGCCGCAACCCTCTCCCAGCCTCTTCGTGCTCTCTCACGTCTCAACAGCGAGACATGGGGCACCCATTCATTTGGGTGAGTTTGATTGAATCAGATCCGAGTCACCTGCCTCAGGCAATCTCATCAAGTCGCGGGTGCCCCCGGTCCCTAGCCTTTGGCGACCGGGGATGCCACTGATCCAAATATTCCTTCAGTCGTTATTTACCCACCGAAGTCTGCTTCATCTGCTTGAGCAGGTCTTCAACGCCTGCGGTAAGCTGCTTAGCCGCGTCCTTGCCAAACTGCGATCCGCGCGCTTCTTGCGAGAAGCGATCGTAGCTCTCCGCATCGACCATATACTTCGCCCCGCCGTCCACCATCGTCACTACCATCGTGTTGGGGAACGGCGACTGCTTCTTGATCTGCGCGCCCACGCTTGAGCCAAGCTCGGGCTGGATGCCAACAATCGCCACATTGCCGATGCGCATCAGCGTTACCGGGAAATCGATATCCGGCCCTGTCGCGTAGGTATAAGACAGGACGGGCGCGGCAGTGATCGTGCCGCCGTTGCGGCCCTGCGAGGCAACTTTCAACGTCTGGCGCTCGACCTCCAGCGTCGGGGTCCCGGTCGCCTTGATGGCCTCTGAAGCCTGAATGGCCTCGCTGGCCAGCCGCTCGCCCAGCAGGTCAAGCAGCGGGTAGGCTGCCTCATGCAGATCGATTCGCGTCAAGCTTCCATCCCGATTCAGCACGTACCTGTTGCCCTCCAGCACGGGCGCCTGATCCACTCCCGCGCCCATCAGGAACAACGCCACCGTGTTTCCGCCGTACCACTGCTCCACATAGTGCGCGGACGCGCCTGCAAGGTCCGCGGAAACTTCTTTCCCTCCGGTTTTGTCCTTTACTTCGTCCAGGACGACCGAGCGTACGGCTACATTCATCACAACCGCGATGGGCTTGCCGTCAGCTCCGTCTACGCGGATGACGGGGAGGGACTTGTCGGAGAATCCTGCGGAATTGCTGCCGAACGCCACGCCCTTGGGGGTGGGCAGATCGCGGTTGATGTTGACGTCTGTTACCCCCACGCCGAAGCCAACTTTGGCCGGCTGCATGGTGGAGTTAGCTTGAACGATGGCGCGATCGGCTGCTGCGACCATAGCCTTGGTGAATGCGGCTGCACCGGGCCCCTGACCGGGACCGCCACCGCCGGGTCTTGCATTCCCGCCGCCAGGGCCTCCGGGGCCACCAGCCTGCGGACCGCCTTGTCCGCCTTGTCCACCTGGGCCGCCGGTTGCGCCTGCTGGCCCACCCCCGGGTCTTGGACCGCCGCCTCCGCCGCCCAGGTTTGCATGGGGAGCCGATGTGCTGTGGGTGCCGACGACAATTGCATTCTCAGGAGCTACATTGGCCAGCTTGGTCAGCGAGGCCTTGACGGCGGTGATAGTGCCTTCAGAGACTGAGGGCTGTTCGAGGACCACGATAGCCGCGCGGGTCTTGCTGTCATCCATGAGGAGAACGCGCACGGTGAGCGGATCATGCTGCGATGTGAGGTTTTCAAGCGGCAGCATGTCGGAAGTGATTTCGATCTCGCTCTTCCCCGCTCCGGCGCGAAAATCCGCGCCGTATGCGGCGATGCCCGTGAATGCGAGCGCAAGAATCATCGCCCGCGCAATAAGTACTGACTTCATTTTTATTCTCCTGCCATATTTATAGAAAGCCTGTAAGTGAGACGCGCAATGGACCGAAAAAGACCGCCGCTTTCCCCGGTCCCTATTGCCGGGTTCCCCACCCTAAAAGTCACCGTACATTTGGGTGCCCCATCCTTCGATTTTTTCTATCGAAGGGTGGGTGAGCACAAGTCTCAACCTTCCTTATCACTGTAACGGAGAGGTTCCGGGAGTTGATTCCCTCGCCGAAATGCCGTCCATTGACACTCGATTTCGACGGCTCCAACTTGACCTGTGGCGTAATGCCGGAAACTCGACCATGGCCACTGCTCCGGCTTTTCCACCAGTCCGCGCTTCACCGGATTGCGACGCATGTATCGCAGTTTCTCGACGCGCTTCTCCTCGCTGTGCACGTTGAAATCGTAATACCGGCGTTGCCAAAACTGAGCCTCGCCTCGCGCCTTCAGCTTGCGTGAGGTCTGCTGCCTCAACACCTGAATCGCTATCGAGAGCGAGGAGCGATACGGCTCTCCGACCAGCAGATGAACATGTTCCGGCATCAGAACGTAACCGGCAACCACAAAACCATAACGTAGACGAACGGCCTCAAGCTCACGCTCAAAGACGTTGCAGGCGACTGCACTATTCAACAACGGCTGTCTGCGATAACAACTGAAGGTGAGGAAGTGAGCACATCCGCACCTCTGGTAACGGACGAGCTCCATCGGCATAACAGAAGAATTCTACTCCCGATTCCGCTGTTCGGGTTCGCGGCATCCCACCCTTGGCTAGAAAAAAGCCAAGGATGGGGCACCCAAGTCATCGACAGATTAAGGGTGGGGCACCCGGCTCACCCACCCTTCGATAGAAAAAATCGAAGGATGGCACCCAAATGTACGTGACTTTTAGGGTGGGGCACCCGGCTATCAAAATGAACAAGATCGCCCGGTCACAGCTCTAGTCGATTACATCCATATATGTGGAGTATGCTTCATCCTTGATTTCCGTGAAGGGCGCGAATTCTATCGGTTCTTGCGCATTCGCGGTCAGCCAGCGTCCAGGCTCCGTTTTGGCCGCGGTCAGAAGCTGCGCTCGCGTAGTCTTGGCAGCAGATTTTGTAATCGGAAACAGAACCAGGGGGCCGCGCATCAAGGCGACTGTCCGTGGCTGTCGCGAGTCAAGCGATTCCAGCCGCATTCTCATCGGCAATTCCAGATCGATTCTGTCCCCGTTCTTCCATTCGCGGCCAAGTCTCGCAAAGCTCCTTGGAACCATCTCAATCGGCGCACGCTTCCCGTTGACCGCAATCGTAGCGCCTTCTGCCCACTGCGGTATGCGCCAATTCAACGTAAACTCCGCAGGCTTGGAAAGTGTCAGCTCGAAACGAATATTTCCGTCGGTCGGGTAGGCGCTCTTCTGTGCCAGAGAAACAAGCGAGCCGTTTTGAATCCAGCGCACTGTCGAGGGTATGTACAGATTGATAAACACATCCTGCCTCTTGATAAGTCCATCCTGCTTCGCCCGAAAGTACGAACAGATTCTGTAATCGGCAGCAACCTGGGGGAGCGTCCCCGAGCAGCAGGGCCAAAGCCGGCTGGAGTAGATCTTCCGGCCCTCGAAGTTGCAGTCGGCATAGTAGAACGTTCTTCCATCCGGCTGGGTGGGCAGTGCCCCCAGGACCGTGTTGTACATGACCCGCTCCATGCTATCTCCGTAACGGGCCTCTCGCGTGATTCGCAGCAGATACCGCGTCAGCTTGAAGTGGGCATAAGTGCCGCAGGGAGTTTCAAAGCTGTGATGGCTCTTTGTGAGGCTCGTGAGCAGGTCGTTACTGCCGGCCGCTTGCAGCGTCTCGTCGGGGCCCCAGCCTCCGGTCGCGTAACTCTGCTTGGTCAGCAAATCAAAGCCGTTGCGTGCTGCCTGAAGGTGTTTCCTGCTGCCCAGGGTGAGGTATGCCTGCGCTGCTGAACTGAGCGAGTTGATGTAGCTGTACGCGTGCCGGCCCGCGAAATTGTCCTTGCCCTCGCTGAGCGGGTCGTAGTAGTAGTCGGCAAGGTATTGCATGCCGAGTTGCTTATATCGTTCGCCGGCCCCGCGCTGATACGCAAGAAACAGATTCTCGGACGCAGTGTAGGATTCGTCCGAACTGTCTACGGCTTTGCCCGGCATGTGCGGCAGGGCAGCATCCGTAATCTGTCTCAGGATGCGCAAGGCATCGGGGTCCTGCGCAAGACTGTGAGAATCCATCAGGCCGCAGACGAGTTTGTCATGGCAGTAAGTGGGAAAGCGATTGTTCTTGAAATATTGCCCATTGATCACTTGCGCGCTCAGCCGATTCAGCTTCATCACCTTGTCCCGAATCTCCGGACTCCGCCGAATCGCGTAGATCCGCGCCAGTGCTGAAACCCACTGACCAAAGGTCGCGGTCGGCGCATAAGCACCGTCCGTACCGTCGTGGCCAGGATTGTAGCTGTACCAACCACCCAAATCCTCACCGCGAGCCGGTAACCCTGCCATTTGCCGGAAGGGTTTCATCAAGCTGTCTTCGTTCAGGGATAACAGCAATTCAAGCTGATGGTTGAGTTGCGTCTCGTGCAGCCGGCTGTGCAGGTCCACATCGCCGTAGGGGAATTCTGAAAGAACGGTTGACGGTTCCGCAGTTGCTTCATGAAATTCGTACCAGCCGGGAATCCTCGAGGTGCCGACCGTGCAGATCGCAGACTTCAAGAACGTACGACGCAAAACAGGCGGCAGCGACATCAGCCTTCCTCCATCCGCGCGATCCCAGCACTGGCCTGGCGCAAGAACGATATCCGGATACTAAGACTACAGGAAATATCGAAAGCTTTGCGCCGTTCATCGCGCCGGATTGCAACTTTCAGCAGCTTCGCAGGAGTCAGACTTTGCCCGAACCACCCGCCTCCTGACTTCCCAAAGCTTAAGGTGCGCTCCCCCCTGGACAATCGTGGGCATAGTTTGTGATATTCACACATAACACATGGGAATTACATACTTAACTCCCAATGAGTCGATATCGGGGCTGACTTGCTGACTTGCTATCGCGCGTAGCGCGGCTGACTCGCTAAATCAGAACGAGCAGATGCTCCAATCTATTCGAGGACAGAGGGGGCAGGGCAAGTGCGCTGTGGGGGAGTTATGTATATAGTTCCCTAACATATTGGTCGAGCCTGGGCGCCATCTTGGTCGCCTTGCTGGAAGCGAGAAAGTCTGCAATCGGAGGATGAAAGTTGATCACAAAGCGATTTGTAACCTTGGGTGTGGCAGTTATGCTCTCGATTGCCTGCGCAGTGCAGGGCAAAGCTGCGGAAGATATTGTCGTCGTAGCCGGTACGTACGGCGGAAACTGCAATCAGCCCGCGGGCAACAAGACCGCCTTTCTGGCCCAGGCTTGCGACGGGCAGTCACAGTGCAGTTACCGGGTTGACCGATCCGTGATCGGCGATCCGGCGTACGGTTGCCGCAAGGACTACGTGGCCAACTGGCGCTGCGGCAGGTCGCCTGAGGTCCATTCCGCAGCCGTGCCGCCTGAGGCGGGCGACGGCTCCGTCGTGCAACTGTTCTGCGCGGACGCTCCCCCGAGGGGCGAGGATGCGAGGGCGGGTTTTGACGAGCGCGGCGACGCAAACCGAATCGGCGTCGTAGCCGGGACTTACGGCGGAAACTGCAATCAGCCGACGGGCAACAAGACCGCTTTCCTGGCCCAGGCCTGCGATGGGCAGTCGCAGTGCAGTTACCGGATCGACCGCTCCGTGATCGGCGATCCGGCGTATGGCTGCCGCAAGGACTACGTGGCCAACTGGCGCTGCGGCAGGTCGGGTGAGATTCACTCGGCAGCTGTGCCGCCGGAGGCGGGAGACGGCTCGATTGTGCAACTTTTCTGCGCGGAAGCGCCCTACAGGGGCGAGGATGCCAGAGCGGGTTTTGACGAACGCGGCGGCGCAAACCGAATCGCAGTTGTAGCCGGCACGTACGGCGGCAACTGCAATCAGCCGACCGGCAACAAGACCGCTTTCCTGGCCCAGGCCTGCGATGGGCAGTCGCAGTGCAGTTACCGGGTTGACCGATCGGTGATCGGTGATCCGGCGTATGGCTGCCGCAAGGACTACGTGGCCAACTGGCGCTGCGGCAGGTCGGGTGAGATTCACTCGGCAGCTGTGCCGCCGGAGGCGGGAGACGGCTCCGTTGTGCAACTTTTCTGCCCGGAAGCTCCTTACAGGGGCGATGATCCGAGGGATCCCCGCTGAGGACCACCCCCGCTGAGGACCAAACCTTGGTGACACCGGGTGAGGCGTAAGCGGTTGCCAAACTCCACGGATCTCCCCCGTCCCCCCAAGCGCCCTCGCCCTTGGGGACCGGGGAGGTGACCTACCTCGCCCAGCCCCGATTCCCGACTTTGCAGATCATTCCCTGAACAAAGCGCAAACTCTATATAGACCCAACACCATCCACCGGGAGGCAGAACATGAAAAGAATCCTCAACATCGCACGGCATCGAACCACGGCAGCAAACCGCGAAAACAACCCTCAGACCGGAAAATCGCACTTTTCAAAACACGAATTTATTTCAGTATCCCAGTAAAACCGCATTTTTCGATTGATTCCAAACAACTTATAAAAATACAGTTTTACAGCCCTAAAAATGACAGTTTCAGTATTTTAGTATTTCAGTATTCCAGTACGCCGCCCTCAGTTGCGGTTGGCCCTGGTCTGACCATCCAAAAATGCAAAACAAAAGCCCTCCCAATAAAGCGGAGGGCTTTCGCTGTTCGGGAGAACGGAACAAAATTATACAACTCCGGCCATATACTGGTCGGATCTCTGCTGACCTTCCTGCGTGGCCGCGCATGCGCTCAGCACCACGGGGGAGAGCGTTAGGACCGGGCAGTGCGCGTGCGCCAGCGTCTTGTACACGATTCCCTGGCGCGTAACAGCCGCAAATGCCGAGGCCCCCTGCGCGCCGAGAACTAGCAGGTCCACGTGCTGCGCGCGGCTCTGATACAGGAGTTCTTCCGTCGGGTCGCCGGGCACGACGATGGTTTGCATCTCGATTTTCTCGCGCAGCCTGGGCGAGACCAGATTTTCGAGCTCCTGCTCGATGTCGTCGAGTGTGCGCCCGGCAAGAATCTCGGCTCGATCCTGCGGGCGAATCACATGCTGCAGGATGAGGTGTGCGTTGTGCTCGGCCGCAAGCTCGGCGGCAAAGCCGGCAACAGAACTGCTGGCTTCATCGAGGCTGACCGCGCATAGAATCTTGCGCGTGGCGAAGGCGCGATACGCGCCGCTGACAACTTCAGGCCCGACGATAAAGACCGGCACAGGCGCGGTGCGCAGCACGGCCTCAGCCACCGAGCCCACCAGCAGCTTGCCGATGGGGCCAGGCGAGTGCGTACCCATCACGATGCGGTCGATCGCGCGCTCTTTGGCAAAGCCTAGGATCTGGTCCGCGGGCAAGCCGGGGCGCGCCACCACCTCACAGCGGATGCCCGCCTCCTGCGCGCGTTTGGTCATGGGCTCCATCTGCTGCTTTTCCATGTGCGCTGCGGCGGCGTAGTCATAGTGGCGGATGCCCGATGTCTCCGAGGCCGATACGACCAGCGTGTCATAGGCATGAAAGAGGATAAGATCCGCGTTGAACTCCTTGGCTTGCGCCAGGGCGAATTCAAATGCGATTTCGTTGGCGGGGATCTCGGATGCGAAGAGTATGGTGGAGGGTTTGCTCCAACCGGGTTTCATTTGCCTGAATTTCATTTGATCGGTTTTCATTTGGGTAGCCATGAGATACCTCCCTACTAGCGGCAACGATTATGCGCTCTATTGCAACTGCCATGCAGTGTTCTATTGCACATGACCAAGTGATCCAGTTCACTCGGCGCGGCTATCAAACCCAAGACAAAGCAGCGTCAGGCCAGATTCCGGAGGCCACGTGTGAATTTCGCAACGATTGAGCCTCGGAGCGACAGATAAGGACAGACCGCCGGCAGAACCCCGTGGTTCGCAGTTGCTTCTAATTTCCTCCCATTTCAGAAACTTGTCCAATCAAATTCGCGAAAAAGTTGAGCACCAGTCCACTGCGGGGTTGAATCACGTGATTTGGATCACAGCCGGACTCCCGTTTCAGATGATGTTCTGGAGAGGAATCGCGGCCGCCCTGAACAATCTGCCGAATTGATGACGCTGCGCAGCGCTGGGATTCACGAGGAGGCCAACATGCCGCTAGAAATGATGCAAAGTATCCCCGCCCGCGGCGATATCGACTACGACGAGTCGCCCTTTCTGGCAATTTGGGAGGTAACCCAGTCCTGCGATCTGGCATGCAAGCACTGCCGCGCGGCTGCCCAGCCCATTGCGCATCCTGACCAATTGACGAATGCCGAAGCGAAAGGGCTCATCGATCAAATTGCGGAAATGCACATTCCGATCTTCGTTTTCACGGGTGGCGATCCGCTGAAGCGCGCCGATGTGTATGAATTGATTACTTATGCCGCCGGTAAAGGCGTTCATGTAGCGCTCACGCCCAGCGCCACGCCACTGCTCACGCGCGAAGCGATCTTCAAATTGAAAGAAGCCGGTCTCGTCCGGCTGGGTATATCTTTGGATGGCTCAACGCCGGAGATTCACGATACATTTCGCGGGCTCCCGGGCGCCTATGCGCGGACGATTCAGGCCATTGAGTGGGCCGGCGAGGCGGGGATTCCGATCCAGGTGCACACCACCATCAGCCGCCACAACGTGCACGACCTCGACAACCTCTGCAGCCTCTTCGAGAAGCTGAACATCGTCATGTGGAATGTCTTCTTCCTGGTTCCTGTGGGGCGCGGGCAGTTAGGCGACTTGCTGAGCGGGGAGGAGTTCGAGGAAGTCTTTGGCAAGATCTACGAGTTGTCGCATCGCGTCAACTTCCAGATCAAGTCTACGGAGGCGATGCACTACAGGCGGTACCTGCTGCAACACAATTTGCAAGAGCGCAAGATGGGACATGGCAGCGGCCATCCCGGCGGACACCCAGGCGGGGCAATGGTCGGTGGTACAAGACCCGAGTCAACCCGCCCCGCCCCCGCAGCCTACGAACCCGGCACGCCCACCACCGATGCCGACTCGCGCACCCAGGCCTGGGTCACCCGTCGCGTCAACGATGGCCGCGGATTCATGTTTATTTCTCATGTGGGCAACGTCTATCCCAGCGGATTCCTGCCCATCCATGCAGGCAACATTCGCGAGACGCCGTTGGCCGACATCTATCGCAACGCGCCGATCTTCAAAGCGCTGCGCGATACATCGCGGCTAGAGGGCAAGTGCGGCGCATGCGAGTACAAGGAGATCTGCGGCGGCTCCCGCGCCCGCGCCTATGCCGTAACCGGCGACCCGCTTGCCCAGGAGCCCTGCTGCATCTACCAGCCGCGAAACTGGGTGCCCCGCGCAGAGAACGAGCCAGCGGCAATCTGCCAGCCGGAGCAGTCGGCCACGCTGGTTACGCTGTAGATTTTTCTTTGCAATACACAACGGCCAGAACCAAATCGTTCTGGCCGTTTTTGCTGCTACATTTTCAGTGCATCAAGATTGCATCGAGCGCTTGCAAAGCCAGAATGCAAACGGACTACCCCAGCTTCGCCGCCACGCCCCAGGCGGAAAACACGATCTCGCTGAGAGGCTTGCGGTCGCGGGGGGCTAATTCGCGCTTAACGATCTCTTCTTCCGGCTCGCCGAACGGGTCTCCCTGATAACCAACCGCAATGGCTGCGCCGAGGACGAATTCCTGGGGGATGCCGAGTGCGGCGCGGGCTTTTTCCTGGTCGTAGCCGGCCATCTGGTGGGTGGTCAGGCCAAAGGCGGCGGCTTGCAGCGTTAAATAGGCCGTTGCTGCGCCCAGGTCATAGATGGCATAGCGGTTTTCCTGGCCGTTGTGGCTGAAGTGCGTGGCTGCGCATCCGACGATCAACACCGGGGCTTTGCCGGCCCAGGATTGGTTGAAAGCGGTGAGCGAGGCGGCGATCTTCTGGAAGGTATCTGACCCTTTGTGACCCACAATGTAGCGCCAAGGCTGCCCGTTGTAAGAGGACGGAGCCCAGCGCGCGGCTTCGAATACTTTGGCCATGGTCTCTGAAGTCACGTCGCGGTCGGCGAAGAATCGCGAGCTCCAGCGCTCGTGAAAGACGGGCAATACGCCGTCGACGGCAGGGGCTTTCTTTAGTTCGTTGATTTCACGGGCGGTCAGAGACATGCTCGGGGAAACTCCTTGGAAAATATTGGGTACAGACAGTTTGATTCTCGCACGCGGGTCCCTTTCGCGAGTATTGATTCGAGCGGCGGGACGGATTGTGATACGGATCTGGTGCGACTTGCCCGCAAGCTGCTGCTGCTAGCCTTTTCTTATCAGGAGAGGAATAAACGTGCTGCGGATTTGCGTGGATATGGACGAAGTCATGGCGGATACGCTCAGCGAGCACCTGCGCCGCTATAACCGGCACTTTGACGATGACGTAACCGCGGAAGACCTCGCGGGCAAAGGATTGTGGGAGAGCGCGCCGGCGGATCGGCAGGAGCAGTTGCGAGCGTTTCTCGATGCGGAGGATTTCTTCGAGGTTCTGGACGTGATGCCCGACGCGCAGGCGGTGCTGAAGGACCTATCGGAGAGGTTTGAGATTTATATCGCCACGCAAGCTATGGTCGTGCCTGTCTCACTGGGGCCCAAGTACCGCTGGCTGCAGCGCCACTTCCCTTTTATTCCGGCGATGCACTATGTGTTTTGCGGGGACAAATCGATTTTGCGGGCGGATTATCTTGTGGACGATCAGCCGCGCAATCTGGAGAGGTTTGAGGGCCACGGGCTGCTCTACACGGCTCCGCACAACGTTGCGGTGAGCGGGTTTACGCGAGCGAACAACTGGCTTGAAGTAGCGGAGTTTTTTGGGCGGCTGTGATTCGATCCCTTGCAGAATCCGGCGGCAGGCTGATCGCAAAAAATATTTGCACAAGAAATCTGAATCGAAACTGTCCCATTCCGATGTAGGATTTTTTTTAGACCAGTTCCAGAGTTTATGTGCCCTTTTGATATTGGTGAAAGGTGCCATTTTCTTGATGAAAATGGCGCTCAGCCGCAGTGAATCCGGAGTACAGCTATTCTGGTACCGGTATAACATCGGAGGTTTTACATGAGGAACGATCGGATGGGTTTCTTGAGAATGAAGCGCGCAGCTTCGGTGCTTCTCGCTGTCAGTTGCCTATTGGGCCTGGCAATGCAGTGCGCCGCGCAGAAGCCATCGCCAGCACAACAAAACGACCAACTCACTTCCCTGCTGATCAAGTTGAAGACCGGCATCACGCTGAACTATGTTGTGCAGGGAGATCCGAAAGGGCCGGTGATCGTGCTGCTGCATGGAGCCGGGGATTCGTGGCACTCCTTCGATCGAGTATTTCCGTTGATCCCTTCCAGGTTTCGGGTGTATGCAGTGACGATGCGCGGGCACGGACTATCGGACCATCCTGAGACGGGATTCTCACGCGAGGATTTTGCAGCCGACATTTTCGCGTTCATGGATCAGCTGCATCTGGAGCATGTGACGCTGGCAGGCCACT
>Ga0302319_10018298_pt1 | contig 12786 bp, 5 predicted proteins | sample Bog_T0_2_FD_203319 | JGI IMG/M metagenome (GOLD analysis project Ga0302319, IMG submission 203319) | Peat permafrost microbial communities from Stordalen Mire near Abisko, Sweden - Bog_T0_2 | ecosystem: Environmental > Terrestrial > Soil > Wetlands > Peat | place: Sweden: Abisko, Stordalen Mire...
GGCACCGAAGTTTTGTGCGGGTCGGCCGCTGCCGAGAAGACACCTTCTTTTAGTTCCAGATTTCTTTCGCTGATTTCCTCCTGCTTGTCCTTGAGCAGTTTCTCCAGATCTTTGACGAAATGATCGATCATTTCCGCTTCGCCGCTGTACTCATAGGGGAGCAGGTCCGCGTCCGCCAATCGCATCACGGTAGTGCCGCCGGTTTGCGCAAGCGCGCGTCCATAGGAAAAATCCGTATCCACAAACTTGGTGTACCATGCAAAATCGTCATAGATGGAGTGGTATGCGTCCCCGTCGTCTTCTCCGCCATATCCGATGTCGAGCGTGGAAATGCCGGCATGATCCATGAAAGCCGTGTAGTCGGATCCATCACCGAGGGCGCCGATGCGCAGGTCATCGCTCTTTCTTGTCTCGCTGCGTTCTTCGGCGTTGTGGGCCCGCGCGATCCGTTCCAATCGCGCTCTCTGCTGGACCGGGATATGCTTCTCTGGATCCTGAATGTCGCGGCCCACATCGTTAATGAGGTGTTGCAGATCGTGCGTGCCTCCAGCGAATAAGAATCCTCTTTCGTTGCTATCGGAATTGATGTAGGCGACCCCGTGCTGCCTCAGTTCGTCAAGATGAGTTTCAACCCACTCCGTCGATCCCAGCAGTCCGGGCTCTTCGCCATCCCAGGCGCATAAGATGATGGTGCGCTTGGGCTTCCATCCCTGCTTATACAATTCGCCGAGCACGCGAGCTTCTTCCAGCACCGTCACCATCCCAGAGATGGGATCATCCGCTCCATTCACCCAGGCATCGAAGTGGTTTCCACGCATGACCCATTCATCGGGGGCATCCGAACCACGCATGGTGGCGATCACATCGTTGACCGGTTTGATGTCCCAGTTCGAAGTCACTTTCAGATGGACCTTAGCGGGTCCAGGACCAATGTGATAGGTGATTGGCAATCCTCCTCGCCACTCTTGCGGCGCAACTGGGCCCTGCAACCCTGAAAGCAGCGGCAATGCGTCGGCATAAGAAATGGGAAGCACTGGAATTTTGGTAATGGTTCTTGCATCTTTAATTTCGATTCGCTTAGCGCCAGGAGTGGAACCGATTCCGGGAGTGAGCGGGTCGCCGGGATAATCGGTATCCATCACGCTCCCGCGCTGAACCCCGTCGCGGGGGCGCCAACCGCCCTTGGGATAATCGTCGCCATTGTAAAAACCATCTTCTTTAGGATCGGAATAAATAATGCACCCGATGGCTCCGTGCTCGCCTGCGACCTTCGGCTTAATTCCGCGCCAGGCGTCTCCATAGCGCGCAATAACGATGGCGCCCTTCACCGAGATTCCGAGTCGGTCCAACTGCTCATAGTCTTCGCGGCTGCCGTAGTTTACGTAAACGAGCGGCGCGGTCACATCTCCGTCGATGGAATATGCGTTGTAGGTGGGCAACTGCTCAGCGGTCTGATTGGAAGTCGGATCCCCGGCAACCGAAGGCTCTTGCAGCTTGGCGCGAAACTTGGTCGGTTCGGTCATTTCCACGACGCGCTCTTTCGGCGTGGGAAAAAGTACCTGGAAAGTCTCGATGTGCGCATCAAAACCCGCATCTTTAAATCTAGACAGAATCCACTCGGCATTGTCTTTGTCATAGGGAGAACCCACGTGGTGTGGACGCGCCGTCAGGCGCTGCATGCTCTGACGCAGATTTTCCGGAGCGACCGCGTCTTGCAGCTTCTTCTCCCACTCGCGCTCAGTTTTAGAGGATTGCGAGGTGTACCCAGCCAGTCGAGAAGGCTCAGATGCGGTATTGGAGGCGGATTGTGCGGGAATCACTTGACTTGCGCTTATGACCACTAGAGTACAGACGAATGTGCGGAGAGAATCCAAACGACCTCCTCAGATGTCTTTTGTTTTAAGAATTGATCGGAGTGAATTATAGGGGAAGAGGCCAACGACCGCACTGCGCAGCCAAGCTGGCCGATAATTTTTTTGCAACCCTTGCGATTTCGTTGCAACCAAATCGAACTAGCCTCATCAGAATATTTTCTCGCAGACCAACTTGAGGAAAAAGTAATGTCCACCGCGCAAGAACAGCTCAACGGTGAGATGGATGCTCCCAGCACTTTCCGTTTAGATGTTCCGCTCCACAATCTTCTTACCAAGTCTCCGGCCGCAAGGCCTACGCTTCTCCCTGGAAACGGCGGCGAAAGGTTTCCCGAACCGATTTTTCCGCAGCGCCCCGATCTGCTGGCTCAAGACGACAACTATGAAGAAAACCTCGCCCGCGCCCGCGCCGGCAAGAGACCTTGGCCCGCAAATTATGTGCTAAGGACGATGAACGGATGGCTCTTTCCCTACATGAAGTCCCGCGTTCTACCCGGCCAGTTTCATCCCATCATTGCTTACTTGTTCACCGAGTGGAAGTGCAACCTGGACTGTCACTATTGCTGGGCCTTCGATAACTCAGTAAAAGGAATGACGGAGGAAGTAGCGAAGCGGTCTATTGATTGGCTGCACTCGACAACCTGCCGCGTGCTGGCCTTTATGGGCGGCGAACCGTTGTTGCGGCCTCAACTCGTGCACAAGGCTTGTTACTACGCCGCAAAAAAAGGCTTCTGGATTTACATGCCGACCAACGCCCGACTACTGCGTCCCGACGTAATCGATCGCTTGGCGGATGCGGGTGTGGCCATCTTTAATTTCGCCGTCGATGCCGTCGATGAAAAGCCCGGGCTGCCGAAGGCGCTAACTCCGGTGCGAAAGTATTTTGATTACCTGGTGCGCAAACAGTATAAGTATGGATACGCGGTATTCTTCAACATCAATATCTGCCGCAACAACATGGACGACGTGAAGCAGTTGACGGAGATCGCCCGCGACCACGGCATCGCCACTGATTACCACCTCAACGAATCGCCCATGATCGAACAGAGCCATTTCAAACACTACGACGCCAACGATACATTTATTTATCCGGAGCATTGGCCGCAGGTCGATGAACTGGTGGACTGGCTGATCGAAAAGAATAAGTCAGGCTACAAGATGGTGAACTCCGTCAAGCGCCTTCAAGATATGAAAGATTTTATGCGGGGCAAGGTGGAACCCTGGAACTGCCGCGCCGGACAGAACTCGATCATTATTCGCGTCGACGGAAGCCTGGCCCCCTGCTTCCCCATGTATTCCGCGACGCATGATTGGGGAGTTATCGAAAATCAGAAGTTCGAAGTACCTCAACTAGACGAAATGAAGAAGTCTTGTCAGACCCATTGCTTTTCGACCTTGAATCATAACCTCGGTTTCTGCTACAACGATTCGAGAGTAGTGAAGTGGGTGCTCCGGCAAGCTGCCCATGGGTTCCAAGGTGTGGACGGCAGCTTTGCGTAGTGGGAGTAGAAACCTTCCCAAGGTCTCGAGATTTGGGGAACATAAGCCAGCGAAAACTGGCGAATAACTTGGGTTACCGCTTGTTTGGCGCAGTGAGATGCGTTGATGAACGCCTCTCGCCGGCGTAAACCTAGAACCTCCTGTGGAATGTGAGTAGGAGTTTCCGGTGATGTTGGATCGTAGGTTCACGAGCGCTTTGCCAGAATTTGGCAAGGTTGTGTGTGCCTCCAGTTCCGATCAAAATTCAGTTAGCCTCCATTCCAATTTTTGCTGCACCGGTTTTTCTGCACCAGCAAATCCCGCATCAAATCCTTCCGTGCGGAATGGGTTCGCAGCCCGCCTTCTCATTTTCCGCGAAAGCCAACCTCAGTTTCAAAACGCCGCCTATGCCGCAGCGCATACATCCGGAGGAAGATAATGGCAACTCATCTCGTTCAAATCGATAGCGATGAAGAAATCAAACAGCGTTTGGAAGCCGAACGCAGCAGATTGCGCAAGATCGCCGGCCTCGACCGGCCCACCCATTTTCATCGTCCGATAGAGCGGGCGTTTAAAGCCGAGGAGCGGGATCAGGTCACGATTCTGTTTGGCGGGTTTACCTGGAAGCACGAAGATCTTATCCGTGCCGTTTTCCAGGGTTGCGGCTATCGCTGCGAAAAGCTGCCCGTGCCCAACGTGGCCGCCTTCCAGACCGGAAAAGAATTCGGCAACAACGGTCAATGTAATCCGACTTACTTCACCGTCGGAAATCTTGTCCAGTACTTACAGTTTTTGGAAAAGGAAGGCTTGTCGCGAGACAAGATCTTGAATAACTACGTCTTCTTCACGGCTGGCTCCTGCGGCCCCTGCCGCTTTGGCATGTATGAAGCGGAGTATCGCTTTGCGCTCAAAAATGCCGGCTTCGATGGCTTCCGCGTCCTGCTGTTCAAGGATAGCGACGGCATCAAGGCCGCGTCCGGCGAGCCCGGGTTGAAGTTCACCATCGACTTCGGATTTGGAATGCTGAACGCCATGCATCTTGGCGACGTGATCAACGACTTGATTTATCAGATCCGTCCCTTCGAAGTGAATAAAGGCGAGACCGACCGTGTGTTTCGAGAAATGGTCGATGGACTATGCGACGATCTGCGCAGCCGGGATTCCTTCGAGATCGAACAGCGTTCGCCCAATTGGCTCAAGCCGAAATTCAAGAGCAACAAGATTCTCCGCAACACCGCGAACGTTTTCGGCAAGATGCACGAACACCTTTGGGGCAAGGACTATCTCAACGCGCTGCACACCGCGCGCGAGCGCATGGACCGCATCGAAGTAGATCGCACGAAAGTGAAGCCGGTGGTAAAGATCACGGGCGAATTCTGGGCGCAGATTACCGAGGGCGATGGCAATTTCCACATGTTCGATTTTCTGGAACGCGAAGGCGCTCAGGTAATTGTGGAACCGATCGCAACCTGGGTGGCTTACCTGATGTATCAAGCCAAGGCGCATGCCATCGCGAAGTGGCCGGTGAATCGTCCGCATCGCAATCCCGAGTGGTATGAACTGAAGAAGAACTTCGCAAATTACATTGGCTTACGGAAAAAGCTTTGGGGCATTGGCTTCGGCGAAAAGGCCTGGCAATTCTTTTATCACCGCACCATCAGGAATATGGGCGGAATCACCCACCATCTCGTGCCGCAGCCTGAGTTGGCGGAGATGGCCCATCCCTTCTACAACCAGTTCGCCCGCGGCGGCGAGGGTCACCTGGAAGTCGGCAAGAACGTTTACTACACCGTGCACAAGCTCTGCCACATGGTGCTCGCGCTCAAGCCCTTCGGCTGCATGCCGTCCTCGCAATCGGACGGAGTGCAATCCGCGGTGATCAATAAATTTAAGGACATGATCTTCCTCCCGATCGAGACCTCGGGCGAAGGCGAAGTCAATGCCCACAGCCGCGTACAGATGGCGCTCGGCGAAGCCAAAGTCAAAGCCAAGAACGAATTCGATCAATGTCTCAAGTCAACCGGCAAGAGCTTGGACGAGATTCGTGAATTCATCGCCGAGCATCCGGAATTGCGCCGTCCGTTCTATCACGTTCCGCACCGCGAAGGCGTTGCCGGAACGGCAGCGCAGTTCATTCTTCACGTGAGTGATCGCATGGATAAGACGACACGGTGGCGAAAGCGCTCGCGCGTTCCCGGAGTCGCTCTGCCCAGTGCCGCCTGAGAACCGGCGAAGCCGCCATCTGGTTTGATGGAGTTGTTTGATCGATTTCGCAAACCAGATGGCGGCTACCGCAAACGATCCATCAACGCGCCAATTATTTCTTAGCGAATCATCGGAGACGTGATGCACGATCACTCGGGACAAGAAAAGAAACCGCAACTCTTCACCATCGCCCCGCTGCCGCCGCAGCGGCCGCATGATCACCTAACAAAGTTCATGGTCGGTCTCGACGTGGGTTCGACCACCGTCAAAGCCACGGTGATTGACGCCTCCACCGAAACCGTGCTCTGGCAGGACTACCAGCGCCACGAAACCAAGCAGCCGGAAAAGACGCTGGAATTTCTGCGCCGCATGGAAAAAGAAATCGGCATCAATAGCCGCAACACCCGCATGTTTATGACCGGCTCCGGCGGCGGCGGCATTGCCGATCAGATTGGCGCCAAGTTCGTGCAGGAAGTGACTGCGGTTTCACTCGCCGTAGAGAAGATGCACCCGGAAGTGTATTCGGTGATCGAACTCGGCGGCCAGGATGCCAAGATCATCGTCTTCAAAGATGACGAGGAAAGCGGTCGCAAGAAAAAAATCCCTTCAATGAACGATAAGTGTGCCGGCGGAACTGGCGCGGTCATTGACAAGATTAACGCCAAGCTCAAGATTCCCGCCGCGGAGTTGTGCGAGCAGCAATATCACGGCGTGAAACTGCATAAGGTCGCCGGAAAATGCGGGGTGTTTGCCGAGACTGATATCAACAGCCTGCAGAAAGTAGGCACTCCGTCCGACGAATTGATGGCCTCACTTTTCGAAGCCATTGTTTTGCAAAATCTGAGCGTGCTGACCCGCGGCCATACTCTGCGCCCTCATGTTCTTCTGCTCGGCGGTCCGAATAGTTTTATTCGCGGCATGCGCGAAGCTTGGCAGGCCAACATTCCACGCATGTGGGAAGAGCGCAAGGTCGAGATCCCCAAAGGCGCAACGCCAGAGGAATTAATCAAGGTCCCGCAAAACGCGCAGTACTTCGCCGCTCTCGGCGCGATCGAGTTCGGCAAGAGCGAAGAGGACTGCGTCGGCTGCTACCGTGGCTACGATCAACTCGTCCACTACATCGAGTTCGGACGCCAGGAAGAGAAGGCCAAATCGGGCGCGAAGGGCCTGACCACCTCCGACGCGGAACTCGACGACTTCAAAGTGTCCTACCGGAAAAAGAAATTCACTCCTGCGACCTTCCACACCAATCAAGTCGTCGGCGGCTTCATCGGGATCGACGGCGGTTCGACCTCGACCAAAGCGGTGTTGCTCGACGAAAATGGCGACATCCTCTGCAAGGCGTACCAACTCTCCAACGGCAATCCCATCCAGGACACCATCGAGATGTTTGAAAATCTGCGCGGCCAGGTGGAAGCGCAGAAGGCGAAACTCGAAGTCCTTGGAGTCGCTACCACCGGCTACGCCAAAGACATTTTGAAAGATGTCCTACACGCGGATGTGGCCCTGGTCGAGACCGTGGCGCACACCGAATCGGCCTTGAAGTTTTACGACGACCCGCATGTCATCGTCGACGTGGGCGGCCAAGACATCAAGATCATCATCCTGCACAACGGCCGCGTCAAAGATTTCAAACTCAACACGCAGTGTTCGGCCGGCAACGGATATTTCTTGCAGTCCACCGCCGAAGGTTTTGGATTAAGCGTAGAGCAATACGCCGACCTCGCGTTCTCGGCGCAATCCATGCCGATTTTCGGCTACGGCTGCGCCGTCTTCATGCAGTCCGACATCGTTAATTTCCAGCGTCAGGGCTGGCGCGCGGAAGAGATTCTTGCGGGTCTGGCCACCGTGCTGCCGAAAAATGTATTCCTGTACGTGGCCAGCATTCCGAATCTCGCCGCCTTAGGAACCCGCTTCGTTCTGCAAGGCGGCACGCAGAACAATATGGCCGTCGTAAAAGCGGAAGTGGACTTCATCAATAACAGCTTCCGTGCCTCCGGTAAGAAACCGGAAATTATCGTGCACGAATTTTGTGGCGAGTCAGGCGCTATCGGCGCCGCGGTTGAGTCCCTGCGCCTCTGGCGCAACGGCCTGCAAACCACATTCGTAGGACTCGATGCGGTTCGCAAAATTCAATATCGAACCACGCGCAACGAAAGCACGCGCTGCAATTTCTGCAAAAACAATTGCCTGCGGACCTTCATCGATATTCGCACTGCCCCCAAAGACGACCTGGCATTCGTTCCCGTCCAAAAAGTAACCAAGGTTCCCTTGATGCACGGTGAACAGCGCCTCATCATCGCCACCTGCGAAAAGGGACTGGTTGAAGATGTCAACGATATGAAGGACATCAAAGCCGGCCTCGACGAAATCAAAGACAAGTATCCCAACTTCGTCGACTTCGCGGCCCATGAAGTCTTCCGCCCGGCGAATGCAAAGAGTGTCGCCGATCCTATTCCGGTGACGACCTTCTGGAAAAAGACCGGCAAAGAGCGTATTCCCCTCATGGAGGGCCGCAAGAAGATTCGCGTCGGCATTCCGCGCGTGCTCAACATTTACACTTACGCGCCACTCTTCAATGGCTATCTGGAAAGCCTCGGCGTGCAGCCGGAAAATATTATTTATTCCGATTACACCAGTTCCGATCTCTATCGTGCCGGCGCGAGCCGGGGCGCCATCGACCCCTGCTTCCCCGCGAAGATTGGCATCTCCCATGTCTACAACTTGATTCAGGAGAAGCATCGCAAGAAGCCGTTGAACGTCATCTTCTTCCCCATGTATGACGTTCTCACTTCGCCACTCGTGAAGATTGTCGGCGCGAACGCGTGTCCAACCGTCACGGCCACGCCGGAAACAGTGAAGGCTGCCTTCACTAAAGAGAACGACGTATTCGCCGAGCACAACGTAAAGTATCTCGATCCTGTTCTCAATTTCGCCGATCGAAAATTGTTCGCTCACCAGATGCTGCAGGCTTGGCAACCCATCCTCGGCTTGTCCCAGGAAGAGAACGACCGCGCCGTTGAAGTGGGCTATAAAGCGCTGGAAGATTACGAGGCGAGCATCCGGCGACGCTCCCGGCAAGTCCTCGATCAACTGGAACGGGAAGACCGCATCGGCATCGTGATGCTCGGCCGGCCATACCACCATGACCCAGGCCTCAACCACGAAATCATGGAAGAGTTCCAAAAGTTGGGCTACCCGATTTTCTCGCAGAACACACTGCCGCTGGATGAAGACATGCTGGAGCGCCTCTTCGGCGAAGAGGTGCGCGCCGGTGTAATCAGTCACCCGCTCGATATCACCGACGCATGGAAGAACTCTTATTCATGCAGCACCAATCACAAAGTGTGGGCCGCGAAATTCACCGCGCGGCATCCCAATCTGGTGGCGCTCGAAATTTCCTCCTTCAAATGCGGGCATGACGCACCCATTTACGGCGTTATCGAGGGAATCATCGAACAATCCGGCACGCCCTATTTCTGCTTCAAAGATCTCGACGAGAACAAGCCCTCAGGCTCGATCCGGATTCGCGTGGAGACCATCGATTACTTCTTACGCCGGTATCGCGAAGAGGTGATCCGAAAGCGAAAAGCAGCCGACGACATCGAAGCCCAGTTGGCCGCGCTGGAAGCTCAGTTACGCGGCGAGAAAATGTCCGGCTCCAGCCCGTTGCCGCAGTTCGAGCCAGAAGCGCAAGGTATGGCCGCGGATTAAAGGTAAGCCAAACCCTATTCAGGTCAGGCCTGACGTGACCTACGTCGCGTCCGTACTTCGAACTTCGACGTTGATCTTGAACTCGTACTATGGGCCGAATTCCCAGACCGGTTTTGGCTTTGTCAATCCTCGTAAAGTTGAGCAAAGTTTGGTCGACCTCAACTCTTTCCCGCAACTAACAGAACACAACTCCGTTCATAATTGCAGAGAGTCTGCAAAAGGAGATTTTATGTTACGAAAACACTTGTTCGTACTCGTTGCGGCAGCCGCAATCGCGATAGCTGCTCCGTTCGCCGCCGCTCAAGATGCTTCACCCAATGACCAGCAGGCAGCAGCGTCTGCACAAGAAAACGGCGGCTGGCATCATGGTCCGCCCGATCCCGCGCGCCGCACGGCGGAACTCACCAGGAAACTCAACCTGACCTCCGATCAGCAAGCCAAAGTCCAGGAAGCTCTGCAATCGGAGCGATCTCAGATGGAAAGCCTGCACCAGGATAGCTCGCTTTCGCAAGCGGATCGCCGATCCAAAATGATGACCATCCGCCAGACCACCGACTCGCAGATTCGGTCTCTCCTCGACTCGAACCAGCAAAAGAAGTGGGACGAGATGCAAGCCCGGCGTGAACAACGCATGCAAAATCGAGGCTCCGGGCCCGCTAACGGCGCGGGCGCTGATCAGCAGGCTCCGCCATCCCAGCAGTAACCCAGGTAAATCAGGGCACTCTGACTGTTGCTCCTGGCGCGGCCACGAATTCCAAGTTTGTGGCCGCTAATCTTTTGTGCGCACCGTAAGGGAGGCCGGCGGTTCCATGTCGGTTACGAACATTTACCCTTCATTACCTTCTATTTACGCTCTCGCAGGGCTTGAGCGTGATCTATTGATGCATGATGGTCACCGGGTACGACACCAGTCTCAGGACTCATGAGCCCCATTCCGACAGTCTAAAATGCAAAATGAGAACCAACGGACGAGCGATCCATCGCAACCAACTTCAGATTTACGTCGCCAGGTTGATAAGTCAGAACAACGGAAGCGTTCCTATCGACTAATTTCGGGAACGAACTGCCGCCGTTAGTCTGGTTTTATAATGTTCTGTTATTGATTTTTTCGGGACCTGTTGAGTTTCGAATCGCTTGATGCAAGAAAGCTCGGATGGAAAATAAGCCTCCCGCTCCAATCATTGATCCGCAGCACCAACTGCCGCCTGCCAGTTCTCCTCCTAAATCCAAATGGCGGCGGTTCATCGTGTGGACTCTAGTGATACTGGCTCTGATCGTGATTCTGGTGCTCATCTTCCGCCATCATGACGAGTCGCAGAGCGCCCCACCCAAATCAGGCCGCGGCGTAACCGGCCCGGTTACCACTACTACGGCTACAGCACAAAAGGGAAACATTGGAGTCTACGTGGAGGCGATCGGCACGGTTACTCCGGTTTACACCGCCTCGATAACCAGCGAAGTAATGGGTATGGTCACTGCGGTACGTTTCAAAGAAGGCCAGTTGGTCCGCAAAGGCGAACCCCTGATCGAGATCGATCCCCGGCCTTACGAGGCGCAGCTCCTGCAGGCGCAGGGCGCTCTTGAGCGCGATACGAATTTGCTGGCCGAAGCCCAGATGGACCTGCAACGCTATCGCGACGCCTGGGCCAAGAACAGCATTCCCAAACAAACCCTGGACGATCAGGAAAAAATTGTCCTACAGGATGAGGGAACAGTTAAGAACGATCAGGGCACGGTTCAGTATGATCAGGTGGAAGTCGGCTTCTGCCATATCACTTCGCCGATCAATGGACGCGTAGGCCTACGCCTCGTAGATCCCGGCAATGTTGTTCAATCCAGCGGCAGCACAATCCTTGCCGTCATCACTCAGTTGCAACCAATCACTGTGATATTTACGGTGGCCGAGGACAGCCTCGCTCAGGTGCAAGCACAAACCCGTCATGGCAAGCAGTTGTCCGTCGATGCCTTTGATCGGGCGCAACAGAAAAAACTCGCCACCGGCAAGCTCTTGACTTACGACAATCAAATCGATACCACCACCGGCACGGTGAAGATGCGTGCGCTCTTCGACAACAAAAACGAATCGCTTTTCCCCAACCAGTTCGTCAATGCCCGACTGCTGGTGAACACACTCGAAGGTGTGACTCTGATACCGACCTCCGCGATTCAACACAACGGTCAAACTGCTTTCGTTTATGTGATTCAAAACGATACCGCTCATATCCAGAACATCAAAACCGGCGTAGCGGATGCCGGGAACACCGCCGTGACCGGCATCAATCCCGGAGATATCGTCGCCAACAGCAGCTTCGACAAACTGCAGAATAATTCAAAGATCGTCGTCTCTAAACAACCTCTGCCAGCCGCCTCTACTGAGAGTCAAGCCCCGTGAGTCCGTCTCGCCCATTCATCATGCGGCCCGTCGCGACCGCGCTGCTGATGGCGGCGATCCTGCTCGTCGGCATTGTTGCCTACACTCAGTTGCCAGTCTCGGCGTTGCCCGAAGTCGATTACCCGACCATACAGGTGCTCACGTTTTATCCCGGCGCCAGCCCCTATGTCATGGCGACCACCGTGACCGCGCCACTGGAGCGTCAGTTCGGCGAACTGCAAGGCCTGAGCCAGATGACTTCCACCAGCTCCGGCGCAACGTCAGTCATTGTGCTGCAATTCAATTTGAGCCTCAACATCGATGTCGCTGAGGAAGAAGTTCAATCGGCCATCAATGCTTCCCAGAGTTACCTGCCGTCGAATCTTCCGGTGCCTCCGGTTTACAGCAAGACAAATCCTGCGGACGCGCCCGTGCTTACGCTCGCCGTCACCTCCGATTCGGTTCCTCTGTCGCAGGTAGAAGATCTCGTCGACACCCGGCTCGCGCCCAAGCTCTCGCAGTTAAGTGGAGTCGGACTGGTCAGCATCAGCGGCGGTCAGAAGCCGGCGGTGCGCATTCGCGCCAATCCCGTCGCGCTCTCTTCCTACGGAATTAATCTCGAAGATCTCCGGACAGCCCTCACCCAGGCCAGCGTGAACGCAGCCAAAGGCAACTTCGATGGACCCAGACAGGATTATCAGATCGATTCGAACGATCAGCTGATCAGCAGCGCCGACTACCGTAATGTGGTGGTGGCGTATCGCAACGGCGCCCCCGTCATGCTCACCGATGTGGCGGAAGTGATGGACGGGATCGAAAATAATACCCAGGCCGCGTGGATGAATTTGACCCCGGCCGTCATCCTTAATATTCAGCGCCAGCCCGGTGCCAACACCATCAGCGTAGTAAAGAGCATCAAGAAACTTTTGCCTCAGCTGGAAGTCAACTTGCCCGCTTCGGTTCAGGTTACGACGCTCACCGACCTTACAACGGCGATCGAAGCCTCGGTGTCCGACGTCGAATTTGAATTGATGCTCACCATCGGTCTGGTGGTGTTGGTTATCTTTTTATTCCTGCGCAGCCTCTACGCCACCATCATTCCCAGCGTCGCGGTCCCATTGTCTCTGGTGGGAACATTCGCGGCGA
>Ga0302319_10018299_pt1 | contig 12786 bp, 6 predicted proteins | sample Bog_T0_2_FD_203319 | JGI IMG/M metagenome (GOLD analysis project Ga0302319, IMG submission 203319) | Peat permafrost microbial communities from Stordalen Mire near Abisko, Sweden - Bog_T0_2 | ecosystem: Environmental > Terrestrial > Soil > Wetlands > Peat | place: Sweden: Abisko, Stordalen Mire...
GCGCTGAACGACCAGATCTGGACCAGCTTCCGCGCGCCCTCGGTCCAGGGCACCGTGCGGCTTGGCACGCCCGACGACTATGCGCTGCGTTACGTGCCGCAGATCCTGCGGCGGTTCGCCGAGAGCTATCCTTCCGTGCAGGTGGACGTGCTTTGCCTGCCCAGCCACCTGCTGGTGGAACGGCTTCGGGCCGGCGAGCTGGATTTGACGCTGTGTTCCGAGGGGCTTGAGCCGCCGGGCTGGCCGGCGGTTTCGGTATGGAACGGGCCGCTGAACTGGGTGACATGCGCCGCTTATTCGCCTCATCGGCAGGACCCGCTGCCGGTGGCGCTGGCGACCGGCGACCACTGCACCTGGAGCGTCGCGGCGCAGCGGGCGCTGGAGCGCGCGGGCCGGCCATACCGGCTGGCCTACTCCGCCGGCACGCTGATGGGGACGTTGACCCCGGTGATGGCGGGGCTTGCGGTGACGGTGTCGCCGATGACCTGGTTGCCCGAGGGCTTGCGGCTGGCCCGGCCAGATGACGGGCTGCCGCCACTGCCGGAATTCGGCATCCTGATGCTGCTTGGGGCCGAGGCGCGGCAACCGGTGACGGACGTGCTGGCGGAATACATCACCGAGACGTTCCGTGGTGACGCGACGCGGCCGCTGGCCGCCTGAACCCGGGCAGGCTCGCAGCGCCGAGCCTCTGTCCGGGGGGTTCTATTGCCGCCGGCCGAAAGACCGACGCTTTGCTCGACGGTCGGCCGGCACAGACTCGCCACCCATGCCTGAGATTATAACGACCTTCCTTGGGATTGGCCTATTGGCACCGTCATGGCGGTCGCTGGGTCGGGATCATCCATGCCTTTGATTAAGTCGCGGCAAAGGCGTGGATGCCGACCGCCGTCGGCATGACGGGGCGGGCACGGCCGGAGATTGGGCGTCATCGCGGGTTGGGACGGGAAGGTGCCGCCGGACAATCGTGTCATTGCTGACTGTTATCATTACACCGCGGCGATGGCCAGACGGCTCGCGGCCAGCGGGCGCCCGATCAGCGGCAGCAAATCGGCCAGATCGGGGCCGCTGTCTTCGCCGGTGAGTGCCAGGCGCAGCGGCGCGAGCAGCGCTTCGCCGGTGCGTTCGGTGGCGGCCTCGATGGCGGCGATCCAGTTGGTCCAGACGGCGTTGTCCCAGGGTTCGGGGGGCAAGAGTGACCCGGCGGTGAGCAGCAGGTCGCGGGCGCCCTCGATCACCGGCGGCACGATCGTGCCGCCGACCACATCCCACCAGCCGCGCGCTTCCTTCAACAGGTCGAGGCTGCCGCGCACGGCCAGCCAGAAGGCTTCGGTGGCACCGCCGGGCAGGCGATCGGCGACGGCCGCGAAATCGAGGCCACCGAGGACCTGCCGGTTGATCTCCAGCATCCGTTTCACGTCGAAGCGGGAGGCGGCGAGGTCGGTCAGCTCAAACCCCTGTGCCAGTTCGTCAAGCGTCAGCGGCTCGCCGCCTGCCGGCAGGAGGCCGGTCATGCAGGCGGCGATCGCGCTGGGTTCGATGCCATCGTTGCGCAGGCCGCGCAGTGCCAGCGTGGCGGCGCGCCGTCCGCCGGGGACCGGCTTGGCGCTGTCGCTGAGCGCCGGCAGGTGGCCGAAGCGGATCGGGGTGCGTGCACCGAGCAGAACCTCGAACAATTCAATCTGAATGGCGGTGTTGCCGGCGTTGTCCTCGGCGCGGATAATGTGGGTGGTGCCGAAATCAACGTCGTCGATGACACTGGCGAGGATCGGCGTCGGGCTGCCGTCGGCGCGCACCAGGATCGGATCGGACACCGCCAACAGCGTCGCGCGGCGCGGCCCGAGGATGAGGTCGTTCCATTCCAGCGTCCGGCCGGACAGCTTGAACCGCCAGTGCGGGCGCTTGCCGCCGGCTTCCGCGTCCTGGCGCTGCTTGTCCGTCAGCGCCAGCATTGCCCGGTCGTAGACCGGAGACTGGTTGCGCTTGCGGCGGAATTCCTGCTTGGCCTGCAGTTCCTGTTCGGACTCGAAACAGGGATAGAGGAATTTGTCGCGCTTCAGTCGCTCGATCGTCGCCTGATACTGATCCAGGCGCTCAGACTGGCGGAAAGATGTGTGCCAGTCGATGCCGAACCAGCTCAGGTCCTGAATGGTCTGATCAGCATAGGTGGGGCGCTCGCCCTTGGTGTCCAGGTCGTCGAGGCGCAGCAGCATCCGGCCATTGGTTCGGCGCGCGAACAGATGATTGGCGAGCGCGACTCGCAACCGGGTGACGAACAGAGGACCGGCCGGGGCGAGGGCGAAACGGACGCGGGTCATGCGTCGTCCTCGTCGAGATCGAGGTCAAGGTCTTCGCGGCGCGGGTCAAGCGCGCGCCAGTCCCGGTCCTCCCGGCCAGCGAGATTGTCGACGAAGTCGCCGAGTTCGGTGGCGCTCTTCCAGCCGCCCTCGCCGGCATCGACGACGACCGCGTCCTCGCCGAATGCGAACCAGGCTTCCAGCACGTCTTTGGCCGACATGCCGGGGACGCGGCAACGTTCGATCGAGTCGCGCACGTATCGGCGGGCGAAGGCATTGGCGTGCATCAGGGTGTCGAAGCCGCCGACTTCCTCGGTTATGTTGTCCTGGGCGCCGCCGGACAGGTCCATGATGCGGACCTTCCAGCCGCCATCGGGCGCAAACAGGTCGCTCATGATGTTTGTGAGCAGCTGTTGGCGATTTTGTGGCTGCTCAAGTGCCTGATCTGTCGGCAAATCGGTTCTCCGGCAGGAGTGGCATTGGGATTTGGGCGTCCGCTGAGCGGTACGAGACCAGGGCAATCGGGTGAGCTAAAGATGGGGCCCGGTGTGGCTGCCCGTTGTCAGGTATGGGGTTTTGACGCGGGCGTTGTTGGCACCCGGGGCGGGACGCGCCCGTGACCTCTTCCGTCAGGCCGCCTCGCATCGTAATGGGCGGTCGATCGCGGTGCGTTGGCATGAGGCGGACGGCGCGGAACCCCGGCGATGAAGTGACGGCACGCAACGATGGAAGCGCACGACGCCAAACTTGGCCGGGGCATGGCATTGCACCAGCAAGGGCGGCTGGCCGCAGCCGAGAAACTGTACCGCGAAGTCCTGCAACAGAATCCGAAGCGGTTCGATGCGCTTTATCTGCTTGGGATCGCCGCCCTTGCGTCGAATAGACCCCGGCGTGCGGTCGATCTGATCGACCGCTCCATCCGGCAGAATGCCGCATTCCCACCCGCCTGGTGCAACCGGGGGCTTGCGCTTGCGCAACTGGGGCGCCGGGCGGAAGCGCTCGGCAGCTTCGACAAAGCCATATCACTTGACCCCGATCTGGCGGAGGCTTGGTACAATCGCGGGACCGCGCTCAAGGACATGGCGCAGCCCGAGGATGCCATCGCCAGTTTCGACAGGGCGCTTGCGATCCGCCCCGGCGACGCTGAGGCGCACAACAACCGCGGACTGGTCCTGACCGGACTGCGACGCCACGACGAGGCGCTGGCTGATCTCGACACGGCCGTTGCCCTCAATCCGGGACTTGCCCAGGCGCACTGCAATCGCGGGAATGCCCTGACGGGTTTGAAGCGGCCTCGTGAGGCACTGGAAAGCTTTGACCGGGCGCTTGCATTGCGGCCCGACCTTGCGGAGGCGTGGTGCAACCGTGGCGATGCGCTGCACGAATTGGCGCGCCCGGAGGACGCGCAGGCCAGTTTCGGCGAGGCGCTGGCCCTCAAGCCGGATCTGGCCGAAGCGCATTTCGGGTTCAGCCTAACCCTGCTGGCGATGGGATTCTACGAGGAGGGCTTTCGCCATCATGAGTGGCGGAAAAAACGCTCCCGCCCGGACGGTGACCGATCCTTTCCGCAGCCGCTGTGGCGGGGCAGCCAGCCGATCCAGGGACGCACGCTGTTCATCCATCCCGAGCTGTTCCTGGGCGACATGATCAACTTCTGCCGGTACGCGGTGCAGGCCGAGGCGAGGGGTGCCACGGTCGTCCTGGCGGCGCAGCCATCGCTGCATCGTCTGCTGACCAGCCTGAGCCCGACGATCGCCATCATCGGCGAAGCGGACAAACCGGCGCGCTTCGACTTCCATTGTCCGTTGATGAGCCTGCCGATGGTGTTCGGCACGACGCTGGGAACCGTCCCCGCTGCGGTGCCGTATCTGCGTGCCGATGCTGACCGCGTGGCCCGTTGGCGGGACAGGCTCGGGCGCCACGGATTCAAAGTGGGCATTTGCTGGCAGGGCAGTGCCGCCTCGGTGGAGATGGACAGGACGTTTCCGGTGGCACGCTTTCTTGAGATTTCGCGGATTCCGGGCGTGCGTCTGATCAGTCTTCAGACCGGCGGTGGCAGCGAGCAACTGACCGACCTGCCGGTGGGCATGACGGTTGAGGCGTATGACGAGGCGCCGGGCAGCATGTTGCGGCCGTTCGAGGACTCCGCCGCGATAATGGCGAATCTCGATCTGATTATTACGGCTGATACTGCCATCGCTCATCTGGCCGGGGCGCTGGGGCGGCCGACGTGGGTTGCGCTGAAGCAAGTGCCGGACTGGCGCTGGGGCCTGAACGGCGATGCGACCCCGTGGTATCCGACCGCGCGGCTGTTCCGGCAGAGAGTCAGGAACGACTGGACACATGTGTTCCTGGAGATCCGTGCGGCGCTGGGCGAAACGGTCGGATCCTGATTGCGCTTCGCAACAGGATTACTCGCGCCAGCGAATCGGCGTCGTGGTGGCGCGTTTGCCTTGAGGCAGGCGTGGATGCCGACCTCCGTCGGCATGACGCGGTTGCGCCGCCGGAGGGTCGCCGGACGGTTTGTTTCAGGTGCGATCGTCTCGGTCACCCTTGCAGAGGAACGTTTACCCTTGGACAGGAACGTCACCCTTGCGCGGGAACATCTCGCGGGACGGCGCGGGATCGCATTGCGGCCAGAATGGCTTGGGCAAGCGGCGTTTGGCACATATCGGCGACGTCTACCTCGTTGCGGCGCTGCCAGTTCGGGCGTTCGCGGTCGGTGCCGGGCAGATTGACCGCGACGGTCTCGCCGGCAAGATCGTCGGCTTGCACCAGCGCGAGCAGGGCCGGTGTGGCGGCGACGAAGGCGTGGACCGCGGCGGCGAACGCGACCGGCATCGGCTGGTCCGGGTCGACGTCTTCGGTGAGCAGGTTCTCGGTCTGAAGCAGCGCGATCAGGGCGGCTTTCTCGACGGCCCGAGCCGGTTCGGCGGAGGGATCGTCGAGGAGGCCCAGAGATTTTTTCTCGGCGATATCGGTGCCGTTCCACCAGCCGGCGAGGGTTGCCAGGTCGTGGGTTGACACGCAGGCGGCGGCGAGGCGGCGCCATTCGGCGGGCGGGCGGATGCGGCCGTCGCGGCGCTCGAACCACAATACGCTGTAGGACAGGAGGTTGGAGGCGGCCAGGGTTTCCGACATGCCTTCGGGGACGGTGCCGAGATCCTCGCCGACCACCAGACAGCGGGCACGGTGGCTTTCCAGCGCGACCTGCGCGATGAGGTCGGTCATTGGATAGATCACATAGGCGCCTTGGCTGCCGGCCGCGCCGTCGGGGATGACGAACAGGCGGCGCAGGCCCATGACGTGGTCGATTCTCAGTGCGCCGGCGTGGCGCATGTTGGCGACCAGCAGTTCCTGGAAGGCTCGGTAGCCGTCGCGGCGCATGGCGACCGGGTCCGGCGGGGGCAGGCTCCAGATCTGGCCCTGGGTGGAGAACGGGTCGGGCGGGGCGCCCACCGATACGCCGTGCATCAGCGTGTCCTGCGCCGACCAGGCCTCGGCTCCGTCCGGCGCGGCGCCGACCGCGAGATCCCGGTAGAAGCCGATCGACAGCCCGTCCCGGCTGGCGGATGCGGCGGCGGCGGCAAGCTGCTGATCCGCGAGACGCTGCATGAAGGCGTGGAATTCGACGGTCTCGCGATGCTGGGCGACGAAGGCGGCGACGCCGGGATCGTTGGGGTGGCGCAGTTCGGCGGGCCAGTTCAGCCAGTGGGAGGTTCCCAGGGTTTCCGAAATCGCCTCGAACGTGGCGAAGCGCAGGAGCGTGGGGGGAATCGCGTCGTTGTCGCCTGGTTTGAACGCGGCGCGCAGCACGGCCCGTTTCGCGGCCCAGACGGATGGGTAGTCGACCGGGCCGGGCGGGGAAGGGATGGCGGCGCCGTTGGGGAAGCCGGAGACGTCGATATAGATCGGGTCCAGGAAGCGCCGGTCGGACGGCTGATACGGGCTGGTCCGGCGGCGGTCGTGCGGAAACAGCGCGTGCAGCGGGTTCAGGCCGACGATGGCGGCGCCGGCTCGGGCGGCCTCGGTGGCGAGGCGTTCCAGTGTGGTGAAGTCGCCGATGCCCTGGTCGCCGTGCGATCGTAATGCGTAGAGATGAGCGGCGATGCCGAAGCGGCGTTCGCCGGCGAGCAGGTCCGGGGGCAGGTAGCAGGCGTCCGGTGCGACGGTCAGGTCGCAGACGAGCTCGGGCTTGTCCTCATTCAGAATGCGGTGCCGCCCGATCGGCTGTGGCGGCAGGACGGTCGGGTTGCCGGCGGTGTGGAAGCGTTCCCGGCTGCCGTCCTCGCGGAGCAGCGTGAGCCAGGCCGGGCGGGACTGGCCCAGTCTGACCGGAATGGTCTGCTGCGCCCGCGCGTTGAGGACCGGGGGGAGGGGCGGTTCGAGCGTGATGCGCGCGAGGCTGTCGTTGAGGTCGCTTCGGTTGCTTGCGGGCAGGCGCATCGCGGCCAGCAGCGCCCGTTTGGTGTCCGGCGGGACCTGGTGGCGGCCGCCGTCGATGTCCCACCAGATCGGGTCGATCCCGGCCAGTGCGGAGAGGTGGTCGAGCTCGGCGTCCGTGATGCCGTTGGCATAGTGGCTTCCCGCTGTGTCATGGACAGGCGCGGCCCAGCCAGAAGCGTGCTGCGGTGCCACGGGAGGCGAAGTCCCGGATGGACGTTGCTCGTTCGGCGATCCGACGGGGGCGGCGACGGGCTGCGGTTTCTCCTGGAACACCGTCACCGATCGCGCCTCGATGGCGAAGCCGTTGCCGGACGCGGCGCTGTCCAGACCGCGCCACCAGCCGTGGCCGGGCCGGGGGGCCGGTAGCACAATCTCGGCCGGGTCGGCAGCGGCGTGGAAGACCAGCGCTGCTCGGAGATCGTTCGCGTAAAGCAGCGCGATCAGCGTGCGGTTGGTGTGCCGGTTCCAGTCTGCCTCGGCCATGGAGCGGCCGTCGGCGGCGTACCACGTTACGTCCGGCAGCAACTCACCATCGGCCGGCCGGCCGTGCAGTTCGTGGCCGTTGAACAGAGGTGCCAAAGCGCGGCGGGTTGCGATCAGGTCGGCGGTGAAGGCGATCAGCGCTTCGTCCGACGTATCCCAGGCTATCCATGAACTGGCGTTGTCCTGGGCGTAGGCGTTATTGTTGCCATGCTGGGTCCGGCCGAGTTCATCGCCCATCGACAGCATCGGCGTGCCGCGCGACAACAGCAGCGTGGCGAGCAAGGCGCGCGCGTCGCGTGCCCGCGCGGCCATGATCCGGGGGTCGGACGTGGGGCCCTCGACGCCGTTGTTCAGCGAGAGATTGTCGTTGGAGCCGTCGCGGTTGTCCTCGCCGTTGGCGTGGTTGTGTTTCGTTGCATACGACACCAGGTCGGCGAGGGTGAAACCGTCGTGCGCGGTGATGAAGTTGATGCTGCGCGACAGGGGCCTTTGGCGGAACACGTCGGCCGATCCGGCGAAGCGGGTGGTGAATTCGCCGAGCATGCCTTCGTCGCCGCGCCAGAAGCGGCGGACGGAATCGCGGAAGCGGTCGTTCCACTCGCCCCAGCGGGCGGGGAAGGCACCGAGCTGGTAGCCTCCGGCGCCGATGTCCCAGGGTTCGGCGATCATCAGGCAGCGGGACAGGACCGGATCCTGCTCCGCGGCGGCGAGGAAGGGGGCGTTGGGGTCGAAGCCGGTGTCGCGGCGGCACAGGGTCGTGGCGAGGTCGAACCGGAAGCCGTCCATACCGCCGTAGAGGGCCCAGGCGCGGAGGCAGTCCAGACCCAGGCGCAGCACGGCGGGGCGGTCCATCGCCAGGATGTTGCCGCAGCCGGCGTCATTCACATAGCGCGAGCGGTCGGCCGCCAGTCGGTAGTAGCCGGCGTTGTCGAGGCCGCGCATCGAGACTGTGGGACCATACTCGTCGCTTTCGCCGGAGTGGTTCAGGACCACGTCGAGGATCACGCTGAGGCCGGCCTGGTGCAGGGCATCGACGGCGGCGCGGACCTCGGGCCAGCCGCCGGGGGCCAGCCTTGGATCGGGCGCCAGATACGCGATCGGGTTGTAGCCCCAGTAGTTGGACAGGTTCAGCGGCGGCAGATGACGCTCATCGATCCAGGCGGCCGCGGGCATCAGCTCAACCGTGGTGATCCCCAGGCGCGTCAGGTGGCGGATGCTGGCGGGATGTCCGAGGGCGGCGAAGGTGCCCCGGATCGCCGGGGGGATGTCCGGATGGGTCATGGTGAAACCGCGGACGTGCAGCTCGTACACCACCTGACGGTCCCAATCGAGGGTTGGGCGGTGGGTGACCGGATCGATGGCGGGGGCGCCGACGATCGCTTTGGGTATCAGTGCGGCGGTATCGTCGGAGAGGGGGCCGTCGCGGTCGAACAGCCGGGGATCGAGGCGGAACGGCCGGTCGATTGCCGTCGCCCAGGGGTCCATCAGCAGCTTGGACGGGTTGAACCGGTGGCCGTTGGCGGGATCCCACGGACCGTAGGCGCGCAGCCCGTATCGTGCGCCTGCGGGGACGCCGGCAATGTGACCGTGAAACACCGGTCCGGTGCGGGCGGGCAGCCGGACCCGGGCGGTTTCCTGGTCGGTGTCGTCGAACAGGCAAATTGCGATGGCGTCGGCGTCCGGCGCGTGCACCGCGACGTCGATCCCGTCGCCGGCGATGGTGACGCCCAGACTGTCCGGCGATCCGGAACTGACCGGCTTCATGTCCGGCTTGCCAGCAGCGACTGGAACAGCGCGACATAACGGCTGGCCGAGGCGCGCCAGGACACGTCGGCGGCCATGGCGTTACGCTGCATGCGCTGCCAGACCGGCCGCTCGTGCCAGAGGTTGAGCAAGCGGTGCAGCGCGCCGGCGAGTGCATCCGGCGTCGTGGGCCAGAACTGGATTCCGGTGGCGACGCCGGCGGCCAGAGCGGCTTCATTGGCGTCGATGACCGAATCTGCCAGGCCGCCGACCCTCGACACCACTGGGATTGCGCCGTATCGCAGTGCGTAGAGCTGGGTCAGTCCGCAGGGCTCGAACCGCGAGGGGACCAGGACCGCATCGCTGCCGGCCTCGATCAGGTGGGCCAAGGGTTCATCGTATCTCAGGACACATCCGACCGCGCCCGGATGCAGTTCGGCGGCGGTGAGGAACGCCTGCTCCAGCGCCGGTTCGCCCGAACCGAGCAGGGCGAGCTGCATGCCGCCTGCGGCGAGGCCGTCGATCTGGCCGACCAGCATGTCGAGACCTTTCTGCGAGGTGAGGCGGCTGATCACGCCGATCAACAGGGCGGCAGGCGTTTCCTCGAGGCCAATGCGGCGCTGCAAGGCAGCTTTGTTGTCCGCCCGCCTGACCAACCTGCCGGGCGCAAAACGGGCCGGGATCAGCTTGTCGGTCGCGGGGTTCCACACGGTGTCGTCGATGCCGTTCAGGATGCCGGACAGCACGCTAGCCCGGTAGCGCAGCAGCCCGTCCAGGCCCATGCCGTTCTCGATCCCGGTGATCTCGCGCGCATAGGTCGGCGAAACGGTGGTGATGCGGTCGGCAAAGCAGAGGCCGCCTTTCAGGAAGTTGACATCGCCATGGTATTCCAGGCCGTTCAGGGCAAACGCGGAGCCCGGCAGACCGAGCTGAGCGAACAGGCCGGCGGGATAGCGGCCCTGGAACGCCAGGTTGTGGACCGTAAGAACCGTACCCGGCCGGGGTCCGTCATGGAATTGCAGGTAGACTATGGCCATCGCCCCCTGCCAGTCGTGGGCGTGGACGATGTCGAAGCTCAGGCCTGGGACGATTCCGGCGCCAACCGCCGCCGCCGCGGCGCCGAGACCGGCAAAGCGCACGCCGTTATCGAACCACTCGTGCCCGTCGGGGCCGAGATACGGATTGCCCGTTCGACCGAACATGTGGGCCGCGTCCAGCACGAGCAGATCGAGTGAGGCGGCGGTGCCATGCAGTATGGTGGCCGACCCGCCGAACAGGTCGGGGAAGTGATGGACCGGGACGGCATCGGTCAGGGCGGCCAGCACCGCCGGATAACCGGGCACGATGGTTGTCGTTTCCGCGCCGGCTGTCGCGAGGGCGAGCGGCAGGGCGCCGGCCACGTCGGCCAGACCGCCCGTCTTCACCAGCGGGAAGATTTCCGACGCGACCGCCAGGACGCGGATCAAGTCAGAGCCTGAATATCAATCGAACTTGAAAAAGGATGCCCTTTGGAATCATTGGCGTTTTCCTGTCATCTGCGGGCCAAGAGGGCATTCTTTTTCAAACTCTCAGAGCCTGAACATTGATCGAACTTGGAAAAGGATGCCCTCTGTCATCATTGATGTTTTTTCGTCGGTTCCGGTCTTGCGGCGCAGGCGATCAGACCCGTGGTTTACCCGGCAACGCCGCACGTTGGACTGATTCCGATTCAGACGCAGACGCCCCAGAACTGTGCGCGGAGGCCGCAGAGAAACCCGTTGCAGAGTTTGAAACGAAACGGGCGATGGCTGGCGTGCCGCGACTCTGAGGGCTCTGCGCACCGCTCTGCGGACTCTGCGTCGAATCGCCAGATTCCCTTGTCTGCGCCGAAATGCTGGCTTCGCCTGGCTTGCCAGACTGCCCCGGACCTCACAGTTTATGGTGCCGACAGACAACGATGACCCCTCTTTTTGTCAGAATTCCAGGCGGTCGATCATTGGCTGCGTGACCAGGCAGATTCCGCGGTCGGTGCGGCGGAAGCGGCGAGCGTCGTCGTCGGCGTCCTCGCCCACCACCAGGCCGGCCGGTATCCGGACGCCTTTTTCGACGATCACGTTCCGCAACCGGGCGCCGCGGCCGATATCGGCGTCCGGCAGAATGACGGCGTTTTCGACGCGCGAGTAGGAATGCGCGTGCACGCCGGTGAACAGCAGTGACTGGCGCAGGAATGATCCGGACACGATGCAGCCGCCCGACACCAGGGAGGAAATGGCCTCGCCGCGCCGGCCGACTTCCTCATGCACGAACTTGGCGGGCGGGGTGATCTCCGCATAGGTCCAGATCGGCCAGTCGCGGTCGTAGAGATCGAGTGCCGGGATGATCGCCGTCAGGTCGACATTGGCTTCCCAGTACGCGTCCAGCGTGCCGACATCGCGCCAGTAAGCCTCCCGCTCGGCGCCCGAGGTGACGCAGGAACTGGTGAAGCGGTGGGCGACGGCTTTGCCGTGCTTCACCAGATACGGGATGATGTCTTTGCCGAAGTCACGCTGCGAGGTGGTGTCGGCGGCGTCGCGGTGCAGTTGCTCGATCAGGAACCGGGTGCTGAAGACGTAGATCCCCATGCTGGCCAGGGCCATGTCCGGTTTGTCGGGCATGCCGGGGGGATCGGCGGGTTTCTCGATGAACGCGATGATACGGTCTTTGGTGTCGACGTGCATGACGCCGAAACCGACCGCCTCCATCCGTGGCACTTCGATGCAGCCCACCGTCACGTCGGCGTTCTGTTCGGCGTGCTGGAGCAGCATCAAAGCGTAGTCCATCTTGTAGACGTGGTCACCGGCCAGGACGACGATGTACTCCGGATTGTAGGCTTCGATGATGTCGATGTTCTGGTAAAGTGCGTCGGCGGTTCCGGCGTACCAGCTGTCGCCGGAACGCTGCGATGCCGGCAGGATATCGAAGCCTTCGTTGCGTTCGGGCCGGAAAAAGTTCCAGCCGCGCTGCAGGTGGCGGATCAGGCTGTGCGCCTTGTACTGCGTCGCGACGCCGATGCGCCGGATGCCGGAGTTCAGCGCGTTGGAGAGCGCGAAGTCGATGATCCGGCTTTTGCCGCCGAAATACACGGCCGGCTTGGCGCGCATATCGGTCAGTTCGAGCAGCCGGGAGCCACGCCCGCCCGCCAGCACATAGGCCATGGCGTCGCGGACGATTGGTGCGTGTAATCCGGGACGTTGCGCCATCAAGGCGTCTCCTGCCTGGGTGGTTTTTGCTTCCTGACAATAGGCGCGGATCGGGCAACATGCCAAATGCCTCCCCGGCGCGTCTTGTTATTGCGACTGTGTATCGCAGGACGACAGGGTTTGCCGGGAAGACAGCCAAATATCAGGACGGGGTGTAGGTCGGCACGTTCCAGATCTGGCTGGCATATTCGCGGATCGAGCGGTCTGACGAGAACCAGCCGACATTGGCGGTGTTGAGGATGGACGCCCGCCACCAATCCTCCGGGCGGCGCCAGAGGTCTGCAATCAGTCGCTGTTTTGCGAAATAGTCGTCGAAGTCGGGGCAGACCAGAAAGTAGTCGTGATACCGCAGCGAAGCGACGAGGCCGCGATAGCGGTCCGGTTCGTCTGGCGAGAACACGCCCGCCTCGACGCTGGAGAGAACCTCCTCGAGCAGGGGGGAGGCGGCGATCACGTCGCCTGAATCGATACCGCGGCGTCGCCGTGTGGCGACCTGTTCAGCGGTGAGGCCGAAGATAAACATATTGTCATCGCCGACATGTTCAAGAATCTCGATGTTGGCGCCATCGAGTGTGCCAATTGTCAGCGCGCCGTTTAACGCG
>Ga0302319_10018301_pt1 | contig 12785 bp, 12 predicted proteins | sample Bog_T0_2_FD_203319 | JGI IMG/M metagenome (GOLD analysis project Ga0302319, IMG submission 203319) | Peat permafrost microbial communities from Stordalen Mire near Abisko, Sweden - Bog_T0_2 | ecosystem: Environmental > Terrestrial > Soil > Wetlands > Peat | place: Sweden: Abisko, Stordalen Mire...
GCCGACGAGATCAACGCCTTCCTCGCCCTCGCCGCCGCCGCTATCGAATAGAGTGTGGGTGTCAATCCAAATGGACCGTCCCGCAATCCTGCGCCAGATAAATAAATGATGAACGTCAACGAGCGGTGGTTAGGCCTCATGTTTGGCCAGCAAACATAGCCTCAACGTCGGCGCCGGGAGACCAAACGGTTTGTGCCGGGGTTGCGCGCAGGATGCCAACGAAAAGCAGAATTCGTTACTGGGATATGTCGGCGTCTAAGTAGAGTTTGACTCGGTTGCTTTCTTCGCCATTCATGACTATGCGGAGTTCGGAGGCTCCTTTGTTCACTATGGAGGGGATTTGGAGTTCTACCAGGTAGTAGCCTACGTAGCCTGGGGCGAGGGTCGCTTTGGTGACTTGTACGGGTGAGCCATCGAGGAATGCGGCGACGGCGCCGCGGACGGTGGGTGGGGCGTCTAAAGGGGCGGGGACTCCGGTTGGCCAGTCGGGGGTTACTTTACCTAATCCCGTTGCCATTACCTGAATAGTGGAGCTGGCGTGGATGCCCACCTTCGAATCGATGACGAGACCGCTAGCGGAATCGAGAATGAGCGGGGCTCCTTCGGCGTCCACAAAGATGGCGGGTGAGGCGTCCTTAACGATGAGTGGCACGGTCCACTGGTCGGTGGCTCCCTGCAGGGAAATTCGGTATTGGCCGGCGGGGGATTCGAAGGGGACCTGGAGCTGGGAACTGAGCTCGGCGGATGCGATTACGGGGAATTGCGTGGAACCGCTGGCGCCTTGTTTTACGCTGGCTCCGAGAACGCTGATGAGAGAGCCAGGGGCGGCGGCGCGGTCGCTTTGGTCGGCTCCGTTTACGAGGCGGATGTTGCGGGTTTGGTGCGGCGCGGGGGTTTCGTAGACTCCGTAGCCATCGAGCGCGGCGGTCAGGGTGTTATCGGAATTGAGGCGGACATCGAAGGCGGGGGAGGCTGGGAGAGCACCGGAGATCATTATCCAGTTGGAGGCGGCGGGGCCGGCGTCGTTGAGAGACACGGCGCCCTGATAGACGCCGCGATCTGTTGCGAGATAGACGACGCTGGCGGAGCGGTCGGCGGCGATTCCGTGGATGGCCGTGGCGGGGAGGGATCCGGTGACGTCAGTCCAGAAAAGGCCTCCGTTGACGGTTCGGAGGAGGTGGGTTCCGGCGGCGGCGAGGGCGGAATCGGGGCGGTCGGCGTCCTGCCAGATGCGGTCGATGGCGACTGTGGTTGCCGGGGGGGCTTCCGACCATGTGGCGCCGTTGTCGCGGGAGGTGAGAAGGCGGCCGTCGGCAGTTCCGGCGTAGGTAATGGCCCCGTTTTGCGCAGCCGCAGTGAAGGCGACGGAGGCGCGGGCGGAGAGTTGCCGGCGCAGGGCGCTTTCCGGTGCGGTAACGGCGGGGGCGGCGATCCATGCACCGGAATCATACTGAAGGACGGTTCCATCCTGCAGCGCGACGGCGCGGCGGCCCTGGAGGGAGCGGACGGGCAGGTTTGGGAGGTCTTCGTTGAGACTGTGCCAGGAGAGTCCGCCGTCCATCGAGCGCCAGACGCCGAACTGATTGGCGGCGGCAATCTCCTGGGGATTGGCGGGGGAGATGGCGAGCGAGGTGAAGCCGCCGCCGAGTATGGAGCGGTCGTTATAGCCGGTGAGGTTGAGCCAGTTGCGGCCATTATCGTCAGAGGCATAAATATTGTTCTGGCCAGTGGCGTATATGCGGGGACCGGCGGCCTGGGTTTGCGCGCCGGGCTCGGGAAGGCGCAGCGCGGGGGAAGCGGCGGGGAGGGAGGGGGTGGAATCGGTAATATTGAGGCGCCAGTGCTCGAAATCGGTAGTTTCGAAGACGCGGTTGGCTGCGGTTGCTGCGAGGAGGCGGTTACCGTTTGCGGAATACCAGACGTGACGGACGGGTCCGGTGGCGGGTCCGGCCAGATTTTCCTGAACGGTGTAGCCAGCAACGCGTTTCCACAACGGGGTGGATTGAGCTGCCACATTAAAAGCTGAGGCGAGGTAGACACCTGCTATCAGCGCAACTGTTTCACAACGACACATCTACGTGTCTCAATTCTACCTTACAGGTGGCAACGCTCAAACCAGAACTGTTTGAATGCGTGCAACTTACAGATTAAAAAATGCTTTGGCCGCAAATCTTCCTGCATTTACAATGCTATTCTTTAGAGTGCGTCATGGCACATTTCAGGCCAGTTTCGAGATATGGAGTCCGGGCGACCACAGCGTCGGCAGCAATGCTGGCGATGGCCCTGAGTCTTGTCTCGCAAACTCCGCCCGCGCCGACGCCGGTGGAAACCGACGGCGCCGCTAAGCTGGTCAATTTTTCGGGTCAGATTTCGGTAGTTCGGTCGGGTTATGCCTGGGCGCTAAGCACGGGCGGCATTGTGAACCGCCAGGAAGTGATTGTGACAGGGCCAGATGGCTGGGGCGTCTTCCAGGTGGCGGACGGCAGCAAGTTCGAGGTTTTCAATAATTCGCGGGTGGTGTTTCGCGCGAATCAGGGCGAATGGCGGGAATTACTGGAGGTCTGGCTGGGGAAGGTTCGGGTTCAGATCGAACATTTTGGCGGACTGCCGAACAACAACAAAGTCCATACTCCGACGGCGGTGATTTCGGTTCGGGGGACGATTTTCACGGTGGATGTGGAAGACCAGACCGAGACGACTACGGTGATCGACGAAGAGGGTTCGGTGGTGGTTCGGCACAGGCTGCAGGCGGGTCCGGACAGGATTTTGCAGCCGGGCGAGTATGTTCGGGTGTTCCGGAACGAGCCGCTGGCGAAGTCGATGTTCGATAAGGGTGGCGCGCTGCAGAGGATGGTTCATGCGGCTTCCGATGCCGCTTATCAGGCCGCGGTGAATGCCAGGAATGGCACGGCGGGGATTGGTAAGGCAGGGACTACGGCGGCCACTGGTAGCGGGACGGCCGCGGATAAGAATAACGGTGGGTCGGCTCCTCCGCCGCCGCCTCCACCGCCACCTCCGCATTGAGTTTGCAGGGGTGGATACGCCGGATAAGCCCGCGATTTCGCAAGAGTGGCTGGAGGAGTTTGAGGCAGCCGCGCGACGCCCGCTTGAGTTGCGCATGCGATACGCTTTTATCCAGACGTACAAGCCTGTGATGGACGACGCGCGCTTCCGGGCGTTCGATACGATGTCCGACTACCGAAAATGGTGCGAGGAGAATCTTCCTTCGTGGCTCGGCTATGGCCGCGTTTGAATACCGGCAGGCGCAGGAGGTTCATCAGGCCTTCAGCACGCATGGGGTGCGTTATCTTTTTTTGGGAAAATCCGGTGCGATTCTCCTGGGCTTTCCCGATACGACGCAGGACGCGGATTTGTTTGTTGAGAAGAGCGCGATTAACGGCGATGCGCTTGTGTCGGCGCTGGCGGATCTCGGCTTTCAGTTGGCAGAAGCCGAGGCGGCGGATATTCGGCGCGGCAAGGACTTCGTTCAGCTGAAGAATGGCCCCTTCGATCTGGATCTTGTATTCGCGCCGGACGGCATCGAGCGCTTCGAAGACGCGTGGAATCGGCGGGTTGAAAGCGAGGGGTTTCCGGTCTGCCATCCGGATGACATCATCGCGAGCAAGAGGGCTGCAAATCGCCAGAAGGATCGGGAATCGCTGGGCCGGTTGGAGGCATTCAGGGATTACTGGAAGAGCCGGCAGCGGTCTTAGTGCCGGGGAAACCAGACACTTCGGAGGTTTGGGGCGGCCATGTTCGGCCTCACTTGATTTGGATCGAGCGTCCGAACATCGACGTTCTCGATGACCTCGACTACTTCGAAATCGCGCCCTCGGACGAAGTGCGCTGATTCAACACGGAACAAGCTTCAGAATATGCGAGTTTGGCGGGCGTGCGTTTGGGATAGTGCACCAGGCGTTTGGGCCCTGGGTTATAGCGATTAATTTTAGATGCCTAAGAGGTGTTAGGCTGAGAACGGATGCGACAGCGTTTGGTGTTTTTCGCGGTTTTGTGGTCCGTTTTCGCGTGCGGGGCGGCGGCTCAGCAGCCTCCGGATCCTCAGGTTCTGGCGGCGTTTCATGGGATTGGGCAGCATGCGTCGCGATTGCTGCCGATGCTGGAGCAGGTTCGCGCTAAGGAGTGGGTTTCGCAGGGCGCTCCGGAGACGTATGAGCTGCAGGTGGAGCGGGCCCGGCAGCAAATTCAGACGATCGGGACGGAGATGGATTTGCTGGCGCTGCATCCGGACGCCATGCAGGACTGCATGAAGGCTTTGTTTCGGGTACAGACGTTTCATGGGGCGCTCGATTCTTTGCTGGGAGGGTTGCGGCGGTATCAGAATCCGGCTCTGGCGGATCTGATTCAGTCCGTTGCGGCGGAGGATCAGGGGGATATCGAGCGGCTGCAGAGTTATATTCTGCTGCTGGCCGATGAGAAGGAACAGGAGTTTCAGGTTGTGGAGCACGAGGCGCAGCGGTGCAGGGCGGATTTATCTAAGAATCCGGCTAAGAAAGCTCCGGGGAAACCATAGGTAATCATGTCATTTTTCTGTTCGATTTGCGAAGAAGAGTCGACGCGTATTTGTGTGAGCTGTACGAAAGATACTTGCGGGAATCATCTGTGCGCGAAGTGTGGGCGATGCAGCGATTGCTGCAGCTGCGAGGTTTTGCTGGATGAGGATGGTTTTCATCCGGAGGTAGTGGGAAACGGTTAATAGGCTTGCTGGACTTGTTTGCGGGTGAATTCGAGGTCTTTGGCCATGGAGCCGGCTTCGTCTTTAGGCGCGTAGTCCATGGCGATTGAGAGGGGGCCGGTGAACTTCGCGGCGGCGAGGATGGCGAAGAGTTTTTGCCAATCCACCATGCCTTCTCCGAGCGGGCATTTGCGCATATACCAACCGGTTCCTTGTTTGGCCCAGTAGAAATCCTGTAGTGAGACGGCTTTGAGGCGGGGAAGGGCGACTCGCAGGGCGGCTTCCCAACCTCCGGCACCTCCTTCGGCGAAGGCTTCGGCGACGTCGTACATGTGGGCGGCCCAGCGGGGGTCGATGGGTTCGATGACCATTTGCGCGTCCCAGGTGGCTTCGCCTACGTAACGGCCGGCTTTGTTGGGGATCACGGCGCAGATGTCGCAGCGCTGGGCGAGGGAAACCACCTGCATGACGTCGCGCTGCACCATGGCGATGCGCTGGCGGATGGGTGTTTGATCGTCGTAGGGCCAGATGCCCATGCGGAAGAGGGGGACCTGGGAGTGGCCCGTGAGGTACATGACAGGATAGCAGGTTTGATCGGCGATGGAGGTGATGGAGGTGGTGATCATGGGCACTTCGAGGTTGGAGGCGCGGATGCTTTCGAAGGCTCTGATGAGGTCGACATTGGTGACGCGGGGGTCGACGTGGCCGCCGATCATGACGGTGAGGTCGATACCCTCGAAGCCGATTTGGGCGGCGATGTCGCCGATCTGGAAGTAGGGAACTCGCGCAAGGTTGCGTGAGAATACGCAGAGCATGGGTGCGGTTCGGCGCGGTGCGGATTGGCCGAATTTGGGTTTGGCTTCTTCGCCGGGCGCGGGTGGGTTTTGAGCCAGAAGGGCGGAGGAGCCGAGGGCGGCGAGGGCGGTACGGCGTGTCATGATTTAGGCCTGTGACTATCGTAGCCGTTTATGAATATCGTAGACCGTTTGTATCGGCGTAAGTTCGGGGTTGGCGTGGTGGGGCATCGGGGGTCTCGCGCCACGCATCCGGAGAATTCGATTGCCGGGTTTCGTCATGCCATCGCGTGCGGTGCCGATGCGGTGGAGCTGGATGTTGTTGTTTCAGCGGATGGGGAGTTGGCGGTTACGCACGATCCGGTGGATGGAGCGTTTTCGGATTTGCCATCGGGGATTCCTCGGCTGGAGGATGTGTTGGAACTGGCGGCGGGGAACGATTTGGTTTTCGATATCGAGATGAAGGGGTGCGGGCGGTTGACTCCGGCGCCTTCGGAATATGCGGGGATGGTAATTTCGCGGGTGGCGGGGGCGGGTTTGAGGGATCGGATTATGGTGCGGTCTTTCGAGCACGAGTTTCTTCAAGCGGTTCATGCTTTGCGGCCGGATTTGCCTTTGGCGGCTTTGGTTGAGCAGAACGCCGGAGACTGGGTTCGCAACTGTGTGGATGCGAGCGCGGTTTGTATCTCGCCCTGGTTTGAGGATGTTACGGAGGCTCGGGTGGTTGAGGCTCATGGGGCGGGGTTTGCGGTGATTGCATGGACGGTGAATCGTCCTGAGGACTGGAAACGGCTGATCGGGATGGGGGTGGATGCGATTGTTACCGACGATCCGGCTGGGTTGAGAAGCGTTACGCGGTAAGGCCGATGGTCTTAAGCGCGGCGAAGATGTCGCGGGTGGCGTGGCTGCGGTTGAGGGTGTAGAAGTGCACCCCCGGCGCGCCTCCGGTGAGGAGGTCGATGCATTGGGAGGTGGCGTGGGCCACTCCGAGCTGGGTGACGGCTTTGGGGTCGGCGCGGCGGCGGTCGAGTTCGGCGGCGAGTTTGAATGGGGTGGTGGCGCCGCACATCATATTCATACGCTCGACCTGGGCGGCGCTGGTGATGGGCATGATGCCGGGGATGATGGGGACCTTGATTCCGACGGCGCGGGCGCGTTCGACGAATTCCCAGTAGTGGCGGTTATCGAAGAAGAGGTTGGTGATGAGGAAGTCGAGGCCGGCGTCGACTTTGCGTTTGAGGTTGTTGAGGTCGACTGCGGGGTTGCCGCATTCGATGTGCTTTTCGGGCCAAGCGGCGCCGCCGAGCGAAACGGAGTTGCCGTGGTTTTCGCGAATGAAGGCGGTGAGCTCGTTGGCGTAGCGGAAGCCGCCTTCGATTGCCGCGAATGCGGTCTCGCCTTTGGGAGGGTCGCCGCGGAGGGCGAGGATATTGTGGATGCCGGCGTCGCGGAGCCGTTGCAGGATCGCGGCGAGTTCTTCGCTTGTTGCGCCTACGCAGGTGAGGTGGGCCATGGCTTCAATACCGGCGCCGTCGCGAATGCGGGAGACGATTTCGATGGTTTTTTCGCGGGTAGAGCCGCCGGCGCCCCAGGTTACGGAGACGAAAGTCGGGCGCAGCGGGGCCAGATCTGCAATGGTTTGTTCGAGTTGGGCGGCGGCTTCGTCGGACTTAGGGGGAAAGAACTCGAAAGAGATCGACGGCGCTCCGGTGGCTAAGAGGTCCCGGATGAGCATGTGCTTCGATTGTATCGGATGAGGGCTGGTAACTCATAGGGCGAGAGATCCTGTAATAATTCGGGTCAAGAACTAAAGTTAGGTACGAAATAGCGCTATTATGGGAACATACTAGCTGATGGTGTTATATGGGGTCGGTATAGCGTCTATGCCATGGAACGCCGATTGCATAGTACTGGACTATACGCTGCTGGAGAGGTCTACGTTAGTGATTGAAAATCGCACTATTCTGCTTGTCGACGACGAACCACAGGTCCGAAATGTAATGCGGACCAGCCTAAATTCCCACGGCGCCAATGTTGTGGATGTGCAAAGCGGCGAAGAGGCTCTGGATGTGATGCGGCACAGAACTGTCGACCTGGTTCTGCTGGATCTGAGTATGCCGGGCATGGGCGGGATTGAGACTTGCCGCGCTCTTCGGAGTGGCTGGAGAGTTCCGATCATCGTGGTTTCCGTGTTGGCTACCGACAAGGACAAGGTGGAAGCGCTGGATGCGGGCGCGGACGATTATGTATGCAAGCCATTCAGTTTCGATGAGTTGCTGGCGCGGGTTCGTTCGAATTTGCGGCGGTGCGGGTTTGCGACCGATACTACTCCGAAGCGGATTTCAGTACCAGGGCTTGAAATCGATTTCGATGAGCGGCGGGTGATTGTGAGTGGAAAGACCGTTCGATTGACACCTACCGAGTTCGATATTTTGCGTTATTTGATTGGCCAGGCGAATAAACCGGTACCGCATCGACGGCTGCTGCAGGCGATCTGGGGACCTGAGTATGGGGATCAGATTGAATATCTTCGGGTGTTTATCAATCAACTGCGTAAAAAGATTGAGCCGGCGAGCGGCAAGCCCACGTTTATTACGACTGAGCCTCGGATTGGGTATCGGTTTGTTTTGCCTGAAGCTATCGCGGATTGAGCAGACGACATGCGGAACCGCCTGTCCTGCCTTTACTGATTCACGGAGAGGGTTTCGGCGAAGACCGAATCGGGCAGGTTAATGCCGCTGACTCGCAGTCTTTCGAGGATCTTTGGCCTCACTCCGGTTCCGCGGAACTTGCCCTGCACCTTACCATCGCCGGTGACTCCGGTTCTTTCGAAGGTAAAGACTTCCTGTAGCTCTACCTGGTCGTCGTGAGCTGCCACCACTTCAGCAATGCTCAGAACCTTTCTGGTTCCATCCTGCAGGCGTGAAACCTGGACCACCAGTTTGATGGCGGAGGCGAGTTGCTGGAGGATTACGCGCGCGGGGATTTCGATATCCGCCATCATGACCATGGTTTCGAGGCGGGAAAAGGCGTCGCGCGGAGTATTCGCGTGGACGGTGCTCATGGAACCTTCGACGCCGGTGTTCATGGCCTGAAGCATGTCGAGCGCTTCGGCGCCTCGGCACTCGCCAACGATGATGCGGTCGGGGCGCATGCGGAGGGCGGTGCGGAGGAGTTGGCGCTGATTGATGCCGCCTTCCTTGTTGAGGTTGGGCGGGCGGGTTTCAAATTTGACGACGTGGCGTTGCTGGAGCTGGAGTTCCGCGGTGTCTTCGATGGTGACAATGCGTTCTTCTTCGGGGATGAAGCGGGAGAGCGCGTTGAGCATGGTGGTCTTGCCGGAACCGGTTCCGCCTGAAATCAGCACGGTGGTTTTGGCCTGGACGCAGGCGGCGAGGAATTTGAGCATGGCCGGCATCATGGTTTTATACTGCAGCATTTCGTCCTGAGTGATGACGTGGCGGCCGAAACGGCGGATGCTCAGGCAGGGGCCGTCGAGGGCGAGCGGCGGGATGATGGCGTTGACGCGGGAACCATCGAGCAGACGGGCGTCGACAATGGGCTGGGCTTCGTCAATACGGCGGCCCACCTGAGATACGATTTTCTCGATGATGTGCAGGAGATGGGCGTTATCGCGGAATCTTACCGAAGATTCCGAGAGTTTGCCGCCGCGTTCGATATACACTTTATCGAAGCGGTTGACGAGGATGTCGGAGATGGCGGGTTCTTTGAGAAGCGGTTCGAGGGGGCCCAGGCCGAGGACTTCGTCGAGCACTTCTTCGACGATGCGGTTCTGCTCGGCGGCGGTCATGGGGACGCGTTCTTCTTCGAGCAGGCGTTCGACGACGCGACCAATTTCGGAGCGGAGGCGTTCCTTGGGGAGCGAGGAGACGCGTTCGAGGTTCAGGACGGTGAGCAGTTTTCGGTGGATCTGGCTTTTGAGCTCGAAGTTGCGGTCTGAAGGGCGGCCCGTGGGCTGGGTGCCGCGGAATGAGGATGGCTGGGGCGGCCGGTAGTTTGTTCCCATTTTAGTGTGCGAGCGGTGGGCGTGGGCTTAATTATAGCGAGGCTTTGATGGCGGGCGCGATTCGGAAGAGAATGGAGGCAATGGACGAGTTCCCGTCGTTGGCCGGCGAGGCGGCCGCGGGTCGTGAAATTCCCGATAAGTTGTTCTTCCGGATTGGCGAGGTGAGCCAGATTGTTGGAGTTGAGTCCTATGTTTTGCGGTATTGGGAGTCGGAGTTTCGAGGGCTTACGCCGAAGAAATCGAGCAGTGGGCAGCGAATGTTTCGGAAGAAGGATGTGGAGTTGCTTTTGCGCATCCGGCATTTGCTGTATGACCGGAAGTACACGATTGAGGGCGCACGGAAGGTGATTGCAGATGGGAGCGATCTCGAGATTGTGCGCAAAGATACACCTGAGGTGCAACAGGAATTATTTCCGGGGGTGGATCCGTTGACGGAGATTCGGAAGCAGGTGGTGGAGATTCTGAGGATGCTGAGTTAGACGAAGAGGGCAGGCGGAAGCGCCCAATGCCGCACACATTTCTCTACCCTGGCAAATTCATAGTTCAAGTGGCAAAATCTAAGCGGCATTGGGCGGAAGCGCCTCTTCCGAAAATGCCCTAATGGTGAAAATGGTCGTTCCGTGGTGCGCTTCGCTTCGCGGGCGCGACCAGACAGGCGGAACCGCCTGTCCTACATTGACTTAGCGCTGTATTCATTTTCATCCTTTCGTTTGTGATCCTGAACGGATCATAGGGGGACTGCCTCACAGATCTCCAATGATTAGGTTGTAGATTCGGTCTAAATCGTCCTGGGAGTAGTATTCGACCTCGATGAGGCCTTTTTCTTTTCCTTTTTCGATGATTCGGACTCGGGTTCCGAGGCGGCGTTCGAGTTCTCCTATGGCGGCTTTAACGTTGGGATCGAGGGCGGGTTTTTCTGGTTTTTTGGCCGGGGATGCGGGTTTCTCGGGCTTCGTGTATTCTTCGATCTGGCGGACGGACCAGCCTTGGCTTATGGCGCGTTCGGCCATTTCGCGTTGGGCCTGGGGTTCCTGGAGTTTCAGGAGTGCCCTTGCGTGGCCGGGGGATAGCTTGCGTGCGGAGATGAGGCTCTGGAGGTCGTCGGGCAACTGGAGCAGCCTTATGGTGTTGGTGATAGTGGCTCGGTCTTTTCCGGTCTTTTCCCCTATCTGATCGTGACTGAGGCCTAGTTCCGCTCCCATACGGTAGAAGGCCTGGGCCAGTTCTATGGGATTAAGATCTTCGCGCTGGATGTTTTCGACGATGGCGAGTTCGAGTACTTTCTGATCGTCGGCGGTGCGGGGGATAACGGGGATCTGTGCCAGTCCCGCGGTTTTGGCGGCCCTCCAGCGGCGTTCGCCGGCGATGATCTCGTAATCGCCTCCTGCAACGCGGCGCACAATGATGGGCTGGATGATTCCATCGCGTTCGATCGACTGGGTGAGTTCCATCATGGCGCCGGGCTCGAACTCGCGGCGGGGCTGGTTCGGGTTGGGTTTGACCTTGTCGATGGCCACAAGGGTCACGTTCCCGTCGACGGGAAGCGCCGCCGCGGCGGCTGGAAGTGGGGACGCTCCGGCGGCGCGGGCGGGCAGTAAGGAGTGGAGACCCTTACCGAGCGCTTTGCGCGGATCGTTTTTGCTCATTGGAGAGGATTTCTTTCGCGAGTTGAATATAGGCTTCTGAGCCGCGGGAGCCGGGGTCGTAGGAAAGGATGGATTTGCCGTGGCTGGGGGCTTCGGCGAGGCGCACGTTGCGGGGGATGATGGTTTTGAGGACTTCGTCGCCGAAGAATTCGCGAAGGTCGGCGGCCACCTGGCGGGTGAGGTTGGTGCGGTCGTCGAACATGGTGAGGAGGATGCCTTCGATGGCGATGGGATGGGAGAAGGATTCGCGGACGCGGTCGATGGTGTCCATGAGGGCGGAAACACCTTCGAGGGCGAAGAATTCGCACTGGATGGGAACGAGTACGGAATCGGCGGCCATGAGGGCGTTGAGGGTGAGGAGATCGAGGGAAGGCGGGCAATCGATCAGGATGTACTGATATTCGTTCTTTATTGAGTGGAGGTGGTTGGCGAGGGTGGATTCGCGGTCGTCCACGTTGGCGAGTTCGAAATTGACGCCGATGAGATTTTTGTCGGCGGGGATGACGTCGAGGCCTTCGATATCGGTGTGTTGGATGGCCTCGTGGATCTTGCCGGCGTTGACCATGATGTCCCAGGTGGTGAGGATTCCGGGGATTTTCTGGATTCCGAGTCCGGAGGTGGTGTTCCCCTGGGGGTCGCAGTCGATTAAGAGAACCTTGATATCGCTTACGGCTAGCGCGGCGGCCAGGTTAATGGCGGTGGTGGTTTTCCCGACTCCGCCTTTTTGGTTGGTAATGGCTATGGTTTTGCTCAACAGGTTAACAGGCTTTCCCAGTGGTCACTCTAACATGTCGTCTGTGTTTCACGTGAAACACTCAAACCGTTACCGGAGAATTGGTTTCACGTGAAACATTCAGGGACAAGTAGATGTCGAGAATGGCTACGGCGGCGGGGGTGACGCCGGGAATTCGGGCGGCTTGGCCCAGGGTGGCGGGCTGGACCCGAGAGAGTTTTTCACTTACCTCGCGGGAGATGCCGGGGATGGAGGAGAAGTTCATGGTGACGGGGATACGGCGGGTGTCGGAGGTGCGTAGGCGTTCGATCTGTCGGCGCTGTTGGTCGAGATAACCGGCATATTTTACTTCGGTTTCGACGGTCATGAGAACGCCGCGCAGGGGTTCGCGGTTCAGGATGGATTGAACCCAGGGGTGGAGTTCTGAGATCTTCGATTCGGGACGGCGCAGCCATGCTCCTTTTGGGCTGGCGCTTAAGGCAGCAAACAGGTTCTGCGCCTGTCCACTCTTCTCATGAAAGAATGCCAGTCGATCAGGTTGCGCAAGGCCGATTTCTTCCGCGATCGGTGTCAGGCGTTCGTCCGCATTGTCAATTCGCAGATGAAGCCGGTACTCCGCACGGGAGGTGAACATACGATACGGTTCGTCGGTCCCTTGAGTGATCAGGTCGTCGATCATGATTCCGATATACGCCTGCGAACGCGGTAGAACCACGGGTGCTGCGCCGCGGACCTTTTGGGCAGCATTAATTCCCGCCATCAAACCCTGGCCAGCGGCTTCTTCATACCCGGAGGTGCCATTGATCTGGCCGGCGAGGAACAAACCGGGCAGCTTCCGCACCTCGAGACTGTGATTCAGCTCGCGGGCATCCACGGCATCGTATTCGATGGC
>Ga0302319_10018302_pt1 | contig 12785 bp, 7 predicted proteins | sample Bog_T0_2_FD_203319 | JGI IMG/M metagenome (GOLD analysis project Ga0302319, IMG submission 203319) | Peat permafrost microbial communities from Stordalen Mire near Abisko, Sweden - Bog_T0_2 | ecosystem: Environmental > Terrestrial > Soil > Wetlands > Peat | place: Sweden: Abisko, Stordalen Mire...
GCCGGTAATGAAAAATAAAAAGTGGCTCCCGAATCGACCTGCCCTTCCGCCCAGACCCGGCCCCCGTGTCGAAGGATGATCCGCTGCACATTCGCCAGGCCGATTCCCGTCCCTTCAAAATCCTCCGCGCGGTGCAGCCGCTGGAACACGCCGAATAATTTCTCGGCGTAACGCATATCGAATCCCACCCCGTTGTCCCGCACATAAAAAATGACTTCACCCCGCGCCGCCGCCTCCCCTTCGCGGGCCGCTTCGCCGATTTCAATCCGCGCCTCGGCCCGGGGTTTGGTGTACTTCACCGCGTTGCCCAAAAGATTCGTCCACACCAATCTCAACAGCGCCGGATCACCCCCGACTTCGGGCAAGGCCTTCACCTCCCACTTCACCACCCGCCCACGGCATTCCAGGTCCAGATCTCCGATGACCTGCTCGACCATTGCCGCCATATCCACCTTCCCCGGATGCATCTCCGCCCGGCTCGTCCGGGAAAAAGCGAGCAGATCATCAATCAACTGCCCCATCTCCTTCGCCGCCCGCGCGATCACACTCATGTACCGATGGCTCGATTCATCCCCCTCCAGCGCCGGCACCTTTTGCAGCAGATCGACAAACCCGTGGATGTGCCGCAACGGCGCGCGCAAATCATGCGAAACCGAATAGGAAAAAGATTCGAGCTCCTTGTTCGCCGCTTCCAGCAAATCGGCCCGCTGCTTCAATTCCTCGTGCAATTTTTGTTCGCGCTCCGCCGCCTCTTTGCGACTCGTAATGTCCCGGACAAAAGCGTGGAAAGTCTTCTCCTCCCCCATCTGCAGCGGCCAGATGACAAGCTCGAGAGGAAATTCATCTCCATTGCGTCGCAGCCCGGACAATTCAATGGTCTTGTTTAAAACCGGCCCTTCACCCGTCGCCTTCAGATGCCTGATCCCCCGCAGGTGGCTCTCGCGATATTTCACCGGAATGATCGTCTCGTGCAAAAAGCGTCCCAACGCCTCCGCGCGCGACCAGCCAAAAATCATCTCCGATTGGAGATTCCATTCCGTGATGCGCCCATCGATATCGATGCTGATAAAGCCATCGTGCGCCCCTTCGATAATCGAGCGGCTCCGCTCCTCGCTCAAGCGCAATGCCTCCTCCGCCTTCCTCCGTTCGCTGATATCGCGCGAGACTTTCACAAAACCGATCAGCTCCCCCTGCGTATTGCGCACCGCGGAGATCACAACGTTGGCCCAGAACAGCGTTCCATCCTTTCTCACGCGCCAACCCTCGTCTTCAAAGCGCCCCTTTTCCGCCGCTTCCTGCAATTCCTTGTCCGGAAATCCCTCGCGGATTTTTTCCGTGGAATAAAAGCGCGATAAATGTTCGCCGATGATCTCCTCCACCCGATAGCCATTGATCCGCTCAGCCCCCGTATTCCAACTCACAACCCTCCCGCCCGGGTCCAGCATTACAATCGCATAATCCTTCACGCTCTCCAGCATCAGGCGCGTCCGCTCCTCATTCTGCCTCAGCCTCTCCTCCATCTGCTTGCGCTCCGTCAGGTCGCGCGCCGAGCCATAAATAAGTTGCTCCTGCACCAGGGACCTCGCGCTCCATAACAGCCATCGGTACGAACCGTCCTTGCAGCGATACCGGTTCTCGAACGATATCACCTCTCCTCCCTTTGCCAGGCTCCTGGTTTCCGCAATCGTCTTCGCGCGCTCCTCCGGATGCACAAAATCCACGAAGGGAATCGCCACCATCTCCTCCAATGTGTAACCCAGCGCCTTTTCCCAGGCGGGATTGACTCTCTTGAAATAGCCGTCGAAGCCCGCCACGCACAGCATGTCGCGCGTCAAATCGAAGAAACGGTCCCGCTCGAGCTGCGCCTTGCGCCTCGCTTGGAAAAACCACGTAATCGCCAGGGAAAGAATCAGCAGCAGCGCCGCCACCATGACAAAGGTTTGCCGCAACTGCGCAAACGCCGCCGCCCATTCCTCCGGCGATATCTCCGAGGCGAAGACCAGAAAATCGTCTCCCGTCACCAGCGTCACTGGCTTGCCTTTGGCAAAGTCGCGCGGCACCGAATGGAACCAGCTAAAATAGCCATCGCCAAACGGCACCTGCCCCTCCGGTTCCTTCACAATCCGCGCCCAGAGCTCCGGGTTCGTCCGCGCCATTGTCTTGTCCGCCCGCCCGGGCAGCATGAAGCCCCACTCCTCCTCCGGCTTTGAGGCCGTCAGCCAGTACCCCTGCGCATTCAACAAACGCAACCGCTGTTGGTAGGCCGGCACCAGCTGCCGCAATCGCTCAATGCTGTTCATCACCTGGTAATTGATGACATACACCCCACGCCGCTGCCCCTTCTCATCAAAAACCGGCATCGCCAGCCGCAGGGTCGGCTTGTAAGGCTCCTCAATCTCCCCGTGCTCCATGTTCAGATCGAGCGCCGAAAGATAAATCTCTCCCGGCCGAAGTTGCTGCGGCTTCTGGAAAAACGGCCGGTCGGTTTTGTTTTGCAACTGATCGTTGGGCACCACCACGCCACCACGATTGATCCGTATCACTTCCTGACCACTTTCATCCAGGAAACGGACCTTGTCATAATCAGGATTCTCCTCGCTGAAAAACTGTGCCCGCTTCACCGCCCGCCCTAAATCAGCCGGCTGGCCGCTCAGCAGGTAGGCCTGCAACCCGTCACCGCTCGCCAACAACCGCAGATCGGTCAGGGCCGAGCTGATATCACTCGCAAACAGCCCGCTGAAAATTTCCGTCCGCCGCAGATCGCGATCCAGCATGTTGCTCTTGATCTGGTCCGCCTCCCGCCAATAAAGCGCCCCGCAAACCCCAAGCACCAGAACCAGCGCCGCCGCCATCGGAAGCCAGAACTCTAACCAGGAAATGCCTACTCGCTTGAACATGGGTCGGTTTCTCTGAAATTAGAGTCCTATTCGAGGCGCCAAGACACGTTAACCCAACTCGCGCCAATCCAATCTAAAACATCCCCGGTAAAGCACAAGCCCCACACCCCGTCTCACATCCCACCTTGGTTATCGACCCTCCCTTCTCCAAGTTAAGACTTCTAGAAAATTAATTTGGTTCTAAATTCGCCTTTATGCCTTCATTCGCTGATCGTCTCGCCCAAGCCGACGTCACCCTTTTGCGCCAGGGCAAGGTCCGCGACATCTACGCCCGCCATGACGAAATCTGGCTCGTCGCCTCGGACCGCATCTCCGCCTACGACGTCATCATGCCCACCCCCATCCCCGACAAGGGCAAAATCCTCACCGCGCTCTCCCGGCATTGGTTTGGCCTCACCGAAAACATCTGCCCCAACCACGTCCTCGGCTACGATCTCCCCTCCGGCGTCGACCTGCCCGAATTCGAGGGCCGCCTCACCCGCGCCCGCCGCTGCGAAATCTTCCCCGTCGAATGCGTCGCCCGCGGCCATCTCGCCGGTTCCGGCTGGGAGGAATATCGCCTTCATGGAACGGTCGGCGGCCATCGCGTTCCCCATGGCCTCCGCGAATCCGACCGCCTGCCCGAACCTCTCTTCACGCCCGCCCGCAAAAACGACCACGGCCATGACGAAAACCTTACGCCCGCCGAAGCCCGCGCCGTTCTCGGCGATGACCGGTACGAAGAACTCCGCAACCTCACGCTCGACCTTTACACCTGGGCCGCCGCCTACGCCGCCCAACGCGGCATCCTCCTCGCGGATACCAAACTCGAATTCGGCCTCGCCGACCGCGGTACGGAAAACGAACGCGTCCTCCTCGCCGACGAAATCTTCACCCCCGACAGCTCCCGCTTCTGGCCTGTCGACTCCTACCAACCCGGCGGTCCCCAGCCCAGCTTCGACAAGCAATACCTCCGCGATTACCTCAAGACCCTCACCACCTGGGACAAAACCGCCCCCGGCCCCCAGCTGCCCGACGAGGTCGTCCAAAACACCCGCGCCAAATACCTCGACGCCCTCCACCGCCTCACCCAATAAGTGATTGCCTGTAGCCGCGCTCGGTCCTGCGGACGGCGGCAAGCGTGGAGTCTTTAGGTAGCCGTCGGCCTCCGGGCGACGGATCTTCCTTGGAGGGTCGACGACAGGCGAGCCTGCCGTCCCGACCTATTCATTGCCTCCCTTAACAGCAGGGGGCGTCCGTTCTCAGCAGGACCATTCCTCGCAAAAATTTTATTTCGCGCAAAAAAATCTCAGCCTCTTTGCGAACTCTGTGTTCTTTTGTGGCTAATCCGTGTTCCCATCACGCCTCGAAATCCGCCCTTGGATTTCCCTCACCAAAAAATTCCGTTCATTTGGAAAATTTGGTAATTCCGTCATTCTCCTTCGCTCACTCGCGAAATCAATACACATCCTTCAGATACCGCTTCTCCGTCTTCGCGAACTGCACCTCGATATACTCCTTCGCAGCCTCGGGCGATTTCCCGCCGTGCTCCTGTGCAATCGCAATCAGCATCTGGTGCACATCCTTCGCCATCCGCTTCGCGTCGCCGCACACATAAAAATAAGCGCCTTCCTGCAGCCACTTCCACAACTCCGCGCCATTCTCGTGCATCCGGTTCTGCACATAAATCTTCTCCGCCTGGTCGCGCGAAAACGCCGTGTCGAACTTCGTCAAAATGCCCTTGCGCTGAAGATCGGCAAACTGCGCCTCGTAGAGAAAATCACTCGACTTCTTTTGGTCGCCGAAAAAGAGCCAGTTCTTCCCCTTCGCCCCCACCACCTCCCGCTCCTCCAGGAATGCGCGGAATGGCGCAATGCCCGTTCCCGGCCCCACCATGATCATCGGTGCATCCGGCGGCGGCATGTGGAAATGTTTTGTCGGCTGGATGTAGACCGGAATTTCGTCCTTGTTCAACTCCTGCCCATGCGCGAGATACCCCGAAGCCAGCCCGAACTTCTCGCGCCCATGCGTCAGGTATTTCACCACCGCCACGGTCAGGTGCACCTCGCCCGGATGCGCCTTCGGCGATGACGCAATCGAATAAAGCCGCGGCGCCACCTTGTTCGCCAGCGTCAGGAATTCCGCCGCCGTAAACTGCACCGGGTACTCGATCAGCACATCCGTGTAATCGCGCGTAAAAACATAATCATCCAGGACCTCATCATTGCCGACAATCTCCGCCAGCGATGTCTTCCTGCTTCCCTCCGGCAACTTTTCCAGCACCGCCTTCACGAACTTCTTGCTCACCCGGTTCAGGATATGGCCGCTGATCAAAAGATCGCGCAACCCCGTGCTTCCCGTTGGCAATTCCACTGTCGTGTCCGGGGCCAGCCCCAGATGCGGCAACAGCTCATCCACCGTCTTGGGAAAATTCCGCGGCACCACCCCGAGCGAATCTCCCGGAACATAGGTAATCCCGCTCGCCCCGAGATGCACCACCAGGTGGCGCGTGTCCTTGTTGGAACCGGGTCCCGAAAGCGAATAATTGGCGGTGAGACGGGCCTTGTACGGGTTGGCCCGATTATGGACGGAGGAAGGTGCGGGTGTGCTCAAAACAGTGGGATTTAAATGTTAATCGCGACAGATTTAACCTCAGCCCCTTTTCTTGTCGAGAGACACTTTCAGCGCCAATGCCGCTTTCGCCGCTGGAGGGACGACCTCCCGGTCGTCCGCACTCGTAGAAAGCGATCCCCCCTCTCTTTTTACGCCATCGCCACTTGCCGGCGCAGCTTCGCTTTCCGGCTCTTCTCGCGCGTCCCCTTCACCAGCTTGCTCTTGCGATGCCGCAGTTGCTCCGCCAGACGATCCGTCACCACGTCAATCGCCTGGTAAAGATCATGCCCGTGATCCTCGGCATGAATATCGGGCCCCGGCAGGGCCAGATGGACCTTCACCACAAAAGCATGCTTGAATGCCCGCTTGTCATCGTGCCACAGCGCCACATGCGCGCCGATCAAGTTCAATCCAAAATGCTCCAGACTCTCAATCTTCAGGGCCACGTACGAATGAATCGCCGGTGTAAGCTTGACATCACGGGGACTGATATGAATTTGCATACCCTTAAACTACGACTGCACCTCGCAAATGTCCATGGCGGAAACACACTTTACACCCCTCAGGGCGCCTTCAATTGCGCTTCCACCGCCGCATCGACTCTCGCCTGGGTGTGAACATCTATCGTGAGTCCATTCTCCGTGGCCCACAGATCGCGGAAATTGGCATTGGCAATCACCCCTTTCTTATCGAGTAGCCATATTGTCGGAAATTCGTGTATCCCGAAATTCTCAAAGATCGAAGTATCCCCGGTATCGCTGAAATACTGGGGCCACTTCGCCCCCTCTTTCTTGATGAAATCGAGCAGCGCACTTTTATCGCTATCTGCCGAAATACTAATCACCTCCAGCCCCTGGCTGTGATACTTGCCATAAAGCCTCACTATTTCGGGCGAAAGGGCCACGCACGGCGGACACCATGTCGCCCAGAAATCGACCAGCACCACTTTCCCACGCAACTTCGAAAGATCGACCTTACTACCGTCCACCGCCGTAAACTTCAAATCGAGCGGCTTGCTGAAATCGACATCCGCTCTGGCGGTCGAAAGCGGAATCAAACAAAGAAGAAAAGCGGCGAGGATCAATTTATGCATGGGATGATATGACGTACGACAACATGGGGGTATTCCCAAAATCCACGCTTCTTGACAAACCGCAACCTATCCTGCTTATTTGTAACATGCGCTTGAGCCATTTCCCTCTTTCTTCCTCCGCCGCCCGGCAGGGGAATCCGCTCGCGCCTGCCTTCATCCGAATTAGCTGACGCGCGGCATTGCCCTGCTGCGCCGTCTTTGGCATCCTTCCTCTTCGTATAGAGATGCCTCGGTCGAAAATCGTACCACTCACGTTTCCTCTCCATGTTCCCCTGCTTTTCCCCAAAGAAATTCCGTTGATTCCGAAAATTCCGTAATTCCGTCAAACTCGCTGAGTTTGCACCTTAATTCCATGCCCACCTCATCCTCCATCACCCTTTACGACACCACCCTCCGCGACGGCGCGCAGGGCGAAGGCATCCACTTCTCCCTCGCCGACAAACTCCGCATCGCCCAGCGCCTCGACACCTTCGGCATGCACTACATCGAGGGCGGCTGGCCCGGCTCCAACGAAAAGGACATCGACTTCTTCCGCGAGGCCAAAAAACTCAAATTCAAGCACGCGAAGCTCGCCGCCTTCGGCAGCACCCGCCGCGCCAACACCGCCGTCGAGAAGGATCCCCAGGTCGCCCTCCTCCTCGAAGCCGCCACCCCCGTCGTCACCCTCGTCTGCAAGACCTCAAAGCTCCACGTCACCGAAATCCTGCGCACCACCCTCGACGAAAATCTCGCCATGATCCGCGACACCATCGCCTACCTCGTCAAACAGGGACGCGAAGTCATCTTCGACGGCGAGCACACCTTCGACGGCTACAAGGAAGACCCCGCCTACACCACCGCCTGCTACCAGGCCGCCGATGAAGCGGGCGCCTCCTATCTCGTCCTCTGCGACACCAACGGCGGCACCATGCCGTCCGAAATCGCAGCGATCACCGGCAAGCTTTTGGCCAGCGTGAAAAAAGCCAAGCTCGGCATCCACACCCACGACGATTGCGGCCTCGGCGTCGCCAACGCCCTCGCGGGCATCGAAGCGGGCGCACTCCAAATCCAGGGCACCATCAACGGCTACGGCGAACGCACCGGCAACTGCAACCTCGTCACCGCCATCGCCAATCTCCAGCTCAAGCTCGGCCGTCGCGTCCTGCCCGACGAAAAGCTCGCCCAGTTGCGCGACCTCTCCCTCTTCGTCGATGAAGTCGCCAACCTCCGCCCCAACATCCGCGCGCCGTTCGTCGGCGAAACCGCCTTCGCCCACAAGGGCGGCATCCACGTCAACGCCGTCAACAAACTCGCCCGCAGCTACGAACACATCGCGCCCGAACTCGTCGGCAACCACCAGCGCGTCCTCGTCGGCGAGCTCGCCGGTCGCGCCAACATCATGCTCAAGGCCCGCACCCTCGGCCTCAAGCTCGAGGAAAAAAGCCCCCAGGCTTTGGCGGTCCTTGACCAAATCAAATCACTCGAAAACCAGGGCTACGAATTCGAGGCCGCCGACGCCTCCTTCGAACTCCTCGTCCGCAAATCGCTCGGCCAATACACGCCCTTCTTCGAGCTCGTCGAGTACCACGTCTCCATCCGCAAAAACAGCGCCCACGGCTTCGACGCCTGCGAGGCCACCGTCAAGCTCTCCGTCAACGGCGACAAAATCTACACCGTGGCCGAGGGCGACGGCCCCGTCAACGCCCTCGACGCCGCCCTGCGCAAGGCCCTCATCAGCATCTACCCCAAGCTCGCCGGCATGAAACTCGTCGACTACAAAGTCCGCATCATCGACTCCACCAGCGGCACCGCCGCAAAAACCCGCGTCTTCATCGAATCGAGCGACGGCGACTCCACCTGGGCCACCGTCGGCGTCTCCAACGACATCATCGAAGCCTCCTGGCTCGCCCTCCGCGACAGCGTCGACTACCTCCTCAGCCGCAAATAGGACGTATGGGACTTATACGACTTATGGGATGTTGTGGTACCGTCGCTCTCCGTGCGACGGATCGCGTCAGCGACTCTTAAAAATCGGTCATCCTGAGCAACTGAACCTATTCTCAAAAATTCCGTTAATTTGGTAAATTCCGTAATTCCGTCAAAATTTCCCCACCTTCTCCCTTCTAACTTCTTCCCTTCCCCATGCCCGAACTCGCCACCGCCTACCAACCCCAACAGGTCGAAGACCGCCTCTACGCCAAGTGGCAGGACAGCGGCGTCTACCGCGCCAACCCCAAGTCGGGCCGCAAGCCCTACTCCATCGTCATGCCCCCGCCCAACATCACGGGCAAACTCACCCTCGGCCACGTCCTCAACAACACCATCCAGGACATCCTCGCCCGCAAAGCCCGCATGGAAGGCAAGGAAGTCCTCTGGCTCCCCGGCACCGACCACGCCGGACTCGCCACCCAGACCGCCGTCGAAAAATACATCAGCAAAAACGAGGGCGTCTCCCGCGAGCAACTTGGCCGCGAAAAATTCGTCGCCCGCATCTGGCAATGGAAAGAGGAATTCGGCGGCATCATCACCCAGCAACTCCGCAAAATCGGCTGCACCTGCGACTGGTCCCGCGAACGCTTCACCCTCGACCCCGACTACGCCCGCGCCGTCCAGCAAGTCTTCGTCCAGCTCCATAAAGAAGGCCTCATCTACCGCGGCACCCGCATGGTCAACTGGTGCCCCGGCTCCCTCACCGCCATCTCTGACGAGGAAGTCATCCCCACCAAACAAAAGGGCCTCCTCTACTACGTGAAGTACGAGCTTGTCCCCGACGACACCTTTTCCGTTACCGCCACCTACGATCCGCAATCCAATCCCGACGCCGCGCATCGCGTTCCACTCCAGGAAGGAACCGCCATGACCGCTTCCCCGTCCATTTCTCCCTCGCGGGAAGAGTCCTCCCCTTCTTCCTTCTCCCCTCCTCCTTCTTCCTTCCTGGTCGTCGCCACCACCCGTCCCGAAACCATCATGGCCGACGTCGCCCTGGCCGTTAAACCCGGCGGCAAATGGGCTCATCTCGTTGGCCGCAAGGTCATCCGCCCGCTCCACAACGCCGAAATCCCCATCATCGCCGACGACGCGGTCGAGGAAGGCTTCGGCACCGGCGTCCTCAAGGTCACTCCCGCCCACGACAAAACCGACTACGAGATCGGCCAGCGCCACAGCCTGCCCGTCATCGACATCCTCACCCCCAACGGCAAAATCAATGACCCCGGCGACCACGATGCCATCGAGCTTCACGGCCTCGACCGCTTCGACGCCCGCAAGCGCTCCGCCGAACTCCTCAAGGAACGCGGTCTCCTCCTCAAGGAAGAACCCTACGAAAACACCGTCGGCTTCAGCGAACGCGCCAACGTCCCCATCGAACCGCGCTTGAGTTCCCAGTGGTTCCTCAAATATCCCCACATCCCCGAAGCGCTCGCCCTCCTGCGCGATGGCCATGTCAAATTTCATCCCGCGCACTGGACCAAGGTCTACGAACACTGGCTCGAAAACATCCAGGACTGGTGCATCTCCCGCCAGGTCTGGTGGGGCCATCGCATACCCGTTTGGTACAAGGAAAACGCCTCGGTGGTAGCCGCCGCTGTCCCAGCGGCGGTGCCTTCCATGGACAAACCCACCGAACCGCCGCTGGGGACAGCGGCGGCGACCTTACTGCCCTCCGCAGGAGTCCGCTGCCAAATCGAATCCCCCGGCGAAGGCTGGGTTCAGGACCCCGACTCCCTCGACACCTGGTTCTCCTCCTGGCTCTGGGCCTACGAAACCATGCGCACGGAGGACGGCACCCGCCAGAAATTCTACCCCACCAGCGCCCTCGTCACCGGCCCCGACATCATTTTCCTCTGGGTCGCCCGCATGTTGATCGCCGGGCTCCACTTCAAACCCAACGGCGAGAAACCCACCCAAACCGAAACCCTCCAGGCCAACCTCGCCTTCAGGGACGTCTACTTCACCGGACTCATCCGCGACAAACAGGGCCGCAAACTCTCGAAGTCGCTCGGCAACTCGCCCGACCCGCTCGACCTCATCGCCAAATACGGCGCCGACGGCCTCCGCTTCGGCCTCGTCCGCATCGCCCCGCAGGGCGCCGACATCCGCTTCGACGAAAAGCAGATCGAGGAGGGCCGCAACTTCTGCAACAAACTCTGGAACATCTGCCGCTTCCGCACCCTCCAGGGCAAGGTCGATTTCAATGCCGAGCCATGGAAGCATCCTCGCTCCATCTTCGCCGACGAACTCCTCGACCGCCTCCACTTCCTCCTCGAAGGCGAGGGCAACACGCCCGGCTTCAATGCCGCGCTCGACCAGTTCAATTTCAGCCAGGCCGCCGCCCAGCTCTACGATTTTGTCTGGAACGATTTCGCCGCCCGCTTCGTCGAAGCCTCCAAAAGCGACTTCAACCAGCCCGATTCCCCCACCCGCCCCGGCACGCTCGCCACCTTCGACTACGTCGTGAGCCACGTCCTGCGCCTGCTCCATCCCTTCGCCCCCTTCGTCACCGAGGAACTCTGGTGCGAACTCGGCTTCGGCACCGAAACCATCCAGACCACCCTCTGGCCCAAACAATCGCCCCGCTCCAAAACCTGGTCGACCCGCGCCCGGGAAATCTACCTGACCGCCGATGCGGGCCGCCAGCTGCGCGGCGAGGTCAAGCTGCCCTCCAACCAAAAAGTTCCCTTCACCCTCGTCGCCAAAGACAAAAATCTTCCCGCCGAACAAATCTCCGTTCTCGCCGCTCTCCTCAACGCTTCGACCGTTGAAGTCCTCGACGCCCCGCCGACTAATCCCGGTCCCAAAGCCTTCGCGCCGCTCGGCGATCTCTATCTCCCCGCCTCCGGCCTCGTCGATCCCGCCGCCGAAAAAGAGCGCCTCACCAAGGAATTGGCGAAAGTCGAAAAAGACCTCGAACAAACCCGCCGCAAACTCGGCGACCCCAACATGCTCGCCAAGGCCCCGCCCGCCAAACTCGACGAATGGCGCGCCCTCGAAACCTCCCTCCTCGAAAAACAAAAATCCCTCCGCGCCAGCCTCGACAACCTTGGGTAGCCGCGCTCGTAAGAGCGTGGACTGAATCACCGATAACTACTCCACAAAAATCTTGCCCGCGCGACGCCGCGCAAATCGTCCCGCGCTGAGATTGACCTTGGCCGGAACCGTCTTCTCCAGCAGACCGCGCACCGCCTCGACATCGGCAAAGGAAATATCGGCCACACCGCGCGCCTGCAACCAGCGCAGGAAGGTACGCCTTTGTTGCGCCAAGGGAAGCGCGCGCAGGGCCTTCACGGAAAGCTCCGGCTCCCTGGCCGCGCCGAGGGAGAGTGTATCGAGCCATTCGCTTTCCGCGCGGGCGATCTCGGCCGCCCGGAAAAGATTCTCCGCCACCTGCCGGCCAAATTGCCTCTGCAAATAAGGCAGCAACCGCCTCCGAACCCGGTTGCGCCGATGGTGCATGTCGGCGTTGGTCGCGTCCTCGCGCCAGGTCAGCTTGTGCCCCCGCGCGTAAGCCATGATTTCCTTCTTCCACACGCCGAGCCACGGACGATGCAGGACGAGGCCGTCGCGCCGGGTCAAGGAATCCATTCCGCGCGCCGCCGCGCCGCCGCCGCGCAGAAGCTGCATGAGGAAGGTCTCGACCTGGTCGTCGGCGTGATGGGCGAGCACGAGATGGGGAATGGCGAGACGCTTGGCCGCCTGGGCGAAGAAGGCATAACGCGCCGCGCGGGCCGCTGCTTCGCGGTGGGTCTGCACCGAGGCGCGCATTTTACCGCCCACATACTTGAGGCGGAGACGCCGGGCGAGATCGCGCACCCAGGCGGCATCGGCGCCGCTCTCCGCGCGCCAGCGGTGATCGAAGTGGAGGACGACCGGCTTGCGCCCGGTCCGCACCAGTGCGTGAAGGAGCGCCACCGAGTCGACGCCACCCGATACGCCGACGATCAGCGATTGGGGCAGCGCAATCAGGGCGGCCTCGGCGGCGGAGATGGGCTGGGACATGATTCCGGTTTACCCCTTGGGCGGCGCAGCGCAACCCTGAGGTGTTTTTCTTAAAAAGCTTAGGGAGCCTATTTCTATAAGCTATTTTGCCGATTGAGGGAATCTAGGAGCTTGCTGAAAAAGCGGCAAGGTTGGGATTTATCGGACTGAAATGAGGAGTTGGAGGGATAAAAAGTCAGTTTGGGGTTGGATATAGAAGTGAACTTGCTCGATGTTTGAGCAAGCTCACT
>Ga0302319_10018303_pt1 | contig 12785 bp, 6 predicted proteins | sample Bog_T0_2_FD_203319 | JGI IMG/M metagenome (GOLD analysis project Ga0302319, IMG submission 203319) | Peat permafrost microbial communities from Stordalen Mire near Abisko, Sweden - Bog_T0_2 | ecosystem: Environmental > Terrestrial > Soil > Wetlands > Peat | place: Sweden: Abisko, Stordalen Mire...
ATTTTGGGAAAGATAAACATGGCGGATTTCCTGGCCGAAACCGTTGCGCCGGAAGAAGCCCAGCGCGCCATGGTTTTTGGCGGCGGTGTCCACGAGCATGATGCGCGTGTTGCGGGCGATGAACAAGCCGCGCAATTGGTTTACCAGCCGGGTGGCCACGCCGCTGCGCTTGAAGCGCGGCTCGACGCCCAGCCACAGCAACCAGCCATAACGCCACGCGCTGCGGGGTTTCTCCATGACCCGTCCGAGGGCAAAGCCCACCACCTTGTCGTCGGCCTCCGCCACCAGGCAGGTGTCGGCTTCGGTGCTGAACAACTGCGCCAGTTCATGGTCATCCCAGGAGCGATAGAGCGAGGGTAGTTCGTTCGCGGTAAACAGTTTTTGGCCGAGATCAAACACGGGCGCCACGTCCCGCAGCTCCATCTCCCGGATTTCCACCGGGGGCAGCGGTCGCAGGCGTTTACGTTTTGGTTTTTTTACAAGTTCCATAGTTCCGCGAACCACATTCATCAAGCGGTCAGGATGGGCAATAATCGGTCGGCCATTTGGCTGGCCAGTTGATTCATCTCGGCGGCCTCGGCCGCGGGCAGCCGGCGCAGGTTGTTGTCCTCCCACAGGGCCAGCCAGATTTGGAAATGCTCCATGTCCAGACCCAGGTTTTGGTGCGCGTTGGCAAAGCCGCCGCCGTATTTGGATTTTCCGCCGGTTTGCAGGGCCCAGAATTCGGTGATGATGGTCAAATGGCCGTCCCAGTCCCGGATCTGGGTTTTGAATATCGGCCCGAGGACAAGGTGCTGGCGCACCTCGGAATAGAATGACGCGACGAGCTGCTGAATGCCGGCGTGCTGGCCGAGGCGTTCGTAAAGGGAGTGGCTGGGAATCATTTGGCGCGGTATGGCTAAGGGAGGCCGTGCTTCAAGCCAGCAGGCTATTCACCCGGGCGAGGGCTTCGTCCAGCCGGGCCGGGTCCTTGCCACCGCCACGCGCGTTGTCCGGCTTGCCGCCGCCTTTGCCGCCGACGATGGGGGCGATTTGCTGGATGAGTTTGCCGGCCTGCACTTTGGCGGTGAATTCGGGCGAGACCGAGGCGACGAGCGCGACCGAGCCGTCTTCGGAGCCGCCGACCACCACCACGCCCTTGAACCGGCCTTTCAACGCGTCCGTGACGGCCTGCAGATAATCCGCGTTCGAGTCAGGAAAGATTTGGGTGATGAGCGGGATTGCGTTCACCTCATGCGCCCGCGTCAACAGCCAACTGGCGGTTTGCGCGGCGTTGCGCTGGATGGCTGACTTCAGCGATTTCTCCAATTCCTTCTGCTGGGCGAGGAGCAAATCGACTTTCTTTTCCAGCTCATGCACGGGCGAATTGATCTTCCCGGCAACGCTCCGGATGAGTTGCAATTGGGAATGGGCCAGGCCGTAGGCTTCCAGCCCCGCCACGGCTTCAATCCGCCGAACGCCAGCCGCAATGGCGTTCTCACCCACGATGCGGAACAAGCCAATCTCACCGGTGGCACGCGTGTGCGTGCCGCCACAGAGTTCCATGGAATAACCGTCGAGAGCGGCCGGTTTGCCGCCGATCTGCACGACGCGCACGGTATCGCCGTATTTATCGCCGAAGAATTGCATCACATCCTGGCGGTTCTTGACTTCCGCGTGCGGAACTTCCGTCCACGATACGGGGGCATTTTCGAGGATGCGTTCGTTGACAAGTTTTTCAATATCAACTATTTGCTGCGGCGTAAGCGGTGCGCTATTAAAGTCGAAGGTCAGTTTATCGGGTCCCACGGACGAGCCTTTTTGCGAAGCTTCTTTGCTGGCCACCTCGTGCAACGCCCAATGCAACAGGTGCGTGACCGTGTGGTGGCGTTCGATGGCCAGGCGACGCGACTTCTCGACGGAGAGAGTCACGCCCGAACCGACCACCGGAGTTTCGCCACCCTCGATAAAATGCAACCAAGTGTTGCCGGATTTTTGCGTATTGTTGATGTGCCAGAGTTGGCCGTTGCCGGTCAACTCGCCGGTGTCGCCAACCTGGCCGCCCATCTCGGCGTAGCAGGCACTGGTATCGAGGACGACGGCGGTTTTGTCCTTCAAGGAAACCACTTCGAGCACTTTGGCCTGAACGGCCAAGTTCTCGTAACCGACGAACTTGGTGGGCGTTGTGGTTTCAATTTGGGAAAGGGAAATGACCTCCTTCTTTTGCGCGGCACGGGCGCGGGCGCGCTGCTCCTCCATGAGCTTTTCAAAGCCTTCCGTATCCACGGTCAAGCCGCGTTCGCGGGCCATTAATTCCGTGAGGTCGAGCGGGAAGCCGTAGGTGTCGTAAAGTTTAAAAGCGAATGCGGCCAAAATATTTCCGTTTGAATCAATTGCCTGGATTGATCTGCCTTCATCTTCAAGCCGCGCGTACGCGGCACTGTGTCCCAAGTCAGCGTGACTTGGTAAAGCTTTCATTACTTCGCGATGAGCTCCGGCCTTTACACGGCATTCTCTGACTGCCTCTTCAAATAATTCAATTCCTCTATCCAAAGTCTTGTTAAACGCCTCTTCCTCGATACGAATTGTTTCCTGAACCTGCTTCTTCTTGGCCCGGATTTCGGGGAAAACGTCGCCCATGGTGTCGGCGAGGACGTCCACAAGCTTATAAAAGAACGGCTCTTTGAATCCGAGCGTGCGGCCATAACGCACGGCGCGGCGCAGAATGCGGCGCAGGACATAGTTGCGATCGTTGTTGCCGGGTTGAATGCCGTCGGCGATGGCAAAGCTCAACGTGCGGATGTGATCAGCGATGACGCGGAACGCGATGTCGATTTGAATCTGACTTTTGGTTGGCAATGAGCTGTCGCTACCCTTCCCGCCGGGCGGGTCGCCAACCGGGACAGGCGAGTCGCCTGTGCCACCCAGGTTGGGCAAGGTCGAACCATATTTCTTGCCGCTCAATTTTTCCACGGCATCGAAAATGGGGCGGAAAATGTCGGTTTCGTAGTTGGAAATCCTGGCATTGGCGAAGTCTTTCAGACCGTTGGTGCCTTGGATAATGCTGGTCACGCGCTCGAAACCCATGCCGGTGTCCACATGCTTGGCGGGCAGCGGCGAGAAGGTTCCGTCAGGATTGGCGTTGAATTGAATGAAGACCAGGTTCCAAATTTCGATGCAACGGGGGTCGCCTTTATTAACCAGTTTGCCCCCGGTTTGGCCGTCGGGGGTGAGGTCCACATGCAATTCAGAGCAGGGACCGCACGGGCCGGTCTCGCCCATCATCCAGAAATTGTCCTTTTTATTGCCGTTGACGATGTGCACGGCGGGGTCGAGGCCGACGCTGCGGAACTTTCCGGCCCAGAAGTTCCAGGCTTCCTGATCAAATTCGCTGGGGTCGTGCTTGGATTTGTCCGGGTTATAAACGGTGGCGTAGAGGCGTTCCGGGGGAAATTTCCAGGTTTCGACGACGAGTTCCCACGCCCAGGTAATGGCTTCGGCCTTGAAATAGTTGCCAAAGGACCAGTTGCCGAGCATCTCGAAGAAGGTGTGGTGGTAGGTGTCCAGGCCCACGTCGTCGAGGTCGTTGTGTTTGCCGCCGGCACGGATGCATTTTTGGGTGTCGGCGGCGCGACCGGGGGAATAAGGGCATTGGGTCTGACCCAGGAAAATGGGCACAAACTGATTCATGCCGGCGTTGGTAAACAACAGATTGGGGCTGTCCGGCATCAGGGACGAGGACGGGACAATGGTGTGCTGCTTCGACTTGAAAAAGTCGAGAAACGACTGGCGGATTTGTGTGCTGGTCATCACGGCAATGGCAAACGGGCGCAAAAGTTAAATGCGATCCAGCGGAAAGGATAGGCAGAAATGGGGCGCAAGGCGAGCATTGGTTTGAGCGTTGGTTTGAGCCAAACCTCGGCCAGGCACCTTAACCGAAGACGCCGGGTCAGGGGGACCCGGCGTACAACCGGTGGTTTGGACGTGATAAAGGTCGTTTTTTGGTTTGACCTGGTTTTACCGGATGCAAGCTCGCTGACCGGAGTAGCGAAAAGCACCACATTTTTTGGGCGCAATAGCCAGAGATAAGCGTTTCTCCGTTTCGTCCGGCGGGTCGCCGGACGATACAGGCCAGAGGCCTGTGCTACCCAACGAAGACGCCGGGTCAGGAGAACCGGCCTACAAACAGCGGGTTGGAGGCGAAAAAGGTTCATTTTGGTTTTACTTGGTTTTACCTGACGCTCAATCGAACGAGGACGCCGGGTCAGGAAGGCCGGGCGGCAAGCGAGGCGACAGCGGCTGCCTTTTCCTGCAAGGTTTCGCGCAATTCAGAGGCCGAGGCCCGCAATTGCTGGATGCCGACGGCGACGGCGTCCCAACAGCCTTGGAAAAGGTTGGTTTTCAATGGCGGGTATTCCCGTTGCAATACCTCGACGGCGGCGCTCACGCGGTCGACACCGGGGAAGCCGGGCAGTTCGGTGCGCAGGAAATCGGTTTCCTTGCCCAACCGGTTGAGGGTGGCCACGCTGCCGGCATAGGCGGATTGCACGGCGCGGCGGTCGTCCAGGTCGAAGGCATGGACGGACTTTTCCTGGATGACGGTTAATGCGTTCCTGAGCGAATCGGCGAATTGAACCGCGAGGTTGGCCCGGATCATGCCCGCCGTCAAGGTGGCGGGGCCAAAGCTAAGGCTCTTTCCGGCATCGCCCTCGACCGAACCTCGGTCTGGCACTGGGATGAACCCCGGCTGGGGCATCACTGGCCGCGCCTCGGTTGGGCAACACCTGGCCAGGTCCATATTAAGAACCGGTGTTCCGGTGTCACGGACAACAGCGGCGACAGTTACGTCGGCGACAGTTCGGGCAGCGGCTTGCGTCGGGGATACCGCCACGGGCATCAACGGCGCAGAGGGCATGGAAGAAGCAGAGGGCGAAGAGGTTGTTGAAGCTGCTGAGTCTGCCGGTTGGGCGGCTGCCGCTTCCAGCCGTGGCTGCGCCACCCGCTCATCATCGGCGCGCGCACCGGTTTCGGACTGTTTCCGGGCCGGGGCGGCGGCCTCGGCGCATCGCTGCTCGTCCCGGTAGAAGGGCATCTGCTCCATTTTCAAGCGCGCGGCGCTTTGGTTATAGCGCCGCAAGACGGCGAGGTCCTGGTTAAAGCGACACAAGTCACGCAGCTTGCGGCGGAAAGCCTCGTCGTCGCCGCCGTTCCAGCCGGCGAGGGCATCGGCGTAACGCACCACGACCACGGCGGCCAGGCGTTCAGTGAAGTCGTTGGCGGCGAGGGCGTCCCATTCGCCGTTGGCGTCGGTCAGGTCGGCGGCTTCGGCAAATAGATCCTGGCGGGATTGCCATTCGACGAAGCCGCCCTGGCGCCATTCGTGGAGGTTTTGTTTGCTGACGGGCTCGCCGACGAAGTCGCGGGCCAGGAGTTCTTGGACATCGGGGGCGGCATTTAGCCAATCGAGGAGGGTGGCACCCTCCTCGTTTTGGGCGAGGCGGCGGTTCAGTTCATCGCGCCGGGGGCGCGGAAGGCGGGCGATTTTACCGTTACGAGTCATATTTAGAAGTGTGGAATTGGGAACCCGACATGCGGGGATTCCGAGTTCTGTTTCAGGTTTAGGTTGGATTGCGTTTGACAGTATTCACTATGTTTGCAACAATGGTAATTGCATAAATTATCATTGTCAATTGTTTTTATTTTCTTTGTGCATGTTAAGGTCGGCGCAGGCCATTTTTTGGGCGGGATTGTGGATAGCATGGGGAAGAGGCAGTTCCACGAGGCAACCTCGGTTTCTTGAAGGCAACGCGTGCCGCAGAGCTCGCAAAATGCGAGTGGACGATGTCCGGGGCGTCACGCAGAGCGGGTAAAAGCTCCGAGCGAGTATCGACCACAGCCCGGAATAACATGAATTGTTCAATTCCCAGGCTTTTTACTTCCCTTCGTGACAATGCACGATAATTCGCATAATAATCGAAGGATTCTTTTTCATGGATGACACGCCAACATCGCTTCCCATCGGCCAGCAGGTGTCTTTGCCAGGACACTTTGATGTGTCTGTTGTCTTGGAATCCGCCCGCCCGCTCGCGAAGGGGTTCGAGTGTCGCGTTCGCCTGCCCGACGGCACGCTCGACGAAGCCGTCCTTTCCGCCGAGGAAGCATCGGCCCTCGCGGGCACGTTATCAACAGCTGATGATAAAGTGCCGCTCGCCAATGTCGACCAGCTTCGCCTGCTCGTCGAATCCGCCCGCATCCGGCTCGCCTACACGCACGACCGCCATTTTGCCGTCAGCATGTCCGGCATCCGCACGCTGCCGCACCAGATTGAAGCCGTGTATCTGAAAATGCTGCCGCAGCCGCGCTTACGATTCCTGCTCGCGGACGATCCTGGCGCGGGCAAGACCATCATGGCCGGGTTGCTCATAAAGGAAATGAAGCTCCGCGAAGCGATTGAGCGCGTGCTCATCCTTTGCCCGTCGCCGCTGACGATTCAATGGCAGGACGAAATGCTTCGGTGGTTTGGCGAATCGTTCGACATGATTTTTTCGGCGGTGGACCAGCAGCAGCTTACGAACCCCTGGCAGCGTTCCAATCAGGTGATCGCCTCGATTGACTACGCCAAGCAGGACGACGTGCGCGAGCGCGTCTGGCAGCAGCGCTGGGATTTGGTCATCATTGACGAGGCGCACAAGTGCAGCGCCTACACCAAAAGTTCATCGGGGCGCGGTGATGAAGTGGCGAAGACCAAGCGATACCAGCTTGCCGAACATCTTACGGCGCAACCCGCCGGTCATGTCGTTTTGCTCACGGCCACCCCTCACCACGGCGATGACGACCGTTTTGCCCATTTTATCCGGCTGCTTGACCCCGACCTGTTTCCCGAGCCGCACCGGCTCGCCGACAAGTCCGGGGAAATCCGGCGCGACATTCTGCGCTTGGGGCCGGAATGTCCATGGGCGTTGCGCCGGTTGAAGGAAGATTTGAAAGACATGGAGGGCCGCCGCCTGTTCCCCGACCGGCACGCGCACACCATCGCGTTCCGGTTGAACCGGGAAGAATACGACCTCTACAAAGCTGTCACGGCTTACATCAATGAATTTCTGCCCCAGGCCAGCGGCAAAAGAAAGCAGAGTGTGGCGCTCATCCGCACCGTTTTGCAACGCCGCCTTGCCAGTTCGACGCTGGCAATTTTTGAATCCATCCGGCGGCGGCTCGAAAAACAGCAGGCCATCCTGACGGAGTTGGAGGATTTGCCGCCCGCGCAGCGCGCCCGCCGTCTGGCCCAGTTGCAGGGCCACCTGGCCGATGCCGAGCAGGACGAGGACGATCTCGACGAATCCGAGCGCGACCATCTGACCGACGAGTTCACCGCCGCCCTTGAATTGGATCAGCTTCGTTCGGAAATCGTCGCATTGCAGGAATTGCTTTCCCGCGCCCGCCGCGTGCGCGACCAGGCCAACGACTCCAAACTGGCCGCTCTTCAACTCTGTCTGGCGCGGGCCGAGTTCAAGGAATTGACCGACGGACGCGGCAAGTTGCTCATCTTCACCGAGCATCGCGACACGTTGAAGCACTTGCGCCTGCACCTGGAAAAGTGGGGCTATACCGTCACGGAAATTCATGGCGGCATGAATCCGCACGAGCGCAAGCGCGCCCAGGAGGATTTTCGCACCGCGAAACAAATCTGCGTTGCCACTGAAGCGGCGGGCGAAGGCATCAACCTTCAATTCTGCCGGTTGATGATCAACTACGATTTGCCGTGGAACCCCACGAGGCTGGAGCAACGCCTTGGCCGCATCCATCGCATCGGGCAGGAACGCGACTGTCACGCCTTCAATTTCGTGGCGGCGCAATCCGAGGAAGGCCAGGACATTGTTGAGGGCCGTATCCTCACGCGCCTGCTGGAAAAGCTGGAGCAAATGCGTGCGGTTCTGGCCGACCGCGTGTTCGATGTCATCGGCGAAGTGCTTTCACTCAACGATGTCAATTTGCCGGAAATGCTGCGCGAAGCCGCCCACGACCCGCGCCGGCTTGAGGAATACCTCGACAAGATCGAGCAGGTTGACCCGGCGCGTCTCACGCAATATGAGCAGGCCACCGGCATTGCGCTCGCCCGCGCCAATGTGGATTTTTCCGGCTTCCAGCGCGCCAATGTCCAGGCCGAGGAATTGCGCCTCATGCCGCGTTACGTGGAGGAGCAGTTCGTCAAGTCCTGTGCCGAAATCGGCTTGAAGGTCGAGCGCCGGGCTGATGAACTCTGGCGGATTGAGCATGTCCTCGCCGATCTTCGCTCCGACCGGCTGGAATCCGTCCGGCGTGTCGGCAAACCCGACACCGCCTACCGAAAGCTTACTTTCCACAAAAGCGATTTGGAAGAAGACCAGCATCTCGATGCCATTTTGCTTGGCCCGGGCCATCCGCTTTACAGCGCCGTGGATGAACGGCTGAATGAAAAACTCTCGCCCATGCTCGGCGGCTCTGCCCTCTATGTGGATGCCGCCGCCGAGATTCCCTACCGCCTTCACTTTTTTGAAATCAGCGTGCGCGGCCAGAATACCAAGGGCGAAAACCAGACGCTCCACGGCGAGTTGGTCGCCGTGCGTGAGGAATTGACTCCCGGCGCGACGGAAAAGTTTTTCGTGGTGCCTGCCGATTGCCTGTTGGATTTGCCCGCTCATCCGACGCCGCCGGACACTATCGGACGGCTTGATCCTGGACCGGCTGCCGATTTTCTCAAAAGCACCTACCAAAGCGCGCGCCGGCAGGCGTGTCAGGAGGAACGCCGCCATTTCGTGCAAGTCTGCCGCGAGTATCTGGAAAAATCGTTCAACGCCCGGTTGCGCGCCGCGCAGGACCGCGTGATGTCGCTCCGCGCCCGCGAAGCGGGCTCGCCCGAGGTCGCGCTGGCGCGGCAGCGCGCCGAGAACGACCTCACGGACATTGGCCGGTCGCAAAAGGAGCGCATGTCTGGTCTTGACCGGCTCGCCATCGCCCGGCATGGCCCCGTGCGCCATGTCGCCACCGCTGTCGTTGTGCCCGCCTCCGATGCTCCTAAATCAGCCATTGCCGACTTGCTTGAGGAACTTGATCCCGAACTGACGCGCCAGAGCGAACTGGCGGCGGAAAACGTCGTCATCGCCTATGAGTCGGCGCGGGGTTGGGAAACGGAGCGCGTTGGCCATCTTAAAATCGGCTTTGATGTCCGAAGTCTTGGACCGGCGGACCCACAGACCGGCTATCGCGACCCGGTGCATGGCATCCGCCGCATTGAAGTGAAGGGACGCGGACGCGGCAAACCCATCCGCCTCACGACGAATGAATGGTATAAGGCGGTGCAGCTTGGCGATACGTTCTGGCTTTACGTCGTGTGGAATCCGTTAAACAAGCCCGACGCCGAACCACTCCGCATCCAGAACCCGGCGAAATACCTGGACCACGCCAAAAAGGAAGTTGTCGCCGCACGATATTTTGACATTCCCGCCGCCGCCATTGAGGCAGCGGCAAAAGCAATCCTATGAATACAAAATCCATGACATTTCAGAAATTCTTGGACCTCTTGCCCAAGTGCCCAGGACCAGACACGCTTCCGGTAATCGGGAACGCCAGCGGATTCCAATACGTCACAAGTGGCCTGCCCGAATTTGTCGGCCCAGACATTGCACCAAGTAGTGTTATTGACCAACCGGCCTATCCCCGCATTATGATCGTCTCGGCTGCCGGTGCAGTGGGAAAAAGCACACTAGCAAATGAGATAGCATATAGGACACAAGCTCCAATTTGGAATTTGGCTCTGGCTTCGGCGGTTGGTGCAAATTCGGCAACGGGACAGTTGACCGCCTCGTTTGGCTTCTCCTTGGCTGGAACCATAAGCGCAAAGCTCGTGACAGGGGAGTTGTTCCTGATAATAGACGCACTCGATGAAGCGCGTGTCAAAGCAAACGAGGCTGGCTTTGAAGCATTTGTTCAAAACATTGCTGAAATCACAAACGCCGCCAGCAAGACTGTCATTGTTTTGCTGGCACGCACACAAACCGCCGAAACCACCTGGCTGATACTTGGAAGCGCGGGAGTTGAAGCTTCTTTGTATTCAATTCAGCCTTTCACCCGTGACCAGGCTGAAGCCTATATTGAAGCCCGCATTCGACACTTGGACGATTCTGCGGCCAAACGCATTTCTTACCACCCACAACCGTTTGTCGAAGCGAGAGACCTTATTTTGGACCAGCTTGAATTAGCAGTCGGCGGAGCTGTGCAGGTAAAGGACGAAGCATCGCGTGAATTTCTCGGTTACGCTCCTGTTCTTGAGACGGTTGCGTTTCTATTAGCCAAGGAAAGTAACTTTCAGGAATTTACAGCAAACCTAAAATCAATAGCACAGTCGTCGGAGCGGCAAGCGGCTCGTCCCCTGGCAGTTCTAGAACACGTTGTTGAGCGCCTTCTTGACCGCGAGCAGAAGCAAAAACTACAAGCGAATATCAAACCAGAATTGGAAAAAGTAGCCGCTGAAACTGGCTGGAACGACTGGGATAAATTATATTTGCCTGATGAGCAGATATGGCGACTGATTGCCAAGATTCTTGACTGCAAAGTGGATGCCTGCCCAGAAATGCCGGCAGCCGTTCGCGCAAGATATGAAGAACGATTAGTCGCTTGGTTGCCAGAGCATCCGTTTTTGCGCGAGGGGAAACAACCGGCGAACAAAGTTTTTGAATCGTATTTGTTCGCAATTGCAATGCGAGAATATTTGACACCTACCAGTAATTTGGTCGAACAACGCATTGCCGCGCGTCAATATAAACCGTCTCGTCTGCTTGCTGACTTTTACATTCTGCTTGGCCAACAGCGCGGTGAGGAAGTGATTGCCGAGCGCCAAATCGGATTGCTTTACGATTCTCTCCTGGCTGGCGAAAACGACGCTTTGAAGGTGCGGCTTTCGGTCGAATCAGGCGACCCCGATGAGGAAGAGGATCAGGAGAGCACATCTGAAGGTGAATTTGAACTCGTTTATTCGACGCCTGGTGAAGATGGTGATGAGCGGGTCGAAACTCGGAACTTCAAAATTGTGGAAGGAGCCGGGGCGCTTTGTTTTGGCCGGCAGCTTAAAGACGCGGCGATTGTTACGCACGGAAAAGTCGTATTAGGTGGAGCGGCGGATGATTTCGAGATCGGCCCTGCGGTGGATATTCGCTGTGGCCTTATTGAACTCACGTCAACAGGTTTCGTCGTTCGGGGCGTCCCCAAACCAAAGGATTCTGACGCGGTAGTAATCGAAGCCAAACGGTGCCAATCGGTCGTTTCACAGAAACCGTTGGTTCGTGGCTCTCTTTCGGTTAGCTGGCCGCACGCACAGTCATTTCCGTGGAACGATTATGCAGCGCGTTCACAGATTTCGGAAATAGACACGGACGAAGTGCAAAAAGTTTATCATCGTTTCCGCCGAATCGTTTTGAGTCTGCGGTCCCACAGCAAAGGCAGCCTCGCGCGGTTCCAAGATAAAATCGAGCATCGCCGGGTGTTAAAAAATCCAATGGGAAAAGCACTGCTTGAAAAGCTTTGCCAAGATGGCATCTTAAAACTCAAGGATGAGTTCTATCACTGGGTTCCCGACCGGGCCGATGCAATTCTAAAGGTTTCATGGCAGGGTTTGCGGAACCGCCAAGTTACTTCCGCGATGAAGGACTACTTTTGCGGTTTTATCAAAGCGAACCCTCAATACTTTTGATTTCATGACCGACGACAAACGCCTCATTGAAGATTATCTGCCGATTGTAGCCATCAGCGCCGAGGCGTCGCGGGAAAAATCCGTCCGCAAGGGACACATTTCGACATTACATATTTGGTGGGCTCGCCGCCCGCTGTCCGCCTGCCGAGCTGCCGTATATGCTTCGCTTGTGCCCGCCTCGCAATTCGTTCCCAATGGAGGCACGGACGCAAATAAGAAATCTCTCGGTCGAGCCAACGCGGCAAAATTCGTCGAGCGACTTTGTCAATATCCCGGCTCGCCGCAGGTCATCAAAGAGGCTCAAGCGCACATTTTGAAAGCCCATGCGGAACGGCTTTCAACCAAGCATGGCAAGACCGTCAGCGTCGAGGAAATTCTTGCCGGCAGCGCACCACGCCCGCGTGTGCTGGATATGTTTGCCGGCGGCGGCGCGATTCCGCTGGAGGCACTGCGTCTGGGCTGTGAATCTTATGCTCTCGATCTCAACCCAGTTGCCCACTTCATCCAGCTTTGCACGCTTGTCTATCCGCAGAAATTCGGGAAGCCCGACGTGACGGCGCGCGGCATGACCGGGCCGAAGAACGAAAAAGGAGAAACGACATGGGGCGGACTCGCCGGTGAAGTCAGCTATTGGGGTGATTGGGTGCTGGAAAGAGTTTGTGCCGAGATTGGCGATTTGTATCCGGCGATTCCCGACCCGGAATTTGAACCGCCGACGAAACGCAAAGGCGACAAAGAATATGATGCCTTCGCCGAGCCGCAGCACGTTATGGGTTTTGCCGACGACCCGCAACAAAAGCTCAAAGCAATGCGCGGCTTTCTGACACCGGTGGCCTATCTTTGGACGCGCACAGTCCAGTGTAAGAATCCTCACTGTGGAGCAACTGTTCCTCTAGTTAGGCAGACATGGCTTTGCAAAAAGACAAATCGCTATGTAGCGCTCAAGTTAGTTGCACCTAAGAGTCTGTTTTAAAAATCAACATGGTTAAGGAATCAGGCCAGTCGGCGGAGTTGAATACGGATCATGGCGATATAAACCCACGCCTCGGCGCTGGAGGTCGTGCGTTCATAATCGCGTACCAAG
>Ga0302319_10018305_pt1 | contig 12784 bp, 12 predicted proteins | sample Bog_T0_2_FD_203319 | JGI IMG/M metagenome (GOLD analysis project Ga0302319, IMG submission 203319) | Peat permafrost microbial communities from Stordalen Mire near Abisko, Sweden - Bog_T0_2 | ecosystem: Environmental > Terrestrial > Soil > Wetlands > Peat | place: Sweden: Abisko, Stordalen Mire...
TATCTTGACCTGGGTTTATCAAATCTCTCCGAAGTTGGTCCTTGTCGCCCCTGCCTGAGTCTCTTTGGGCGGCCAATACCGACTCTATCCGCTAACTTCGGAATTCAGGTTGAACGATCGGGACGAGGGCGGAGCGGTTTTTGGCGATGGTGACGGGGTCTTGGAGTTTGTATTCGAAGAGGTCGCCGAGTTCCTGGGCGGTGGCGGCGGTTTGGGATTGAGCGCGAGCTTCGTTGAGCGAGAGCGCGGGTGCGGGGGGCGGGGGTGGGGCGGCGAGTTCATAGGTGGGGCCGCCCCGGCCGCCGAGGGCTCGGCCGGAGCCGAGGGAACGGCCGGAGGCGGAGGCGGTTTCTGAGTTTACTGCCATCGCATTGGCTGAAACCTCGATTGATTCGGTGACGGTTCCGACCTGAAGCCGGACGTCTCGGCGGGCGGGTCGATCGTTGGAGGCGTTGACGCCGGTGAAGGTTGTGTTTCTAAACCAGCGTGCTGGATTTCGAGGCCGTAGTCGCCTTCCGGGACACCGAATTCGTAGGAACCGGTGGAATCGGTTCTGGTTTCGGCGATTACGTTGCTGTTGCGATCGATTGCGCGGACGGTGGCGCCGGCGATTACCGCTCCGCTCGCGTCTTTCACTGTTCCCGCGATCTGGGCGCCGCCCATGCGGAGAGTGCTTTCGTAGGTCTGGGAGGAGATGTTCATGTCCTGCGGCAGGGCTACGGTGGGGCGTCTTGAGTAGTAGGGCTGGGAGAGGTTCTGAATGAATGACTGCGGTGCTCCGGCGACGAGCGAGAGCTGGACGCCGGTCCAGTCCTCGCCGACGGTGTTGTCGACGATAGCCCAGCCCTGGAGGAGCGGGCTTTGGTTCTGCTTGCCGCTGAGGACGACTCGATAGGTGGCTTTCCAGACGGGGACTTCGCTGATGTAGCTGACGAAGAGCGCGCGGCGGCCTGCGCCTTCGGTGGAGATCACCATGCGGCGGAGATCGGCGTCGCGTCCGGCGGAGATGAGGTCGAGGAAGCGGTCGACTTTTCCGGTGCGGCCTTTTTCGAGGAGGCGGACGGAGAAGAGCGGGGAGACTTCGGTGGTTTTGACTTCGCCGGAATCGGTGAGGAGCGCGATGTAATCGACTTCGAGGGTTGCGCCTGAGCCCATGCGGGTTTTCTTTTCGACGCTGAGTAGGCGGCCGGCGATGGTGGTGGTTCCGCTGCGGATTTCGAGTTTGGCTCCGCGCAGCGCGGTGAGGAATTCGGTGAGGGTGGATTTTTCGGAGACGGGGAGATGGAGGTCGCCCAGTTGACGGTCGATGGGCGCGGAGGAACCGTATTCGACGCGGGAGATGCGGCCGCCATCGAGATCGAGGACGGTCAGGGATTTGAGCACGTCGTTGAGTTGGCCGGATGTGAAGGATATGGCGACATCCTGGTTGCCGGTGACCGGTCCCTGATGTTCGAAATAGCCGATGCCGTTTTTGTAGAGAACGACGCGTTTAACGGGAAGTCCGGGATCCTGAGCGTGGAGGGTTGCCGAACAGATGAGTGAGAGCGCAGAAATAGCTAAGGCAAAACGAGACATATACCACCCCTTTTGAGGGCAGTATTAATGATTTGCGGGACGTGAGAAAGGCCCGGCGGGCGCTGGGTGGGTCTGTTTGAACTGGCCCGTTTTGGACCGGTTAATGGGTTGAGACGGGTACCGGTGTTGCTGCCGCGGCAGCCTTAGCGAGGTCGCGTGCGCGGAGAGTTTCGTCGATCAGACGCTTTGCGATCTTGTCGGCGACATCGGCCATGGCGCCTCGGAATTTGGCCCCGTTACTTTCCTGGGTGGTGGACCAGATCACGTCGCCTTCGGTGGTGACGAGGCGAACGGAGGCCTGGGCTTCGTGACGGCGCTCCTGGATGTTGCTGGATTCGTTTTCGGTGATGCCGGCGCTGACGCTTTTGTTGGAAGAAGTGGCTGTACCGATGCTGGATGCGGCTCGTGTTCCGGAGGCATCGCCGGTGTGAAAGCCGATGGAGTCGCTGGTGTGGTGCTGTTCGGTGTAGATCTTCTCGTCGCCCGAGCCTTTGAGCGCGGCATCGGCGCGTTCGGGATTTTCGGTGATGACGAAAAGACCGGCGTTCTGGAGAGCGGCGATGATCATGTCTCGCATCTGATCGGATTCTTTGCCGCCGCCCAGTTGGTCGACGTAAATGCGGCGGACCTTTGAGAGCGTGACTTCGGCGGGCTTAAGCTCAACCGCGCCGGCGACGCTGCAAAGGCAGCAGAAGAGAGCCAGCCGTTTCATCCTTTGCCTGCTTTTCTGGCTTCCTCATCCTGGTATTCGACACGACGCCCGGTGCGGGCTTCGAGAGAAACGAGCAGGGTGCGAATTTCATCTTTGCCGACCTGGAGGACCATGGCCTGCTGTTTTCCGTCGCTGTCGGAATAGCCGATAGTGAGGAAGTGGGTGCGGCGTTTGGCGACGAGGAAGACCGGGGAGATCAGAACAGCTTCCATGTAGCGGCGGCTGACCCGCATGCCGTACTCGAGAGTATTGATGTTCTGATAGCTGACTTCGATGGAACGATCGCGAATGTTGAGCGTCATCGAATCGTTCCGGGACAACTCGATTCGCCCGCTGGACTTTTCAGAAACCCCGGCAACGGTCCCACCTACATAGAGGACCCTGCTGCCGCTGCCACTCGCCTGAAGCAGAAGCGAGAGAGCAAGCAAAGCCAGAGAGGCTCGCTTCATATATGTCCTATGGAATAACACTTTTCGGCGGTTCACTCCATACCTCCGGGCGTGAATCCGGAGGTACGGGGCGAGGACGGCCAGCTACATTTTGAACTTAAAGCTGAGGTCTGCCACGGCTTTGACGGGCTTGCCATCGGCCATAAACGGGGTGAACTTCCACTTCTTAATGGCGGCGACCGCGGCGTTCATCAGGACGGCATTGCCGGTCAGAGGCTTCACCTCTTCGACGGCGCCGTTCTCGCCGATGTGCGCTTCCAACTGCACCGCGCCTTCAAGGTGAAGCTGTTTCGCCATGGCTGGATACTCGGGCTCCACTCTCTCTTTGGCCGCTTTCACGGCTTCCGCCTGGGTTACGTGGACCGTGTCCTGCGCGCTCGCGGGAAGGCTGGTCAGGAAGGCCAGCGCCACTGCTGTTGTCATTACTGCCTTTGTAGGGGAAATCTGAAATCTCATTATTTATCTCCAGGCGAATTCGTTCGACTCTTGTTCACTGCTTTGCGGCGGGGCGTTGTGAAGGGCTGCCGCGGGTCTGGCTGCAGGGCCGCGGTGGGTACGGTTGTTTTCGTGATCGGTCATGCCGAGCATGGCTCGCATGCGGTTTACCGCAGACTGCAGATGTTCCGCTTCTGCGCTCATCTGCGCTCCGGCGCTGGCGCCTTCTTCGGCGCTGGCCGCGGTTTGCTGGGTGACCTGCTGGATCTGGAGGATGGCGCGCGAGATTTGTTCAATGGCGCGCGCCTGTTCCTCGCTGCCCGCGTTGACTTCGTTCGAAAGGCGCTGAACCTGCACAGCGCTTTCGGTTACTCCGCGCATGGAAACGGCGACCTCATCGAGGCGGACCTTACCGGTCTTGGCGTGCTGAATGGATTCCTCAATGAGGCCGGAGGTATCTTTGGCGGCCTGGGAACAGCGCTGCGCCAGGTTTCGGACTTCATCGGCGACGACGGCGAACCCCATGCCCGCTTCGCCGGCTCGGGCCGCTTCGACCGCCGCGTTCAAAGACAGAATGTTGGTCTGGAAGGCGATCTCGTCGATGACTCGGATGATTTTCGAGATGCGTTCGCTCGAAGAGGAGATATCGCGCATGGAATCGAGCATCTGGCCGAGCTTCTGATTGGCTCCGGTGAGAAGCCGATTGGCGTCGTTGGTGTGTTCGGCCGCTTCGCGAGAACTCTTCGCGTTGCGCTGCACCATCTGGTTCACCTTTTCCGCCGAGGCTGAGGTTTGTTCGAGGGATACTGCCTGCTCGGAGGCTCCCTGAGCGAGCGACTGGCTTATGGCGCCCATCTGAGAAGCGGCCCGGGCAACCTGCTGAGCTCCTTCCGAGACCTGGGAACCCATCCCCCCGAGAGCGCTGTTCATCTGGCGGACAACGATGCTGATGAGGCAGGAGGAAAGAATGGTGAGGCCGACAAAGACGAACGCGAGAACGCGGGTGGAAGAAGCGCTGGCCTGAATCTCCGCAGTTTCGGTGGTCATGCGGTCGCGCTGGTTGGTGAGGAAGTCGCGCGAATTGCGCTGGAGATCGTCGTAGGCGGGCAAGAGTTTTTCGCTGACGAGCTTCAGAGCATCGTTCATCTGCTGCTTCTGAATGAGCTGGTTGACTTCTTCGCTGACGGGCCGGACGGCAAGCATCTTCGCCTGGAGGTCCTGGGCGAGATTTCTGTCGGCGGGGGAATCGATGAGCGGGAGCAACTCGGCAAAAAGGCCGTCAATGCGGCGCTCGGTCTCTGAAACAGCCTGACGGTTCCGTTCTACCCCTGCGGCGTCGCTGAGGACCGAATGCAGCAGCAAAGCCTGCTGGCGGCCGCCGATATCGACCAGATTTTCAACCAACTGGCTGGTGCGGTCTGCTCGGACGGCCATGCGGTGGGTGACGCGATCGAGCCCGGCGTTCAGGGTGCTCATCGCGCGCATGGACGTAAAGGTGAGAGCCGCGATCATGGCGAGCAGCGCGGCGAATCCGCCTATAAACTTCGTTCGAAGCGTCATTCCGTTCATTCGTCAAACATCCTTTCGAATTGGCGCGCGGGATCGTTGCAGAGAGTTGCGGCCAGTCGTCTCTGCGGCTGGCTCAGCCAATCCGGTTCAGGGGATTGGGTGAAAATTCCTCAGACACGACACACAGGTTTATCGACTGGCATCATGAAAAGGTTTATAGACAGTTAATCTTTTCCGGTGAGGCGGGGGGATTTCGCGCGGGAGCCGAGGCGCAACCGGACAAGGCAAACAAGCAAGTGCAGGCGGTAGCGCCTGCGACACAATTGATGGCGGGGCGCTAAGATCGAAGCGGGAGAACCGATGGCGCTGAGTGTTTTGAAGGACATCCGAAAGGTTTTTTCGGGGCTGAACGCGGACGAAATCCGCGGGATGGCGGTTCAGGAGATAAATGTTGGTTTGATGGCGTCAAGCGAGGCGCTCCTGAGGCAGATGGAGGACTTTCTGGCACCGTCTTCGCTGGGCGCCACCGCACGGGCGCATGTGCTGCGGTCGGTGCGGCGAGGGGACGGGGCGTCGCGACCTTTCGATTTCGTGCTTTGCGAGCCGGGGCGCCCGGTTCCGGCTAACGGGTTTTACTTCGAGCCTGGGTGTGAAGAGACCCTGATTCCGCTAATTGTGGGGGAGAATCCGAAGCTGGAACTGGCGCTGGCGCGGAGTTTTCCGTTGTTTCGCCGGACGGTCGCGAGCAAGGTGATTGGCCGGGTGGCGAAGGAGAATGCGCTGTTCAGTATCGTGACGGCGCTGCCGAACGTGGTGCCGAATTTGCTGGAGTTGCCGTGGGCGGTGGGGGAGTTCGCGACGGATACGGCGTTTCTGACGATGAATCAGGTGAGGATGGCGCTGATTCTGTCGGCGGCTCACGGGCATGCGGTGGGGTATATGGAGCAGAAGGCGGAGATTGCGGGGATTGTGGCGGGGGCGTTCGGGTGGCGGGCGATTGCGCGGGAGCTGGTGGGTAAGATTCCAATGGGGGGCGGGCTGATTCCGAAGGCGGCGGTGGCGTTTGCCGGGACCTACGTGGTGGGGCTGGGACTGGACAAGGTAAATCGGACGGGATTGCGGCTGTCGCGGGAGGAGCGGCGGGATGCGTATGCCGATGCGTTTCTGAAGGGGAAAGAAGCGGTGCGGGAACTGGCGCCGAATCTGCCGCAGAGCAAGGGCGATTCCGAGTTTCACTGAGATTTTCGCAACCGGGCTGAAACGCGCGCCGTTCCAGAAAGCAGATAGAATTTAGATGAGGAGTGCACGTAATGCGGGTTTTGATTTCTTCATTGCTTATTTTCACGGCCGCGGCGAGCGGCGATACGATTTACCTTCGAGACGGCGAGACGGTTCAGGGGACGTTTCTGGGCGGGACGGCTCGCGAGATTCGAGTCGATACGGGCGGCGGGATCCGGACGTTCGATATCGGGCGTATCCAGTCGGTCAGCTTTGGCGATTCAAACTATGCGCCACCGGTGCAAACGCCTCCGGCAGATCCGGGATATCAGCGCGATCGTAACGGCTACACGGCTCAGCAGCCGCCCTATCAGGGGCAGGGGCAGAGTCCGACGCCGGGGCCGCTGGGCGTCACGGTGCCTCAGGACACCAACGTCACGGTGCGTATGATCGAAGCGGTGAATTCGGATACGGCGCGGCGGGGCCAGACTTTTCGGGCGAGTCTCGATGAGCCGGTGTTTGTGAACGGGCAGATGGTGATTCCGCGGGGCGCGGATGTGATGACGAAGCTGGTGGACGACCAGCAGTCGGGCAAGATCGAGGGTCGGACGGTCTTGACGATGGCACTGGTTTCGATCACGGTGAACGGCCAGGCGATTCCGGTGACGAGTGCCGACGTGAGGACGCAGAGTTCGTCGCGGGGCGAGCGTTCGGCGGGGGTGATTGGCGGCGGAACGGCACTGGGCGCGATTGTCGGGGCATTGGCGGGAGGCGGGAAGGGCGCGGCGATCGGGGCGGCTTCGGGCGCGACTCTGGGAACCGGGGCGGAGGTTCTGACCAAGGGCCAGACGGTTAAGATTCCGTCTGAAACCCGGCTGACGTTCCGGCTCCAGACGCCTATGCAGCTATGAGCTTTGCTTATCGGGGCCAGGCCGCGATAGTTGGTTTGGCCCTGTTTTTGTGTTGCACAGGCAGATCCGGGATGAGATCGGAAGTAGTGGAAGGGAATGCATCGAGCAAGGTGCGGGTGGTGATTTACGAAGACCTGCAGTGCGGCGATTGCGACAAGCTGCGGAGTCTGCTGGACAGCAAGGTTCTTCCGCGATATGGGTCAAGGGTGGCGTTTGTGCATCGGGATTTTCCGCTGGGCAAACATGACTGGGCGCGTCCGGCCGCGGCTGCGGCGCGCTGGGTTTACGCGCAGGATTCGCAGCTGGGGATTACGTTCCGGCGGGAGATTCTGGCGGAGCACGATCACATCACGGCCGATCGGCTGAAGGCATGGGTGCAGGAGTTTGCCAGTCGCAATCATCTGAGCGAGAAAGATATTGTCACGGCGATGACCGATCCGCAAATGAACGCTTTGGTGGATCAGGATTATCAGAGCGGGGTGGCGCGAGGGGTTTCGCATACGCCGACGGTGATTGCAGGGGGGCAGGTGCTGGTGGAGACGGTTTTGTACGAGGATCTGGCGAAGGCTCTCGATATCGAACTGGGGCGATAGGACAGACCGCTTCGCTACCATAATTTCCGTGAACGCTATTGTTACCGGCGCGAGCCGGGGTATTGGCCGGGGCATCGCTCTGGAGCTGGCTCGGACTTACCGGGTGATTGGGACGTATCTGGGGAGCAGGGAGCATGCCGAATCGCTGCGGGCGGAGAGCGGCTGCGAGATTTTCCGCTGCGATATTTCGAAGGCAGAGGACCGCGCGGCGCTGATCGATTATGCGCGCGAGGTGTTTCCGGAGGGGCTGGATCTGCTGGTGAATAATGCTGGGATTGCACCGCGGGAGCGCCGCGATGTGCTGGAGGCGACCGAGGCGAGCTTCGACGAACTGATGGCGACGAATCTGAAGGGTCCGCATTTCCTGACGCAGCTGGCGGCGCGGTGGATGACGGAACGGGGCAGCGGCCGGATTGTGTTCGTGTCTTCTATTTCGGCGTTTACCGCGTCGGTGAATCGGGCGGAATACTGCATCTCGAAGGCGGCGGTGAGCATGTCCCGAATGGTTTATGCGCAGCGGCTGGCAGGGCAGAATATTCAGGTTTTCGAGATTCAGCCGGGGGTGATTCGGACGGACATGATCGCCAAGGTGGAAAGGGTTTACGAAGAGAAGATTGCGGGGGGGCTTCTGCCACAGGGGCGGATGGGCGAGGCGCGGGATATCGCGCAGGTGGTGCGGGCCATTGCGGAGGGGTATCTGGATTACTGCGCGGGGCAGGTGATTCATGCGGACGGGGGTTTTCACCTGCGGTCGCTTTAAGGGTCGGCTAGGCGGGCTGCATGAGTTCGGAGGGCGCGAGTGCTTTGGCGAGGGCTGCCAGCCCGGTTCGAACCGTTGACTCGGATTCGATCAGGCTTTGGACCTCCGCGGCGCCGATCGGGCGGCTGAAGAAGTAGCCCTGGAACTGGTCGCATTTCAGAGCGGTAAGCGCTTCGACCTGGGCGCGGGTTTCCACGCCTTCAGCAATGACTTCGAGGTTCAGCCGGTGGGCGAGAGCGACGATCGATTCGATGACGGGCAGGGAGTTGGGAAGGTCGCGGGTCAGGAAAGAGCGGTCGAGCTTGATGAAATCGGCCGGTAAGTCGGTCAGATAGCTCAGAGACGAATAGCCGGTCCCGAAATCGTCCAGGGCGATGCGAATACCCTCGCGGCGCAGCCTGATGAGTTGTTGGCGGGCACGGTCGGCATCGCGCACCAGAATACCTTCGGTGAGTTCGAGGGTGAGCAGGGATGGACTGAGGCCCGCGCGGGCGACGGTGGCGAGGACGCGGTCGGCGTAATCGTCGCGCTCGAACTGGAGAGCGGATACGTTGACGGCGATGCCGAGGGGAATATGGCCGGGGCGTTGCCAGGTCTGGCAGGTCCGGCATGCTTCTTCAAGCGCCCACTCGCCGAGACTGACGATGAGCCAGGAGACCTCCGCGAGCGGGATAAAATCGGCCGGTGAAACGATGCCGTGTTTGGGATGACGCCAACGCATGAGGGCTTCGAATCCGGCGAGCTTCCCCTCGCGATGGAAGAGCGGCTGATAGCAGAGTTCGAACTCGTCGCGGCTCATGGCGCCGGAAAGGTCTACGGCGATTTCGCGGGTCATTTCTTCGCGACGGGCGACTTCGGGAGAGAAGACCACACACTGGTTCCGGCCCATTCGTTTGGCCATGTACATGGCGCGATCGGCTTTCTCCTGAAGGGTGGCCAGGGTGTCGCCGTGGCCGGGGAAGATGGCGATACCGATGCTGGCGCTGAGCAACAATTCATGGCTGTCGAAGCGGAAAGGCTCGCCTGCTGCTTCGAGGAATCTTTTGCCGACGGATTCGGCTTCTTCCGCGCCGGAAACGGATTGGATGAGAGCGACGAACTCATCTCCTCCAACTCGCGCGAGGGTGTCGGAGGGGCCGATGACAGCGGCGAGGCGTTCGGCTACGAGAACGAGCAGCCGGTCTCCGATCAGGTGGCCGAGGGTGTCGTTGGCCTGTTTGAAGCGGTCGAGATCGATAAAAAGGAGGGCGCTCGTGCTCTTGACCGACCGCGACGCCTCGGCGATTTCATCGAACCTCTGCCTCAGCAGGCGGCGATTGCCGGTGCCGGTGAGGACATCATGGCTGGCGCCCAGGAAGAGGCTGGCCTGGCTGCGCGCAATAAGTCGGGCCTGCTGCACGCCGGCCCGCATCGAAATCAACAGGAAGAAGTCTTCAAAGGCGACCCACCACGAGTGTTCTACCCAGCGCCAGGGGCTCACCGTGAGATTTCCATATACCGATTGCGGCCACCATATGCCACGGGCGAAGTGGTCGGCCGCGGTGAGCGCGGAAGCGGTGATGAGCACGCGCCAGTCGCGATAGCAGGCGAGGAAGGCGAGAGAGCCAAAGATCTGGAAATGCGATTCGATCCGGCCGCCGGTGCAATCGATCAGGAGCGCGGAAATCACCATCTGGGCCGCGGCGATGGCGTGGCGGGTAAACGCGCGTGCGGGATAAAGGAGCGCAATGGTTACTACGGGGAGAATGAAACCGGGACCGGCCACGATTGCGGCCAGAAGGTGCGGGTGGATGGCGCTTGTCTGGCCGCTCCAGGCGCGCGGAGAGATGATCGCCGCGGCTCCCATCAGGCCCAGCCACTCGGCGCAGAGGAGCCAGATGAACATTCGGTCCACACGGGCGGCCCAGGCATGGGAGGCGGATTGGAAGTATCGTTCGGCGGACTCGTCGATGTCGATTCGTCTCACAGGGCGCACCCGAAGACTTTGGCCCTGGCGGGCAGGGCTCCGGCCGGGGGTTGAATCCGCAGCAGCCGGGCCAGAGTGTCGATCCCATAGTTGCCGCCTTCATGCCCTCGCGCGCCGGTGACTCCGCCATAGAACAGGAGGTCTCCCGCAGCGTTGTAGAGCAGAACTGTCCCGGACGTACGTACACCGAAGCGTTTGGCTTCGGCGCCGCCATCGTCCCAGAGCAGGCGGGAGGCGGGAAGATAGCGGACGTCTTCTTCGAGAGCGTGGCGGCTCCATGAGGAACCGCTGTTCGGCCGAAAAACCAGAAAGGCGATATCGGCGCCGTTTGGCCGCTGAAGCTCCGTGAGTTTGGCGAGTTCGGCAATCGACGCGGCGGTGCAGCCGCAAAGCGGGTGTACGAAGATCAGGACTTGCGGAATACGGGCGGACGCTGCGATGCCGGCGCCATGCGGCCAATGGAGCGGCGGGGCGCCAGTTACTCCCGGCGACGTGTTGAACGCTACTACGGCGAGGAAACCGAAGATGGCGGTGAAGGTTCCGACTGCAGCCGCACCTATGGCGAGGGCGCCACGCCTCCGCTCACTCCAGTCAGGAATTCCAAGCCCAATCCGCACAGTATAGTGATCGGCATTACAGTTTCATAACTTCAGAGGCTTCGGGGTCGGATTTTAACGGAGTCATTGAGCCTATTCAAAGATCAGGACCTGGTGGTCCAGCAGTGCAGGCAATGCGACTCTTGCCCATCCCTGATTGACAGCGGGCGTAAGGGTGCGATTGTCGACCAGCATCCGGACGGTTCGAGCGTGGACGCCGGGCGGGAGTTTCACGGCGACATGGAGCGGGCCGACGGGGATGAGTTCGTCGGCGGGAATGCGGCCCACGGCGGTCAGGTTCACGAGATGGAGGATGACTCGGCCCGGTTGGTTATAGAGGTTGCAGTCGAGCAGGCCGGGGCCTTTGACTTCGAGCGGAATGGAGCCATTGGAGGCCTGGCGCACGAGGTGGGCGAGGAGGTTGGCGTAGTCGGGCAGGGGATCGCGGGCGAAGCGGCGGTCGAGGTCGGCTGGGAGGAAGGCGACGCGTCCGTTGAGGACCAGGCCGGGGATGTCGGTCTTCGGGGTTCGCATCCATGAGGTTTCGGGCGGCAGGACAGGGAAGGGCGGGATGAAGGTGAGGGGGACGGTAGCGCCGGGGTCGACACGCAGGGGCGCGAGGGCGCCGCCGAAGGGCAGGATTTCAGTGCCGTCGAAGGTCGCATCGGCCACGTGGGTTCGCAGGTCGGGAGCGATTCGCAGGTAGGTGTGTTGCGAGATGAGCGCGGCGGCTTTGAGGGCTTCGGGGGAACCGGCGAAGTGTGCGCCGAAGAGATCGGCGAGGGCGAAATCGGGCTGGGGTTCACCTGCTTCGTTGTAAAGGCTGGTGACGCCGGTGGCAATGAGGGCTCCGCCGTCCGCGACGAATTTGCGGATGGAGGCGCATTGGGCTTCGGACAGGACCGCGATATCGGGCAGAATGAGAACGCGCAGGCTGGCGGTGCCGCGCGCGATGTTGTCGACGTGCACCGGGATGTAAGGGATGCGGGCTTTCAGGAGCGCGCCGGTGAAGCCGCGGTAAGGGGTGTCGGTAAGGTCGGCGGCACGGTCGCGTCCGTAGAAATCGGTGTTGCGCTGGGACCAGACGACGCCCACGGTCGCGTAGGGCTTGCGGTCCGTGAGGTAGCGTTCGTTGGCCGCGTACCACTTCATTTCGGGCTCGGCGGTGTTGTACATTCGGCGGTCTTCGTGCCATGCGCCGATGTGATGCCACCAGGGCTGAATGCCGCCGGCGAAGCCTTCGATCATCCACATGCGGGCTTCGACGGCGGGCTTGCTCGCGAGCCGAAAATTGTTGCGGCCGGACTGGTACATGGCCATGCTTTCGGGCGCGAGTTTATTCCAGCCGAGGACGCTGTGGACGAGTTTGCCGGTATCGGCATTCTCTTCGAAGCCGGATACGCCGCGGGCCTGATGGTCGAGAAAGACCATTTCGGCGCGTTTGAAGATGGCTTTGCAGTCGCGGAAGGAGCGGGATTGCGAGGAGACGGAGCCGCTGTTCATGCCGAACCAGAGGCAATCGGGACCGCCGGCGGCTTTGGTGGCGCGGTTGTTGAGGTCCCAGATTTCGATGCGACGGGCGTAGTTCCAGTCGATCCATTCGCGGTAGATGGGGTCGTTCCAGTCGTGCTTTGCGGGGAGGGCGGCACCGGCTTTATCGCGGAAGCTGCGGGAGCAGTTTTGGCAGTAGCAGATACTGTCGCGATTGAGGCCGCTCCAGCTGTTATCGGCGAAGCCTTCGGGGTGGCTGCGGTCGATGATTTCGGTGAGAACAGAGGGCAGGTATTGGTCGTAATAGGGGCCGTTGACGCAGGTGACGAACTTATCGTCGACGCGGTAGGGTTGGCCGGAGGCGTCGCGGGCGAACCAGTCGGGGTGGGCTTTGAAGAAGTCTTCGGAGGCGCGGTTGGAATCCATGCGGGCGATGACGACGAGGCCGTCGTCATGGGCGGCCTGGGCGAGTTCGCCGTAGAGGTCCCGGTCATGGAGGAATTCGGCGCGGTGCTGGAGGGGGAATTTGCTGGGGTAGTAGGCGACGATGCCGCCGGCGTTGATGATGA
>Ga0302319_10018306_pt1 | contig 12783 bp, 7 predicted proteins | sample Bog_T0_2_FD_203319 | JGI IMG/M metagenome (GOLD analysis project Ga0302319, IMG submission 203319) | Peat permafrost microbial communities from Stordalen Mire near Abisko, Sweden - Bog_T0_2 | ecosystem: Environmental > Terrestrial > Soil > Wetlands > Peat | place: Sweden: Abisko, Stordalen Mire...
CTGGACAAGGCGCCTGGCCTCTTCAACGAGCTCTTTCATTTCGACGGGAGCCGAGCTTTCTTTGTGAGCTCCTCTCGCAGGTCGAAACTCCAGCGCGCCCATTCCTCGCTTTCCCATATATGCGAGCCGGTCAAGAACAGTGACGGAACTCTTCGCGATGCCTCGTTGGGCCATCCATGCGTCAATGAGCGCGTTTCCGAAGTCATCTGGTAGTGCGTCAGCCAAAAGAGCAGGGAGACGGAAAGATGTAGCTTCCGGAAGCGAGGGAAAAACGTAGACCGACCGGGACTCCTTCAATGACATATGAAGGGGAGATAGTTCGCCCCCCGTTCTTTTCCAAGCAGGATCGTATTCGAACGCGTAATAGGCGAGACTGGGGTCAAGAGCGACAGCCCCCACGAAGCGGTCCCAAACCCACACTTCAATAACCGATACGTCTTTCATCCCTTGCTTGCCTCAGTTGCTTGCCTCAATTGCTTGCCTCAATGCTTGAACGACGCACGCGCCGACGTGCGGTTTGCGAACGGCGCAAAAGCGCCAGCGGGCTGACAGAGGGTTTAGGCGCAAGCAAACGCAAGCCATCGAGAGAATCGAGAGCTTTCAAGACGCGAACGAGCGTTTCAATGCTTGATCCGCGACCAGCCTCGAGATTTCTCAATGCTTTCTCGGAAATTCCGGCCTTTTCGGCAGTCATGACTTGATTCAAGCTCTTTGCGATACGCAGTTCCTGGAGCTGCTTTCCCAATGCAGCCTGCAGTTCGTCCGGAGACATAAATGTCATATCTGTCATATCGGTAGACTAATACCGCTTATATGAGAATGTCAACGTAACCGGTATTATAGTGCTGTTTAAGTAACTTTCGTATTAACGGTATAATCATACCGATTGTGCGACTTATAAAGCATAACCAGCACTATTATACCTAATATATGGACATTATTTTCTTGTATCTTTTGGTAGTTGGCAGGTTTATATACCTGTTCACTACAGTTCCTCTGATTCTTCGTTTGCTGCCCTCACTGCTCGCGAAGTTGCCGTCGGTTGGCGCGGAACCAGCACGGGGGGCTTTGAAAATGCCTGGGAGAGCGACTTTCCGTCACTGACCGGTTGGTCTGGGAACATCCCGTCTGTCCTCGGGTTTCCATAGTTTATAGTTTGAGGCTTTTGAAGGCGCCGGTCCATTGGTGCGCCGTGTATTTGCTCAGGTTTTTTCTGGACACTTCGGACCGATGCACTTCCCATCCCAGCGTTGCCAGAAGTACGCGCTCCAGGAACCATTGCAGATTCTCGGCAGCGATGCTCAGCAATTGGAAATCGCCCCTTGCTGTGAACACTTTCCCATGCACAAGCGCGTTACGTATGCGATTCAGTGACGGCAGTCCCGGGCCGTCGGTCAATGGCCATAGGTCGCTATTGTCGATAGGATATTTCTTTTCGAACAACTCATAAAGCTCGTGAACCTTCTTGCCTGTGGAGCTAGGGAGTGACAACGCATAGATTAGGACGGCCTGCAACGCGGTAAACAGCCTTACAATTCGGGTCTCGATCGGCAATTCCATCGCAAGTAGCGCGTAGACCGCCGAGTCGACTGGCGAACTGTCCGGTGCCGCCAGGTAGCTCTTCAGCGCAGACGTGAGGAACCCGCTGCAGCAGCCCTCCATCCGGATCAATGGTTCCGCTCCGCGGTGGCGCTTCGGCCATCTCCCGAAGCCGAATCTCCAATTCTGAGTGTTTCTGCCAGTCGGCTCACGCACACTCCAGTATCCGAAATGGCTTCGCTCGCGCGATGCCAAAGAGGCGAGTATCAGGAGCCCGGAAACATCCCTTTCCGCGTTTGCCACGTCCTTAATGTCTCCGACCTGGATCGCGTACGCCGTTTGCTTGGTTTCCTTTTCTGCTTTTCGACTGTGGCGCGCCGTAATGCGGGCTATTTCGGCAACTCCGCCATTTGAGAGAGAGAATCTGCGCGGAGGGCGCTCCACGCGATTTGTCATGCTGCGGAGCTCCTCCGCGCTGGGAGTAGCCAAGAAGCGTAAAAGGTAACATCCATTCGTCACGAACCAAGCGGAACCGTTCGTCGGATTGGGTCCTGGGTCCACAGGGTAATTCTTAATCTGGAGATCGACAAGATTGCCAGAGCAATGCGTATAGCAGCGCATCTCGAAGAATGTGATCATGCTTCCGTAATTCAGCCAGATTTCGCTCGAGCTATAGTGCGTAACTTGGTGCCCGTCCATCGTCATTGCGCCGTCAAATGAGAAAGGGGAACGAGCCTCAAGTAGAACCTTTGCCTGACCCAGGGTGGGATAGAGAAAAATTGTGGCATTCCTTGTGTGCGGTGACAGTTCCGAGAACTGAGCCAGTATTCCTTGTATTTTCACATCCGCTGATCGGAGTTCGCCTCGGAGGATATGACCGCGATTGGCTGCCTCCTGCGGCACAACGATTTCCTCTCGCTCGTGCATGGATTACCACCTAATTGAAAGATGAGCTCCTAGAAAGGCTAGCACTGACGCACTGGTTGGCGCGCAGAACCCTATTTTCTCTTGACAGCTCATGGAAACCTGTGGGAAACCCGGGGACAGACGGGAGGTTCGCCCACCGCAAAAATAATCTTCTGGAATTTGCAGATTAATTCGTTGAAACGCGCACACTGGAATTATGGCGTTCCAGTCCACGGACCTCCGCCCGCATTCACCAATTCAATCTGTCAGGAATGCGATCCGCCGCACCTGAAAAAACACTCATTTCTCGGTTTTTGTCTTAAGCCAATGAAATGAGTTATGCCAAAAATAGCCATTTTATCCTATCGAAACAAAGGACTTAGGGAAATCAGGGGCGCTCTCCAATACCGATTCACGGTAATTCTGGCCGGCACTTCAATTTCTCGGGCGGGTTTGCGGGGGTTGAGAGCAAGGGGGCCGGGAGCATGAGCGCCGTCCCTACGGGACTCCGGATGCATGGGTGGGGTTGCTTTCCCAACGCTGAAGCGCTGGGCTAATGAACTCTGCGCCTACGGCGCGGGGTGATGGGTTGGTGGCGGGGTGAGGCTTTGGTCGGGGTCCTGGGAGAGCTTGCCTCGGGGGCTGAAGCCCATCGTTTTTTGTGGGCTTTAGCGGCATGACTGAAGTCATGCCCTGATACAAAGCCTTTCAGGAGCGGCGGTCCGGGAGAGCTTGGTCCGTCGAGTTTTTCCGCAGCCTGCGAGGGCCGTACCTTTCAATCTGAAGCCGGGAGCATGAGCGCCGTCCCTACGGGACTCCGGATGCATGGGTGGGGTTGCTTTCCCAACGCTGAAGCGCTGGGCTAATGAACTCTGCGCCTACGGCGCGGGGTGATGGGTTGGTGGCGGGGTGAGGCTTTGGTCGGGGTCCTGGGAGAGCTTGCCTCGGGGGCTGAAGCCCATCGTTTTTTGTGGGCTTTAGCGGCATGACTGAAGTCATGCCCTGATACAAAGCCTTTCAGGAGCGGCGGTCCGGGAGAGCTTGGTCCGTCGAGTTTTTCCGTAGCCTGTAAAGCCCAGCGTTTATTTTCAGCCACTTGCGGCACGGCTGAAGCCGTGCCCTTTCAAGACTTCGGCCATTTGGTAGTTTTTCCGCAGCCTGTAAAGCCCGTACCCTTCAAGCTGAAGCCCGTACCTTTCACCGCCCGCAGGGGCTGAAGCCCATTGATTCTATTGGCTTTTTCGGCATGACTGAAGTCATGCCCTGATACAAAACCTTCGAGAGTTTTGCGATCCCACCCATCGAGCAAAGTGCGCTCGATGGATGGGGCACAGTTTTATCGATTCTTGGGTCGGCTGCGCTGGGGATGGAAGCTACTTCTTTTTCCAGTCGAGGTTGGGGCGGGCTACGGCGTACATCTCTGCTCCGATTTGGTCGAAGAGGCCTTGGCGGTCGGTGCCGACTCCATAGAGATCGAAGTGGGTGCGGTCGGGAATGTAGGTGAAGTGGGGATCGGCGTCGAGGGCTTTGAGGCGGGCTTCGAATTTGTGGGCCGCGCCGTCGAGGTAGAAGGTGTCTGCCGTGCCGACGAAGAGGTGGATGCGGCCTTTCAAGCTAGCCCCTCGCTGGGCCCAGGTGGTCTCGACGATGTTGGCGAGGTCGTAGTGGTCGTGCCAGTAGGCAACGACTTGAGGATGGACTGCGCCGGTTTGGTGGTCGAACATCTGGGCGGGAGCTCCAGAATTGCTTTTAGGTGAGAAGACCCAGTCGAAGGAGGAGATTTGGCCGCCGTAGGGGCCGAGCACGTCTTCAAGCTGGGTGAACTCCTGCATGGTGGCGATGACCCTGCCATGGTCGCGGAAGATGGGGATGGGCGAGCCGTCGGCGCGGTGGAAGAGATTGGCGTTGGGTGCGTAGAGGTCGGGGCCGGTGAAGTCGTGGAAATCGCTGGGGTCGGGCGAGGTGGACCAGGTGCCGCCGAAGACGTTGGGGTAGTTGACCTGGAGCTGGAGCGTGGCCCAGCCGCCGCTGGAGTGTCCGTTGAGCAGGCGGCCGGTGGGCTTGGCGTCCATGTGGTACTTGGATTCGAGATAAGGGATGAACTCGGTGGTGAGGGCGGCGCCCCAGGGGCCGTTGTTGGCGGAGTCGGCGAACTCGTGGGTGCCTTGAGGCAGGGACTCGTCGAGCATGACCCAGATCATGGGCGGCATTTTTCCGTCGGCCATGCGGGTGCGGATTGACATGCCGGAGAACAGGGCACCGTCGATATCGCCACCGAAACCGTGGGTCCAGTAGGCGGTGGGGTACTTGTCGGCGGGGTGGTCTTCATAGCCGGGGGGCAGGATGACCCAGGCTTTGATGTAGGTGGGGCGGCCCCAGAAGTTGCTGAGCAGGGGACTCTGGAAGTCTTCTTCCTGGGCGACGCCGGGCTTGGCCTGGGCCTTGGCAGCAGCCATCATTTGAGCACGGCGGGGATTCTCTTCCGGGTGATGGTCGAGGGTGAAGACGGGTTCCGCACCGGTGCCGGGGGTGAAGGAGGCGAGGGCGACGACGGGGCTGATCCAGTCGTGCGGGTTGCGGCCGCCGTAGTTGTAGGTGTGGTCGATGTCGAGGACGGCCTGGGCTTCGTAGGTGCCGGAGGGCAGTTCGGAAAACGGCTTGGGGAAGGCGATTTCGTCGGCGTCGAACTCGATGGATGCGCCCGGGGCGAGGTCGTGGACTTCGCGGGCGGCGACGAAGGTGGCCTGCGGGTTGAACTCGCTGACGCTGACTTCCTTGTCGCTGGAGCCTTGCTTGAGGAAGATGAGGAGGCGTCCGCTGATTGGGGCGGGGATGGATTGAGCGGCCTGAACGCGGAAGAAGACGTGGGCGGGGATGGGGGTGGGTTGGGCCGAGAGGGGGAGCGCGGCGACGGCGGCGAACAGAAGCAATAGGACAAGACGGGCGAAGGTGGTTGGGCGCATACGCGGCCCTCCTGGGCGAAAGAGTGTTGTTGGTAGGAGCGACTTGATGAGTGTAGCTGGGGTGGGGTTGGGAGGGCGAGGGAAAAGCGACCAAAGCCGTCTCTCCTGGCGAGGTGGATCCGAAGTGGATTAAGAGCAGCCGCAGATCCTTCGACTCACCACCCCCAACCTCCACCCCAGCGACGAAGACCTGTCGCCGGGGACCCCGGAACTGAAAAGCGTTTGGGGCCCCTTTCGCTCAGGATGACAGTGCTTTCGGGGAGACATAGACACCTACATCAGCCGCAGGGCGTCAACGTCTACTACGAGGTTGCGGCGGGGGATGTTGGCGGTGTCGGCGTGGGTGAGCATGGCGCGGAGGGCGTTGTTGAGGGCCTTGCGGGACAGGGCTTTGAGGATGAGGTGGAAGCGGTAGGTGCCTTTGATGCGGGCGATGGGGGCGGTGCAGGGGCCTAAGACTCTCACCCCTTCAGGGTTCGCTTTTTGGAACCATTTGCCGATTTCGCTGGACCAGGCTACGGCTTCTTCGAGTTTTCCGGACAGGATGAGTACGTTGGCGAGGACGCCGTAGGGCGGGTAGTGCATCCAGCGGCGGTATTTTAGCTCGCGGTCAACGAAGGCGGCGTAGTCGTGCTTGCTGGCGGCGAGGATGGCGTAGTGGTCGGGATAGTAGGTTTGGACGACGACGCGGCCGGGGAGGTTGCCACGGCCGGCTCGGCCGGAGACCTGGGTCATGAGCTGGAAGACGCGCTCGGCGGCACGGAAATCGGGCATGCTGAGCGAGTGGTCGCAGCCTACGACGCCGACCAGCGTGATGCCGTGGATGTCGTGACCCTTGGCGATCATCTGGGTGCCGACGAGGAGGTTGATCTCGCCGGAGTGAAGGCGGGCGAGCAAGCGTTCGAGGTCGTAGCGGCCGCGAACGGTGTCGCGATCCATGCGGCCAATGCGGGCTGAGGGGAAGATTTCCTGAAGGCGTTCTTCGCCTTGTTCTGAGCCGGCGCCGAGGTAGTAGAGGTGTTCGCTGTCGCACTTGGGGCAGCGGGCGGGGACGGTGCGCCGGTATCCGCAGTAGTGGCATTCGAGGCGCTGGCCTTCTTTGGCTTCGGCAGCGTCGTCTGCGGGCGGTTTGTGGTGGGTGAGAGAGATGGCGCAGAACTGGCACTCGAGCTTGTCTCCGCACGATCGGCATATGACGGCGAAGGAGTAGCCGCGGCGATTGAGGAGGACGAGAGCCTGCTCGCCGCGATCGAGGGCTTCCTGGGTCTGCTGGACGAGGGCGCGGGAGAAGAGCTGGTCCTGGCCGGTCTCCTGGAACTCCTTGCGCATGTCGATGAGTTCGACTTCGGGGAGCGGGCGGCCCATGACGCGGTCGCGCATTTCGATACGCGTGTACTTGGGGCGGGAGTCTTTGCCGTGGGTGTCCTTGCCGGGGATGGAGTTTTGCCAGGTTTCAAGGGACGGGGTGGCGGAGCCAAGGACGACGACGGCGTTGGCGAGCTTGGCGCGCACTACGGCGACGTCGCGGGCGTTGTAGCGAGGGGTTTCCTCCTGCTTGTAGCTCTGGTCGTGCTCTTCGTCTACGAGGATGAGGCCGAGGTTGGGGGCGGGGGCGAAGATGGCGGAGCGGGTGCCGACGACGATGGGGGCTTCGCCTGTTTTGATGCGATGCCACTGCTCGCTTCGTTCCTGGGGCGTGAGGGCGGAGTGGAGGAGGGCTACGCGCTGGCCAAAGGCCTGGTCGAGCAGGCCGGCGGTTTGGGGGGTCAGGCCGATTTCAGGGACGAGGAGGATGGAGGACTGGCCGCGGTCGAGGGCGCGCTGCATGGCGGCGAGATAGACGGCGGTTTTGCCGGAGCCGGTGACGCCGTGGAGGAGGAAGGGCTGGAAGCGCCCGAGGGCGGTGGCGATGGAGGCGAGGGCTTCCATCTGCGGTTCGTTCAATTGGACGGGGGCGGCGGGATGGATGCCGCCCAGGCGGAAAGCTGCTGCCCGCTCGTCGATGCGGACGAGGCCGCGACGGACGAGGGTTTGGAGGGTGGAGGAAGTGAGGTCGCGCGCACGGAGCTCGGCCAGGGGGAGTTCTCCGCCACAGGCAGCGAGTTCGGCGAGGATCGCCTGCTGCTTGACGGTGAGCGAGGGCAGGCGAGCTTCGGGGATGAGGACGGCGAAGCGTTCGGTGCGGCGGGCATCGCGCTCGACGGCGGAGGTTTCGCGGGCGATCCATTTGCGGCGAAGCAAGGCGGCGAGAATGGGCAGGGTGGCGGCGGTGGCGGTGCGCAGGGTGGAGACTTTTACGGGTTCGCCGGAGGCAAGGCGGGCGAGGACGCGGTGCTCGGTGTCCTGTTCGTCGGGGGAGAGCTTGCCGCGGCGCTTGGATTTTGGGCTGGGCGCGTCGGAATCGAGAGCGGCGGCGAGCATGTCGCGGCCGAGGTCGGTGATGCGGTAGTAGACGGTGCGGCGGACCTCGGCCATGAGGGGTAGCATGCCGCGGAGGACTTCGCCGAGAGGGGCGAGGTAGTACTGGGCCATCCACTCGGCGAGGGAGAGGAGCTGGTCGCTGAGGAGGGGCTCGTCGTCGAGGACGGCTTCGAGGTAGCGGACTTCGAATTCGGTGGGCTTGGGGAGGTTGATGGCGGTGACGACGCCGATGAGCTTTTCGTTGTTGAAGGGGACAACGACACGTGCGCCGCGCTGGGGATGCTGGTCCCGGTTGACGGCGTAGGTGAACACGCGGTCAAGGGGGACGGGGAGCGCGACTTCGCAGCAGATGGGCATGGCGGGCAAGCTTCAGTTTAGGGGATGAGGGTTCGGCGGAGGGACTGAGCGATGGATTCGCTGAATTCCGTCCGAACAAGTGCGAGCGAGGACGCTGCTTCGAAAGCTGGTTTGGAAACTGGCTCAGAAGGATTGGGGGGCTTCGCGTCCTGGGACGGGTGGATGTGCTGCTAACTGCTTTTTGTTAGAAACAACCGCAGATCCCTCCGCTTCGGTCGGGAGGACAGTGCTTTTCAGGGAGGTTTCCTGCGAATAGGCACGGACATTTGGATAATCGGTTTAGTTCACAAGTCGCAAAACCGGCCCAACGCATTACAATTCATTCCTGATGACACCCAAAGCCAAATCCAAGCCCGCTGTCAAGTCAACGGCCGAGCCAGGCGCTCCAGCCGTCTACCCCTCCAACCCTGAAACACCGGTCACCATGACGATCGATATTGGCGGCTCGGGCCTGAAAGCGATGTTGCTGGACGCCAAGGGCAAGCCAGTGAGCGATCGCCAACGCGTTGTAACGCCGGAGGTTCCCACGCCGGAAGCGGTGCTGGGCGGCCTGGAAGAGTTGCGCAAGCTGATGGGCAAGTTCGACCGGGTTTCGGTTGGATTTCCGGGCGTGGTGAAGCATGGATGCACGTTTGGCGCGTTCAATCTGCATCCGCTTTGGGCGGGTGGCTTTCCGCTGCAGGCGGAGCTGGAAAAGCGCTGGAAGAAGCCCGTGCGCGTGGGCAATGACGCCGATGTGGCCGGATATGGGGCTATCAAGGGGGAGGGCGTGGAGCTGGTGCTGACGCTGGGCACGGGTCTGGGCGCGGCACTTTTCACGAACGGTCACCTTTGCCCCGGATTGGAGCTTGGCCACCACATCTGGAAAAAGCGGGGCATGACGTATGAAGACTACCTGGGGAGGCGGGGGCTGGACAAGTTTGGCAAGAAAGAGTGGAACAAGTTGATCCAGGCGGCAATCAAGAGCACCGGGGCGCTGTTTAACTGGGACAAGCTCTACATTGGCGGCGGAAACACCAAGAAGATTGACTTTGCGCCGCCGACGGACGTGGAGATTGTGTCGAACGAGAGCGGGCTGCTGGGCGGGGTTTATTTGTGGAAGGATCAGGGGTGAAAAGCAGGGGCCAGGGACTTGGGACTGAGGGACTAAGGGATCCGCTGGGTTTGAGGTTCCGAGGTTGGTTTGTGTAGTATGGTCCGGAAATCCTACGGAATATAAACCATGCGCTCTAATTGCCTTGTGAAATTGATTCGTCTTTTTGCCATCCTTTCGCTGCTGGTGGCCATCAGCCAGATTCCACTTGCTTTTGCTCAGGATGCGGCTGGCGGTCAGTCCCCTGCCCCGGCGGATGCTGCGGAAGCACACACGCCGCCGGTGACAGCGAAGATCAACGCGCTGGCGCACAAGGTGCTGGGGTTGGGGCTCAAGTACAACTCGCTGGACGCCGAAGGGATGCAGCCATGGCATCTGAAGGTGGACTTCCAGATGGTGGTGATGGGCAAGCCAAAGCCTGTTGCCGGCACAATGGAAGAGTGGTGGCTGGGGCGCTACCGGTGGAAGCGAGTGTATGCAAGTGAGTTCCCAAGCTGGGTCGGGAGCGAGTGGAGTGTGTCGCGGTTTGAACGATTTCGCAAGAAGCCCGGCGACGCTCAATTTGACAGTGCCCTGCTGAACACGCGCGTGACCCGGCCGGTGATCGAGGCCCTTTACCAGGCGCCCAACATCAAGCCCGACTACGAAATGAGCATCAAGCGGGTAACCACAGCCGGCGTGGTTTTGAACTGCGTTTCGGTGGTGAATGGCGCGCAGTATGTGGACGATACCAACCCTGACTGGCTGTTTCCGACGATGTGCTTGGACAACGACATGCACCTTCGGCTGACGACGGCGTCGGACACGGCAGTGCAATACGATGATCTGCAGATGTTTCAGGGGCGGGCGGTTCCGAGAGACGTCAAGGTGATCGTGAAGGGACAGTTGATTTCTGAGATGAAGGTGTCGGTGCTGGAGCCGATAGCGGCGGACGAGGCGCTGATCAAGCCGCCGGACAAGGTGACTCCCGAGCCATTCACGCTTGAGCCGGGGATGGCGAGGCCGGAGTCGGTGTATGAGGTTGCGGCGGCGATCCCGATCCCGCCCGGAGGCATGCCCTTTCGGGGAACGATTTCCGCGCCCATCCTCATTCGCAAGGACGGCAGCGTAAAGCCCAATCCGGAAGGCGTGACACCCATGCCCTGGCTGCATGAACTTGTCGATTCGCTTGAAGTGACGCTCGCCAAGTGGAAATACAAGCCCTACCTGGTGGATGGGGAGCCGGTGGATGTGCAGATTACGGTGAACTATGGGGTGGATGGCAAGCCGTTTGTGCCTTCGTACGACAAGCCGAAGCCGAAGAAGGTGGAGACTGCGCCGGAGGACTTTACCAGCTCTTATGATCCAAAACGCGACCCGGCAAAGGATCTGGAGATGGCCATGGCGCAGGCAAAACAGGGGAACAAGCGCATTCTGCTGGATGTGGGCGGGGACTGGTGCTACTGGTGCAGGGTTCTGGACAAGTTTTTTGACGATCACCAGGATTTGAAGGCGATGCGGGACCAGAACTTTGTGCTGATGAAGGTGAACATGAGCTCACTGAACGAGAATTACTCGTTCCTGAGCCAGTATCCGGCGATTCCGGGGTATCCGTGGATCTTTGTGCTGGATGCGGATGGGAAGCTGGTGAAGTCGGAGAATACCGACCCGCTGGAGGATGGGGCGAAGGGGTACAGCGCGAAGGCGGTCAAGGACTTTCTGGTGGCTGAGAAGGCGCCGTAGGGGAGACAGACGGGTACGATCCTGGCCCATGCGGCGTGCAGGGGCACTCGAGTAGGCTTCAATGTATGAGTTGTGCTGAATGTTGCTGGTTTGAGCTCACCGCCAGGAATCCCAGACGCTTGCGACTGTGCACGAGGCTTGTGCGCGCGGCGATTTTGCTCGCCTTCTTGCTCGCCTTCTGGGGGTCCAGCCTCAATTCTGCGGCCCAGACTCAGGCGGCTGCGGCAACGCTTTCTCCCTCGGAAGCGCTGCGGGCCGCAATGGACCCGTTCAACCAGGCGCGTGCCCAGAACGACGATCTGACCGATGCGGATACGGTTGCGCTTGGCCTGGGAATGGCGCGAGCGTCGCGCGATTGCATTGCGATGTCGGCCGCTCCGGAGCAGTTCGCTGACCAGCCGGAGCAGAGCATGGCACTGGGCAGGCTTTGCCTTTTTGGCCAGCAGTTCGAACTGGCTCGGGCGGCGCTGGTGATGTATCTTGCCCTGCCAAAGCCGCCGGAGCGCGAGGCGGCGCTGATTCTGCTGACGCGCGCGTTTTTAGGGTTGGATGAAGCGGAGTCGGCGTATGGGCAGGTAGATTCGCTGCTGCGCGATTACCCCTACGATGCGCAGATTCACCTGGCGGCGGATCTGGTGATCAGCGCCAATGAAGGCGGGGCCCCCGACCCGGGGAACGAAATGAACAAGGAAGCAATGGATATGTGCGAGACGCAGCGGAATGCGACGTTGCCGTTGCTGATGCAGGGGAAAGGGCTGGGGGATGTGGCGGCCAGCGAGTTGTATGCCGATGCGCTGCGTTGCGTAGCGGTGGGACGGAGTGTTGGCGATCGCGGCGCGGATGAGACTTTGAGCAAGCTGGCGGCGATTGCGGGGGAGCCGGTGTGGGAGCATACGGCGGAGCTTGCGCTGATGCGAGAGGCGCTGGGACGGGCGGAAATGCAGGGGAAACCGACGCCGGTGGCTGCGCTGCATGGGCACCAGTTGAATGGAGTTGGCGGGATGACGGCGCGGGTGTTGCCGCTTGGGCATGGGACGGTGATTCTGGCGGCGTTTACGCTGTGGGCGCCGAGCGCGGCGGAGCGGATTCGGGCGCTGGTGGCATTGGCGTCGGCGCATAGTGTTTATGCCGTAACGAGCTGGAGGGCGAATACTGGGGGCGAGGATGTTTCGTCGCCCAGTGCGGCAAAGGCATTGCTGGCGTGGAAGAAGACTGTTCCGGCACAGGTTCCGTTGCTGATTGTGCCGGATGCGGAGTTGCAGGGGTTTCATGCGGACCAGTTCCCTGCCGGGATTGCGATTCGGGAGGGGCGAGTGGTTTCGAACTCGGTGCTGGGGGATGGGGGCGCGGTGCGGATGACGTTGGTGGGGATGTGGGGGCGATAGGGAAAGCTATCAATGGGGAAGTTCAGAGTTGACTGCCGGGCGGGGTTTATTTGCGAAAGGGCCAGGGGTGGTCGAGCTTCATTTCGATTGATACTCTTGTTATCCCTGGTTTGCTCTGACCTGCTTTTCTTGAATAATCTTCGTTTATAAACGATCATCTGAAGGATGAGAGATAAGACACACGACAACGCGATGGAAGAGCTGTTTAAGGAAGACCCTGGTTACGCGGTCGAGATGCTGAACGCCATTCTCAAGGACGGAGAACAGGGCGAACTTCTGATTGCGCTGCGCCAGATGACCAAGGCTTTTGGCGGTGTGCAGGACGTGGCGGAGAAGGCAAACTTGAACCCTACGCAGCTTTACCGTACGCTGTCGGCGGAAGGAAACCCGGAACTTC
>Ga0302319_10018308_pt1 | contig 12783 bp, 10 predicted proteins | sample Bog_T0_2_FD_203319 | JGI IMG/M metagenome (GOLD analysis project Ga0302319, IMG submission 203319) | Peat permafrost microbial communities from Stordalen Mire near Abisko, Sweden - Bog_T0_2 | ecosystem: Environmental > Terrestrial > Soil > Wetlands > Peat | place: Sweden: Abisko, Stordalen Mire...
CGATGACATCCACCTGGGCGCACCAGTGATTGTAAAGCTTAGTTCCTGGCGTGATCACATCATGCCACTGCTGATCGGTAAGTCTGCCCGATACGCTGGCGAGATGGTTTGTGTCGTAACCACGCTTCGGTCGGAACGTGACCGGCTCGTCAGCCGTTGGAGGTACGGCGTGCCAGCACAAGGCGATGATTGAGCCTTTGGCATACTGTCGCTTGACCTCGGCGATGATGTCCGGGCGGGCGGCCACAGCATCCTTGTCGCCGGGCGCGGCGAAGCCAAAATCCTGGCCGAATATGGCCGGTACCTTGCCGTAAGCGCGGGTGGCGGCCAGCGTGGAAGCATCCTTCGTATTCGGAAAGTTATGCTGACCGGTCATCGTGTGCTGGCCGGAAAGGCTGGCGATGAATTTCAAGAGCGCTTTAGCTTCCGGCGAGGCGTTGGGTGTCACCGGTTCCGGCCCGGAAGCTGTTCCCGGCTTGACGGTGCTGCAAGCGCCGCAAAACAGACACAGCAGCATTCCGACGGCCATGGCTTTCAACTTCATTTTTAAATTTATTTTGTGCCGGGCGGCTGAACGACCCGGTGTTTCGTGGCAGGTCGTCCAGCTTTAATTCCGGCCAGAAATGCCGGCCTCATTTGTTTGTTAATGAGTTTTCCGCAGGTTTTTTTCAATTAGCTGACAGCGCTGGTCAACACACAGTTTCGAGCGCATCGCGTCCGGCGGCGTGTTTTTGCAGTAATCCAGAAGCTGCTCTACCGTCGTGGTTGCGACATGCGTGCGCGTGTCGGACGAGCCGTAATAGATGAACACCTCGCCATTTTTACGCGCCACCCAGCCGTTGGCGAACACCACGTTGGAGACGTCGCCGACGCGTTCGTCGTTTTCCGGTCCCATGAAATGGCCGCCGGGCGCATAGATTTGTCTGGCGGGATCTTTCAAGTCGCAGAGAAAAACGTAAAGTACATAGCGCATGCCCGCCGCCGTGTTGCGGACGCCGTGCGCGAGATGCAGCCAGCCCTGTTCTGTTTTGATCGGGGCCGGCCCGAGACCGTTCTTGCCTTCTTTGATCGTGTGATAAAACCGCGGGTCAATGATGCTTTCCTTTTTCACCACGGCGTTCGTGATGTCGTCGCATAAACCCCAGCCAATGCCGTCGCCTGAACCCGTCGCCGCGAAATCGCTCATCGGGCGCGTATAAAAGGCGTATTTGCCGTTGACGAATTCAGGATGCAAAACACAGTTCCGCTGGTGCAGCGCGGGCGTTTTCAAGTCCGGCAGCCGCTCCCACTTCACCAGGTTCTTCGTGCGCGCAATGCCGCAGCGCGCGATGGCCGCCGAAAGGTCGTTCGGCTTGGAATCGTCATGCCGCTCCGCGCAGAACAGGCCGTAAATCCAGCCGTCTTCGTGGCGCACCAGACGCATGTCGTATAGATTTGTTTCCTTGGCTTCCAGTTCCGGCATCCGCACCGGGTAATCCCAGAATTCAAAATTATCCACGCCATTCTTGCTCTCCGCGACGGCGAAAAAAGATTTACGGTCCCAGCCCTCGACGCGCGCCATGAGCACGACGCCGCCGTTCCAGTCCATGGCCCCGACGTTGAACACGCAGTTGACGCCCAGCCGCGTCATCAAATGCGGATTGCTGGCACGGTCGAAATCATAACGCCACGCCAGCGGCGTGTGTTCGGCGGTCAGCACCGGTTTTTCGTGCCGTTCAAAAATGCCGTTGCCGATTTTTTGCGGCTTGTTTTTGCGGCGGATGAGCTGCGCGTGCTGCTGTTGGAGTTGTTTTAATTTTTTGGTGAAGGATGTCTGGTTCATGTGAATTGTGCTTGGTGGTAAATGATTCAGGGGCAAAATTACGCTTCAAAACGCGCCGCGCCCAATAAAATCCGGGTTTCCGGGGACCGCTGCGCGTGTTTCAAGGTTCATCGGTTATTACCAGTTATTGGGGGGACGGTCAAAACGAAACGCGGGATCTTCCCCGCCGTCCGTCTGCCATTGCCAGAAATATGCCGTCGCCGGTTTTTCAACACCAGCTTCATGGCGAGGAAAATATTTTAACCTGTAGGTGGTTCATCCGGTCATTTGTATTCAACGGGAAATCGTGATTGATATTAGCCGGAGATTGTCAAAAACAATGTCATCAAAACGAGTGACAAACCCCGGCCTTTCCATGGCTGAACCGACCGTCTAGAATTCTGCAATTCCATCCACGTCTTTTTTTGAAATTATGAAACAACCTCGCATTTCCCGGCGCAAGTTCATCCAGACCACGACGCTGGCGCTGCCGTTCATTGCGTCCGGCTGCACGTCCCTGGCGTCCGGCCCGAAGCGCGCGGATGACTTTGTCAGCGTTCGCAACGGCCAATTCCATCTGGGCGGCCGGCCGCATTATTATGTTGGCGCCAACATGTGGTTTTGCTGCTACTTGAGCGACGCCGCGCTGCCCGGCGGACGCCAGCGGCTGGTGCGCGAACTCGACCAACTGCAAAAACTTGGCGTGAGCAACATCCGTCTCCTTGCTGGTTCGGAAACCTCGCCGCTGGCCGGGGCCATCTCGCGCGGCATCACACGTTCGCCGCATGACTATGACGAGGCTTTGCTGGCCGGATTGGATTTCACCCTCGCGGAAATGGCCAAGCGCGACATGCACGGAATCCTGTTCGTGTCGAACTACTGGCAGTGGTCCGGCGGTTTCGCGCAATACGTCCGGTGGATCACCGGCGATGCGATTCCCGACCCTGACAAGCCCGTGATCGCCAAGGGCGACTGGAGCGGGTTCATGAAATTTTCCGCGCGGCTTTACACCCTGCCCGCCGCGAACCAGCTTTATCTGGATTATGTGGCCAGCCTGATCCACCGCCGCAACACGGTCAATGGCCGCCGTTACCGCGACGACCCGGCCATCATGACCTGGGAACTCGCCAACGAGCCTCGCCCCGGCACGGACGCCGCCGTCAGCGGCGTTCCGGACTTCGTCAAATGGGTGGCCGCGACCGCGCGCTTCATTCATGACCAGGACCCGAACCACCTTGTCTGTACCGGCTCGGAAGGCATTCATGGTTCGCTGGACAAGACGGATGTGTTCGTGGCCGCGCACAAAACGCCGGCGATTGATTATGTGACCGTCCACATGTGGCTGAAAAACTGGGGCTGGCTTAAGGAACCGGAGCTTGGCGCGGATTTTGAAGTTGCCGCCGGCCGGGCGCGTGACCATGTGGAGGCGCATACAAAAATCGCGACGGACATTTTGAAGAAGCCCCTCGTGCTGGAGGAATTCGGCTTGCCGCGCGACCATGAAAATTATGCGCCCGGCTCGCCGACAACGGCGCGCGATGAATACTATCGCCGGATGTTCGACCAGGTTGCGGAATCCTGTCGGGCCGGCCGGGCGTTGCAGGCGGCGAACTTTTGGGCTTGGGCCGGCGAAGGACGCGCCGGTGGCGACCGGTATTCCGCCAGCGCCTTGATGGGCGATCCGTTCAGCGAACCGCAGGGCTTGAACAGTGTTTTCGACACGGACACCAGCACGCACGCGGTCATTGCGAACGCCAACACGAAGCTGAAGGCTTTGGGCGCGTGACCGGCCCGTGGGGGGACGCCCGTCCCACGCTCCGGGCGTTATTTTGCGGGGCTTGAAGCGGGATTCAGATAACCGCTGTCGGCCAGCCAGTCCGCCATGCGTTGCGGCCAGTCGTGGATGCTCGCCAGCTTCGAGCGGTTGCCCATGTTGAAGGCGTGGCTGCCCTTGGCAAAGAGATGAACCTCCACCGGCACTCCGGCCTTCCGATATTTTTCCAGCAACCCGGTGATCGTCCGCGCCGGTCCAACATCGTCATTTGCCGCGAGGAAAAATGCGGGCGGCGCATTCTTCAGGACAACGCCGGGAACGCCCAGCGGCCCGGGATAAATCACGATTTGAAAGTCCGCGTGGCAATCCGCCCGGTCAATCGGATCGGTGGATTTCGCAATGCCCGCCGAAGGTCCGTAAACCAGCATGGCTGCGACTTCGCCGCCAGCGGAAAAGCCCATCACGCCGATGCGATTCGTGTTCAGATTCCACTCTGCGGCGCGGCTGCGGATCAGACGCATCGCGCGCTGCACGTCCTGGCGCGGATGGATTTGCAGCGAGTAGGGCGAATTGGTTTCCCGCGCCAGCCGGTATTTCAATACGAATGCCGTCACGCCGAGGTTGTTCAAGTAGCGCGCCGGCTCGACGCCTTCCGCGTTGAAAACCAGTTCGCGATGGCCGCCGCCGGGACAAATCAGCACCGCCGTGCCGTTAGCCTTTTCCTTGAACGGCAGAAAAACCGTGATGGACGGATTGTTGATGTTGCGGACCCAATAGTCGCGGGCCTGTTCAGGAATGTCCTTGCGTGATTCAAAACCGGGCGCACCGTTGGCCCAGAGCGGAATCTGCCGCATCGTGTCGGCGGCAACCAACGCTCCCGGCAGTAGCAGCGCGGCGATCAATAATTGTCCTGGCTTCATTGGCGGCACCGCGCGCGGGAAGACTGTTTCATTTTTTGCCGAGCCGCAGCATCAGCACGTCGTGGCCGGGAATTTCCGCCGCGAGGGTTTCCGCCGTGGTGCCGGCGTCTTTGTTCGTCCACAAGTTGCGCAGTCTGTAGGTCGTCGCGGCAAAATTTGCATCGCGCTTGGAGAGGTCATCCGTGACTTTTTTATTTTTCCAATCAAAGGCAACGCGCTTCGCCTCCTGGTTGCGGTTCAGAATGGTCATCGCCCAATCCCCGTCGGCGAGCGGCTTGAACCAGATTTCCACGCCGCCTTTCGCGGAATATTTGAAGCCCTCAATGCCGAGCGTGTCCTGATCCACCGCGATGGCTCCGGGGTTGGTCAGGATTTCGCCGGTTGCGGCGCTCATGTGGTTCATGTCATTGCCGGCGATCAGCGGCGCGGCCAGCATGCACCACATGGAAAAGTGTGCGCGCTCCTCGTTGACCGGCATGCCGTTGCCGACTTCGAGCATGTCGGGATCGTTCCAATGGCCCGGCCCGGCGTATTGTCGCAAGCCGGCCTGCTTGTCGAGAATCTGAAGCACACCCCAGGATTTCCATGTGCCATGGTCAAAAAAGCAGTCGAAACAATTATAGATGTCGCCGGTCGTGCGCCAGAGATGACCAATGTTGGTCGCCCAGAGCCACGGCTTGGTGTCACCCCATTCACACAGGCTGAAAACAATCGGCCGCCCGGCGGTGGCGAGACCGTCGCGCATCGTCTTGTAAGTCTCGCGGGAATCCGCCGTGCCATGTTCGCACCAGTCGTATTTCAGGAAGTCCACGCCCCAGGAGGCGTAGCATAGTGCGTCCTGAAATTCATGGCCGCGGCCGCCGGGAAAGCCCGCGCAGGTTTTGGTGCCGGCGCAGTTATGGATGCCGAATTTGAATCCCTTCGCGTGCAGATAATCGCCGAGCGCCTTCATGCCGCTCGGAAATTTTTTCGGGTCGGCGACAATGTTGCCTAGCTTGTCGCGGTCCATCGCCTCCCAGCAGTCGTCCACCACGATGTAAATGTAACCGGCGTCCCTCATGCCGTTGGTCGCCATCGCGTCGGCGGTATCGCGGATCAACTCTTCATTGATATTACCGGCGAATTTGTTCCAGCTGTTCCAGCCCATTGGCGGCGTCAGGGCGAGGCCGGGGAATTTTTGCGCCTGCGCGGAAAAGCAGACGGCACAGGCAAGGAGGAAGACGAGTTTTTTCATGGTACTGTAACAAGTTTGGTCAAGGTTGCGCATGCTGCAAGGCATTTTTGAAGAAAGTACCGGCGCGGGTCGGCGTGAAACTCCAGTCCTTGATCAGCGTCGGTCCCCAGTGCGGGTCGAAGCACCAGACGGTGTAGGAAATCCCGTGTCGGGCGCAATAGGAGGTGATCGCGTCGCCGTAGCTTTCGTCGCCAGTAATCGGATTATAACCGCCGGGCGCGCCCGGTTCCAAAAACCCGATTTCGGTGAGGATCATCGGATATTTGTCCGCCATAAAACCCCAGTCGTGGGTCCAGTTGACGTCCCACGGCTGTTTCGCTTTCATCGGATAGGGATGTGCCACATAACCGATGCCTTCGGCGGCTATCGGCGCACCGGCCGCCGGGGTGAGGTCGTAAGCAAAATTAAAACCGGCGACGAGCGGAACCGCCGTGCCGCCGTTCGCGCGAATTTCTTCAATAATCCGTTCCAACAGGGCCTTCCATTCCGGCCAGGTGCAGGCTCCCATGTTTGGATTGACGGTTGGCTCGTTGAACAATTCAAAAAAGGCGACGGTGTGATTGCCGCGAAAATGTTTTGCCATCGTCCGCCAGAAATCCAAAGTTTCCTTCTGCGTCGTGTCATAAATGGTGGGTGGATACAGCTCCGACGATCCGGGAAAGAATTTCTCCTCCTGCAAATTGCCGATGCTGTGCCAGTCAAGGATCACATACAGCCCTTCTGCCTGCGCCCACGCGACACCCTGGTCCAGCAGCTTGAGATAATTCTTTTTGCCGTGGATGTGCCAGGCCGCCGGATGCACGGGAATCCTCACGACGTTGGCACCCCATGACTTTGCCATTTCAAAGTAATGTTTATTCCATTGGCCGTTCCGCTCCAGCTTGTCGGGATCACTGGTGTCCAGACCGCGAAAGACTATCGTCTGCCCGTCGGCGGTCACGAAATGATTTCCCTGCACGCTGACGAGCGCAGGTTGATGGGCCAGCCCGTTCACTGCCAGCAGCAGTGAACCGGCGAAACCGGCGATGATTTTCTTCATAAAACTTCAGTGTGATTTTTTGCGGATGAAATCGCCTGCAACCGGCGCAGGGTTTCGAGGCATGCGCGCGTCGCATGATACGGGCCCTTCCATTCGCTGACCTTGGGCAGCTTTTGATCCGGCTGGCCATCCGGGTTGATGCGCCAGAACCATTCGCCGTGGACGCGGTCAACCAGGCTGGCCTCGATGAATTTCCACGTCCGCCCTGCGGCGGCAAAAAAGGCCTGGTTGCCGGAAAGTTCAAACGCATTCAAAAACCCGACCAGCGCCTCCGCCTGTGGCCAGCATTCGCGGCCCGGATCAATGACCTTGCCATCGCGGCCTTCGTAACACAGCCCGCCGCGCGCGTCGAAACCTTCGTTCAGCACCACCTCCGCCATTTCCAGCGCGACGACGCGAACCCGTGCCAGCAGTTTTTCATCGCCCAGCACTTCCGCCGCTTCAAACAAAAGCCAGCTCGCCTCGATGTCATGGCCAAACGTGTAGGTATCCGAGCGCACCTGCCATTGCTCGTTGAAAAAGTGGTGCAGATGCTTGGTGCGCGAGTCGAGGATGCGTGTCAGAAAAAGTTCAATCAGCTCGCGCAGCCGTTCCGCCACGCGCGGTTCGGGCCAGACGCGAAATAGGTTCGTGTAGGCTTCGAGAACGTGAAGATGATTGTTCATGGACTTCTTCTCGTTCATGTCCTTGTCGCTCAACCGCGCTTCCGAGCCGGCTTCCGACCAGTCACGGTTGCAAACCTCGATGTAACCGCCGAACTTCGCGTCGTACGCGTGGCGCTCGATCAGTTCAAACAAGGCTTTGGCGCGGGCCAGCGCCGTCGGGCGGATGAAGGCACGATGAAATTCCGCCAGTGCATAGATATAAAACGCCTGACCGTAGATTTTCTTCGAGTCGTCCAGCATGTTGCCCGAATCATCCAGCCGCCAGAACGCGCCGCCGGGTTGAGCGTCCCAGAATTTGTTCATCACGAAATCGAACGCCCGTTCGGCCATTTCCGCATAGACCGGCAGGGGCTTCACGCGGTGAACGGCGGAAAACGCCCACAAAATCCGGCTGTTCACGATCAGTCCTTTCGGCTGCGAACGGTCGGGCTGCAAGTCATTCGACAGCCACCCCATCCAGCCGCCGTTTTCGCGATCAAGCGCCGGGCCGCACCAGAATGGCAGGTAGTGCCCGAACAGATGTTCGTTGATCTGCGCGGAAAATTTTTGCAATTCGGCTGGCTTCGTCATTCGGGCAGCGCGGGATGGGAAATTTCAACGCGGCCAACCTGCGTTTCGCCGGTGAGTTCAATCTTCAAAAATTTTCCGCCGCGCAGTTTTTCCGCGTGAAACAAGACCGGCTTCCAGTAGCCGTAGTCGCCTGCGCCCTTGAAATAAACTTCCTGCTGCGCGGTCACGGCCTTAAAATTCTGGCCGTCGTCGGAGACGGAAAATTTCACGTCGTTCTGGGCCTTTGGGTAGAAGACAAACACGCGGAAGCTTTGAACCGCATTCGGCGACTGATAGATCAGCACGCTGCCCGCAGTTCCGGCGGCACGATTGGCGTCCTCATTGGCCGAGCGGCAGTCGCGGGTGGCGATTTTCCAGTCGCCGCTCTGCGAATGAATTTTTGATAAATCCGCAAGTTCGTCCACCAGCGTCGCTGCTTTCACCTTCACCGGGCCAACGATGTTGGACGGCTCGGAAATGCCCGACTCATTCCGGGCGCTGACACGGTAATACCAATTGCCCGCCGGCACATTTTCATCGGCGAACTGCGGGCGGTATTGCGTGAACGACTCGTCCACATTGGTGGCAATGAGCTGCCAGTCGCCGGATTTTTTTGCCGCGCGCTCGACCTGATAACCGGCCGCGCCGACCGAGCCCTGCCATGAAATCGCAGCAGCATCGGTGATCGGCAGCAAATTGGGCGGCGCGGGCGGTGGGATCGGCGGCACGGCCAAGCCGCGAATGGCAAAGGCGTTACTGCGGACAATCGCCATGAGGGCGATTTCGTCATAGTCATTAGCGATGGTTGAGCCAGGCCAGTGAAAGGCCTTGTAGCGGTTGCCGCCCAGGCCGGGTTCGGTGTGCCAGTAGAAGCCACCGTCGCGGTCGTGAAACCGCAAACTCCAAAGCAGACCGCCGGTGATCCCGGTATCCATCATGGCCTTCATGGCGTCGTCCATCTGCGCCGTAGTTACGAAACCGAATTCACCGACGACGTAGGGTTTCTTGCCCTTCGCCAGCTCGGCATTTGCCCGAATGAACTGGGCGAACGTCCGGGTCATCCGCGCATTGGGATAATGGTGCGTCGTGACAATGTCCACATTGGTCATGGCCAGCGACTCCGGGCGCAACTGGCCGCCGTTTACGCCATCCATGACCAGATGATTGGTGTCCAGGCTTTTGATATAGGCCGCGATTTCAGCCGTCCAAGAGGCGGGACATGCCAGTTCATTGCCGGTCTCCCAGCAAAGAATGGCCTTGTCATCGCAATAGCGCACGCCGGTCAAGGTGTTGGTGCGGGTGAGCGTGAAGCGGATCGTTTCCTCGAAATCGGCGATGAGCTGCGGGTCGGTCCAGAAATCATCCTTGCTCTTGCCGCGAAAGCCCGCATATTCGCCGCGACCGCCCATCCAAATCCAGTTGTTGACCAGCGGAATGATCAGCCGGACGCCCTGTTCGTTTGCCACCTGTAGCACCATGTCCAGCGACCGGAACGCGTCCTCGTTGAACTTGCCCGGTCCCAGCACATAACTGGCCTGCGGCGGCGGATCATCTCCGCGCACCACCGAAAGCGTATAAGTGCGCGCGACCGTGCCACCCATCTGCCGCACGGTGCTCAACGCATCGGTGACTTCGAACCGGTCCGGCAGGCACCACGCATTTGTGGCTGTAAAATCAAACTTGTCCTCAATCAGGTGCAGGTTTGGCAAATTCCAGGATATGAAGCGGAAAGGGTGGTCTCCGTCCAGCAACTGGTCCCCGCGCACGGTGATGAAATTTTGCAGCGGAGGTTCAGCCGCCAAACTGGAATACACCGTTGCCCACAGCACCGCGCTGAAAATGGTGCGTTTCACCTTAAGCTTTCTCCAGTTCCGGGGCCGGGTCGGGCGTGGGCGGCGGCAGGCGGTCATACCAGGTTTTTTTCAGGATGAAACAGGTGGCGATCAGCACGACGAGTGTGATTGCGGCGTTTTGGAAATGGCGTGTCACCACGAACATGGCGAGCACGATAAAACAAGTTTGCCAGATGGTGCCGACCACGATGTTGAACATGTCGCGGAAGAAATCCTTGTTCCGCTGAAAACCTGGGTCTTCGGCGACAATTTTTTTGAGAACCGGTCCCCAGAAACCCCAGGGCCGCACCCGGCGGTAGAACTCTTTCAGCACCGATTCGTCTTCCGGCGGGGTCAGGAAGGTGGCGGCGAAACAACCGATCAACGAAAGCCCTAGGATGATCGGGAATGTATTGATGGGTTGGAGCTTCGGGAGCCATTCGCCATTAAACAACAAAGGTGTGACCAGCGAACTGCCAATACCAGTGAGCATGCCCCAGAAATAGCCCCAACTGTTGAACCGCCACCAATACCATTTCAGCACGTTCGAGGCGGTGTAGCCGCCCCACAGACCCGACACTATCCATTGCACGATTGTGTTGATGGAATGGGTAAAGAGGCCAAACAAGAGACCGACGACAACAACTGCGAAGGAGACGATATAGCTCAACCACACATACCGCTTGGCGGGAGCGTTGGGATTGATGTATCGCTTGTAAATGTCGTTGACGAGATAGGCTGGGGCCGCGTTGACGGTCGCCGCGAAATTGGACATGAAAGCCGCGAACAGGCCGGCCAACACCAGACCTAGAATACCGACCGGCACAAACCGCGCCAAGGCCAGCGGTAGGATTTTTTCACCGTCCATTTTGTCGCCCATCGCCGCCAGATCCGGGGCGCAGTAGGCCAACGCCAAAACGCTCAGGCCGGTGATCATCATATAGCGTGGGAAAAACAGCACCACGTTGACCGTCGAACTCATCAGCGCGGCTTCCCGGGGACCTTTCGTCGAAAGAATGCGCTGCATGTCGTAATTGGGTGCCGGACCGGCGGCGCTGATCAGAATGCCCTTGAAACACATCATCATGAAGAAAATGCCGAAGAGCGAGTAGCCGTCGTCGGAAATTTCGTTGTTGATTTCGGGAATGGAGGTCCAATTCAGACCGAGATTCCAGCCAAAGAACAGGTCATGCCAGCCGGAGGGCACCACCTTGTCGAGCATGTCCGGAGCGACCTTGACCATGGCAATGATGCCGATGGCCAGGGAAGCAATGGTCAGGATGCAGAACTGGACGACCTCGGTAAAAACCACGCTGAACATGCCGCCCTTGACAACATAAAACGTCGTGATACCCATCAGGATCCAGGCATAAGTATCATCCGAGAGATGACCCGGCAGGAACTGGCCGGCGAATTTGCCGATGCCCTTTGAAGCGTAGGCCAGAAATCCGATCACACTCACCAGCGCGAACACAACCACAATGATGTGCGAAGCCGTGGCTCCGGCTCCCTTGCCGAACCGGGTCTGAATCCATTCCGCGCCGGTCATCACATTGGATCGCCGCAGCCAGACGGACATATAAACCATCAGGAAAATCTGGTTAAACACCGGCCAAAGCCAGGGGAGCCACACCCCTTTCATGCCGTAAGTGACGGTGACATATACCAGCCACATGGTGCCCGAGATGTCGAACATGCCCGACGCATTGGAAACGCCCAGCAGATACCAAGGCAGCTTGTTGCCACCCAGGAAATAAGATTTCATGTCCTTGGAAGCCCGTTTGGAGACCCAGAAGCCAACGAAAATCGTGGCGATCAGGTACAGGGCAATGATGGTAAGGTCAATCCAATGAAGTTGCATATAATTTAATTATAGAGGAGCTGCTTTTGATGACATTAATTGCCAGGGGTTATTTATCTGCAGACATTTTGGGCATGGAAAATCTGCTGTGCATGACCGGTATGGTATTTGGCAGAAAAAATGCGTCAAGTTGCAATCCATCCTGGTCTGTCCCTGAAATTCAGTACAATGCATATGCCGAGGCGGCTTCGGAAAGCAGGCAGGCCCTGCCAGTTACGGCGTAATCAAAAAATCAAGCAGCCTCATTTCGTCATTTCCATCAGCGGGCCTTCCATCGCGCCGACACAAGTCTGATAGCCGCGTTCGTTCGGATGCTTCCTCCGCGCGCCGGATTTGATAAATCCGCGGCGGTTTAGTGTGTCGCGCCCATTGGCAGGTGCGCGTATTTGGCGACGGCCTGGGCGCGGGAGCGGACATGGAGTTTCTCGTAGATGCGGCGGATGTAGGTGTTGACTGTCTGCACGCTGATCTTGAGCATCTCGGCGATTTCCTTGTAGAGATAACCGCGTGCGAGTAGCTCGAGCACTTCGCGTTCGCGTCCGGAAAGCTCGACAGTTTCGCCGTCGTTTTCGGTTTCGTTCCGGCGAAAGGACTGGACGACTTTGCGCGCGATCTGGCTGCTCATCGGCGAACCGCCGGCGTGGACGTCTTTGAGCGCCTCCAAAAGTTCATTGCGCCGCATCTGTTTCAGCAGGTAGCCGGACGCGCCGGCGGACAGGGCGTTGAAAATGTGATTGGCGTCTTCATAAACCGTGACCATGACGAATTGCGTGCCTGGCAGGCGCGGCTTCAGCTTGCGCACGCACTCGATGCCGTTCATGCCGGGCAAATTGATGTCGAAGAGGACGACCGAGGGTTTTTCGAGCGGCAGTTTGACGAGCGCGGTCTCGGCGTCGTCAAATTCTCCGGCGCAACAGAAGCCTTCGGCATTGCGGATCCAGCCCGCGAGAATTTCCCGCGCCGGCACGTCGTCTTCCACAATGGCAACTGCAATGTTCGCCGAGTCTTTGATCTTGGACATATCTTATGCTCACGCCGCCGCAAAGTCTTGTCACGTCAATTGATGACGCTCGATAAAATTTTTAAAGGTTTTTTCGGGCAATAGCCG
>Ga0302319_10018314_pt1 | contig 12779 bp, 10 predicted proteins | sample Bog_T0_2_FD_203319 | JGI IMG/M metagenome (GOLD analysis project Ga0302319, IMG submission 203319) | Peat permafrost microbial communities from Stordalen Mire near Abisko, Sweden - Bog_T0_2 | ecosystem: Environmental > Terrestrial > Soil > Wetlands > Peat | place: Sweden: Abisko, Stordalen Mire...
GCTTTCCCAGCGGCGGAAGCTTCTCTCAAAAAAAGAAAACCTGTGGTCATGATGAGCACGGGAGCTTTTTTACTGCATCAAAAACAACTATCCCAATTGGCGAAAAAATATAAAACCAAGATTTATCTGCCGTCCGGCGCGCTTTGTGGATTGGACGGTTTAAAAGCGGCCAGACAAATGGGTTCTATTAAAAGCATTACCATTACCTCCACCAAACCCCCTCGGGGATTTTCAGGCGCTCCCGGGTTAACCTCGGTCCAAAAAAAATCGCTTGAAAAGAATAAATCCGCTTTTTATCTTTATCAGGGTGATGTTTGGGGCGCCATTCAGCGGTTTCCCGCGAACGTGAATGTGGCGGCGACAACCGCCATCGCCTCAGGAAAACCGAAGATGCTCAAGGTGCGGGTAGTGGCGGACCCGAAGGCGACGATGAACCAGCATGAAATCCATGTTGAGGGTGATTTTGGTGAATTAACTGCCATTACCCGTAATCGGCCCTCTAAAATGAACCCCAGAACCAGCGCCCTGGCCATTCAGGCGGCGCTGGCCTTGTTTGAACGCTTGGAAAGCTATGTTGAGGTAGGAAATTGACAACCCCATCTAATTTAGCCATTCACATCGAAGGTCTTTCGAAGACCTACAAAACCGGGTTTTGGTTTAAACCTAAAATTACTCACGCTCTGAATAATCTGACGCTTGACGTTTATGAAAAAGAAGCTTTCGGGCTTTTGGGACTCAATGGCGCGGGCAAGACCACGGCGATTAAAATTATTTTAGGTTTTTTAGCGCCTACGGCCGGTTCGGTTCAAGTTTTAGGCGGCAAGATTTCAGACAGGGAAGTCCGCAATCAAATTGGATATCTTTCCGAACTTCCTTATTTTTCCCGGCAGCATACGGGAAGAGAACTGTTGGAATATTTCGGATCGCTTCATGGATTTTCAGGATCGACGCTCCAGCATCGGGTGGACGAGGTTCTGGAGCTGGTTCGCATGTCGAAGGCTTCCCGGGAAAAAGTTTCGGGCTATTCCAAGGGAATGCTCCAGAGAATCGGTATTGGACAGGCTTTGATCGGTAAACCCAAACTTCTTATTTGTGACGAACCCATGAGCGGACTGGACCCGGTAGGCTATAAGGAAATGCGGGATATCTTTATCGACCTTAAAAAAATGGGAACAACCCTATTTCTCAATACGCACATCATGGATGAGGTGGAAAGGGTTTGCGACAGGATCGGCATATTGCACGGCGGTCAATTGCGAGAAGTGGCTTCGGTTTCCGATATTCTTCAATCTTCAGTTCATGTGGATTATTGGGTGGATGTGGACTCTCAAGACGCTTCTAGACTGGCGGGAACGCCTTTTCAAAAATCCATCGCCGAAAATGGGGGAGTCCAAATTACGGGTTCTTCTCTGTCTGAAACATTGAATTTGTTAAACCAACGGCAGGTTAAAACTAAAGGACTGAGGCCGCTTTCATCCGTGATGGAAGCTTATTTCCTAAAGTCTATCGCCGGACAGTCAAGCACAGAATCGGGGAGGGCCTCGAAATGAGAAGAATATTTTGCGTCGCCCAATTTACCTTCCGCGAATTAATCCGCAGCAACATGCTGTACATCTGGTTCCTCAGCGTGGTTGTTTTTTCCGCGTTGGCGTTTATTTTGTCCGTTTTGAGCTTTGGCGAGGTTCAAAAGATTTTTATGGATTTGGGTCTGGTGGGTATGGAATTTTCCGGTCTTCTGGTTCTCATTTTGAGTCTGGCGGTGACTTACAACACTGAGTTTGACCAGAAAGCCATTTATCTTCAGCTGGCCAAACCCATTACGCGTGGCGAATATCTTTTGGGCAGGGTTTTCGGTTTTTTCACAGTTATTTCGCTGGTGGTCATTGGTATGGGATTGTTTATCGCCGGGTTAGTCATTTTGGTTGGTCAAGGTCAGGTTCCTTTTCTTTTTGTGGACAGCACCATTTTCCTGCTGATAGAAATGTTTGTTTTGACGGTTTTGGGACTTACCTTTCAAATGATTGGAACCTCGATGGTAGGAGTGGTTCTCTACACCATGTTTACCATATTTCTAGGACATGGCATCGGTCAGGTGGACTGGCTGCTCAATCAAAAGCTGGCGCCGACGGTCAAGACAATGCTTAGAATTGTTCATTTTCTTCTGCCAAATCTGGAAGCCTTTAATCTGAAAGACCGTATTTATGATCCCAATTTGGTTTTGGGATGGACTCAGTGGCAGGAAGTTTTACTTTACGCTTTCGCTTATTCGTTTGTAGTTTTTCTCATTGGTTGGATCAATCTTGAGAAAAGAGAATTCATGTGAATTGGGCCACTTCGGAAAAACCTTTTAAATATGCCGCTCTATCCTTAACCGCTTTTTTTATACTTCAGGTTTTTTTGTGCGTTAGGTTGGACAAATGGGTTCATCCGGAGCCGTTTGAAAGTTCCCAGGCAGGCCAATTAGACCCGAAAATTGTGTCTTCGTTAAGAGCGGCGGCTTTATTAAGCGGCTACAAAGTTTTGGTAGGCCACGTTTTTTGGATCCGGGTGATTCAATATTACGGCGACGGTTCTAACGGAGCGGATCATTACGCCAAACTTTATGATTACTGTCGTTTGGCTTCGGATTTGAACCCGCAGTTTCTTCCGGTTTACACTTATGGGGCCGCAGCACTGTCCTATCAACAGAACCGAATGAACGAGGGTGTGGAACTTCTTCAAAAGGGCATCTTGGCCAATCCGACGGTTAACAACCTCAAGCTGATGCTGGCAGCGATGACTTATCACAATAGCCAGGATTACGCGAAAGAGATTCCTTTTTTGGAAATTCAAATCGCCCAGGGAAACGCGCCCACCATGCTGGTCAATATTCTGGCCAACACCTATAAAAAAGCGGGACGTGTTGACGACGCTATTCGTCTTTGGCGGCAGATTTTGCAAACAACGGATTCGGATGTTCAAAAGTTTGAGGCGGCCCAGAAATTGAAAGAACTCTACGCTATCGCGAAAAAAAACCCTTCTGAAAAAGACAAATCTTGATTCATTTAATCACCCTTAATCCTGCCTTAGACCTGTTTTTTGATCTGGAAAAACCTTCTTTTGGAAAAATTGGAAAAGTGGTCAGCGCCAAAGCGGAACCTGGCGGCAAAGCGTTAAACATGGCTCGATTTCTGGGAAAACTCAAAATGCCATATTCGATTTGGCTGGGTACGGGCGGTGGCTCCCATCCAACCCATGTTTTTTACCGGGCCTTACTGGCTCAAGAAAAAACGAAAGCTGTCTTTTTAAATGAAAAAACGCCTATTCGATTTAATTTAGTGACTCAAACCCAGCATGAAGCTCATAAATACAACCATCCTGGTTTTGAAACGGACTTAAATGGCTTTTCAAGGCTTCTCTCGAAGGTACAAAAAAACGATACGCTGGTTTTGACTGGTAGGTTGCCTAAAGGCGTGAATGATTCTCTTTACGCTTCGTGGATTGAAATCTTTAACCGCAAGGGTGTAAAAACCGTTGTGGATACTTCCGGAAAGCCTTTGCTCCATGCGCTGAAAGCAAAACCTTGGTTCTTTAAATCAAATTTATTTGAGATTTCCGAGGCGATGGGACAAAGGGTTAAAAATCTGAAACAAGCTCAAGCTCTGGTTAAAAGAAATTGGCTGAAAAATAGTTTTCGACAGGGCGCCTTAACCGATGGTTCTTCGGGAGCGATTCTTTGGAAAGATCAGGAATGTTATTTAATCAAAACGCCCAAAGTTGGGTCCTCGCTGGTGGTGGGCGCTGGTGATGGCTTTTTAGCCGGATATTTATACGGCTTACGCAAGGGCAAAGATTTGAAGGAGGCTTCGGCCTGGGCCGGAGCTTTTGGAGTAACCGTGGCCGCCAGCGGTATTCAAGGTTTCAGCCGTGAGGAAGTCGGTCGTTTTTATAAAAAGGTAAAGGTTCGGAGACTATTGTGAAAGATGACAGAGTCATTTATTCCGTAACCGAACTGGTTCAGACTGCCAGGGCTTTGCTGGAGGCTAAGTTTGCTTATGTTCTGGTCCAGGGGGAATTGGGACGGTTTACGAAACACCCCTCCGGTCATATGTACTTTGATCTTAAAGATGAAAAGTCGCTGATCTCCTGCGCCTTTTTTAAAAACAGCAACCAAGCTTTGACTTTCCAACCGGAAACAGGATTGCATGTGATGGTTGGGGGCGTGTTGACCTTGTACGAGGCCCGCGGGCAGTTTCAAATGAATGTTCGGATGATGGAACCCAAAGGGCTGGGCGGACTTCAGCTGGCTTTTGAACAGCTCAAACGAAAGCTGATGTTGGAAGGTCTTTTTGAAGAAAGCCGTAAAAGGGCCATACCCAGCTTTCCCAAAAAAATCGCTTTAATCACATCGCCTTCCGGCGCTGCGATTCAGGATTTTATGAAAATTTTGGAGACCAGGGTTGGAATTGAGCAAGTGGATTTATTTCCTATTAAAGTTCAGGGAACTGAAGCTCCTCTGGAAATTAGGCAGGCGATTGAAGAAGTTTCATTACTGGGAAAACATGACGTTGTGGTGATTACCCGCGGCGGCGGAAGTCTGGAGGATTTGGCGGCTTTTAACGATGAGGGCGTGGTGCGGGCGTTGGCTAACTGCTCCGTGCCGACCATCAGCGCCGTGGGCCATGAGGTGGATTTCACGCTTTGCGATTTTGTGGCGGACCGGAGGGAACCAACCCCCACTGCCGCCGCGGCTCATCTGGCCCCGGGCCATGACGAGGTAAAACAACAATTTGACCACTTGGAACATCGACTTCGTGAAGCGCTCGAAAATCAAATCAAAGACAAAAGACGTGATTTGACGGAACTTTTAAAAACTCTGCGGGACCGGCGCCCCGACCTTCTTTTAGATCAAGCCCGCCAGGATTTGGACTATCGAACGGATGATCTCAAAACCGCTTTAGAGAATCTTTTAAAAGATAAACAGATTAGCCTGCAGCGCATGGGAGATTTTTTGTCCCGAGTGACACCGCTGCAAACGATCAAGCCCTATCAAGAACGGTTGAGGGGCTTAGAAGCTCAATTACAGGCCTATCACCCCCATGGCCCCTTGAAGCGGGGCTATGCCATTGTGACAGACAAAAAAAGCGGAAAAATTCTGCGCGATTCCAAAGGCTTGGTTAAAGGCGAGCATTTGATGATTCAATTACAAAAAGGTCGTGTGGAATCGGAAGTTGTTTCAACCGAAGAAAACTAAGAATTTCACCACAGAGGCACAGAGAGCACAGGGAAGTCATGCGGATTTGTAGAAAAATGAATATTTTAACTCTGCGAACTCTGTGTCTCTGTGGTTAAAGATTCTCTTTGCTTTTTAGTATAAAATAGCCGCATTCACTGAGGAGAAGGTATGGCCAATCAACCGTCGTTCGAAGACTCGTTGAAAAAACTCGAGGAAATTGTCGAAAAGATGGAATCGGGAGATTTGAAACTGGAAGATTCCTTGAAGCTTTTTGAAGAGGGAATGAAACTCACCAAAGACTGCAATCTGCGTTTGAGCGAGATAGAGAAAAAAGTAAAACTACTTCTCAAAAGCGCCTCATCCAAAGAAGAGGCCGGTTCTGCCCGAGGTTCAAAGGGTAAAGACGAATGAGTTTTTCTTTAGAGTCATATCTAGAATCTAAGCGTCTCATAGTCGAAAAAGGCCTTCGCGACATTTTTAAAAAGCCCGGCGACTGCCCCAAAATACTTTGGGAAAGCATGAAATATAGTCTGTTCGCGGGCGGGAAGAGACTGAGGCCTATTTTGTGTCTGGCTTCGGCCGAGGCGGTTGGTTTACCGGAAAAACCAGCCCTTCGGATAGCCTGTGGCTTAGAACTTATACACACTTACAGCCTCATTCATGACGACCTTCCCGCTTTGGACAACGATGATTACCGTCGGGGGCGAAAGACCAATCACAAGGTTTATGGAGAGGCGATGGCCATTTTGGCGGGAGACGGACTTTTGACCCTGGCTTTTCAGTGGATAGCCAACCCTTCGGGTTATCCAGAAAAGTACAAAAAAAATATTGGCTCAGTCATTTATGAGCTGGCCTGGCACGCGGGTTATCCGGGCATGGTGGGAGGTCAGGTGGATGATGTGATCTCCGAAAAAATGAAACCTAGTTTATCCAAGGTTTTATCGATTCACCGACGCAAGACGGGAGCCCTGCTTTTGTCCAGTACTCGGCTACCCGCTCTTTTGGCGGGAGTTTCTTCGGCCAAAGTGAAAGTTCTCACCGAATACGGCCGTTCGGCGGGACTAGCTTTTCAAATTGTGGACGATATTTTGAATGAAACGGGAAACAGTAAACAGTTAGGTAAATCAGCCGGCAGTGATAAGGAAAGAGGTAAAATGACTTATCCAGCTGCTATTGGGTTAGAAAAATCAAAAAAAGAAGTTCGGTTGCTGACTGAAAAAGCGGTGACGGCATTAAAAATTTTCGGTTCCAAGGGTGAACCACTTAAGGCTTTGGTTCGTCATATGGCGGAGAGAACGCACTAAACTTATGAATCCTTTTTCCTCAAAAATTCTTTTATCGACAACAGTTGCATGGTTTTTGGCCCAGGGGCTTAAGGTGTTGCTTTATTGGTATCGGCACCATAAAATCAACTTTCGTCTTTTTGTGGGTACGGGCGGAATGCCAAGTTCCCATTCGGCTTTTGTATCATGTTTATCCACCGCTATTGGTTTGGAAGCTGGCTGGACTTCTCCGGTTTTCATGCTTTCGCTGGGGATGGCCCTGGTCATTATGTCGGATGCGGCAGGAGTTCGAAGGGCGGTCGGTCACCAGGCCGAAATTCTCAATAAAATTATGGACGATCTGAATAAATCCAAACCGGTTCCTCAAGCGCGTCTGAAGGAATTGTTAGGGCACACGCCTGTTCAAGTATATGTGGGTTCTTTTTTAGGTATTTTGACGGCGTTTTTGTTTTATAAACTGTAGGAGAAGTGAACATTGGTTTACGAATATCTCGATAAAATACAAACTCCAGATCAATTAAGAACTTTACCGGTGGAAGCTTTGCCCAAAGTCGCCCAGGAATTACGGGATTTTTTGGTTACTTCCGTATCCGAAACGGGCGGCCATTTGGGTTCCAGCCTTGGCGCGGTCGAATTAACCCTGGCCATGCACTATGTTTATGACACTCCTAACGACCGTATTGTGTGGGATGTGGGTCATCAGGCTTATGGCCACAAGGCCATTACGGGCCGTCGTGAAAAGTTCCCCACTTTGCGCCAGTTTGAAGGTTTATGCGGTTTTCCCAAGCGAAATGAGAGTGAATACGATACCTTCGCGGTCGGGCATGCCGGTACGGCCCTTTCGGCGGGTTTTGGCATGGCCATGGCCCGGGATATGCAAAAAAAGAAGTTTCACGTGTTGTCTGTGGTCGGCGATGCCGCTATTTCCAACGGACTTTCCATGGAGGCGCTCAATAACATTGGAGATCATCCGAATCTTAATATGACGGTCATTTTGAATGACAACGAAATGTCCATTTCACCCAGTGTGGGGGCCATGACCTCCTATCTCAATAAAATCCTGGCGGGTAAGTCTTATAACGAAACCAAAAACAGGGTCGAGCATTTCATCAACAGCATTCCGAACGTTGGAAAACAAATGCTCAATATGGCCCATCATGCCGAAGAGGCCTTAAAAGGTTTTATGACTCCCGGAACTCTTTTTGAAGAGTTGGGTTTGCGATATTACGGCCCGATTGATGGGCATAATATATTGACTTTAGTTGAAATTTTTAAACGGGTAAAAGAACTCAAGGGCCCGATCATGCTTCATGTGGTGACGCAAAAAGGAAAGGGGTACGCTCCGGCTGAGGAAAATCCTGAAAAATATCATGGTGTTACCGTATTTGATAAAGAAACCGGCAAGCTGGTAGCGGCTTCTTCCGCTTCCGCTCCGCCGGCTTATACCAAAGTGTTTGGCGACGCTTTGACCGAATTGGCGCAAACCCATACTAACATCGTGGGAATTACGGCGGCTATGCCGGGCGGCACTGGTCTTAACAAGTTTGGCGAACTTTTTCCCGATCGTTATGTGGATGTGGGTATTGCTGAAGGACACGCGGTCTGCATGGCAGCGGGAATGGCCTGTGAGGGAATGAAACCCGTTGTGGCGATTTATTCCACCTTCCTTCAAAGAGCTTATGATCAAATTATTCATGATGTTTGTCTGCAGCAACTGCCGGTCGTTTTCGCTTTGGACCGCGGCGGGTTGGTCGGCGAGGACGGGGAAACCCATCAAGGGGTTTATGATCTTTCCTATTTGCGCTGCATTCCCAATATGGTGGTGATGGCGCCTTCCAATGAAAATGAAATGAGAGACATGCTTTATACCGCGGTCCAATACAACGGACCGGTCGCCCTCCGCTATCCCCGGGGCAACGGTGAAGGGGTGACATTGGAAAAAGGGTTTAAAAAAATCGAGATCGGAAAAGGTGAAATCCTTGAAGAAGGCGCTCAATATGCCTTTTTAGCTATTGGTCGGATGGTGGGTGTAGCCAAAACCGCGTACAGTCTTTTAAAAAAAGAGGGAATTCAAGGCACGGTCGCCAATATGCGTTTTGTGAAACCGTTGGATGAGAAACTATTGGTGACCATCGCGCGAAAGATTAAAGTGCTGATCACCCTGGAAGAAAATGTTGGAATGGGCGGATTTGGCGGCGCGGTTCTGGAAGCCCTTCAGAAAAACGGTATTTCGGATTGCGCGGTAAAAGCCATTGCCATACCGGATGCCTTCATTGAACACGGCAAACCCCAATTACAGCGGGAAATGTGCGGCCTGGAAGCGCCCCAAGTTGTCATGGCGGTCAAAAAAATGCTTTTAAACCGTGAACCGGCTTTGGGAGTCGTATCGTAAATGGCCTTTTCCCCCAATCGTCGTTTTTGGATTTTGATCCTGTTTTGCTTAACTATCGGCGTTATTTATGTTTTGGCCCGGCACACGCCGCCGCCATCCGACAACACCAGCGCTTATATTTTAATTACCCCTACAGTTGTGGAAACAGCAGGTGAGGCCCAAACACCGACCATTTCAATTACTCCGGCAATCGCACCCATAGCGCTTGTTTCAACCCCCGTCTTTACGGCTACGGTTGTGGCTACTTATAGCGAAGCGACCGCTTCGGATGTGATTGATCCTAAAAAGCTGCGAGCAAAAGACGTTGTCGTGACGGTTCATAAAGTTGATTTTGGTGAAAATTATTGGACACTGGCCAAGCAAGCGAACATTGATATTTACACGCTGATTGGCGCGAATCCTACCATGCCGTTTAAAGCGGCTTACCACATGACACTTAATATACTTTCCCGTAAGGGGGTATTACATACGGTTCATCCAGAGGACAATTTGTCCAAGCTGGCGGAAGAATACAGGACAACCGAAAAAATAATTAAGGACACCAATGACATTCATTGGTGGCGCCCGATGCATAAGGGAGATGTTTTATTTATCCCCAACGCAAAGCCGCTTCTCATGGTGAAAGAGTGGAGAGACTACTTTAGCAAGCGCGGAATGTTCGGTGTCCCTTTTTCCAAATGGGCAACCTGGACATCGGGTTTCGGTCTTCGGATTGATCCCTTTACGGGAAAACACCGCGAACATACGGGTGTGGACCTTCGGGCTAAATACGGCGATCCGGTTTACGCTTCGGCGCCCGGCAAGGTTATTTTTACCGGTGTGGCGGGCGGCTACGGTAATTTGATTAAGATTGCCCATGCGCATGGCTATACGTCTTATTATGGACATCTTTCGAAAATATACGCCCGGATGGGCGCGAAAGTACGGCGTGGGACACTCATCGGACGTGTGGGCGCTACGGGCAGGGTAACGGGGCCGCATTTGCATTTTGAAATTCGTTTGAACGGCAAACCGCTAGATCCTCTTCAATTCATTTGATAAGTAAGAGAAATTTGATTTTTGTTGTTTCTTTGTTTGGTTGATTTCCAAAATTATTGAAGGTATGTTAATAAAACGATGGATCCTCGATTTGTAAAAGATAAAGGTGTTGAAACCTATTCCGGCAATGAGTTAATCCTCAAAGGCGGTTTGGAAGCGGGAATGGCCCTCTTAACGGGATATCCCGGCTCGCCGGTGGCGGATGTTTTTGAAGCGGCGGCCAATGCCTCTCCTTATCTCAAAGAGCACGGAATTCTCGCTCAAATCGCCAACAATGAAGCCTTATCCGCGGCCCGTTTGAATGGGGCCCAAATGGCGGGTCTGAGGGCTGTGGCGGTAATGAAATCCGTAGGGTTCCATGTGGCAGCGGATGCCCTTTTTTCCGCCAGTTTGCTTAAAAAAGACCATAAGGGAGCAGGCGTCATTGTCATTGGGGACGACCCCTGGAGCGATACCACTCAGGTTCCGGTTGATTCCCGTCGTTTATCCGATCATCTTTTTATTCCTGTTCTAGAACCAGCCACCTTTCAAGAAGTCAAAGATTGGATGAAAGTGGCTTTTGAATTATCGGAAGCCGCGGACCTTTTTATTTCTTATCTATTGATTACTTACACCGCCGAGGGCGGCGGCAGCGTCAACGTTTATCCCAATCAACCTCCGCAAGGTTTTTCAACCCTGAACAAAGTGACGATCGATAGTTCTAAAATCGATGTCTCTCATTCCATCATGCTGCCGCCTTTTACGGTTCCCCTGGAAAAAGAAGCGCTTGAAGTTAAGTTTCCAGCTCTTTTAAAGGCGGTGCGGAAACAGGGCATTAATCAGGTATTTCCGGGGACTGAAAAGGGCGGCATTGCTTTTGTCACAGCCGGAGCCTCTTACACCTATTTGGAACAGTCGTTGGATGAGTTTGATATGACAGGGAAGTTTCCGATTCTCAAGCTGGGGATGACCTATCCGGTTGACCCCGAGGCTATTGAGGAAATTTTGAAATACTCAAACACGCTGGTGGTGGTTGAGGAAAAACGGCGTTTTATTGAAAGCCAAGTCCGTAGTATCGCGATGGACCTGTATCAATCCGGCAAGATCAAAGAAATGCCCACGGTTTGGGGAAAAAGTTTTCCCGACAACTTAAAACCTTTTCCAACCGATCAAGGATTAAGTCCGGCGGTGGTAATGACGATTCTGGCGCCTTTGTTCAAAAAGTTTGAAGTCTCTACGGCCAAAGTTGAAAAAGAAGTTCAATTTATCGAAAGCCTCAGCGACTTGGAAATCAGTATCCCCAATCGGACGCCTTCTTTTTGTCCCGGCTGTCCTCATCGGGACTCCTCGTCGGTTTTTTTGGAATTAGTGGCTGATTTTAAAAATCCCCAATACATGAAAAAGAAATACAAACGGGAACCTCTCGACATTCTTTTTCACGGTGATGCCGGATGTTACGTTCTTCTCTTTATGCCTCCCAACGGACCTTTGATGCATAACTATATCGGGATGGGTTTGGGCGGCGGGACAGGAGCCGGGCTATCTCCCTTTTCGACCAATAAATCGGTCTGTTTTATCGGCGACGGAACCTTCTTTCACTCGGGTTGGTCCGAAATGTCCGATTCCATTAAGAATAATCAAGATGTGCTTTATGTGATCTTAGACAACAAGACAACCGCCATGACAGGACATCAGCCTCATCCCGGGATGGACGCGGATTTGATGGGCAAGCCAACCTTCGCCCAGGATATTGAACAGGTGGTCACGGGGCTGACCCAGGGAGAGGATGTTTCCATTGCCAGGGTGAACCCTGAAAAACGGGATGATTACCGTGAAATCCTCGAGGACCTGCTTTTAGAAGACGGCGTCAAGTTTGTGATCGCGGACAAAGAGTGCGGCATCACCTTTCAGCGTCGCAAGCGTCACGAATTGGCCAAGCAAAAAACCAAAAAGGGCTTTTTACCCAAGCAAACCAGAATTAACGTCAATGAACACACCTGTGAATTCTGTTTGGAGTGCACCCGCTTAACCGGTTGTCCTGGACTCACGATTGAGGAAACTTTATACGGCAAGAAAATGGGAACGGATATTTCTTACTGCGTTTCCGACATGGCCTGTACCCGCATTAAAGCCTGCCCTGCTTTTGAAGAGTTAGTCATTGTTCGAGCCCATAATCCACGCAAGCCAAGCGTAGCTGATCCATCCGCTATTCCGGAGCCGGAACCTTTTCAGTTTGAAGAGGATTGGCGCGGTTATATAGCGGGCGTGGGAGGAATGGGCATCGGCAGTTCGACAGCGGTGTTAGTCACGGCGGCTCGCAAGCATGGTTATCACGTCACCTTTTGTGACAAAAAGGGGATCGCTATCCGCAATGGCGGTGTTTATTCCCAATTAACTTTTTCCAAAAAGAAAAAGGTGGTTTCACCCCTCATGCCTCAGGGAAAAGCTGATCTGTTGTTGGGTTTGGATATTCTGGAGGCGGTCAGAGGTATTGATCCTCGGTTTAACTTCAAAATTGGCTCCAAACAATACACTCATTCGGTCGTGAATACCCATAAGACCCACACGATTCTGACTTTACTGGGTAAAGATGATTTTAGTCCGGCCCAATTGACTGAAATTTTCAAGAAATACACGATGGATTATTTTGGCGGCGATTTGAGCCAGATCGCCGAAGATTATTTGGGAAACAAAGTATTCGTTAACACCATGCTGTTGGGAACGGCATTTCAAAGAGGGTTACTCCCCCTGAGTCTTCACGATCTTATTGAGGCGATTAAAGACAATTTCGAGCCCCGCACGGCGAACCGCAATATTGAGGCGTTTCATTTGGGACGGCATGTGGTTTTACATCCTGAAAAGTATCAGGTTG
>Ga0302319_10018315_pt1 | contig 12779 bp, 14 predicted proteins | sample Bog_T0_2_FD_203319 | JGI IMG/M metagenome (GOLD analysis project Ga0302319, IMG submission 203319) | Peat permafrost microbial communities from Stordalen Mire near Abisko, Sweden - Bog_T0_2 | ecosystem: Environmental > Terrestrial > Soil > Wetlands > Peat | place: Sweden: Abisko, Stordalen Mire...
TGACAAAGCCCTGCTTGATTTTCATGGAATGCCTCAAATAGAGTACGTCTGTGATCTGCTTACTCAACACTGTCCTAAGGTCTTTTTATCCCAAAGAAAAGAACAGAAAGCATACAAGCGTATGGCTGTTATCCATGATCATCCGGAATTCTCTCATCACGGGCCGATAGCAGGCATTTTATCAGCCATGAAAAAATATCCCCTCGCAAGCTGGCTGGTGGTCGCTTGCGATCTGCCTTTGATCACTGACCAAACTATTTTCACGCTCTTGAAGAACCGTGATCCTAAAAAGACGGCTACGGCTTTTTTGAGCACCAAGGATGCTTTGCCGGAGCCGTTATGTGCTATTTGGGAAGGGCAGGCCTACCATACCATTCTTAAATATTTTCATGAAGGTATTTATTGCCCCCGAAAGATCCTGATCAACAGTCACCCTTTTTTAATTAAACAAACCGACCCGCATTGGCTGGATAATGTCAATACGCCCCAAGAATTTCATCAAATTGTTGTTTAACCGGCCGGCATAGGGTATACTTATAGTGTAAGGTTCGATCACGATCGACCCGTACTTTCATCACCTGCAAAGAGGGAGCGGATGCCGGATCTAAGAACCAAAATCCTTATTAGCGGCACCACCCAGATCGTATCATACTGCCAGGACCTTCTTAGCAAAATGCCTCAATGGTACGGCTATTATTCTTCCGATAGTGAGCTGCTCTTACAAGATGCCGTGCAATTTGTTCCGGATGTTATTTTTATCGATCTTCTGATGCCCCGGATCCCTGCTGATGAAATGATCAAGGAGATCAAGCGTGTCCCTGTTTTGAACAAAGCGGAGATCCTGACATATTATGTCCCTGATCCCAAGGCCTGTGACCATTTTGCCATCCGGGCGCATATGATCGCCGTAGAATATATGAAGATCGCTACCGAGCAGGCGGGTGCCAGGGAATATTTGGGGCTTTTTAACCCTGACCTTTTTTTAGACCTCATTAATATTTACCGCAAAGATACCATAAGTTAAATCTGAATATGTCCGAAAAATCTCCCTCAGATCGTCCTGATTATACCGTGCTTTCCGAACTCTGGAATATTGCCGGCGGTATCGTATTCCTGCCCGGGTGCGGCTGGTGGCTGGATCAAAAGTTTCATACCTTCCCGGTCTTATCACTGGTAGGTGTGGCTTTAGGCCTCATGTACTGCTGCTATGTAGTCTGGAGGGTTTTAAAACGATAAGAAATACTTATTAAACGGATAACATATTTCGTGAGTGAAATACTTGCGCTATTTTAAGTTATCGTTTATTATACACAATCTATGAATCCCGCTTTTAATTTAACTGAATATGTCATGCACCATGTGATGAATTCCCATGAATGGCACCTGCCGATCGTGGGGCCGGTTCCTTTACCGGGTTTTTTGTCTCTACATGCTTTGATGGTGATCTTATGTGCGGTATTTCTGATAATTATTTTCTGCCTGTGTTACAAGAAGCAAGACCGGGTTCCTACCGGATTGACGAATCTTTTGGAAACCTTTGTGGTATTTGTGAAAGACGAGATCGCGATACCTTCTTTAGGTGAATACGAAGGAGAACGTTTAACGCCGTTATTATGCACGCTATTCTTTTTTATTTTGGGTCTTAATCTGATGGGGCAAATCCCTTTATTCGCTGCAGCCACGGCAAATATAAGCGTCACGGCACCTTTGGCCCTGATCACATTTTATTTCATGACGGCAGGTACTATCAGAAAGAACGGTTTAGGCGGATTCTTTAAAGCTTTTATGCCTGCCGGTGTCCCGGTCCTTATTTTACCTTTAATTTTTGTGATGGAATTATTGGGTGTTTTTATTAAAACGGGCGCATTAACAGTTCGTCTTTTTGCCAATATGCTGGCCGGTCATATCCTTATCTTATCCTTGCTTGGGCTGGTCGTTATGTTTGGCTGGTGGGGGGCGCCGGCTATTCTTTTGGCTATAGGGATATCTTTATTAGAACTTTTGATAGTTTTTTTACAAGCTTATATTTTTGTGCTATTATCGGCAGTTTTTATAGGTCAAATGTATCATCCGGAACATTAACAGAAAGGAATCAGTATGCAATCTTGGGAAATAGCTCATTTGGGCAGACTCTTTGTAGGCATAGGGTTTGGTCTGTGCTCAGTAGGCGCCGGTATCGGTGTCGGTTTGATCGTCGCAGCAGCGTTGAACGGTATTGCTCGTCAGCCTGAACAAGCCGGCAAGATCCAAACGGTCATGTTCGTCGGGGCCGCTTTAGTCGAAGGGGTCGCGTTATTGTGCGCCGTGTTTTGTTTTTTAGCTCTTCAATCATAATATTGTAGGGGCGGTTCATGAACCGCCCGTATAAAGGATTAAAGAAATGGAAAATGCAGCCACGGGGCATGCCGCATCTGCGGGTAGTCCTAATCTTTTGATGCCTGAAACGCTCATGGTCATTTTGACCTGGGCGACGTTCTTTATTCTTCTTATTATCCTGAAGAAATTTGCCTGGAAGCCCATTCTGGAAGGTTTAAAAAAAAGGGAAGACTATATCCGCAAATCCCTTTCGGATGCTGACAGGATCAAGGAGCAATTGGCTCAGGTTGAAATTGCCAAGATCAAAATCCTTGATGAAGCCAGGGACAAAGCGAACAGTATTATCGAGCAGTCCCGTAAAACGGGCAATGAACTGGCGGCCCAGATCGAGCAGAAAGCTAAAAAGAATGCAGAAGATATTATTGCCAATGCTCATCAGGAAATTCAGGGAGAGCGGGAAGGTGTGCGTCAGGCCCTTAAGAAAGAAAGCGTCCAAACAGCCGTAACTTTGGCCGAAAAGATCTTGAAAGAAAATTTAGACACGGAAAAGAACCGTCATTTGATCAATCAAGCTATCAAGGATGTTTAGATCTCATGAGTCAAACTGCGAATCGTTACGCTAAGGCCCTATTTGATACTGCCATCGAAAAGAATAACCTTGAAGAGGTCCAGGCTGCTTTGATCGATATCAAGAGCCTGATGCTGGATCTGATAGATTTTCGGCAGTTTTTAGATAATCCGCTGCTTTCTTTTGATGAGCGGGGTGTTATTTTGAGTTCTCTATTCGAAGGGAAGATCCCTGACGTGGTTTATCGGTTCTTGTTGTTTGTAACGCATAAAAATCGGCTGAACATCCTTCAGGGGATCATTGAAGCTTTTGATGGTTTATATTTATCCAGCACCGATCAGCTGCGCGCCCTTGTTAAAACAGCATTTCCGCTTAAAGATGAAGATAAAACTTTTATCAACCAGCGTTTGCAGGATAAATTCAAACAGCACATGGTGACCCGCTGGGATCTGGACAGCTCTCTCCTGGGTGGTTTTTGTATTTATACCCATGATCAGGTTTTTGATTATAGCTTTAAAAGCCAGTTGGATCATTTCCTTCAACAAAAAACAGAATCGTTTTAAAAAGGACTTCTATGTCACAACAATTGAACCCAGATGAAATATCCTCTATCCTTAAACAGCAATTAGCCAATTTCACCAGTAAGGTGGAAACTTATGAAGTCGGCACCGTGCTTAATGTCGGTGACGGTATCGCGCGCGTTTATGGCTTGAGCAATGTGATGGCCGGTGAATTAGTAGAGTTTGCGGACGGTCTTAAAGGCATTGCGTTGAATTTGGAAGAGAGCAATGTGGGGGTCGCTATTTTTGGTCATGATTCACACATCAAAGAAGGGGACGAAGTCAAACGTACAGGTTCGATCGCTTCCGTTCCGGCAGGTGAAGGTTTGTTAGGCCGCATTGTGGATGCTCTGGGAACACCTATTGACGGGAAACCCGCTTTTAAAGCCAGTGCCATGCAGCCTATTGAAGTAAAGGCTCCGGGGATCATTGACCGTAAGAATGTCCATGAACCGTTACAAACAGGGATCAAGGTCATTGATGCGTTAACTCCCATCGGCCGCGGCCAAAGGGAATTGATCATCGGGGACCGTAAGACCGGAAAGACCTCATTGGCTATTGATACGATCATCAATCAAAAAGGCAAAGGCGTATATTGTTTTTACGTCGCCATAGGTCAAAAAAGATCGACCGTAGTCCAGGTCTATGAAACCCTGCGCAAGTTTGGGGCCATGGATTACACCACGATCGTGGCGGCCACGGCTTCCGATCCGGCGCCTATGCAATTTCTGGCCCCGTATTCCGGCACGGCTATGGCGGAATATTATCGGGATAACGGTAAACATGCATTGATCATATTTGATGATTTGACCAAACAGGCCCAGGCTTATCGTCAGTTGTCCCTTTTATTACGTCGTCCGCCGGGCCGCGAAGCCTATCCCGGTGATATTTTCTATTTACACAGCCGTCTTTTGGAACGTGCGGCTAAATTGTCAGATAAAAAAGGGGCCGGAAGTCTGACTGCGCTGCCGATCATTGAAACGCAAGCCAGTGACGTATCGGCCTACATACCCACCAACGTTATTTCTATTACTGACGGACAGATCTTCTTGGAAGGTGATCTTTTTAATGCCGGTCAACGTCCGGCCATTAATCCGGGCATTTCGGTCTCCCGTGTCGGAGGTGACGCCCAGATCAAAGCCATGAAACAAACAGCCGGCTCTTTGCGTTTGGACTTAGCCCAGTACCGTGAGCTCGCGGCTTTCTCGCAATTTGCTTCTGATCTGGATCAAGCGACCCGTAAACAACTCGATCGCGGTAAACGCTTAATGGAGATCATCAAGCAGGGCATTCATGTGCCCATGCCGGTGGTCAAACAGGTAGCTATTATTTTTGCCGGCACCAACGGGTATCTGGATGATATTCCTGTCAATAAAGTGCTTGCCTTTGAAGAGCATCTATGCGTCCAGATGGATGCGCAGTATGCCGGATTTATGGAATTATTTAACAAAAATCTGGCCATGACAGATGAAGTGAAGACAGCATTGAAGAAATTATTGGAAGAAGTCAAAAGCAGTTTTAAGGCCTAATTATGATCGGCATCAAAGAATTCAATAAAAAAATAGTTTCCTTGAAAAATATGCGCAAGATGACCAAAACCATGAAAATGGTTTCGGCCAGTAAATTCAAGCGGGCGCATAAGGCGCAGATCAATGCCAAAGATTATGCGGACAAGCTTTCAGAATTGATCGCACGTCTTTCCGGTGCAGGCACGGATAATCATCCGTTGCTCAGCCAAGGAAAATCTTCGAGCCGGATCCTGGTTGTTTTATTTACGTCGGACAAGGGGTTATGTGGCGGCTTCAACAATAATTTGATCCGTAAGACCAAAAACTGGATCAAAGACAATCATTCCAAATATGCGGCCATGGATATGAGTTTTTGCGGACGTCGGGGATATATGTCTTTTCGACGTACAGCCCAGATCCGGAAATATTATGAGAATATCACGATCAAACCTGATTTTAAAGACGCGTTAACAGTGGCTGACGATATGACAGCCGCATTCATCAAAGAAGAATATGACGAAGTTTATCTGGCATATAATCGTTTTGACGGGCCATTGACCCAAACACCTGTCATTGAAAAGATCCTGCCGCTGGATCCGTCGGTACTCGTCAACAAGGATGTAAAGTTACAAAGCGCGTACTACACCTTTGAACCTAAAGAAAACGAGATGTTTGCATTCTTGATCCCTAAATTTCTGAATTTTAAACTATTCTTCGTATTGCTTGAGAATGCAGCAGGGGAACACGGTGCCCGTATGTCGGCCATGGATAAAGCATCTCAGAACACGGCAGATCTAATTGACCGTTATACGCTCCTGCGCAATCGTGCACGGCAGGCCGCGATCACCACAGAATTAATAGAGATCATTTCAGGTGCAGAAGCTTTAAAATAACAATCGGGGGAGTTTATGAACCAATCCAATAAGAAAATTTCCGGCAAGATCACCCAGGTACTGGGAGCGGTAGTCGATGTTTATTTTCCCAGAGAAGGCCTTCCGGCCATTGAAACAGCTTTAAAAACGACGAACACCTCGATCAATGATCAGGCTAATAACCTTACTCTCGAAGTGGCTCAACATTTGGGGGACAATCTCGTCCGTACTATTGCTATGAACACTACTGAAGGCCTGATCCGCGGCCAGGAGGTTGTCAATACCGGGAATGAATTATTGATGCCTGTAGGTGAAGGGACATTAGGCAGGGTCATGAACTTATTAGGTGAGCCGGTAGATGAATGCGGGCCTATCAAAGCCGTTAAATATATGCCGATCCATCGCCCTGCCCCGGAGATAGATGAGCAGGACACCTCAACCGCAATACTAGTGACCGGCATTAAAGTCGTTGATCTTCTGGCTCCTTATCGCAAAGGCGGAAAGATCGGTCTTTTCGGCGGCGCTGGTGTCGGGAAAACCGTTATCATCCAGGAGTTGATCAACAATATCGCCAAAGAGCACGGCGGGTATTCGGTATTTGCCGGTGTCGGTGAACGTACTCGTGAAGGCACTGCCCTTTATAAAGAAATGAAAGAAGCCGGCGTTATTGATAAAACCTCGTTGGTGTATGGTCAGATGAATGAACCTCCCGGTGCCCGTGCGCGTGTTGCGCTTTCTGCGTTGACCGTAGCTGAATATTTCCGTGATGAAATGCATCAGGACGTGCTTTTATTTATTGATAATATTTTCCGTTTCACTCAGGCTGGTTCTGAGGTTTCGGCACTTTTAGGCCGTATTCCGTCTGCTGTAGGGTATCAACCCACCTTGGGTACGGATATGGGTGAATTGCAGGAGCGTATTACGTCAACGAAAAGCGGATCGATCACATCTATCCAGGCGATCTATGTGCCTGCGGACGATTATACTGACCCGGCACCGGCTGCAACTTTTGCCCATTTGGATGCTACCACTGAGTTGTCACGCCCGATCGCCGAATTGGGTATTTATCCGGCCGTTGATCCCTTAGCGTCAACATCAACTATTTTAGCTCCTGAGATCGTGGGAGAGGAGCATTACAAAGTTGCCCGTAGAGTTCAGGAGATCCTGCAAAAATACAAAGAACTGCAGGATATCATTGCCATCTTGGGTATGGATGAACTTTCAGAGGAAGATCGCCTTACCGTTGAACGTGCCCGTAAGATCCAGAAATTCCTCTCTCAGCCTTTTCACGTGGCCGAGCAATTTACCGGAATCAAGGGCAAGTATGTGCCTTTAGAAGAAACGATCCGTTCCTTTAAAGAGATCCTGGAAGGTAAACACGATGCCATTCCCGAGCAGGCGTTTTACATGGTAGGTAATATTGACGAAGTCATCTCAAAAGCAAAAACATTATGAGTTTTCAACTGTCCATAGTAGCCCCCAGCGGGAAAATATTCGAAGACACCGTAGATTCTTTAGCTGTCCCCGGCGTTGAGGGAGCCTTTGAGGTCTACAGCCAGCATACGCCGTTGATCTCTGCATTAAAAGCAGGCAAAGCCCGTGTCCGCAAGGCCGGGCAGGAAACCGCTTATCTGATCACTAGCGGAATTCTGGAAGTAACGCCCCAGCACAATGTTCTTTTACTGGCTGACCAAGTCACTCTGGGATAAATGAAAAAAATTGACGAGAAAACTCTTTTTCAAGGTCACTGGCTTTCAGTCCATGAAACCATTTACCAGAATAATGAAGGTAAACAGCTGACCTGGGAAACCGTTCGCCGTACACGTTCAACTGTCGGGGTCGTGGTCGTTGCCCGCCTGATGCCCTCCAAACGATTTATTCTCATCAAACAATACCGTCCGGCGATTGACGGTTATATCATGGCTTTTCCTGCCGGTTTAGGGTTCAATGACCCCGCGCATGCGTTGGTCGAACTCAAAGAAGAGACCGGTTATACCGGCACTATTGTCGACGTAAGTCCTGTCATGAAAACCGGGGCATCCCTTGTTGATGATAGCGCCAGGATCGTTTGTGTCGAAGTGGATGAACATCTGCCTGCCAATCAAAATCCCGAGCAAGAGCTGGAAGATGCGGAAGATATTGAGGTGTTCTTAGTCAAACGCGAAGAAGCCAAAGATTTCCTGCTAAAACAAATAGATCAAGGCACCCACGTCGCCGCCAATCTATGGTACATTTTCAGTATCAACAACATCCTGTAATAAGATTCTACTTCAGCTTGTATCTCCCCTAAGCTTTGATCGTTGGCATTGTTGTTTAATCTGATGAAAATAAAGTTAATATGGACAGCAGAGGGCTAACCGTTGATAATGTTCATATTCAGAGGTTAATCGTCATGGGACAATCGGTGTCCTTTCAAAGAGGAGCTGGGTATGAGAACTAAGACTCAGGGGATCATGAGGGTTGTATTACTACTGCCGATATTGTTGGTGGGGATAATTTCTTGCGGGTTTGCAAAAAGTCAGGTTTTGGTGGGTTACGTTCAGGTTGCTGAAGGGTCTTCCTGGCGTTTTGCTAACAGCCAATCAATGAGGGATGCCGCTGATGCAGCTGGTTTTCAACTCATTGAGCGTAAAGGCGGTACGATCGCTGAACAAATCAAGCAAATCGAGTATTTGATCAATCAAAGTGTAGATGCTATCGCGGTCGCTCCGGTCCAGGCCGATGGCTGGGATGCAGTGTTAAAGGAAGCTCAAAAGGAAAATATTCCGGTTATTATCATGGACAGGGCCGTTACTTCGGATAAGTCGCTCTATTTTACCTATATCGGCCCTGATATGAATTTGGAAGGTCAAATGGCTGCGAATTGGCTCATCAAAAAATTTTCGGATAAAACCGGACCGATCAAGCTGGTTGAATTGCGCGGAATGGAAGGCTCTACTCCGGCCATTAATCGGCATAAAGGGTTTATAGATATAATAAGTAAGAATAATAAGTTTGTTATCGTCCAGTCCCAAGCTGCTGATTTTAATACGGCGAGGGGCAAAGAGGTGATGGCGAATATGTTAAAGTCCCAAAAGGGTTTGATCGACGTTGTGTATGCGCATAATGATGATATGGCTATCGGAGCGATAGAAGCGATCAAGGAATATGGGAAGAAGCCGGGGATGGATATTGTTGTTTTATCCATTGATGCGATGAAAACATTCTTTGAGGCCATGGTTAAAGGTGAGGCGAATGCGACTGTTGAATGTAATCCTTTATTGGGACCTTATCTGATGCAAGCGGTCAGGGATCATTTAGCCGGCCGTGAAGTCCCTAAATGGGTTATGACGACAAAAGATCTATATTCTCAAGAAGACGCGGCTAAACAGTTGCCCTTAAGGAAGTATTAAGATAACGCGAGTCATGGATTTATGAATAAACGCAAACGCCTTTTGATGATTGCGGGAGTTCTGGTTGTATCTTTATTCAATTGTCTTTTCTTCTTGAGAATTAATGCCTCGCTTGAGCATGCTCAGGAATTCTTTGCTGTGATCAAAAAAGTCAACGATATCCCGCCTAAGCTGGAAGAGTTAAAGACTGAAATATGGAATGTCGTATATCGTCCTGATGTTCCCCGGGATGTGATAAACCGGCGCAGCCAGAAGTATAAGAATATACTTCGGGATATTTCAAAAGATTTAGGTGCGGCCCGCGATTATTCAACTCAGGAAAAACCTTTGGCGTTTATTGAACGCGCGAGCCGTGTGATCAACTCTTTAGCTCGAAAAGTAGACCTGTTAAGCGTCAATCGGGCTTTACAAAAGATGGATATGGACAGTACAAAGGTTTTCTTCCAGGACAGCGGATCAACGAGCATGTTGTCCGGTTCCTATGTTGCGGAAATGGAAGAAATTATGAAAAAGATCGACAGCATGTCTGATGTTGTCGATGATAATATCGCCCAGTATTCCAGGGAACAGGTCATTATTTCTTCCCAAACCAACGAGCGTGATACCGGTGAGTTTGGGGTCTGGATCCGTTGGGCGACTCTTTTAAACGCAGGGTTTTTAATTGCCTGTTTATGGGCTCTTTTGGTATGAAAGAACTCGACGAGAAATTATTCAAAGGTACTCTTCTTCAAAAGATCCTGGTGATCGTCTTTATTGTTTTGATCAGTTGTTCTGTCGGCGCTGTCATTTCCGGGGTGGTTACCGATCAACGGTTAGCCAAGTCTATTAACAGCCAAATAGATGATTCGTTTGAAAAAGTATTTGCCAAAATTGACGCCATTTTTGTCCGCTTTGAAGATATCGCTACCGACAATATCCGCAAGACCAGCGGCCTGTTTTCCCTCGAGCAAGTCTGGGGAATATTTACTGACGGGCAAAAACGCTACGAGCATGAAGCGAAGGTCCTTATTGATAAACGCCTAAGCCAACTGGACGCAGGCGGCAGTGTGGATAAGGAAAACGTCACTTCTCTGATCCATGAGGATCTGGATGCTTTATCGGCACGGATCGACGGAGAAGTCAAAGAGCATGCCCGTGACTATGTGCGTCATTCCATTGAAAAAATAGGTTCAGCCAATGTCACGTTGGGTCTCTCGCAAGAAGGCGCTCAGCGGGAGATCACGGACATCCATGTCAGGGCTATTGCTTCTGTTAAGAAAAGCATACAAGAAAATCAGAGCCTGGGTATGGAGACGTTATTGTTTTCTATGATGTTCATTGCTTTGGTGATCAGTCTTATTGCTTTTTGGATGGCCCGCACGATCACACGTCCTATTTCCATGATGGCCGAGTCTTTTAATGAGATGGCGACAACCGGCAAACAGCTTAAATCAATACGGATGTCTGTCTCAGGAGAGATGAAGCAGCTTTTAGACGCCTTTAACCGTATGATCGCCAATTTGCATAAAGTGACAGCTTCACGCGATGTACTAAATAAGGAGATCGAATACCGTCAGCGGGCGGAAGAGGCCATGCAGCAAGCTAAGGATGAGGCAGAGGCGGCCAACAAGGCTAAGAGTGAATTCCTGGCTAATATGTCCCACGAGATCCGAACGCCTTTAAATGCGATCTTAGGTTTCAGTGATTTATTGGGTACTACCAATGTTGATGAACAGCAGAAATCGTATCTGAGCACGATCACCACGAGCAGCGGGATATTGATCTCTGTTATTAATGATATTCTGGACCTTTCTAAATTGGAAGCAGGGAAGGTCCAGCTGGAGAGCATTGATTTTGATCTGGGAAACCTGGTGAATGATGTTTTTAATATGGCTAAGATCCGGTTTAAAGAACAGGATATCAACCCTTACATTGACTGGGATATGCATGTGCCGCAATGGGTCAAAGGAGATCCCACCCGAATACGGCAAATTTTATTAAATTTCTTGAATAATGCCGTTAAGTTTACATCTAAGGGTGAGATCGGTGTTATTGTTCGTTTAGAACAGACAACTTCTCATGGTCCGGTCATTAATTTTTGTGTTAAGGATTCAGGTATAGGGATCCCGGCCGATAAGAAGACTAAGTTGTTCGCTTCCTTTAGTCAGGTGGACTCGTCGACAACACGTAAATACGGCGGGACCGGTTTGGGGCTTGCTATTTCAAAAAAGCTGGTGGATGTCATGGGCGGCAAGGTTTGGCTGGAGTCTGAGGAAGGCCATGGCAGTCAGTTTTTCTTTACGGTTCCTTTTGAGGCAGGGACTTCTTTAGTTGGGCAGGCCATTGATCCTTTGACCCGCGAGCAGTTGATAAACAAACTGGTGTTATGTGTGGATGACCATCCGCCTTCGTTAGAGATCATATCCCGGTATTGTCAAGAAATAGATCTGAAGGTGATCAAGGCTTCCGGAGCCCTGGAGGCTTTGCAAGTATTGGACAAGTGTTTGGCAGACGGGGAATTGCCTGATCTGATCCTTAGTGATATCCGCATGCCGGATATGGATGGGTATATGCTGGCAGAAAAGATACGCACGATGTCTAAATTCGATGCGATCAAGATCGTGGCCACCACCTCAGATGCGCGTGTCGGGGGTGCCGTGTTCGCGCAAGAGAAGGGATTTAATGCGTATTTGCCCAAACCGGTGATGCGCAATGACCTGACCAGGATCATCAGTACGGTATTAGGAGATAAACGTCCGATCTCTGTGCCGATCATTACGCGTCACGTTGCCAACGAAGTAGAACTCAAAGGCTTGAGAGTGTTGGTAGTCGACGATGTGTTGTCTAATCAACAGTTGATGAAAGCGTATTTGGACATGTTTGGTTGTATCAGTGATTTGGCCGTCAACGGCCAGGAAGCGATTGATAAGTTAAAAAGTTCGTCTTATGACATATGTCTTATGGATGTGCAGATGCCGGTGTTAGACGGTCTTGAGGCTACCAGAATTATTCGTGCCCAAATCAGCAAAGACTTACCCATCATTGCCTTGACAGCCGCCGTTATGAAGGAAGAGATCGAAAAAACAAAGGCCGCAGGGATGAACGATTTTCTGACTAAACCTCTGGAAATCAATACATTAAGAACGATGCTTATAAAGTTTGTGTGAGCTTATTTTATTTTTTCTTGCCGGTAAGGAATTTGAGCCTTCCTGATAGGAATCCCCGGAAGAATGAGAATTGACCTAGTAAGGTCCCCACTATGATGAGCCCTATGTAATATGCAGGAGGAATAAGGGGAATATAGACAAAGATCTTGATCCAAAGCGGGGTTTTATCCGTAATGCCTACTAAGTGGAAGATAAGCTTCCTGACAGGCATGATAGCCATGCCTGTCAGGGAAAAGCTTAACATGATCATCCAAAAATCCCAGTTACTTTTGATCTGCCATTTCGTTTTAAGGCGTGCGATCCAGCTCATGAGATTTCTTTTGAAGATTACTTGGCCCCGGCCATCGGCGGTTTCTTTTGGGTGATTACCGGTAATCCCTTGGATTTTGTGGCGTTTAACGCGACAAAACTTTTGAA
>Ga0302319_10018317_pt1 | contig 12778 bp, 12 predicted proteins | sample Bog_T0_2_FD_203319 | JGI IMG/M metagenome (GOLD analysis project Ga0302319, IMG submission 203319) | Peat permafrost microbial communities from Stordalen Mire near Abisko, Sweden - Bog_T0_2 | ecosystem: Environmental > Terrestrial > Soil > Wetlands > Peat | place: Sweden: Abisko, Stordalen Mire...
TTCTACGTCTCGTGGGAGAGTGCGTCGGCTCCGACGCATTCGACATCTACACCTTGGTATTCAAGAACGCGCGAGTTCAACCGACTGTTGCGCCGTTCCCTTCCGGCGGCCGCGCTCAAGGGCCGTTTTTCGGGGAATTTCCGTAATGGGGCGGCGATGGGAGGCGGGGCCCGCTCGGTTCGCCGCGCCCGCTTGGGGCGCGTCTGCGCTGCTTTTCGGGGTCCTGACGGCCCTTAACCCCGCCATGGCGCAGTCGTCCGGAGAACCGGCCGTCGCGCCGAAGGCCGCCGAGGACAGCGCCCAGACATCGCAGAGCCAGACCCAACAGAGTCAGACCTCACAGAGCCAGCCCGCGAGAAAGGCGCCGCTGTCGTCCCGGACGTCCGGCAAGCCAGCGACGCCCGCGTCGGCCGCTCATAACGTGGTGACCGTCACGGCCCCGCCGGAAGAGGCGGTGCGAACCTCGATCGACCGGCGCAGCTATAGCGTCGCCACCGACCTGCAGGGTTCAGGCGGCTCCCTGGCCGACGCCCTGCGCAACATCCCGGGGGCGGAGGTCGACCTCAACGGCAATCTCAGCCTGCGCGGCGGGCCGGTGCGGATCATGATCGATGGCCAGCCGTCCGCCATGTTCGGCGGCCAAAGCGCCGGCCAGGTGCTGCAATCCATGCCCGCGGACCGCATCGATCGGGTCGAGGTGATCACCACCCCCACCGCGGCCTTTTCGCCGGAAGGCCAAGCCGGGATCATCAACCTGGTCACCAAGAAGTCGGCGCCCGCCGGCGCCTCTGGCGGGATGCGCGCCAATGTGGGCGGGGCGGGACGCAAAAATGTCGCCGGCAACTGGGCCTACACCAAGGGCAAACTGACGGTGGCCGCCGACGGCGGCTGGCGGCGGGACCTGCAGCACTACACAGCGGCCTCCACCGGGACGGCGGCGGACGCGGTCACCGGCCTTCCCGACTCGCGCGCCCAACAGTTCTCAAGCAAGGGCCTCATCGACAGCTGGAACGGGCATCTGGGCTTTAATTACCAGATCGATCCCAAGACACAGCTGAGCGGCGATACGCGTTATTTCACCTTCAAGTTCGACCGGGACCACGACAATAGCCTGCTGTCCTCCGCACCGAACGGGACGCCGCTGGAGGACTTCAGCCAGGCCGGCCGTATCGACACCTGGCAGAATATCGCGTCGGGCCAAATGACCCTGCTGCACCAGTTTCCCGGCAAGGACCACACCCTCTCGCTGTTCTACAATCACACCCAGATACACTACACCAACGACAACGCCTTGACCGACGTGACAACCGTGCCGGGGCCGCCCACGTCAGCGTTCCAGGACCAGTTCCAGCGGTCAGGCCGGGACGTGAACCAGTTCAAGGCTGACTATACGCGCCCCATGCCCGGGGAGGCGCAGTTGAAGGTCGGCTACGACCTGCGCGTCGTCAACGCGCAGTACAGCAACTATGAGCTGCTCGGGCCAGACCCGCCTCTGGCGGCGCCCGACCCATCACAGTCAAACCTGTTCCGCTACCACCAGATGGTGAATGCCGCCTACACGACCTATGAGCGGCCGTTCGGAGCCTGGACGGTGCTCGCTGGGCTGCGCGTGGAGGACGAGCAGCTGCAGCTGGGCGAGATCACTCAGGCGGTCAATGCCAGCCGTGACAATCTGAACCTCTTTCCCAGCCTGCACCTGGCCTACAAGGTCTCCGCCACCACGCAGTGGGTGCTGAGCTACGCTTCGCGCATCGAGCGGCCAGAGCCTTTCCAACTCGACCCCTTCAGGAGCCAGGCGAGCCCGTTCGACATCAGCGCGGGCAATCCGACACTGACGCCCCAGACCACCCAGTCGTTTGAGGGCGGTTGGCAGTACCGCAAAGGCCCTGCCTCGTATCTGGCCACTCTGTTCTATCGCCAAAGCGAGCACGGTTTCACGAGCGTGACCACCAATTTGGGCGGCGGGGTGCTGCTCACGCAACAAGAAAACTTGGCCAACAGCAAGACCGCCGGGCTGGAGCTTGTGGCCGCGGCCCCCCTCTTCAAAACCCTGACCTACAATGTCTCGGCGGATCTTTACTGGAAACAGATTCAGGCGCCGGTCCAGGGCGTGACCCTGCAGACCTGGCAGGACGTGACCGCGAGCGGTCATGTTAATATCAATTGGCAGCCGACGAAGACGGACCTTGTGCAGGGTCACCTCCAGGCGAACGCGGCCAGCGTTACGCCCACGGGCCACACCGATCCTCTGTTCTTCCTGACCCTAGGGTACCGACACAAGTTCACCGACAACTTCGCCTTGGTGACGACCGTCGTGGACCCCTTGGACTCGATCCGTCAGACCGCCTATTTGGACAGCCCGGGGCTCGACACCCGAACCGTGACGCGCCCTCATATCCAGACCGCCTATATCGGCTTTACCTGGACGTTCGGCGGCCACGGGCGCGCTCAGCGCGATCAAGACATCGATATTGACCCCGCCGCCACGGCCCTTCCAGAGCAATAGTCCAATCCGGGAGAGCGCGACTTCGACAGCCGAAGACCCCGCCAAAGCCCCCTAAACCAGCGCCCCGTGGCAGTGCTTGAATTTCTTGCCTGAGCCGCAGGGGCAGGGGGCGTTGCGGCTGGTGCGCTCCCAGCCGTCGGGCAAGGCGCTCAGCGGGAGGGCCTGGCGCTGCTCGGCCGACAGGCCGTCAGGCAGGGCCTGGGCGAAGCGGCCGGCCATCTCGTTTTGGCCAGTCAAGGGATCCAGGTGCACCTCCACCAGGCCGCCTTGCGGCGGGGGCGCCGGTTCGGGCTCCTGGAAGTGGAACTCCACCGTCATCAGCCAGCGGGTCACGTTCTGGCGCAGGTCCACCAGGAGCTTCTCGAACAGGGAGAAGGCTTCGGTCTTGTACTCATTGAGCGGGTCGCGCTGGCCATAGCCGCGCAGGCCAATGACGTTGCGCAGATGGTCCAGGTGCATCAGGTGCTCGCGCCACTGCAGATCAACCATCTGCAGCAGGAAGTTCTTCTCGATCTGGCGCATATAAGCCTCGCCGAGCATCTCCTGGCGCTCGGCGGCGCGGGCGTCGCCGGCCGCGGTGATCCGCTGCACGAACTCCTCGTTGGCGATGCCGTCTTCCTGGGCCCAGTCGGCCAGGGGCAGCTCAAGGCCCATTAGGGCGCGCACCCGCTCGTCCAGGCCCGCGATGTCCCACTGCTCCACATAGGCCTTGGGCGGCAGGTGACGGTCGACCAGGTCGATCACGGTGTCGCGCCGCATCTCGGTGACGATCTCCGAAAGGTCGGTCGACTCCATGAACTCCTGGCGCTGCTCGAACACGGCCTTGCGCTGGTCGTTCACCACGTCGTCGTACTTGAGCAGGTTCTTGCGGATTTCGTAGTTGCGCTGCTCGACCTTGCGCTGCGCGGTGGCGATGGCGGAGTTCAGCCACTTGTGGGTGATCGCTTCGCCCTCGGCCACGCCGAAGGTGCGCATGATGGAGTCCAGCCGCTCGCCGGCGAAGATGCGCAGCAGGTCGTCCTCGCAGGACAGGAAGAACTTGGAGTGGCCCGGGTCGCCCTGACGGCCGGTGCGTCCGCGCAGCTGATTGTCGATCCGGCGGCTTTCGTGCCGCTCGGTGCCGAGTACGAACAGGCCCCCGGCGGCCAGGGCGGCGGACTTGGCGTCGGCGATCTCGGATTCCAGCTCCTTCTGGCGGGCGGCGGCCATCTCGGGGGTGACCTCGACGCCCAGGCCGCGCTGCTCCTGGCGCCAGGACAGCACGCGCATATCGATATTGCCGCCGAGCTGAATGTCGGTGCCGCGGCCGGCCATGTTGGTGGCGATGGTCACCGAACCGGGCACGCCGGCGTCCGCGACGATGTGGGCTTCCTGCTCGTGATAGCGGGCGTTGAGCACCTGATGCGGGATGCCGGTCTTCTTCTTGCCGTCGATCTCGAACTTGTGGCCCTTGAGCAGTTCCGATAGCTGCTCGGACTTTTCAATGGACACAGTGCCGACCAGGATCGGCTGACCGCGGCGATAGCAGTCCTCGATCTGGGTGATGATCGCCTGGTTCTTCTCGGCGGCGGTGCGATAGACCTCGTCATCGTCGTCGATGCGGCAGATGGGCCGATTGGTCGGAATCTCCACCACATCCATCTTATAGATGTCGAGAAATTCCTGGGCCTCCGTTGCAGCCGTGCCAGTCATGCCGGACAGCTTGGAGTAGAGGCGGAAGTAATTCTGGATGGTGACCGAGGCGAGGGTCTGGTTTTCCGGCTGGATCTCCACGCCTTCCTTGGCCTCGATGGCCTGGTGCAGGCCCTCAGACAGCCGCCGGCCGGTCATCATGCGGCCGGTGAACTCGTCGATCAGCATGATCTCGCCGGCGCGGATGATGTAGTCCTTGTCGCGTAGGTACAGGCTGTTGGCCCGCAGCGCCTGATTGATGTGGTGCACCACCGAGATGTTGGCCGGGTCGTACAGGCCCGCCGAATCCTCGGCCAGGTGGCCGCCAGCCTCCAGCATCTCCTCCACCCGTTCCGAGCCGACCTCGCTGACCATGACCTGGCGCTGCTTCTCGTCTAGGTCGTAGTTTTGCGGGCCCTCGGCGATCAGCTGCTTCACCAGGGTGTCAATGGTCCGGTAGAAGTCCGAGCGATCTTCGGTCGGGCCGGAAATGATCAGCGGCGTGCGCGCCTCGTCGATCAGAATCGAGTCCACTTCGTCGACGACCGCGAAATTGTGGCCCCGCTGGACCATCTCCTTGGCGTCATAGACCAGGTTGTCGCGCAGATAATCGAAGCCAAACTCGTTGTTGGTGCCGTAAGTGACGTCGCTGGCGTAGGCTTTCTGGCGCTCGGGCTGGGACAGGCCATTGACGATCACGCCAACGCTCAGGCCCAGGAAGCGATAGACCTGACCCATCCATTCGGCGTCGCGCGCAGCCAGATAATCGTTCACCGTGATCAGATGCACGCCCTGGCCGGCCAGGGCGTTCAGATAGACCGGCGCGGTGGCGACCAGGGTCTTGCCTTCGCCGGTGCGCATCTCGGCGATGCCGCCCTTGTGCAGCACCATGCCGCCGACCAGCTGAACGTCGTAGTGGCGTTGGCCGAGCGTGCGCCGCGCGGCCTCGCGCACGGCCGCGAAGGCTTCGGGCAGCAACTCGTCCAGGGTCTTGCCTTGGGCGAACTGGGCTTTGAATTCCTCGGTCTTGCCGCGCAAATCCGCGTCCGACAAGGCGGCGTAGGCCGGCTCCAGGGCGTTGATGGCCGCGACCCGTCCCGTCATCGCCTTGACCTGGCGATCATTGGAGGAACCGAAAATCTTTTTGGCTAGGCCGAGCATGAAGGGTCCAAACACAAGGTGAAGTGAGCGCGCCGCGCGGAACAAGCGCCGCGCGAGACGGTCAGAAAAACCGCTCGACTTGCGCGCGCGCGAGACTTAAGCACCGGCCGTTGGCCTGTCAACGCAATGGCCTTTCCCATCAAGGCTTTGGTGCGTTCGGTCGGCGCGGCCTTCCAAGCGTCTGGCACGGGAATTACATCATGACCATCGCCAAGACGCCGCACAGGCTCCATTCGCTCTGCTTGGCGATTGGGCTGTTGGCGCTGACGCTGTCCGCTTGCAACCGACCGGTGATCGCCGAACGTCCGCCCCAGGCGGGCGACATCGCGGTGGCCAAGGTCAACGGCCGGGCTGTGTGGAAATCGGACGTGGTGCGAGAGGCCGTGGCCCAAGGCCTGATCGGCGAGGGCGAGCCGCTGGACGTGTCTTCCGACCTGTTCCACCGCACCCTGGATGAGGTGATCGATCAGAAATTGCTGGCGGCCGAAGCCCTCACGCGCAAGCTGGATCGTGATCCCACGGCTCAACGGCGGCTGGCTGCGGCGCGCGAGCGCATCCTGTCGGACATGCTGGTGGAATCGGTCGTGGAGAAGGCCGTCAACGACACCGCCATTCGCACGCTTTACGAGGAGCAGCTCAAGAGCGCCAAGCAGGACGAGGAGTTCCACGCCCGACAGATCATCGTGAACAGCCAGGCGGACGCCGAAGCGGTCAAAAAGCTGTTGGCGAACGGCGCCAATTTCGACTCCCTGGCCCTGGAGCGGTCGATCGACTCGGAGACCAAGTTCAATGGTGGGGACCTTGGCTATTTCACCCTCGACGTCATGCCCGACGCCTATGGCCAGGCCCTGAAGACGGCCAAGCCCGGCGACTTCGTCGGTCCATTTCAGACCGAGGCCGGCTGGGTGCTGCTGAAGGTGGAGGACCGGCGTCAGGAACAACCCATCACCCTGGAATCCGCCCGGCCGCAGATCGTCCGTTTCCTGACCTACGATCAGGTGCGAGACCTGCTGGAGACGCTGCGCAGCCATAGCCAGGTTCAGACCCTCATCGCCCCTGCCAAGGATGGCGGCAAGGAGCCGGCCTCGGCTCCGCCCGACGCCCCGTCCTCCGACCCGTCCGACGCCGCCTCGGCGTCCAGCTCGGGCTCGGGCCCCAACCTCGCGGCGCCGCCCAAGCCCAAGGCCAAGTCATGATCACGCCCTCCCAATCGTCCGAGCCCGGAAAGCCGGGACTTTCGCTCTCCCCCCTGGCCGTGTCCTTCCCGGCCATTCCTGCCATCGGCGGGGTGGAGCTGTCGGCCCTGCGCGCGGGATTCTACAAACATGAGCGCGACGACCTGATGCTCGTCCGATTGCGGCCCGGCACGACCTGCGCCGGGGTGTTCACACAGCATAAGGTGGGCTCGGCGCCGGTGGATTGGTGCCGAAAGGCCCTGCGCGACTCTCACGGGGAGGACGTGCGCGCCTTGGTGCTCAACGCCGGCTGCGCCAACGCGTTCACCGGCAGGGCGGGGGAGAAGACGGTCAGCAAGGTCGCCGCCGCGGTCGCCAAGGCGCTGGGCTGCAAGCCGCACGGCGTGATGCAGGCCTCCACCGGCGTCATCGGCGTGCCCTTCGATCCGGCCAAGATCACCGATCCGCTGCCCGACCTGATCGCCAAGCTCAGCCCGGATGGTTGGGCGCGGGCGGGCAAGGCGATGATGACCACGGACACCTTTCCCAAGGGCGCCCACGCCATCGCCAACATCGAAGGTGTGACGGTGCAGATCGCCGGCTTGGCCAAGGGCTCGGGCATGATCGCGCCGGACATGGCCACGATGTTGGCCTTCGTCGCCACCGACGCGGACATCGCGCCCAAGGCCCTGCAGACGCTGATCGAGCGGTTGGTCGTGTCGACATTCAACGCCGTGACGGTGGACGGCGACACCTCGACCAACGACACTCTGCTGGCCTTCGCCACGGGCGCTTCGGGCGCGCCGCGCATCGAGCGGGCGGGCGATCCGCGGTTGGCCGATTTCCGCGAGAAGCTGGAGGTCGTGCTGCAGAACCTGGCGATGCAGTTGGTGCGCGACGGCGAGGGCGCCTCGAAGTTCGTCAAGATCACCGTGAGCGGCGCCAAGTCCAAGGCCTCGGCCCAAAAGATCGCCATGACCATCGCCAACTCGCCGCTGGTCAAGACCGCCATCGCCGGCCAGGACGCCAACTGGGGCCGCATCGTCGCGGCCGCCGGCCGGGCGGGCGAGCCGCTGGACCGCGACCGGTTGTCGGTCACGTTCGGCGAGCTGTGGGCGGCCAAGGACGGGGCCGTGGCCAAGGACTACGACGAAGCCAAGATGAGCGCCTATATGAAGAACCGCGAGTTGGAGATCGTCGTGGACGTGGGCGTGGGCCACAAGCAGGCCACGGTGTGGACCTGCGACCTGACCAAGGGCTACATCGAGATCAACGGCGATTATCGCTCTTAACTTATCGTCATCCCACGGTCGCTCGAAGAGCGATCCGGGGGACCCAAGCACGGCGTCAGGACGGCCGATGCAGCTTGGGTCGCCCGGTCAAGCCGGGCGATGACGGCAAAAGGGACCGGATGTCCAATCTCCTCCTCGTCGCCGCCTGCGCCCTGATCGACGTCGACGGGCGGGTGCTGATTTGCCAGAGGCCTCAGGGCAAGCAACTGGCCGGCCTGTGGGAGTTTCCCGGCGGCAAGGTCGAGGCGGGCGAGACGCCGGAGGTGGCCTTGATCCGGGAACTAAAGGAAGAGCTGGATATCGACGTCAAACAGGCGTGCCTGGCCCCTTTTGTGTTCGCGTCGCACAGCTATGACGACTTCCACCTGCTCATGCCGCTCTATCTATGCCGACGGTGGGAGGGGTTCGTGAAAACGCTGGAGCACCCGGCCGTGGCCTGGGTCCGGCCTGATAAGCTGGCGGATTACCCCATGCCGCCGGCCGATGCGCCGCTGGTGGCCTATTTGCGGGATTTTTTGTGAGTTTGGCCTAACGATCCTCGCGGCTGTGCCAAACCCTCAGGATGTAGATCACGTCGCCCCGCAGTTCGTACCGCATCTCATATAGACCGACGAGAATGCGGCGCACCTCGCATGCCTCGAACTCGTCCAGCCGTTCACCCAGTCGGGGCTGTTGAATTAGCCGGGCAGGGGCGGCGACGAGGGCTTGCACGGCGCGCGCTGCGGCTGAACGGTTGACCGTCGCCAGAAACTCGTAGAGCCGGACCAGATCGGACTGAGCCTTACTCGTCCACTGCAGCCGCATTAGATCGGGGGTGGCAGGGGACGATCACTGTCAAGACTGTCGGCCCAGGCAAGCATGCTCTGATGGTCGATGACCCTGCCGGCATCGACATCGGCCATCGCCTCCAAAGTCAGGCGCCGTCGCTCCTCTTCCTGGTCGACCCAGGCGGTTAGAGCTTGCTTGACGATCCAGGCTCGCGAGCGTTCGAGCCGCGCGGCCAGTTCATCGACTTTGTCAGCCAACGGCGCAGGGATGTGCGCGGTGAGCACTCGGGTGGTCATTTCAATCACTTTCAATCAAAGTCAGTCATGATTGTAACATCGTGATTTACGGAACGCCAACCCGCTAATGGGGGTCTCCTCGTCCCTATGGCGCGAGCTAGGGGCTCCTTGGCCAAACCGGCTTTCGTTTTTTGAAGGCGGTGATGTCCATAGATGAGAGTTTGAACCACTCGGATTGGGACATGAAAACACCTTAAGACCGACCCACGGTAGGATCCATTCGCGCGCACTTCAATTACCAGCAGGCTTTACTCGCCCGGTTTCTCCCCCGCCGGTATTTCCTTCGTCCCCAGCGCATCCGCCAACCGCATCTTCGCCGACCCAGGCCGCAGGGGCTGTTGCTGGTCCGGGTGAGGGGCCCAGCCGGTCATGATCACAAGATCGAAGGTGGCGCGAACTCGACCATCCGGGTCCGAAAACCGCTCGGCGTAGATTTCGCACGCGCGGGCCAGCACGGCGCGCGACAGCGGTTTGCGCGAACGCTCGGTCAGGACGTTGGTCTCGCCCATGGCCTTCAGGTCCGCGATCAGCCTGAGCGGGTGGGCATAGCGCACGACCACGCGGTCCGCGTCGGCCACGGGCAGGGCGAAACCCGCCCGCTGCAGAAGTCCCGCCGCGTCCAGGGCGTCGGCGAACGGCGAGACGCGCAGGCCCGCGCCATCGCTCAGCTCCGCCTCGGCGGCCAGCAGCGACTGGCGCAGCTCCGTCAAGCTGGAGCCACCCATGACGGCGCCGATGAACAGGCCGTCGGGCTTCAGGGCCTGGCGGATCTGGATCAGGGCCCCGACCAGATCGTTGGTCCAGTGCAGGGCCAGGGTCGAGACGAGCAGGTCCAGGCTCGCCTCCGCGAAGGGCAGGCGTTCCTCGTCGACCTGCACGCGCAGCGCATCGCGCCCCATCAGCATGGCGGCGGACAGGTCGGTTTCGATCAGCACGCCCACCCGCTCGCTGGCCGGGCTTTGCGCCAGGGCTACGGCGAACAGGCCGCTGCGCGCGCCGAGGTCGACGGCCACGGGAAAGCTGCGCATGATGGCTTCCAGCCGCTCGACCACGTCGGCGGCGACACGCGCCTTGAGAAAGTCGGCCTGGCCATAGCGGCCGGCTGCCCGATCGAGGCGCAGGCGGTGTAGGGCGCGGTCGAACAGGCGGGGCGGGAGGCTCATGCTTTCGAAGGTGAGAGACTGGCCGTCGGCGGCGCTTCAGTCATGGGGCGCCGCGCCGGCCGTGGCAAAGGGTCTATGGCTGGAGAGCCTGCGCGCGGCGCAGGATCTGGTGTTTCCGCACCACGCCCTGGACGGTTCTGGGCGCACGGGATCATCCGGCCTGTCGCCCGAGGCCTGGTCGCGCATCCGCTTTCTGGAGGCGCCGGTGTGCAATGGCTGCGGATCGCCCTTCGACTATGATCTGGGCGATGGCGCGCGCTGCGCCGCCTGCGAGGCCAAGCCCCGCGCCTTTTCCCGAGCACGCGCGGCGTGCCTCTATGACGAGGCCTCGCGCGATCTGATCCTGCAGTTCAAGCACGCCGACCGCATCGACCTGGCGCATCTGTTCGCAGGCTGGATCAGCCGCTCGGCCGCCGATTTGCTGGAGCAGGCCGACGCCATCACGCCCGTTCCCATGCCGCCGATGCGCCTGATCCGCCGCCGCTACAATCAGGCCGCTGAGATCGCCCGCCCGCTGGCGCGGCGCATGGGCCTGGCCTACCGGCCCGGACTTTTGCAGCGCCGTTCGGGCGAAAGCCAGGCCGGGCGATCGGGCGTAGGGCGCAAGCGCAACGTGGCCGGGGCCTTCACCGCGCCCGAGCGCGCCAAGGCGAAGATCGAAGGGCGCCGCATCCTGCTGATCGACGACGTCCTGACCACCGGCGCCACGGCGGAGGCCTGCGCCAGGGCTCTGCTCAAGGCCGGGGCGGCCGCGGTGGACGTCGCCGTGGTGGCGAGGGTGCGCGAAGCGGCGCACCTCTCTATATGAAGAGCGTAAGGTTCATTGAGAGATTCCGGTTCATGGCTCGTGTGACCATCTATACGCGTCCCTTCTGCGGCTACTGCGCCCGGGCCCTGGCGCTGCTCACCGAGAAGGCGGCCGATTGCGAGGAGATCGAGGCGGGCATGGACCCCATCAAGCGCAAGGAGATGATCGAGCGGTCGGGCCGTTCGACCTATCCGCAGATCTTCATCGGCGACAAGCACATCGGCGGCTGCGACGAGCTGACCGCGCTCGAGCGCAAGGGTGAGCTCGAGCCCTTGCTGGCGGCGCCATGAGCCCTTTGCGCGTCGCCCTGATCCAGACCCGTACGCCGGCCGACCAGGCCGCCGCGCTGGAACAGGCCGCGCCCCTGATCCGCCAGGCGGCCCAAGCCGGCGCGCAGTTGATCCTCACGCCCGAGGGCTCCAACCTGCTGCAACGCGACCGGCCCAAGATGTTGGCGGTCATGCGGACGCTGGAAGACGATCCCTACGTGCAAGGCGTGCGCGCCCTGGCCAAGGAACTAGGCGTTTGGATTCTCGTCGGCTCTGCACTCGTGGCCCATTCTTCCGGCACGGATGGGGGCGCGGACAAGGCCGCGAACCGGTCGGTCTTGATCGATGCGAGCGGCGAGGTCGTGCAGACCTACGACAAGGTGCACATGTTCGACGTGGACTTGCCCAGCGGCGAGCGCTACCGCGAATCCTCGCTCTACGAGCCGGGCGGCGAGGCGCGCCTGGCTCGGACGCCGTGGGGCGCGGTGGGTCTCACCATCTGCTACGATATTCGCTTTCCCCAGCTCTTCCGCGCCCTCGCCAAGGCCGGCGCGAAGATCATCACGGTCCCCGCGGCCTTCACCCGCCCTACCGGCGAGGCGCACTGGGAGGTGCTTCTGCGCGCCCGGGCCATCGAGAACGGCGCTTTCGTCCTGGCCCCCGCCCAAGGCGGCCATCACGAAGACGGCCGGGGCACCTGGGGCCATTCGATCGCCATCGACCCCTGGGGCCGCATCCTGGCGCAGGCCCAGGGCGATGAGCCCGGCGTGGTGATCGCGGACCTGAACCTGGACGAGGTGGAGCGAACGCGGGCGGCCATCCCGTCTCTCGCCAATGAGCGGACCTTCGCGGGTCCCGACCTATGATCAAATACGCTTTGATCTGCGAGCACGATCACGAGTTCGAAGGCTGGTTTGGTGTTTCCGCCGACTATGATGATCAGCACGCTCGCGGTCTTCTGGACTGCCCGACCTGCGGCTCCAAGGCTGTGCGCAAGGCGATCATGGCCCCCGCCGTGGCCGGCACGAAGGCGCAGCACTTCGCGCCCGCGCCTTCGCCGGAAGCCATGCGCGAGATGGCGTTGCAGGTGCGCCGACAGGTGGAGGACAACTTCGACTATGTGGGCGAGGCCTTTGCCAAGGAGGCCCGCGCCATTCACGAAGGCAAGGCCGAGGAGCGCGGCATTTACGGCGAGGCCACGGCCGCCGAGGTAAAGGCCCTCATAGAGGACGGCGTCCCCGTGGCGGCGCTTCCGCCCAAGCCAAAGGCCAAGGGCGAGTTGAACTAAGCGACGCCGCCCCGCGTATCAGCAAGGGAGGCGCCTCGCCATGACCATCGCCGAACTGTGCCTTCCCGGCGCCGTGCTGCTCTACATCCTGACCATCGGCCTGGCCAAGGCGTCGGGCCGCAAGGGCTTCGACAACGCCGACCCGCGCGATCCGGCCTTTTACGCCTCGGGCTTTCGCAAGCGGGCGCTGGGCGCTCAGAATAACGGAATCGAGACCTTCCCCCTGTTCGCCGCCGCCGTGCTCCTGGCCGAGATGCGCCATGCGCCGCAGGGGTTGATCGATGGTTTGGCGGCGGGGTTTATCGCGGTGCGGATTGGGTATGTGGCCGCGTATTTGAGTGACCGTCCCACCCTGCGTTCGACCCTTTGGACCATGGGGTT
>Ga0302319_10018318_pt1 | contig 12778 bp, 7 predicted proteins | sample Bog_T0_2_FD_203319 | JGI IMG/M metagenome (GOLD analysis project Ga0302319, IMG submission 203319) | Peat permafrost microbial communities from Stordalen Mire near Abisko, Sweden - Bog_T0_2 | ecosystem: Environmental > Terrestrial > Soil > Wetlands > Peat | place: Sweden: Abisko, Stordalen Mire...
CAGCCGGCGGATGCGCCGACAAATCATATGACTTCGCCGCCGCAATCAGCGCCTCCTGCGACATGCCCGCCGGAAAATTCGGCTTGCCCTCGTTCGTCTGCAGCCCATAGTCATAGAGCCATGTGCCGAACAGCATTTGCACCGCTCCGCCGCGAAACCAGTTGCCCTGCTCATAATACGGACCCACTCGCCCAACTCCCGCGCCAAAACTCTCCGGGATGAACGTCGCAAGCGCCTTGTCGCCCCGAGAAGCCACGTTCAACTGCCACTCTGCCGTTGACGAGCAGCCGATCAGGCCCACCCTATCCGCGGACCAATTCAGCCCACCCATCCAATTCAGCGAATCGTCGGCATCCGTCAGTGGCACGCCCAGAATGTCGTAGTCCCCCTCTGAAAAATACCGCCCCCGCTCATTCATCTCGATGAAGGCATAGCCCCGCTTCACCGCATCCAGTGCGGCAGACATATCGCTCGGTGCGCCCAGTTCCACATCCCAGTAGTTGAAGTTATACGGCGTACGCGAAAAAATGATCGGATACTTCTTCGACTCATCCTTGGGCCGGTAAATATCCGCCTGCATGCGCTTTCCATCGCGCATCGGCACCATCACCTTGCGCTCGATAATCGCCACCGACTCGAGCTCTTTTTCAATCGCATTCCGCCTTGCGATCAAAGCCGCATCCTGGGCCCGTGCCTGCCCCTGCACCGGCATTGCGATCCCAACAAAAACAGCGATGATTAACATCCCCAGACACGCCAGCTTCAGAATTCGCGGCATAGTCAACCTCTTTTTTATTGGCTTTTGGAAGAACCGGACCCCGTGCAGACACTATATCTCAGGGGACAGGTCTGAATCCGGGTTTCCTCTCCTCAGACCATGGCAATCGCATGGTCGCACTTTCGTTGATCGAGTTCGACGGGTTCTGAACGCGCCGTAGGCGCAATGATTGTTAGCCCAGCGCTTCAGCGCCGGGAAACGTGCCCGGAATAGCCCGTCAGCCCCGTAGGGGGCATTGCGAAAGGTCAGATAGCCCTCAAAAAAACATTCATGCAATTGCCCTGCCTCAGACCGCGATCCCATCGGGTGGGGTCCTAACTGCTTTACAATTGACAGTCATCCAGTCCTGCTAAAAAATCGGGGGAATCGTTAAACTTCGATGTCCATATGTCGCTGCATTTATGCATTCAGACAGCCCTTGCGAATGACTTCGAAGGACTTCCATTTCCGAATCAACCACCCGGAGTTGTCTGAAACTCCAACTCCGCGGACAACCGGAAAAAGAACGCGGGGATCCGCTTGATCGTGAATCCAGATTCGGTGTGCTGTCGCCGCTCATTCCTCAATCCACTGGGAATTCGTCTTGTTTTGCTGGCCGGCCTCGCCGCAACAGTCTGCCCAGCCTCACGTGCCAGCACCATCAACGTTCCCGCCGACAAGCCCACCATCCAGTCGGCAATCAATGCCTCTTCCAACGGCGATACAGTCGTTGTGGCCAAAGGAACCTATAACGAGAACATCGACTTCCTGGGCAAAGCCATTACTGTGATCAGTGCTGCGGGGCCGGCCGCCACAATCATTCAGGGTGACGGAACTACCGCGGTTGTTGTGTTTCATAACGGGGAAACGCGCGCCAGCGTGATCAACGGCTTCACCATTCAGGGCGGAGGCGGTGAGCTGGATCCTACCGACTATGGCGGCGGCATCGATGTTGTGTCCGCCACGCCCACGATCCTCAACAACATCGTTACCAACAACCTTTGCCATGCTATAGCTGTGAATTACGGCGGCGCGCTCATCCAGGGAAACACGGTCAGCAACACAAGCTCGAGCAGCAACAGTTATTGCATTTTCAATGGCAGCGGCATTGTCCTGGCCTTCAACAACAATCCGGCCAGCGTGGTCATTGGCAATACCATTACCCATAACCAACAGGCAATTGGCTACGACGGCGGCGGTATTCTCATGTGGGCCGTTGAAAATACCGTGGTTGAAAGCAATGTTTTTTCACAGAATGCCACCACCGGACAGGGCGGGGGGATCACTTCCTACAACACGGATGCGATGATCATTGCGCAGAACCTGTTCTACGAAAACACTGCGGCTTATGGTGCTGGAGCCGTCTCAATCCTCGCGCCAAGTGCCTCGCAGGGTCCCTTCTTCGGTCTCATCCAGAACAATACCTTCGTGGGCAACACAGTCAGCCAACCTGACCAGCAGGGAAGCATCTCCGCTTCTCAGGTATATCTCGAGGGCAATCTCGCGCCCTACGAATTTACTGACAACGTAGCGATTGGGGCCGACGTCCACTCTGTATTCGTCTGCGGCCAAACCTATAACTATCTGAGCGCCACACCCGTGGTGGTCGATCACAACGACATATTCAATTCCGGCGGACCGGGCTACGGCGGAGCCTGCCCCGATCAGACCGGACAATACGGCAACATCTCCGCCGACCCAATGTTCAAGGACGCTGCCGCCAACGACTACCATCTCCTGCTGAGCTCGCCCGCCGTCGACAACGGGAACAACAGCGCGCTGCAGCTACTGGCTAATCTCGGCTTCCCGCTCCCCGGCGATCTCGACGGCAACCCGCGCGTCCAAAACGCCACCGGAAAGAGCTCCCCCATCATCGACATGGGAGCCTATGAGTACCCCGGTGTCCACACCGCCAGTCCGACCACGGTTGTTCTCAACCCCTCCGCCTATGACATTACAGGCGAGCAAAGCCTGACCCTGACAGCCAATCTTTACTCCCCGCTGGGCGCCCCGGTTGGAACTGTCACCTTCCTTCAAGACGACGTTGAAATTGGCACTGCAACCATCGACGCCACGGGAGCCGCCACACTCAGCGTCGGCAACGGCCTCGTGCCCGGAACCTACGCCTTTCTCGCCACCTATCCGGGCCAAGGCGGCTTTACCCCCTGCGAGTCCGTCAAGATTTATGTCATCGTCGGCACATACGGCGTAACACTCAAACTAGCCTCCTCCCCAAACCCCTCCAAATTGGGACAAAGCGTCACCTTCCAGACAAACATCTCCGCGAAGAACGGCGTTCCTCCAGGCACGATCTCCCTGACTGACAGCTCTACCAGCAATACCCTCGCAACCCTAACTCCGGACTCCAATGGAAACGCCAGTTTCTCAACCTCAACCCTGACCGCTGGTTCCCACTTGATTCAGGCGTACTACGGCGGAAACACAAACGATTCCAATGCCTCCGCCAGCGTCACCCAGGTCGTCCAGAACGGCGTCGCCTCCGGGATTCCCACCACAACCGCCCTAACCGCCTCCGCCACCACCCTGACCGCCGGCCAATCCCTCACCCTCACCGCCACAGTCGCCGCCGCCAGCGGCGCCACCCCCACCGGCACAGTAACCTTCTTGAACGGCGCCACCTCCCTCGGCACCGGCGCCCTGAACGCCAGCGGCGTTGCCACCCTCACGCTGACCCCAGCCGTTGGCGCGTACCTTGTCACCGCTGGTTACGGCGGCTCAACCACCGATGCAGCCTCAGTCTCGTCGCCGCCCATCGTGGTCACCGTCGGCAATGTGGCAACCACGACAGCGCTCACAGCCTCCGCCACCAACCTCACCGCCGGCCAATCCGTTACGCTCACCGCCACGGTTACCGCGGCCACCGGCCCCATCCCCAACGGATTTGTCACTTTCCTGAACGGAGCCACCTCGCTCGGAACCGTTGCCCTGCTGCCCAGCGGAGTCGCAACGCTCACCCTAACACCCGCTGTTGGCAGTTACTCCATCACGGCAAGTTACGCCGCCTATGTGGATTGGGAAGCCTCCGTATCTCCCTCCATCTCCATCACCGTCACCGGCGTCACCACCAACTCGCCCAACATCTACACCTACGCCGGCACCGGAACCCAGGGCTTCTCCGGGGACGGCGGCCCAGCCATGGATGCGGAGGTTTCATGGCCCGCCGGCGAAGCCATGGACGCCGACGGCAACCTTTACTTTGCCGACATCGCAAACAGCCGCATTCGCAGGATCGACGCGGCAACAGGCATCATCACCACCATCGCTGGCAATGGCCAGGTAAGCTACGGCGGCGATGGCGGCCCAGCGCTCGACGCCGCATTCAGTTCCCCTCAGGGAGTCTCCCTTGACGCCGCCGCCAACATCTACATCGCCGACGACCTCAACAACCGTGTCCGCAAGATCGATGCAACAACAGGCATCATCACCACCCTCGCGGGGACTGGCACAGCCGGCTTCAGCGGCGACGGCGGTCCCGCCTCCGCAGCCGAATTGCACGGGCCAACCGGGGTCGCTTCCGATGCCGCCGGAAATGTCTACATCTCGGAACTGGGCAACAACCGCATTCGCCGCGTGGATGGGGTCACGGGAATCATCACTACCGTTGCCGGCAACGGTGGCTCTGGGTTCGCCGGGGATGGAGGACCAGCCACCAGCGCGACATTGTGGGCTCCATACGGCGTCGGCCTGGATGCCGCCGGAAGCCTCTACATCATGGATAGCGCCAACAACCGTGTCCGCAAGGTAGATCACTCCACGGCGATCATCACCACCGTCGCCGGCAACGGCGCGCAAGGCTTTTCAGGAGACGGCGGACCCGCCACCAGCGCCAGTCTCAATTCACCGTCAGGCGATTTCGCGATAACTTCCGCAGGCGATATCTACTTTGAGGATGGTGGCAACAATCGCGTCCGCAGAGTGGACGGAACCACCGGCGTCATCACCACCTTCGCCGGCGACGGCGTAGCCACATACGGCGGCGATGGCGGACCCGCGAACCTTGCCGAGATCGACAGCCCCAACGGCGTCGTCTTCGACTCTTCAGGCAACCTCTATATCGGCGACACCTTCAACATGCGCATCCGCATCGTCGGCAAGCTACCCCAATACCGCATTGCCACAACAACAACGCTCGCCGCCTCCGCCACCACGTTGGATGCGGGCCAGTCGCTGACCCTCACAGCCACAGTCACAGCAGCCACTGGCCTCACGCCTACCGGCACCGTCACCTTCCTCAACGGCACAGCTCCCCTCGGAACCGGCACGCTCGACGCCGACGGCATCGCCACTCTCACCCTGACCCCCGCACCCGGCACTTACTCCATCACCGCCAGCTACGCCGGATCCACCACCGATGCACCGTCAACCTCCGCGCCTCCCATCACCGTCACCGTCGGACTGGCCACCACCACCACCGCCCTCGTCGCCACCCCAACATCCATGCCCTTCGGCCAATCTGTCGCCCTGACGGCCACAGTAACCGCGGCCGGCGGCCCCACACCAACCGGCGTCATCACTTTCCTCAACGGCACAACTTCACTCGGCGCTGGCACATTGAATGCGAGCGGCGTGGCCACGCTCACCCTCGGCTTGCCTGGCGCAGGCGTCTACTCCATCACCGCCAGTTATCCCGGTTCCACCACCGACGGCCCTTCCGTCTCGTCTCCCGTCACCACCGTCACCGTAACTCCAGCCGCCACCACCACCTCTGTCACGTCCTCGCTCAACCCCGCTCCATTTGGCGCCGCGGTAACATTCAATGCCATTGTCGCGGTCCCCAACGCCACCACCGGCACAACCCCCACCGGCAGCATCTCGTTCTACGACGGCTCAGGCCTGCTTTCCACCGCGACACTCACCAACGGCAATGCCACCTACTCCACCAGCGAGCTCAGCGTTGGCTCCCACAGCATCACCGCCGCCTACACCGCCACCGCAAACTTCAGCGCAAGCACTTCCGGCATCCTCACCCAGGTCATCGATGCCGCAACCTTCACCCTTTCCGCCTCTCCCGGCTCACAGACTCTCTATACCGGCCAGGCCGCCACTTACACCGCTACCGTAACTCCAGGCCCCGGATTCAACCTTCCCGTGGCGCTAAGTTGCTCGCAGCTTCCGGCCAACACCACATGTAACTTCTCTCCGGCAACAGTCAACAGCAACAACTGGAGTTCCACGCTCACCGTCCAGACCACCGCCCCTGGCCCCACCACGAACACAGCCTCATCCAACAGCACATCCAGCAAACTAGGCGCAATTAGTCTCGCCGGGCTCCTGCTACTGCTCCTCCCTCGCCGCCTACGCCACTATCGCAAGGGTTGGCACTTACTCCTGCTGGCCTTCGCAGCCCTGTCCGCTTTCGCTGCGATCACCGCCTGTGCCGGTCCGTCCGCCATCGGCGGAGGAACTCCCGTAGGCTCGCAAACCATCACCATCACCGCAGCCGCCACCAATGGATCTCAATCGCTCACCCAAACAACCACCGTCACCTTGAATGTCCAGTCCCTGTTCTAGCAGCAGCGCCCTTCGCTCTCTCGAGGTAAGCTCTTGATCTTTTTCTTGACCTCCGAAAAACCCGCACGGAATTGGAAGATCTTCGGCTTCCTGGCAGTTCTCGCCAGCCTGCTCGCCGCTTCAGCGATGGCCCAGGTCGTCCCCTCAGCCGCCGGCCCAGGCCGCTCACTCTGGGCAGGCGCGGAATACTCAAACATCAACGCCAGCTTTCCCTACAACAGCAATCAGCGCCTTTGGGGCATCGGCGGCTTTGCCGACTACCATGTCACCACGCACATCGGCGTCGAAGGCGAAGCCCGCTTCCTCCGTTTCAACAGCTTCTACGGTGAAACCGAAGACAACTACCTCGCCGGCCCACGCTACATGGTCCGCACCTTCGGCAAGTTCCAGCCCTACGCCCAATGCCTCGCCGGCCTCGGCAAAATCCAATACCCATTCCAAATCGGCAACGCGAGCTACTTCGCCGTTGCCCCCGGCGCCGGCGTCAATTACCGCCTCAGCCGCAGATTCACCCTCCGCGGTGAGTACGAATACCAGTTCTGGCTAAACTCTCCCGGCTTCGCCAATGAACCCGCCCACCAGCTAACCCCCAACGGCTTCCACATCGGCCTCGCATACCGCATCTTCCGCTAGATCGCCCATTGCACGGTCAACCCCGGCCAGCGCTTCCTCGGCAACGCCAAACCGCAACAAGAGTCGCCCCACAGAGTAATATTCTCGGCAGGATGACCATGAACCGTCGCGAACTTTGTATTGCGCTCTCCGCCCTTGCAGCCGTGGCCCCTGCGTACGCCCACGGCCAGACAGTTCCGCCCGCGCCCAGCGCGCCTCCCGCTCCAGGTACGCGATCGGACCCCGTGCTCTCTGTCCAGCAGGTTTATCCCTTTGAGAGTCTGCCCGTGTCCCACAGCGCCAACGGCGAGTCGCGGCCTGTCGTACATGGCGTCCTTCCCACCGGCGAGGCCGTCGAGTTGCATGAGACGACGCTTCTCCCCGGCCATATGCCGCACCCCCCGCATAAGCACCGCCACTCTGAATTTATGTTGGTGCGCGAGGGCACAGTCGAGTTCGACAATGACGGGACCTTTCAGCGCCTCGGCCCCGGCGGCGTAATCTTTGCCGCGTCGAACGTAATGCACGGCCTGAAGAACGTAGGCACAACGAATGCCGTCTATTTTGTCATCGCTATCGGGCGCGATTCGGGCGTCACGCCCCCTTAGAGCGGTTGGCGTCCCTTCGCCTCAAAACCGCTCCTTCCGTTCCCGTTATTCCTCGGTATAGGTATAGTCGACGTACTGCCATGCTCCGGAAATCAAGGAGTAGAGCCGCACATACAGCGTTCCGCCTGTTGTCGGAATCCCTGTCAAGGTGTAGGCCGTGTCGGTTTGCGGATTCGCAAGGAGGTTCGAGGATCCCACACCTGTCGTGCCCACATGCAGGCTATACTCCGCCACCTGCGATCCGGTCGTCCAATTGAATGTCACAGTCGATCCGGTAAGTGTACTGCCGGGTGTTGGGGACGTCATCGTTGCAGGCGCGCCGGGGCTGGCTTCCTTATACGTGTAGTCGGTGTACTGCCATACGTCCGCGATCAAGGCTGCCGTCATGAACGTCGGTTTGAATCCCAAATGCCCGGTACCCGACGATATTCTGGACTTTCGATGCATCGATCGTTACTCTGACATTGGCGACACTGGCAGAGTATCCACCCGCCTTCGCTACATCATGGTCCCATCTGGAACCGCTCCCAGCGTCGTGCACCACGCTCGGCGCGCTTGTTTGCCCTGCCCAGTTTCCGCTGGCATCGGATTGGGCTGAAGCTCCCGTTGCAGAAACAAAGAAAAGAATTGCAAAGATGATTTGAGCTGGAAGAAACCGTGTATTCAGCTGTTTTGCTCCACGCGCTACATTCGACCCGATCATAGATTCATTACTCTCAAGACTTGCGGACTCGATTTTCTGCCGCTTTGCGAATCAAAAAATCGGGATGGCTCATACACCATCCCGCGGGAGATTCAGGAGGCTCCTCGTGGAAGAGCGGCCACCGTGAGGCGGCCGCTCAAAGTTGGTTGGCTAAAAGTTGTAGCGCAGGCTCATTTCAAGAACGCGACGGCCGAACTTTTCGTTCGGGACACCGTAGGACCACTGACCACCGTTAGGCAAACCACCGCCAGTTGTCGTCAGAACACCGTTCGATAGGCTCAGGTTAAGGTTGTTTGGGTTGTTCTGATCGAACGACGTCAGTGCATGGTTGACAAAGTTGGTGGCCGAGAACTTGATCTGCGCGTTCTGGTGCTCGGTGATCCGGATCGTGCGTGACGCCGAAAGATCGGAGTCGAAGTAGATCGGACCGTGGAAGTACGGCATCTGGCTCTGCCCATTGCCCCCAAGCGCGGTCAACACTCCTGTGTTCGGATCAATTGTGGGCAGGGTGGGAATTGCGAAGCAGCTCGAGTTGATGTATTGACCCTGCTTGAGCCCCTTGCCCGGATTGCAGGTGAGCTTGGGGAACAGTGTGTAGCTCGGAGTGCCGAGGAAGTCTGTGTTACTGATCGAGTTCCGGGTGATTGTGGTGGGGGTCGATCCAACCGTTACCGTGGGATTGGTAAGGGTGTCGGTTCCACCAAAGCCCATGTTCATGGAGAAGCTCTCCGGGAAGTCCGGGCCGCTCTGCACACCGGTGATACCGGAAAGCATCCATCCGTTCAAGGCCCCGCCAACCAGCCTGGTTTTGAAGCGGTTGCCCACTTCGTAGGCATACGTCGCGTTGAGGACGTGCGAGCGATCCTGGCTCAGAACGCCATAGTCATTCGCCAGGTTGAAGGGATCGGCCGAGCTGGTGTTGTTGCCAAGGGTCTTCGACCAGGTGTAGTTCAGGTTGTAGGTAAGAGAACCCTGGCGCTTGAAAAGCGCGGCCTGGAGCGAGTTGTAATTCGCCCAGGCGCCGTTGACGTGGGTGATCACGCCCAGCGTTGAGTAGTGCGTGAACGGAACGTAGTCCTGCAGGTTGTTGCTGACGGTGGCATTGGAATCGCCCGTGGTGGAGTTGCTAAGCGCCAGAACCTTCCCGTAATACTTGGAAGCGGGATTGGGATCGGGCTTCATGTAGGTGCCGAGTGGAATCTGGGAGTTCATGGCTCCCATAAGGGGGTTGGTCAGATCCGAGGTCTGGCTGCCCATGTAGCTGATCTCGAGCGCCGTCTTCCCCGGCATCTGCTGCGATACGGTGAAGTTGTAGGTTACGGTGTGTGGCTCCAGGTGATCGTTGGGATCGTTCGCCGAACCCCCAGTGATTCCTGAAAGGGTTGTCGCATCGACAGCTCCCCGTGCGCCTTGTCATGCAACGCGCGGCTTTTAAAGACCGCTATTGCAATGGCTCGACCTTGCTCGACAACTTCGACATCCTGAAAGAGGCTGGAAGCCTGCACGCCCTGACCAAGACCTTCAATCATCTGCGGCCTTCCCCGGAAGGGAAACTCGACCTGACGTTTGATCCGATCGTGAACTACGCAACCGTGTCCGCAATCGAAGTCATCGATGAATCGGAGTGAGTTGAAACCCGTGGTTTGGCCTGGATGCAACTTCATCCAATGTTGCGCAAGACTCACTTTCGCGTGATCGGCATCATTGGCCCGGCGTCATCACTCGCGGCATATCAGTGAGAATTCAACTTTATGCTGGTTCCTCAGGCCGCTTAGCTTAACTGGTTGGTTTGAATTGCATGGATTCGTCAACGCCTGCAATTGATCTGTGCTTCCGGTGGCGTGGCCGTTCACATCGAGCAACAGATCGCCCGGTTGCAGTCCCGCACGCGAAGCAGCAGAACCATACGGCACCGTTTCGACGATCACGCCGGTTTCCGTTGGCGCGCCCTTCTCGGACATTTCACCCGCGCCGACAAGGTTGCGAACCGTTGCGCCCATCCAGATAATCGGATCCCATCGTCGAGAGACAGCCAGGGTAGAAGATGGCGTGGCGAGCCACTTTGCGATATCCGGAGTTTGGGCAAGCTTGCGCAGCTTCTTCGAGCGGACTCCGTACCCCTCCTGTGAAAGGCTCGCAATTCCGAGGCGACGCGCGGGGGATTCATCCCGGAGAGAGAAGTCCCCTCGTGCCGAGTCTCCGAACTGCGCGTCTCCTTGAAGCGAGGCTGTATCCTGCCCTGATAACCTCCGTAAGTCCTCCGCGCTCGTTGTCGCCCTCGCACCGTCGCGATGAAGGAAGTTCAGATCGATCAGTTGCCCCCAGCCACGCACTCGAATCGGCTGATACGGAGCGAAGACGATGTTCCTTTGGATCACGTCGCCGGTGTGCGCGGGCCATACATGCGGATGAAACGTATTGTTCACGAGCACATTATCCTCCGCGGTTCGCAAAAATCCCTCGCGGAACTTGATTCCGCCGCACAAGCAGAGATTCCCGTGAATGCGATAATTCGACGACCCATCGTCGAGGTCGATATCCCATCCGTGTGCGCACGCCCAGCGAGTGCGAGTCAGCACGATGGGCAGCACGGCATCCAGAGTAGGCAAGTCAAGCAGCGAACCAGTCAGCAAGTCATCCTCTGCCGCGCCGTGGAGATGCCACCAGCGATCGCGCCCCCATGCATTGAACGCACCATGGTCGCTCGTCTCGAGCACGGTGTCGAACACGTCGCAACCATCCACCACATGCCCACCAAACGTGCCATCGCCGACGTTGATGCCTGCGCGAGGCACTCCGTAAATCGAGCAGTTGGTAACGCGAATTCCGGAACTGGTGGAAATGTGAACGCCGGCCGATTGTTTTTCAAAACGTCCGGTTCTCGTGATGAGACAGTCGTCAACAAAACAGTCACGCGGGTACTCGTCGTCCTTTGGCCCCGGCGTCCTGTCAATCTGTTCGAAACTGTCCTCGTTGTAGTAGCCGAGGATTGCGTTGCGCACCGCGGAAGGCTGGCCGACGAAGCACACGCCACTTGAGCCCGCCTCTTCGATGCGGCACGCTCTGAGCCCCACCCGTCGCGCATGGCCGCTGACGAACGCGGCGTTGCCGCCAACTTGATCAAAGAAACAGTCTTCGAAGGTGACGTCCTCGGCGTTCTCGATCAGGACTGCGCCACCGCGAAAGATTCGCCAATCGCTGCGGAGCAGTTGCTCGCGCGCCTGCATGAACGTGCGCTGGGTATGGCGAAAAGTGAGTCCTCGCAGGCTGATACCGTGGATCGTCGCACCTTGCTGCGAACCGATTTCGACCAGATTGACCAGGCGAACAATGTCGACGCTCGCCCAGGTCAGTTCGACATTCGCCGGCGGATAGAAATAGAGCGTGGAGGCTTCCTGGTCGAAGAACCACTCGCCCGGCGCATCCAACTCCTCAAAGACGCCTTCGATGAATCGGAATTCTTTGTGCATCGGCTGATCGCGGTCGATCTGCCAACCACCCTCCATTGCGAGCGAGCCGTCCGTATTGCGGCCAGTCACCCGATAATGCAGGCTGCCCCACAGCGACGCTTGCAACCCGTTCACATAAGCGCCTTCCGGATGCTTCCACACGCGGCCGCGTTCCTTCAATTGATCCTCGGTTGCAGTTCCGTTTAGATAGCAGGCATCCTTGTCGAAGTTAGGGTAACGCGCCAGAATCTGCCGCTGTCCGTTCACAAACAATTGATCGGTTTTGGTCCCGCGAGGGACCGACGCCTGATAGATACCGTCGCGGTATGGCTTCCACTGCAACTGTAGGCGTGACCCTCCGCTCAACACCACCTCGCCGTCACCGAACGCTTCGATGCGAAGCGGACAGGCCGCCGTTCCGGCATCGTCGCTGGTAAGCCGGAGTGTCTCGGCCAACTCATAGACGCCGGCGTGCAGAAGGAGGAACGCGGGAAAACCGGTTTGACGCTTCCGTTCCCGAGAGAGTTGCAATGCCCGAGTCAGCGTAAGAATAGGCGCAACAAAAGTAGCTGGATTGCGGTCATCGCCGGTCGGACTGATGTGTATCTCCGCTTGCACGCCGGGATTCTCTGCCCTGATCGCAAGCGGCGATGCCAGTGCGGCCGCTGCTGCGCTATGAAGAAACTGTCGCCTGTTCATTGGACCCTCAACCTGCATGAATCTCAGCTCATTTTGCGGAACTGCGAGTTGCGTTCCTGGCGTCTGCGAGACCTGTGCAGGCGCAAGTCATTCATCACCCTTTTCGAACGCCTGGCACAGCGGACCGCGGTTGCACACGCCTGGTAGCAATTACAAGCTTGGCGGATGCCAACTCCGGCCCGTCGCCTGACTCTTCTCTGACTGCCTCAATCTCAATGGACCCAGGCTCCATGGTGCTTTGAACGATGACCTGCGCCAATCCATTGAAGAGAGAACGCTGCGGCTCCTTGTCGCTCTGTTGGCAGTTGGGATTTCCGTTCCCCACTCCGATGAGTATGCCGTTGCCGGAGACTTTGAAGCTGATCTTGTTTTGGGCGGTAGGAACGGGCCTGCCCTGGCGGTCGAGGACCTCGACCTT
>Ga0302319_10018322_pt1 | contig 12776 bp, 8 predicted proteins | sample Bog_T0_2_FD_203319 | JGI IMG/M metagenome (GOLD analysis project Ga0302319, IMG submission 203319) | Peat permafrost microbial communities from Stordalen Mire near Abisko, Sweden - Bog_T0_2 | ecosystem: Environmental > Terrestrial > Soil > Wetlands > Peat | place: Sweden: Abisko, Stordalen Mire...
ATTGGCCCCGCGCTCCTTCGGGTTGCAGGCGATTGGAACTGGTGGCCTGGGGGGCTCGCCACGGCACGCAGGGCACCGGGGATGGAGAGCCGCGACTGAAGCATGTGCTTGCCAATCACTAGGACGGGTTCCCGACGAGTCCCCAGATGGACCAGCAAACGCGCTAACATACGGCCTTCGCTTACGCAAAGCTACGGATTGCACGAGTGTTTTCCCCAGTGCAAAATAATAAGGCCAAACTTCTTTGTAAGAACCTAATAAAGCGTCGAAGAGTTTTACTTAGAGAGCGTTAACCAAAATGAACCAACCAGAACTAATCAGCGAACCCAGAGCCGGTGCCCGCAAAGAACACCGCGAAGGTTCCATTGCGCGCAGTATTGAGCAACAAACGGCCAAGCTGCCATCCGACACCTTTCTCTGGGCCGCGCTCGGCTCCATCGGCCTTTCTCTTTTCTTCCAATACACCGGGGACGAACGGAAGGCTAACTTCGTTGGCCACTGGGCGCCAACATTCCTCTTACTCGGGCTATATAACAAGCTTGTAAAGCTACACGGCTCTGAAGGAATTTAGTAGAGCAAATCGGTTTTAGATTTAGAGCCGACATTGAGGGTTCGCTACCAACCCTGTCCGGTTGCACTGCGTATTAGGTCACTCTCGCTACGGGTGCTCCGCCTGCTGTTCGTCCGCAAACCCAAAAATTCGACTATGGACAGGATCGCGGCTGCGACGACTCCGACGTGTGTTTTACCGCGCTAAAAAACTTTCCCGCCTTGCAAAGATCTTCTCCGCGTCGGACATAATAGAGTGACCCGATGAAATGAGACACTGCCCGGCCTGCCAATCGAGCTATCCCGATGAGTACAGCGTCTGTCCCAGCGACGGGCTGGGTCTAATCGACTCGTCCCTTTGGGCTGCCGGCAGCATCGTCAAAGAGAAATACCGCATTGTCCGGCAGGCGGGGTACGGCGGAATGGCCGTCGTTTACGAAGCCATCCACATTGTCTTTGGCGAGCGGCGGGCGCTTAAGGTGATGAACGGTAACGACGAGGAGTTCGCCCGCCGATTCATTCGTGAGGCTCAACTCACGCGCCGGCTGCAGCATCCCAATGCCGTGCGCGTTGACGATATCGAGAAAGCCGAAGATGGGCGCCCGTTCATTGTGATGGAGTTCATCGAAGGTCCAAGCGTGAAAGATCTCATAAAGCAAGGTCCGGTGCCGGTTGATCGCGTTTGCGATATAGCTAGACAAGTGGCCTCGGCGCTGGAGGCTGCGCATGCGCTGGGAATCGTACACCGCGATATTAAGCCCACCAATCTGATGCTCGTCGATACGGCCGCCGGCGACAGTGTAAAAGTTGTCGATTTCGGCATCGCGCGCTTCATGAAGAACTACAAGAATGAGCGCCATCTGACGCTAACCACCATGGGCTCGGCGATTGGCACCCCGGCATACATGTCCCCGGAGCAAGCCGCTGGTAGGACCGACGATGAAGTGGACGGGCGCTCCGATCTCTATTCGCTCGGCGTGGTCATGTACCAAATGCTATCCGGCGACCTGCCTATCAAGGCCGATTCGGAGTTGGCTTTACTAAACGCGCAGATCAACACACCCCCCGCGCCCCTGGCAGATCGATGCCCGGACTTGCCTGAACCCCTCACCGAGCTTGTGATGAGTTGCTTAAGTAAAGATCGTGCGGATCGCCCCGCGAACCCTGGCGAGATCGGTCGGCTTCTCGATGAGTGGCAACGTCGTCCCGCCCAGGCTGTTTCCATGGTCACCGTAGCAGAACCCAGACCAGAGCCGGTTCAGCCCCAGCCATTGAACCAGCCCCCGACCAGGATCGTCCAACCCGAGCCTCCGGCGTCTGTCCGTGTAGTTAGGACCAGCGCGCCAACAGTGGTACGACCCACCGAAGAACCCAAGCGCGAAGAGCCGCCGAAAGCGCCCCTGGCAGCAGAAACGTCAACGCGGCCAAAGCCTCTATACTTGGCTCTGGGTTGGTTCGGAGTGCTTTTGGCGGTGGAGTTTCTCGCCCGCCGCTCATCAGTCGCTTCAGTCTTTCCATGGCTTTTCTGCGGTATTTCGCTCGGTGCGCTGGACCTGTTGCTTCGTCCAAGCCTGGGCAAGCGCACGGTGGCGCTCAGTTGGGGGGCGGGCGCCACCAGCGCAGCGCTTTTTGCCTATCTCGCCGGCCCACGGCTCGGCATCGTTTGGTCGATGCTTGTTGAATGGCTCGACGCGAGCCAAAGCACCATCCATGCGGCATTTCTGTCATGCACCTGCTTGCTATGTATCCTGGTCGGGAGTCTACCTTTTCTACGGAAAAACGGTAAAGGGTACGTCGGCATGCTCGCGATCTTCTTAGTAATATCGGCCGTTGAACTTGCCGTGCACTTCAACTTTGCAAACCTTGCGCTGGCTGGCGCCCTGGCGGTTTTCTTTCAGCAAGAATTCCAGTAGTTAGTCGATTCGCCCCGGAATGCCGCGTTGAGCGGTACGCATCTTGTTAACGATACGTAACCTCATCTTGCCAATTTCCTTTGCAACTTAAAATAGTTCGATACATCGAACCATTAGAACGATGAAATAGCCTGTCGAGCTACGCATGAAATCCACTACCACCAGCCTCGCCCAACACGCCCTCGAACTTCACAATTGCTTCGACGCCCTGGCGGACCTTTTTCTGCCTGGACCGCCAGACGAGGGCGGCTTTGAAGTCACGCTTCACGAAGAGAGAGCGTTGGATGTCCTCGGGCGCAAACCAAGTTGGACAATGAGCGAATTTGCCGGCGCGTTGCGTGTCACTCTGCCCACAGCCACCCATACGGTAGATCGTCTTGTGAAGAAAAAGGCAGTCAGCCGCCGGAAATCCAGCGAAGACCGCCGTTTGGTTCTCATCTCCCTTAGCGGCAACGGACTGAAGCGCCGGCAGTCGCTTCTGGAACAAAGAATTCGTGTCTGCACTACCCTGTTGAAACCATTGAACGCGGCGGAAAGATTGGCTGCGCTCCAAACAATGCGGCGCTTCGCGGAGGCCGCGCAACTCGAGCTGAACCCTCTGGCCCAGCGGTCACCAAACGCTGTGTCCACGTCTCATGAGTAAATTATGTCGATCAAAAACATTTTCCATTCGTTAATAGTCTGCGGCTTCATTTGCACAGTGACTTCATGCGGCGGTCCCGGAAAAACGGCGACTCCCGGCGGTCCTCCTATTCCCGCGCCAGCCGTCCGAGTAGGCAAGGTACAAGTCAAAACCATACCTCTCTACGGCGATTTCATCGGCCAAACCGATGCCAAAGAAACGGTTAACATTGTGCCGCGCGTAACCGGATTTCTGGAAAAGGTCTACTTTACTGAAGGCGCGCCAGTTCACAAAGGCCAAATGCTGTTCCAGATCGAACAAGCGTCTTATCAGGCGTCGCTCGAATCCGCAAACGCTAAGCTGGCGCAAGATCAAGCGTCACTGATCCGCTACGACCGTGATGTGGCGCGGCTGGAACCGCTCGTCAAAGAGCAGGCTGCGACGCAACAGGATCTGGATACGGCAATCTCCGGAGCAGCGCAGTACCGCGCTGCCATCAAAGGCGACCAGGCTTCCATCGACACCGCCCAACTGAATCTCGGCTACACTTTGATCTCGTCACCGATCGACGGGATCATTGGCAAACTTGCCGTCACGCCCGGCAACTTAGTGAGTGCGGGCCAGTCTACCGCGCTGGCCACAATCTCGTCATTCAACCCCGCCTACGTCTACTTCAGCGCTCCCGAAGTGACGTATCTGGCATTTCGCCGGAGTAACGGAAATCCTGATAAGCCGCCGCCGGTCAGCATGGAATTAGTTTTGGCGGACGGGCGGCCTTTCGATCATCGCGGGAAACTTGATTTCGCGGACCGGACGGTCGATTCGCAAACCGGGACACTCACTTTGCGTGCGGTGTTCCCCAATCCAAACGCTCTGCTGCGACCCGGCCAGTTCGCTCGTGTGCACTTCGTCACGGGTGAGCGGAGGGATGCCGTGCTTGTCCCGAAGCAAGCAGTCGCGGAAACTTTGAACAGCCGTTCCGTGCTCACCGTGGATGCCACGAACAAAGCGAATCTCAAAACCATCACGACAGATGGTGAATTTGAGAATTCGTTCATAGTCCACTCAGGACTCAGTGGTGGCGAAACGATCGTGGTAGAAGGCGCGCAGAAAGTGCGGCCAGGTAGCACGGTTCGTCCGATAGACGCCACGGCGACTGAGGAGAAGTAACTTTATGGCAAAACTTTTCATCCAACGCCCGGTGCTGGCCATCGTCCTGGCCTGCATCATTTTGATCGCCGGCGCGGTCAGCATTTTTACGCTGCCCATCGCACAATATCCGGAGATCTCCCCGCCCACCATTCAGGTTTCGGCAAACTATGTGGGCGCAGACGCTAAAACCATTGAGCAAACGGTGGCCAGTGCGATTGAACAACAGGTGAACGGTGCGCCGAACATGCTTTACATGCAGTCGAAAAGCACAAACGACGGTAGCTACTCGTTGACCTGTACTTTCAAAGTCGGTACCGATATTGATCTTGCGGCTGTGGAAGTACAGAATCGCGTCAATCAGGCCAGTCCTAGCTTGCCAGCCGCAGTCACGCAAACCGGCGTCACCGTTACGAAGCAATCCACCAGTATCGTCGTGATTGCTTCCTTGTTCTCACCGGATGGCAGCTACGACGGCCTTTTTTTGAGCAACTACGCCACCACCCACCTGACTGACGAACTTGGCCGCCTGCCAGGCGTAGGCAGTGTGACCCTGGGCGGCGGTACGGCTTTTGCGATGCGTTTCTGGCTGCGGCCTGATAGGCTCGCCCAACTGGGCGTGACCGCTGCCGACATCATCAATGCCATCACCGATCAAAATGCGCAAGCACCCGTCGGTGGTTTCGGCCTTCCGCCAGCGCCGTCCGGCCAGCAGTATCAATATGCTGCCACCGCCAAAGGCCGGCTCAGCAGCGTCCCCGAATTCGAAAACATCATTGTCCGGTCGCAATCGAATGGCGCAATCGTCCACCTGAAAGACGTGGCCAGGACCGAACTGGGCGCACAAGACTACCAAACCTCGGCGAAGCTGAATGGCTCTCCCGTGGCGGCCATGCTGGTTTATCAGCTTCCCGGTTCTAACGCGCTTGACGTCGCAAAAGAGGTCCGCGTCAAGATGGATGAGCTGCAGAAAACCTTCCCGCCTGGGCTGAAATATCAAATCACTTTAAACACCACCAACTTCGTCACCGCGTCCATCCATGAGGTCTTAATAACGCTCGCCGAAGCCATGGTCTTGGTCATGTTGGTTGTGTTCGTTTTCCTCGGAAATTGGCGGGCCACCCTGATTCCCCTACTCGCGGTTCCGGTGTCCCTGATCGGCACTTTCGCGATGTTTGTAGTGCTGGGCTTCTCCATCAACTTGCTGACTCTGTTCGCTATGATTCTCGCCATCGGCTTGGTTGTCGATGACGCTATCGTCGTGGTTGAAGCCGTAGAGCATCATATTGAAGAAGGCCTGAATCCACTGGCTGCAACCAAGCAGGCGATGGACGATGTTTCCGGTGCGGTCATCGGCATTGCTTTGGTGCTGGTTTCCGTCTTTGTCCCAGTCGCCTTTTTGGGGGGTATTACCGGCCAACTGTATAAGCAATTCGCTCTAACACTGGCTGTCTCAGTATTGCTTTCCGCGTTCGTGGCGCTCAGCCTAACTCCGGCGCTGTGTGTGATGCTGTTGCGTCCTCGCGAGCAAGGCCGCGGTCCTCTGGCGTGGCTTCTCGAAAAGTTCGACTCAGCTTTCGGCAAGACAACAGAAGCTTATGTTCGTGCGAACGCCTGGATCATCCGCGCTGCCCCGCTGGCCGTTCTCTTTTTATGCGCCATCTACGGCGGCACAGTTTGGCTAGTAAAGGCTCTGCCCACCGCATTCCTGCCCGATGAAGATCTAGGCTACGCGATTGTAGCGGTGCAGTTGCCCGACGCGATGGCGCTCGACCGTACGGAAGCGACTATGCGCAAAGCCGACGCCCTCATTAGAGCCATTCCCGGGGTGGCTAACACGGTTGGACTTTCAGGGTTCGGCCTCATCTCGGGCGCGAATACCTCAAACGTGGGAACGTTTTTTGTCACGCTCAAGCCATGGGACGAAAGACAGTCGCCCGCGCAAAGCAACGTTGCCATCATCGGCGAAATGAATAAGCGCTTGAGCAGTATTCCCGAAGCAACCATCTTCGCGCTGAATCCGCCACCCATTTCCGGATTGGGCAATAGCGGCGGCGTCGCACTTGAAGTACAAGACAAGACGGGCGGCGATCTGGCGTTGGTCGAGGCCGCATCGAATCAGCTACAGCGCGACGTTCGCAGTAAAAAGGAAGTTGGCCTCCTGCTCAGTACGCTGCGCGCGCATGTTCCGCAAGTGGCGTTAGACCCCGACCGTGAAAAGGTCAAATCACTCGGCCTCAACCTGAGCGATGCTTTTCAAACGCTGCAGACTTACCTGGGCAGTGACTATGTCAATCAGTTCAATCTATATGGCCGCGTGTGGCGCGTGTATGTGCAGGCGGAATCGGAATACCGTCAATCGCCAACCGGTCTGAACAGTCTTTATATCAGAAGCGCGCAGAACAAAATGATTCCACTCAGCGCCTTTGTCACTCCGGTGAACACGACCGGTCCTGACAGCATCATGCGCTACAACTTGTACCGCGCCGATGAGTTGCAGGCACAGCCTACCCAGGGTTACAGTTCAGGTCAATTGATTGCCGCTATCGAAGACGCGGCCAAGGCACTTCCTTCGGGCGCTGGTTTTGCATGGACCGGGACCGCCTATCAGGAAAAGGAATCGGGTTCGCAGCAGGTCGTTGTTCTTGGCCTGGCAGTCGTCTTTGTCTTCCTCTGCCTGGCGGCGTTGTATGAGAGTTGGGCTATTCCCTTTTCAGTCTTGTTTGGGATCCCGATCGGCATTTTTGGCGCGTTCCTGGCGGTTTTCGTGCGCCATTACGCCAACGATGTTTACGTGCAAATTGGTCTAGTCATGCTGATCGGGTTGGCTGCCAAAAACGCGATTTTGATTGTCGCCTACGCCAAGGATCAGCATGAAAAGAATGGGCTGAGCATAGAAGATGCCGCGCTTATGGGGGCGAAACTGCGCTTTCGCCCGATTCTGATGACGTCGTTCGCCTTCATTTTAGGTGTGTTTCCGTTGGTGGTTGCTTCGGGCGCGGGCGCCGGCAGCCGCCATTCTCTCGGCACGGCCGTTTGTTTCGGCATGCTCACAGCCACGGTGATTGGCATTTTCATGATTCCCGTTCTTTACGTGCTGGTGGAACGGCTGAAAGAAAGGTTACTTGGTGCGGCCGCCGCGCCGGCCATCACAGTCATTGAAGGAGCAAAAGCGTGAGATTGCGATTCCTATTTTACTTTTCCTTGCCGGCGGTACTTTTTCTTTCCAGTTGCATGGTGGGGCCTAACTACCATAGGCCGAAAGTGGCGCTGCCTCAAACCTTTCGGAACACGGCGCCCCAAGAGCAAGGTCAGTCAGCAGCGTCCATCGCCGACTTACCTTGGTGGCAAGTGTTCAAAGATCCGGTGCTACAGGGACTGATACGCACGGGGTTGGAGCGGAACTACGATGTGCGCCTGGCCGCTGAATCCATCGTTGCCGCGCGCGAACAGGTTCGAGCCACGCGCGCCAATCAACTGCCGCAAATCAGCGCCGATCCTTCCTACAGCGGTGGGAAAAATCCGCCAAATGGGACGACCACAAATACCAATACGCTCAGTTTTTTGGCCGACGTGAACTATGAGTTGGATTTGTTCGGCGGATTGAGGCGCGCCACCGAGGCGTCACGCGCTTCTCTGCTTGCCACAGAACAAGCGCGCAGTATCGTTTTGTTGACTCTGGTGAGCGACATTGCCACCGACTACTACAATCTTCTCTCGTTGGACCTGCAGTTGCAGATTTCGCGAGAGACCGTAGCCGCCCAGCAGAAATCGGTCAAGCTCACCACCTCGCGCGTGCAATATGGCGTAGCAACAAAGGTAGATATGTTGCAAGCCACGCAGGTGCTAGATTCCGCCAATACGCAGATCCCGGATCTAGAACGCCAAATCGCGCGCGAGGAAGACGCCATTTCCATTCTTATCGGCAACTACCCGGAAGCCGTACCGCGCGGCGCAGCTCTGCGGGATCAACTCCTGCCGCCCGCCATGCCGGCTGGGATCACGTCAGCTCTTCTGGAGCGCCGGCCCGACATAAAGAAAGCGGAAAGCAATCTTATGTATTACAACGCGGAGATCGGCGTTGCCCGTTCCCAATTCTTTCCACAGATTTCTTTGACCGGTTCCTTCGGCCGCAGTCAAGTGTTTACCAGTCTTATGAACAATCCGGCCAGTATCTGGACCTACACCGCTTCGGCCACGCAGCCCATTTTTGAAGGCGGCAAACTGCGAGCTAATCTGCATATTGCCGAATCGCAACAGCGCTCCGCTCTGCTTACTTATATGCAGACCGTTCAAAAAGCCTTTGGCGATGTTTCCGATGCCATCGTCGACTATGAGAAGTATTGTGACCAGCAAGCGAAGGAGGAGCAATACGTGACGGATCTGACGGAGTCTCTTCGCCTGGCAAACATGCGCTACAACGGCGGAACTACGAACTATCTGGAAGTGCTCGATGCGCAGCGTAATCTATTCGCTCAGCAGTTGAGCCTAGCGCAGATCCGTGCGCTGGAGTTTCAATCGGTGGTGCAGTTATATCGCGCGCTTGGCGGCGGCTGGCAACAATAGTTGGCTGGTATCCGTCACTCGATTCAAGATTGCCGATGGAACTTTGAGGCGCGACAACCTCCAAATCTCCACCTGCGGTTGTTGTGCGGCTTTACTCGGACGTCCGCTGGAGCAAGAGAATGGCTGACTAAAAACTCAGCTTGACAAAGTGGCAAGATTATCCTATTGTCAATCTATAAAGTAGGGATTCACCCTTTACGAAGAAAATAGGACCTTCAAGCTATGACATTGAACTTTAGAATCACCTTCCTTGCTTGCGCCATGGCCGGCGTCGCCGGAGCCCAATCTCTCTCAGGACTCTGGGACGGCACGGTAAACTATGACGAAGACCGCATACCCTTCCTGATTCAGTTCTCACAAAAAGGCGACGACGTAACGGCGGCTTTTTTCAATGGCGATGAGCAGGTTACTTCCACCGCTGGCCGTCTGACCAACGGCGCGTTAACGGTGAATTTCGATCACTACGCCACGCGCCTGAATGCCACGCTCGCCAATGGCGTGATTACCGGCACCTATGGCGGTAGCCGCAACGGATTTCACGATTTCGAAGCGAAGCCGCATGTGGCCGCGACAAACAAATCCGCTCACGGTCCAAAGATCAGCGGTGTTTGGACGATTCCGACGGAAAGTCCGAAAGGTGAGCACGCGTGGCGATTGATTGTCCAGCAAAGAAAAGGTCAAACATCGGCGGCCATTCTGCGGGTGGATGGCGATACGGGGCTCTACACCGGATGGTTTGAAAACGGCAAGTTTGTGCTGAATCACTTTGACGGCGCGCGTGCCGGCGTACTCGAGATCGAACCGAAAGAGGATGGTTCGCTCGGGTTATTCATCAAAGGCTTCAAGAATCCGGGTAAGACCTACGTTGCGTTTCGCGCTGCCGACGCGAAGGCGAAAGGTCTTCCCGAACCAACCGACGCGGCCGAACACACGCGTCTCAAGAATCCCGGCGAACCGCTGCGTTTCAGCTTCCCGGATTTAAACGGCAAGACGGTCTCCAATACAGACGAACAATTTCGCGGCAAGGTGTTGCTTGTGAACATAACCGGCAGTTGGTGCCCGAACTGCCATGACGAAGCGCCGTTTCTGGAGGCGCTCTATCGCGAATATCACGGGCAAGGGCTGGAAATTATCGCGCTCGATTTTGAAGACGCGGAGCAGTTGAAAGATCCGGCACGTTTGCATGCCTTCATTCAAAAGTACGGCATTCAATACACGTACCTGCTGGCGGGTCTGACAACGGAATTGCAGGAAAAGGTGCCGCAGGCGGAAAATCTGAACTCCTGGCCCACCACATTTTTCATCGGCCGTGACGGCAAGGTGAGGTTCATTCATGCGGGCTTTGCGGCGCCCGCCAGCGGCGAGTTTCATACGGCGTTGAAGAAGGAAGTCCACGTAGAAATCGAAAAGCTATTGTCGGAGAACGTGCGCACGGCGCATTCCTTGGGGGAAAAGGCGGCGCAGGAAGACGGCACTTTTAAATCGTTCGAAGAGTTGAAAGAAATCTACGGTAGCGAAGGCGTGAACGGAGATAAGCCAGCGATCGCTTATTGCCGGATTAGCGAGAGGTCAAGCTACTCCTGGTTCGTCTTGAAATATCTTCTTGGTTATCGCGATGTCGTGAATTATGACGGTTCGTGGACGGAATGGGGCAACTTGGTGGGGGCACCCATTGAACGCGGCGGGGCGCTGCCAGTGGGGGTGGCGACTCATGCGGGCTAGCAACTGGCAAAAAGAAGATCTGGAGTTAGACGGCTGGGCCGTTCAACTGCGGTCGTATGCGATTAACGATCAGTATCTGGCGGAGGTGGAAGTTGTGTCATCGGGAGTGACCATTGCGCGCGCTACGGAAACGATACGCGCCGAAGCGGAACGGCAGGCGCTGGCTAAAGCGTTGCAGAGGTTACAGGCAAGCCGGCAAACGCCCAGCGGTTTGATGGTTGGCGGCTAAGCGGGTTCAAGCAGTTCCGTAAACACGGTGGTGGATGTTCACGCGCGAGTTCCCGATCTTTAGAGCAGCCCGCACAATCGGTGGCGCAATCCTGGGGCCGCCGGAACATTGGCAGCGGTGATGAAATCGCGGTCAGTCTACTGAAGCATCATGCCAACATCGTGACCACACAAGATGTCGGGAAAGCGCTGAATCAGGAAGGGATTGCGGTTCGCGCCGGGCATCCGCGGAACTCGCCAGATAGCCCACGCCGCTGGTCGCCGTAATTGCATGAAGAGAGCGGGGTGGAAGAGCGCCGACTGAAAGCCTGGGGCAGCGAAGATTCACTGCCCCACAAAGGTCAGAGGCCAGAGGGCGGGCGTCTAGGGGTGGTTGTCGCCGCGTTGCGGTAGAAGGACGTACCGCTCGATGTAAGTACGGAGTTGATCGCGATGGCCGTCGCGATAGGCGGCATAATCGCGTTGAATTCCGAGGTCGCTTCCATTGATCAAAATCCAGGATTCGAGGAGGCCGGCTTTCTGGAGAGTGATCAATGTTGCTAGTTGTGGGTCGAGGTGAGGGGCGTTTTGAAGTGCGGCGGCATTGGCGACCGCGTTCAGCGCGTCGACCTCTTCGGTGAGCGTATGACGGTATTGGTTTTCCGCCGGATATTTTTGCGGAAACAGGGACTCGCGCCAGGAGGCCCGCACTCGCGAATAATTCGCCCAGGCGGACCGGCCGTCGTCCGCCGGTTCATTTGACGGGGTTGCCGATGCTTGGGTAGTGCTGTTTAGGACGGGTCGATCAATGCGTGGCGGAGCGATGCGGTAGTTCGCTTTGTTTGCCCAGCGCGCGAGAGAGGTCCAGCAGTCGGGAATGGGCAGCGTCACGAGAGCTTCAATCAACTTAGGGCCCGCCTCTTCCACATGGCCAGTGATCAGAAGCTCGTCGCCCCAATTGCGATAAGCGGTAGGATCTCGGGGATTGATGGCTACGGCTTTCGCAAACCATTCGATGGCTCGCTCGGGATCATTTTTTCGCATGTACATATCGCCGATATAATCGGCAGCCGTGTAGAGCTTTGGGTCAATCTGGAGGGCAGCGGAATAGGCGGCGATGGCGCCATCCAGGTTGCCGGTACCCAATGCCTCCTCGCCGGTCTTCATGGACTTATCGGCTTCGGGATTTTCGGAAAACTTTCGGGGCGCCAAGTTCGGCACGCTCAACTTGGCTAGCATTGACTGAGTTGCCGGCGTGCCATCTCCAAGCTGCCAGGCGTGCTTTGCCGCTTTGCCCGCGCGTTGCATCAACGAGAGGGAATCTTCGGGAGAAATGTTGGTCCCTGATTTAAGCCACAAGCATTGGGACAGTAATCCTTGGATGAAGGCGTCGTCAGGGTTCTTTTCGCTCAGCGATTCGAACAGCGGGAGTGCATTCAGCGCTTCGCCACGCAGAAATAATTGGACGGCTTTCTTCAGGTCTGGATCTTCGTCGGGCTTAAGTGGGAGCGAGGCTTTGTAGAGGCCCATGTCGTAGTCGGTATTGAACCACAGGTGGCGGGTTTGCTTGGTTATGCGATCCTGCACTTCGAGGTCGTCATAAGCGTGGCCGTCCTTATTCGCCAACCTTTGCATGATGACGACCGCGCGGCCGCGAGTGGCGAGGAACACATATTCTTCCGCGATCGAAACGACAAACATGGCCGTCTCCACGCTGGTTCCGTCGCCTGAGCGCTCGACGGAATCCAACAGACCTTTTAGGATTGCCTGATGCGGGGCGATTTCGGTTTGAGGGCGATTCAGCTTCAACATGGCGAGGATGGCATTATAGTGGGCAGACAGACAGGCATAGTTACCTTTGAGGGCGTCGTTGGCGGCGTCTAAGGCACCCTGATAATCGCCGCTATCGAATAGTTTTTTGAATTTCACCTTCGCGGCTTGCTCGGTTTGACTACGATAACTACCGCTCATGAGGGCAGCCGCCAAACGAAATGTACGGAAATTCACATTCATGTCGCCTTGCTGGACCCGCTTCAAGATGCTGTCGT
>Ga0302319_10018323_pt1 | contig 12776 bp, 10 predicted proteins | sample Bog_T0_2_FD_203319 | JGI IMG/M metagenome (GOLD analysis project Ga0302319, IMG submission 203319) | Peat permafrost microbial communities from Stordalen Mire near Abisko, Sweden - Bog_T0_2 | ecosystem: Environmental > Terrestrial > Soil > Wetlands > Peat | place: Sweden: Abisko, Stordalen Mire...
CATCGCTCCGTGCTGGCCGCTCCGCCCTTGGCCACCGAAAAACCCTCGCTCCTGTTCACCAATCGCCCCAAGTAATATTCCTGTTTTGAAAACTACAAAACTTTCCTGTTTTGAAAACTACGCGACAAATTCACGGTAATGATTGCCAGGTCGCGGTCTGAAGCGTAGGATTCAATTTGATCGGGCAGGATCTCCGCCTTCCTGAATGCGGAAATTTGGCAGTCCAACGGGGTTGGTTCAGGGATAATAGACCCGGTAAAAACGCGTACGGCTGTTGGTCCATTTGGCGTCCGCGAACGTCCAAAAGCCGCCGGTCAACGCGTTGGTTTGCACGGGTAGCCACTGCGGATTGGCGAGGTTGGTGCAGGCTTGGATCACCACCGTGAGGTTGGTGGCCCACGCAATGGTAAAGGTAAAGTGATTGTTCTGCACGCCCACCGGCGAATTCAGGATGACAGGATATGGCAGCGTCCACATCACCGTGGGCAGGCCATCATAGGTGTTGCTCCAGCCGGTGGTGTTGGGCAGGTAATAGACCTTGGTGAGCAGGCTCGCGCCGGTAAAATCAAGGACCCCGTACGCGGGGGAATTGCCCATAAACAACATGAAGTCCAATCCCTGGGAACCGCCAGAGTCGTCGTAAAAAACTTCATTCCCGATGCTCTCAACACTGCTGCCGATGATGACATTGGTTAGTTCGTCGCAAAATTCAAATGCAGCATCACCGATGGCAACCACCTTGTTAGGCACCGTCACGCTGTTGATGCTGCTATAATAAAACGCATTGGCGCCAATGTTGGTGACGTTGTTCGGAATGGTGATGCCGGTTAAATTGAGGCAACTGTCAAAGGCATAGCCGCCAATGCTGGTGACCATGTTGGAAATCGCATAGCTGCCTGCGGTTTTGCCCTTGGGATATTCCAGTATGACAGTCTGGCCATGATTATACAACACTCCACCCGGACTACTTAGGGTGGGATTAGCTGCATCCACGTTAATCGCCGGCAGCTTGGAACAATTGTCAAACGGAGCACTCCCGTCCCCCACATCGCCCACACCCGATCCAATGGCGGCATTGGTCAGTCCGGTGCAATACGAAAAAGCGAAGTTGCCAAGGCTCACCACCTGGTTGGGAATGATGACCGAAGTGAGACTGTGGCACGAACCAAACGCACTGGATCCAATGGAAATGACGCTGGGGGGAAGCGTGAAATTTGTCAGGCTGGTGCAATCATAGAAAGTGGCGTAGCCGATGGAACTGACTTGGGAGCCAAAGTTGAGGCCCGTCAACCCGGCAGTGTAGGCGAACGCCCAATCGCCGATTGTAGTCACGGAATTGCTGACGGTGCAACTGCCGGCTTTGCCATTTGGATATTGGATCAAGGTGGCCATCGGCTTGTCGAACAGCACGCCGGCCGCGCTGGCATAATGAGCATTGTTCGTGTCCACACTGAGCGTGGTGAGGCTGGTGCACTGCATAAACGGGGCAGTGCCTATGTAAGTCACGTTGCTGCCGATGGTGGAAACGTTGGTCAAGGCCGTGCAGGAATTGAAGGCATACGCCCCGATATACTGCAGATTGCTGTCCAACATGATGTTGGTGAGACTGCTGCAGCTTAAAAACGCATCAATGTTAAGATACGTGATGTTGGTCCCCAATGTAATGCTGGTCAGGTTGGGGCTGCTGATGCTTTGAATTTCCGTGACCGGCAGGCCGGTGATGGTGGCGGGAATATTCAATATCCCAGGACTGTTGGTCGTATATCCGGTAACGACGATTGTACCGGCATTGGTGGACCAGGTCAGTTGCGCCCGCGCCGGGAGGGGTTGCAGAAATAATACTGGAATCAAGGCAGCAAACGCTGCGGTTTTGCGGGCGAGGTTCGTCTTCATAAATGACACGTCCAGGCGGTTTTTCTGATTGTTTCGTTCGCCCAGTTCAATGCCTGAACCGGGGTTTCCATCCTGCTTTGCCGACTGATCAACGTGTGTGTACTTCCTGATTTTCTTTTCTCGCCCCAGATTTGCAAGTCATTTATCCAGTCTATCCCGGTTTGGCAGAGCGAACGAGGTGGGCGCGGGCGGGGTTGAACTGACCATAATTGCAAGTCCCGCATTTACACTCCGAGTACTCCACCGGGAAAAAACCCCGGAAAAGAATCGTCTTGCGCGACTGCCGGACTTGTCTTACGCTGCCGCCATGAAAACCTTGACCATTCGGCTGCCGGATGTTCTGGCCCGGCGGATTGAGCAGGAATCGGTTGCCCGCGGGGTTTCAAAATCCGACATCGTGCGGGAGCGGCTGAATCAGCCCGCCCTGGCACCGCTTCAGGATGGCAGCTTGCGCGACATTTTGGAGGAAGGGTGGCAGGCCAAAGTCCCGGCCCAGCCCGCGCGGTTTCGCTCAGCTCACAAACACAAACTGGCGCAATTGATTCGTGCCAAAAAACTGCATCGTTGACAGCGGGGCCCTGGTGGCGCTGCTTGACCCGCGCGAAGAACACCATCGCTGGGCGCAGGAAGCTTTCTTCCGCCAGCCCGGACCGTGGTTCACCTGCGAGGCCGTGGTGTCCGAGGCGTTTTTTCTACTGCACGAACCCCACGCGCGCGCCCTCGAAAAACTCCTGCGTCACGGCCATCTGCGGCTGGGCCTGAATTTGGCGGACGAACTGGCCCAGGTGCTTGACCTCCGCGCCAAATACGCCAACGTGCCCATGAGCCTCGCCGACGCCTGCCTCGTGCGCATGAGCGAGACGCTGCCCGACCCGGTGGTCCTGACCACTGATTCAGACTTCAAATTCTACCGCCGCCACAGCCGGCAGGTCGTGCCTTGTCTCATGCCATGAAAAGGCGACGTGCTAAGTCACGAACTCCAACCGGTTGCCTTCCCAAAACAAAAGACCCTGACTACCTGCTGGAAACAATTGATTTTCTTCGCTTTCCTGCTATCGTGCCAAACTGTTTATTTTTCCTGTATTATAAAATACCAACGATGCCGAGCGTTTTCATAAAGACTTACGGTTGCCAGATGAACGAGCGTGACAGCGAGGCTGTGGCCGCGCAGCTCGTGGCCAAAGGCTATTCGCTTGCCAAGTCTGAGGCTTCCGCCGACGTGGTGCTTTTAAACACCTGTAGCGTCCGCGATTTCGCCGAGCAAAAGGCCATCAACAAGATGCAGAACGTCATTGGCACCGCGCGCAGCGAGAAACGCGACCAGATCGTGGGTTTCATGGGGTGCATGGCGCAGAGCCGCGGCAAAGAGCTGATTGACCAGTTGCCCGATGTGGACCTCGTCCTGGGCACCCAAAAATTTCATCGCGCCGGCGAATACCTTGACGCGCTGCTTGCGGGCACACGAAAAAAAATCGTGGACGTCGAGGCCGAGGCCAAGAGCGAGGCGACCATTCGCGAACATTTGCTCAACGGCAGCGCCAAGACTTCCGTCTCGGCGTTTGTCAGCATTATGCAGGGGTGCAACCAGCATTGCACGTTTTGCATCGTGCCCGCCACCCGCGGCGAGGAGCGCAGCCGCACGATTCCCGACATCCTCACCGAATGCCGGGAACTCGTCGCCCGGGGTGTGAAGGAAGTGACGTTGCTCGGCCAGATTGTCACCAGTTATGGCCGGAAGGAAAAGCGTGACGCGTGGCAGGTGGCACGTGACACGGGCGCCCCGTCACTCGTCACCGGTCACTCGTCACCCTTTGTCCAACTGCTTGAAGCTGTCCACGAAATTGAAGGATTGGAACGAATCCGCTTCACGTCGCCTCATCCCAAAGGCTATGGTGATGATTTGGTGGACGCCTTTGCGCGCCTGCCAAAATTGTGCGAAAGCGCGCATCTGCCGTTGCAAAGCGGCAGCGACCGCATCTTGAAACTGATGCATCGCGGCTATACGCGGGAAAAATACTTGGGCATCGTCCAGAAGCTGCGCCAAGCCCGCCCCGGCATCGGCATCACCACCGATATTATTGTCGGTTTCCCCGGGGAAACGGAGGAAGATTTCGAGCAAACATTGTCCCTCTGCCGGGAAGTGGCCTTCGACAATTCTTATATTTTCAAATATTCGCCGCGCCGGGACACACCCGCCGCCGAAATGCCGGACCAGGTGCCGCAATCCGTCCGCGAGGAACGCAACCAGCGGTTGCTTGAATTGGTGAATGAAATGGCCGCCGCCAAATATGACACCTTTATCGGCCGACAGGTGCAAATTTTGGTCGAGGGGCCAAGCCGGAAAAATCTCGCGCGTTTCACCGGCCGCACGCGCTGCAACAAAATTGTGCTGTTCGACGGCGGCGACCGCCATCGCGGCCAGCTCATGGATGTGAGAATTGAACGGACCGGCTCATTCACGCTTTACGGCAATCCGGCGGTGGTAAATTTGTAGGCGTGGCTTTTGAGCCGCGGGAATTGCCCTATTTCAATTTGTTATAACGCCCGACTAACCGGCGGGTGGTTGCTCTCGGAAAGAATTTTGCCAGCAACGCCAGGAAAACATTTTTCCCTCCGGGCACGCTGAGGCAATGACCTTGGCGGAACGCGCGATAACCGGTGGCGGCCACCTCGGCAGCGGACATCTTGGCGACCTGGGTGGTTCGTGATTCGTAGGTGCGGGCGGTCTGGGAGAAATTCGTTTCGGTCGGGCCAGGGCAGAGATTGGTGACGCTTACGCCGGTACCGCGCAGTTCTTCATACAACGCCTCGCTGAATGATTGCACAAATGCCTTGCTGGCATAGTAAACGGCCATGTACGGGCCGGGCAAAAAGCCGGCCACGGAACCGACATTTAAAATGCCGCCGCGCCGGCGCTGCACCATGCCGGGCAGAAACAGGCCGGTCAACGCGGCGAGCGCCGCAACATTGACCTGGATGATTTCAAGCTGCCGGGCCAGGGGCAGTTCCGCGAAACCGCCGTGCAATCCGAAGCCCGCGTTGTTCACCAGCACGTCCACCGTGATTCCCCTGCCCTTTACTTCATCAAAAACCTTTTGCGCCGACTCCGGCTGGGCAAGGTCTGCGGTGATAATGTGGACTTCCACCTGGTGGGTGCGGCGCAGTTCCGCACCAAGTGTTTCCAGCGCCGCGGTGTTGCGGGCCACGAGAACCAAGCTGGACTTGTCGGCGCCAAAACATTTGGCCAATTCCAAGCCGATGCCGGAAGACGCCCCGGTGACAAGAACGGTTTCGCTCATATTATTGGTCCAAGGTTGCGATTGCTGTAGTCCTTTGGTTAGTTGCGGCATTATAGTGGCACGGGCGTCCCGCCCGCCTGGTTCTGAAGCACACAGGCGGGACGCCTGTGCCACTAAAAATCACCGGTTGCCCCAGCCGAAGCGCGAGGTTATGGGCCAGTAAACAAAAAACGATTTCCCGATGATATTTCTTGCGGGAAACGGCCCCCAGGCGCGGGAATCGAAACTGTTGCACGTGTTGTCGCCCATGACCATGTAGGAATCAATCGCCCGGCCTTCGCCGGTGACGTCATTGGTCACTTCAAACAACTGGTTGGTGTAAATGGTTTCTTCGTCGGGAAAGAGAGGTGCAAGCTCGATATACGGGCGCGTGTTCAAACCATAGGTATCGGCCATGGCGTCGTTCACGTGGCCGGAAAACTGACCTTCGTGCGGCGGCTTGTTGGGATCAAAGCCGTAAACATTTTCGAAATGCGGTGTGGACGCATCCAGCCGCTCGCCGTTGATGCGCAGGTGCCGGTCATTCCCAATTTGCACATGCTCGCCGGGCAGCGCCACCAGCCGCTTGATGTAAAACTCGTCCTGTTCCATCCTGGAATTCTGAATGCCCTTGGTTTCGAATACCGCGATCTCGCCGCGGCCAGGCTTGGTGAAATTGTACGTCAAGCGATCCACAAAAAGGTGATCGCCGGCGTGCGCCGCCATTTTAACCACGTCCTCGCCTTTGTGATAAAATCTGCCGGGAAACAAGCCCGCGCGCGTGGCCAAATCGGACTCGCCATAATCTGGCGGAACCCACATGGTGTATTTAACGTCGGTTGAATCATCGTTGGTGTTGCCGATCCAAAATGATTGCTGGATGTTAAAAATCAAGGCCTTGGAAAGCGGGCCGACCTTTTTGATGACTCCGTCATTCTTCGCCACGACGTGAACATAGGAGATGCCTTCAAACCATTGTTTGACCGCCTCCCAGCCGGTGGGAAGGACCATGGACCTTTGCACCTGCATCTGCTGTTCGTAGGCCTTGTGGATTGTGGCCGGCTCGGCCCCGAGTCTCTCCAGCAAAACCACCGGCCCGAAGTCCGGCGTCGAGGTCACGCCAAACAGCGTGGGTTGCATGGAACCCGTGGGGATTTTGAACGGCTGCAAAAAGAATGTGCGGATCCCCATCGCCACCGCCAGGGCGACCAGGAGCACTTCTACATTTTCGCGCCAGGCGGCGTTGGGATAGGGCTTGAGCCATTTTTCGGCGGTCACCTGCAGTTCATCGGCCTTGATGTTGATGCGGCCGGTATGGCCTTCCTGGATGGCCGCGCGCAACTCATTGAGCTTGATTTGCACCGGGGCGATGGCCTGCGGCGACAACAAGTCACTTTGCGCCGCGAGCAAACGGCGATAGTGCTTGTGCACCGTCCACGCTTCGCGGACGGTCTTGGACATGAACCAGCGAAAAATCATACGCTTTGGCCTTGGACACGAATTATGCGGATTTTCACAAATTTAGTTTGCAGGAAAATAGCGGCAAATCACTCAAATGAAAGACAATTTCCCGAGGCAGGACCTCACCACCACGCGCTGCCATTCCAAACGATTGAAACGCACGGGCGGGACGCCCGTGCCACTACTGACTAGGAGCTGGCACTGGTGTAATGGCGCAGTGACAAGCGCCAAAACAGTTCTGAGACAACCGCCCAAACCACACCCATGCCCAGGAGCAGCAGCCACCCGGTGGGCGAATTGATTTTGTCCGCCAAGACCCGCACGGGAACATTGCTCACGAGCAACACCGGCAGTGCGAAGGTGAAGATGGCTTTGAACGCGCCGTTAAAGGCCTCATCCGGCATGCGCGCGATATTGAATAAATTATAGTAGCCCCAAACGATCCCCTGCGCCCGCACCGTCCAGAAACAAATTGTGGCGAGGATGAACATCAACGAGTAATGGATCAAAATGCCCACGAAACACAGCGCGCTGAAGCCGGCCAGTTGCGCGAGGGTGGGATGCAGATGGAGTTTGGCGGCGGCATAGACCATCACGGACAGACCAAATACCGCGTTGACAAAGGCGCCAAGGTCCACCACGCGGAGCGACACCAGAAAGCGGGTGTTGACCGGCAACAGCATCAGGAAGTCCATCCGCCCCGTGCGGACGAGTTCCGAGAGGTTCGTGCAGTTGGTCAGGAAAAATGCCTGATATAGCTGCTGGATAAAGTTGCTCGCGCCAACCAGCAAGACCATCTGCCACTTGGTCCAGGTGCCAACGGATTCGGTCTGGGAAAAAACAACGGTTACGAAGGTTAATTGGAGCCCAAACCACAGCCCCTCGACCAGAATCCACAAAATGAAATTGCCTTTGAATGACATTTCGCGCGTGACGGAATTTTTCCACAACGCGGCGTAGAGTGTCAGATGTCGTTTGAGATTCATGACGGAACCAGCAGCGGAAATTCTCTCCTACAGTGGGACGGCAAGCAAGCGTTTGCCGGGTCGAAGAAACCACCCGATTCAATGTTGACGGGGCTGAATTGGCGGTCGGTGCGTAATTCGGACCTGACATTCATTGATCAACCCTGCAAATATTCCCTGGTCTGGTTCCATGCCAGGCGCAATAGTCTGGGAAGGCTGGGCCAGCCACTCATCAAACGAATCCGGCACCCCTGTGCCTGTGGCGGACGCGTCAAATTCCACTGGCGAATCAAGGGGATCCGTCGGCTCGAAAAATATTTTGGTAACTTCAAACCGCTGCATGACACGTTGCACGCTGGTTGTTGCTCGAAACCTAAGAGAGTGTAATGCACAAAAGGAGCATAAGGCAAAATATTTTTCAAGAATTTTACATAACCTCAGAAATATCCAGTTTTTGGACAAAAGCTTCCCACTGAAGCCGGGTCGGGGGCCAGGGAGACAGCGCGATGGCACATCCCACGCTCCGCAAATTATAACTTTAGATTGCGTTTGCAGGGAAATTACCTATCGTCTTGTTGATTCCGCATGGAAAAACAGTTGAAAGCGCGGTATCAGATTCTTGTGGTGGATGACGAGCCTACTGTTTGCAAGGCCATTCAGATGATGCTCAAGTATTATGGGCATGACGTTCAGACTGCCAGCGATGGCGCGTCAGCCATGGTCGTGTTTGAAGCGGGACAGTTTGACCTGGTCATCACCGATTATCTAATGCCAGAAATGAAAGGAGACCAGCTTGTCGCCCTGATTAAAGCGAGCCGGCCCGGTCAACGCATCATCATGGTCACAGCTTTCGCGGAGGATTTCCTGACCCACGGCAAACCCACTGGCGGGGTGGATTGCGTGCTGAACAAGCCCTTTTCACTTGAAGAACTTCGCGCAGCGATCACCAAAGTAATGGCCTGAAACCGGCCAGGCAGAGCGGGGCGAAAAAAATTTTATACAAATTCCGGGAGCAAGGTGTCTATCAATTAAATGGCCGACGGAAACGATTTCAACCATTGGTGTGGCCGCCTCTTTGACGAGCAGGCGGCGCAATTAATCTTGTATGGCCGGGCGCTCGGCCTGAGCCATGCGGAGGCGGAAGATGTCATCCAGGAAACCTTCCTCGCGCTGATGCAATTGGCGGCGCCCCCCGCCAAGGCGCGGCATTACTGCGTGCGTGCCTTCCGAAACCGCGCATTAAACTACCGGCGATCACTGTGGCGGCGCCTGACCCGCGAGTGGGAGTCGGCGCGCTGGTTTGAAAAAGACCCGGACGAAACCCCGGCCGAACGGGCGGCCATGAGCTGCCTGGCGGAACTGCCGGTGGAACAGCGCGAGGCCATCGTCCTAAAAGTCTGGCACGGCTGCACGTTCGAGGAAATCGGCGGGCTGCTGGATATTTCACCGAACACCGCCGCGGGCCGTTACCGCTACGGGATTCAAAAAATTAAATCAAAACTGGAAGGAGTTGTTTATGAAACAGATGAGCGAGAATCAGTTGCGTTCCTGGCGTCCACGCCGGCCGTCAGCGGGACTTAAGCGGCGCCTCCTGCAATTCGCGGGCGAGGACGAAGTGCCGACAGCGCGGTGGCTCTGGAGCTGTGTGGCGCCCACAATGGCGTGTGCGTTGTTGACGCTAATGGCGTTCAGCCACGACGGCACCGGCCTGGGCCCGAAAATGCCGATGGCTTTGATTTTAAGCAACCAAAGCAGCGCCGTTTACGCCACGGGCGGCGCGCAGACCGGGCAGAATCATCTCGCGGCGGTAACTTTTGATTCGACAAACCGCAGTGTTTTAGAGTCTAGTATCGGTTTTACACCGACAACCAATTTGACGAACTGACTGACCAATGGACAAGCCGAAACCGAACCAGACGAAAGACCAGAAGGATTCCAAACCCGCCGCCAAAACAGCCGTTCCAGCCATCCCGGCCGGGCCGGCTGCCCCGGTTAAAGTTGCGCCCATGTTCCGGCCAACGGACTGGCTGACCCTCGCCATCACCTTCGGCGTAATTTGGATTATTTATTTGTTCACCCTGGCCCCGGAACAGACGCTGGAAGATTCCGGCGAGTTGTGCACGGGTGCTTTCTACGCGGGCATTCCCCATCCCCCGGGCTATCCGTTTTGGTCGGTGTACGCATGGTTTTGGACCGCCATCCTGCCCTTTGGCAATGTGGCGTGGCGCGTGGAAGTGGGCGAATCCTTTGCCGCCGCGATGGGTTGCGGCCTGCTGGCGTTGATGGTCTCGCGCGGCAGCAGCATGTTGATTGAGGGCATTGAGGTAATCAAAGGTTTGCCGCGCCAGTGGGAAAACTCCATTTGCGGGATCTCGGGGTTTGTGGCTGGCACGCTGCTGGGATTGGACGTGTTCATGTGGAGTGAATCGGTGGTCATCAACCGCATCTCGCTGTTCGGCGTGCCATGGTTGATTGCGGTGCTGGCCTGCATGATGCGCTGGATGTACGCGCCGCAGCAGCGGCGTTATCTGTATTTGGCGATGTTCCTTTACGGCTTATGCGCGACGGTTCACCAAACATTGCTGCTAAGCGCCATGGGCATCGAAGTAGCGATTGCCCTGGCGTCGCCGCGCCTGGGCCGCGACATGTTTCTGGCGAACAGCCTGGTTTATCTGGGCGGACTGATGTGCATGAGCACAGTACCGGCCTTGCAGAACATGAGCTCCATTGAACAGATGTTGTTTCACATCGTTGGCATTGGCTCCATTCTGGCCTGCGGCTGGCTGGCCATCGAAACAAAGGGCCTTTGTTCGGAATGGAAAGCAGTCATTTTGATGGGGCTGGCGTGGGTGGTGGGTGTCTCAGTCTATTTTTACGAACCGATCTCAGGCATGACCGACCCGCCGATGCAATGGGGTTATCCGCGAACAGTTGAAGGATTTTTCCATGCATTGAGCCGCGGCCAGTATGAAACCATCCATGGCTCGAACATCTTTTCCGACCCAAAGAAATTCGCGTTCCAACTCGGCTATATTGTAACGGGCCTTTCAGAATCCTTTAGCTGGGTTTACATGTTCATCGGGCTGCTGCCGTTTGCCTTCCTGTTGAAGATGCACAAACGCGAGCGTTCCTGGATCATCGGATTGACCTCGATTTATTTTTGTCTGTCGGTTTTGCTGGTGATTCTGATTGACGTTTCACCCGATCGTTCCTCGACGGATTTGAACAAGGTTTTCTTCACCGCTTCGCACGGGTTGTTCGCGATCATGATCGGATACGGGTTGACGTTGATGGCGGCCTACACGGCGACGCATTACCAAAAGGTGCGTCCGTGGGGATTTCTCACGGGCGGGGTGGCAGTTATCCTGGCGGTGTTTTGTCTCAAAGAGGCCGCCGGCACGCTTTATCACGGTCCGGCCGGCGTAGTTAACCTCTCGGAATTGCCGCATTATATTGCGCTGGCTTTTGACAAGGATCAATACGGCCTGCCCATATTCGCCAACTTGATACTGCTGGCCTTCCCGATTGGCTTGATCTGCGCATTTTTGGTTTATCGCCAGCGCGGCCCGGTGCTGATCATGCTCTGTCTCTTTGCGATCATGCCGCTCTGGTCAGGCCTTTCCCACTGGTACAAGAGCGAACAGCACAACCACTGGTTCGGCTTCTGGTTCGGCCATGACATGTTCACTCCGCCGTTCACCGACCCGAAAACCGGCAAATTGAGCTATGACAACGACCTCCGCGCCACGTTGCTGAAAGACCCCGCCAACAAGGATTTGGTTTATCCGGAAATGGACCGCAACACGATCCTCTTCGGCGGCACCGACCCCGGGCGTTTCTGCCCGACCTACTCGATTTTCTGCGACAGTTTCATTCCGCACAGTTGCCAGCCGGCGCAGGACCAGAAATTCGACCGCCGCGACTGCTATCTTATTACACAAAACGCCCTTGCGGACGGCACCTATCTGGATTATCTCCGCGCCCAATACAACCGCTCGAAACAGATTGACCCGCCATTTTTCAGCGAGCTTTCCAAATACATTTTTGGCCTTTTCCTTGGTCCGGACAACGCGGACACCGGCTTGACCGCCGGCATCAACAGCCTGCTTTACAACGTCCTTGACCGCCCATTCACGGCGTGGGGCGCTTACGTGGAAAAATACCGGCGCGCGCGCGGAGTTTATCCGCCGTCGGAAATTTACATACCCTCCCCGGAAGATTCGCAGAAGTGCTTTGAGGACTACACGCAGGATGTTGCCCGGCGGCAGCAACTTGGGCAGCTCAAACCGGGCGAGGATGTGCACGTTGAAAATGGCCGTGTGCAGGTGGCCGGCCAGGTGGCGGTGATGAACATCAACGGCCTGCTCTGCCGGGTCATCTTTGATAACAACCCGACCAATTCATTCTACGTCGAGGAAAGTTTTCCGCTGGACTGGATGTATCCGTACGAAACTCCATCGGGCATCATCATGAAAATCAACCGCAATCCGCTGCCGGAATTGTCCGACGACGTGTTTAAAATTGATCATGAGTTCTGGACGAAATATACCACGCGCCTGTGCGGCAACTGGATCACCTACGACACCTCGGTGAAGGACATCGCGGACTTTGTGGACCGCACCTACATCCATAATAATTACAAGGGCTACACGGGCGACCGGGCCTTCGTGCGCGATGACGATGCGCAGAAGGCATTTTCCAAATTGCGCAGTTCGCAGGCCGGGGTTTATTTGTGGCGTTGCGGCCTGCCGGGCACCACCCCGCCCTGCCCGCCGGAATATCGCCAAAAAACCCCCGCCGGCCAGGAGGCGCTCATCCGGGAAACGGAATTTGCCTTTAAGCAGGCGTTCGCGTTTTGTCCTTACAGTCCGGAAGCCGTTTACCGCTACGTCAATTTTCTCCTGGGCATGGCCCAGACGGAAGAATATACCGGCCATGCCGACCAGGCGGTCCATCATTTCGATGACGCCATCCTCGTGGGGGAAACGTGCCAGAGATTGGACCCGTACAATTCCCAGATCACGGACTTGATCAATACGGTCAAATCATATCGGAGCCAGATTGAAAGCCAGGGCGCGGGTCATGCCCAGGCAATGAATCAAGTGGAGGCGATGGCGTCCATGGCCCGAACGAACCCTGCCAACGTGCAAAACCTGGTCATGCTCGGCGGCGCGTACTT
>Ga0302319_10018327_pt1 | contig 12775 bp, 11 predicted proteins | sample Bog_T0_2_FD_203319 | JGI IMG/M metagenome (GOLD analysis project Ga0302319, IMG submission 203319) | Peat permafrost microbial communities from Stordalen Mire near Abisko, Sweden - Bog_T0_2 | ecosystem: Environmental > Terrestrial > Soil > Wetlands > Peat | place: Sweden: Abisko, Stordalen Mire...
GTATGGCCATACACTGACGACTTGCACATGGCCCATGTCGCTGACGATGTTAAAACCGCAGTACCCAAGACCACCCAGAATTACAGCGCCGAAGATCAGTCCCCCGACCAGTCCCGGGCCCTTTTTCAACTTTTTATCGAGCAGAGATGTGCCCGCAGGCACAGATGCAACACTTGACATGCTTTCTTCCCCCTAGATACACAACACTCGGACGCTAACAGGCCAATCATTGCCAGAGTGTGAATTTGAGGGAAGGACAATTATGAATATTTGATGAATGCAGTGCGCCTTGTCGCGTCGGTCGCCCCGCCAATTCAAAATTGATTGCCGGGACCATATGTGCCTATAGGTTGGCGCGATTCAGGACAAACCACCCGGCCAATTGCTCTTCCGTGACGCTGCCCTCAGCGAGCCCATAAAACGTGAGATAGGTCTCCGCTTTATCCGCTGAGATCCTGATACCGTTCAGCGCAAGGAATGTAATTGACGTGATGAATGCCGTCCGCTTGTTGCCATCCACAAATGGATGATTCGCCGTGATGCCATATGCATAGGCGGCCGCCATCTGTTCCAGCGATGGCTCCGTTTCTGAATAAGCAAACAAATTCTTTGGTCGAGCCAATGCCGACTCCAACATGCCAATGTCACGGATGCCGGAAGGGCCGCCATGCTCAGCCAGAGATTCCTCATGAGCAGCTATTACAACTCTCTGCTGAACCCAGATCGGCTCCATCGCTACTCGGCAAGTTTCCGCAGAACGTCGCGGTTTTCACGCATCACATCGCGGGCGACTTCCATCTGGGCGGCAAACTCTTCGTCATACGGAACAAGGTGAATGCCGTCGCGAGTCTGAGTAATGTACAGGATGTCACCTTTTTGCACATGCATGTGCGAAAGGAGCTCTTTCGGCAGAACGATGCCCGCTGAGTTTCCGACGGTGGTGATTTTGACTGTCGTGGCCATTTAGATGCCCTCTCATTACAACAACCATTATAACGAAAATTCGCGTTTCTACCGCGCCTTCTCTATATCCCCTTTTTGAACCACGCCAAGACTGGCGGAACCCGATTTCCCGGTCATCAGCGCTACCAGTTCGACCTCTACCGCCAGTCGTCCTGCGCCCGAGTAGAGATCTCATTAATTACGTTTTCGAATTCAGTATGTTTCTTGATAAATATCTCGCTGAAGTTGCGATCCTGATTGAGCAAAATAGCCTGCAGCCGGACCAGCTCCAGCAGCGCCAGGAACATTGCCACGAGAGCCCGGTGAGATCGTGTATTGCCCAATAAACGGTGCAGAGAGACCGGCCGGTCTTCGAGCACCAGGCGCCGCCCGAGGAATTGGATCATCTCGCCCACGGTGACCTGGTCTTCCTGAACATTCAGCACCGGACGCGCACGCATCCGTTCCAGAATGCTCGCGAAGACGCGAGCCAGGTCCCCAGTATCGGCAGCAATTTCCGCCTCGGTCGCAGCGTCGTCCTTGAATTCGCGCATGCCGGGGTTGGTCCAGGACGCAGCTTCGAGCATCTGCTTCTGTTGCAGCATCTGGGCAGCATTCTTGAAGCGCTCGTGCTCCAGCAGCCGCTCGACCAGTTCGCGGCGTGGATCCTCTGCCGCATCCTCCGGCCCCGACGGCGCCCGCGGCAGCAGCATCTTGCTCTTGATGTGAATGAGCAGCGAAGCCATGTAAATAAACTCGCCCGCCACGTCCACATCCGTCGATTTCAGCTTTTCCACGTAGCCCAGAAACTGAGCAGTGATCCGCGCAATCGGGATGTCATAGATATCGATATCCTGCTTGCGAATCAGGTCCAGCAACAGGTCCATTGGCCCGTCATAGACCTGCCCCACCGTGACGGAGAACGGAAACGCCTGCGGGTCTTCAGGCGGGTTCTTTTGTTTGCCGGCGGGCTTTTCGGCCTTCTCTGATTTTTCTGGCGGAACAGGCTTCGGCGTGAGCACCAGCACAGGCGCGGCCTTCGAGACCGGCTCCGTGCTTTGTTCCGTTGCCCTCACTTCCGGATTCGTGGGTTCTTCGATCAATGCTGTTTCTTCTTCCATTCGATGGTCGCTCTATCCGATCGGCATCTGCATTGCGGCATCGACTTCGCGCATAGTCTGAGCGGCACGCTGCTGTGCGCGGACCGAGCCTGCGTCAATGATTTCAAGCGCCTGCGCACCCGTGTAGCGCGCACGACGCTCCTGGATGGGAGCGAGTATCTGCACCAGCGAATCTGCCGCCCATCCTTTGCACTGGATGCAACCGATTCCGGCCGTGCGGCACCCTTCGTAGACTTCGGCCAGCTTCTCCGGCGTGGAAAATACCTTGTGCAGATCGCCGACCGGGCACTTGTCGGGATCGCCTGGATCACTCCGGCGAATACGAGCCGGATCCGTCACCATGGTTTTGAGCTTCTGGCGCACTTCGGCTTCTGTATCCGTCAGCTGGATCGTATTCCCGTAGCTCTTGGACATCTTCCGGCCATCAGTTCCAGGCAGTTTGGGCGAAGGAGTAAGCAGAACCTGCGGTTCTGGTAGAACTTCCTTGCCATCCAGCCTATAGAACTGGTTGAAACGGCGCGCAATCTCGCGTGTCAGTTCGACGTGAACCACCTGATCCTGACCAACGGGAACGTATTGCGGCTGGTAAAGCAGAATATCTGCGGCCTGCAACAACGGGTAGCCAAGAAATCCGTAGGTGCTCAGGTCTTTGCCGGTGATGTTTTCCTGCTGTTCCTTATAAGTCGGCACCCGTTCAAGCCAGCTGATCGGCGTGATCATGCTGAACCGCAGAAACAGCTGGTCATGCTCCGGAACCTTGCTCTGAAGAAACAGGACGGACTCCTCAGGATCGAGACCTGCACCGAGGAAGTCTAAAGCCACCTCTTCGATGTTTTCCTTCACTTTGGATGTGTCGGCATAATCAGTAGTCAGTGCATGCAGGTCAGCAATAAAGAAATAGCACTCATAATCCTGCTGCAGCTTCACCCAGTTCGCCAGGGCGCCCATATAGTTGCCCAGGTGGAGCTTGCCCGTAGGGCGCATGCCGCTGAGAACGCGGGGACGGTCATTGGAAATGATGGGAGTCTCGTTGCTCAGGGCGGTTTCCGGGGAGATGTGTCTCTTGTGTATTGTACCGGGACGAAATGCGGCCCAATCGGGCTACAATGGCTCGACGAATCAACTCCTATGGCCACTGCAAATCCACTCCCGCCCGCCGACCCGATTCTTGCCCGGCTCCAGGAGCAGCAAACCTGGTACAGCCGGAAAAGCCGCGAAGCGCGAAAAGCCTTCAAGTTCATCAAAGTAACGGAAATCGTGGCCGCCGCTCTGATTCCATTCCTCACCGGACACATTGGAGCCGCAGACCATCCATGGCCCGAACTGAATTACGTGATCGGCGGGCTGGGCGTGTTGATCACAATTCTCGAAGGGCTCCTGCACCTGAACCAATACCAGGAGCACTGGACCTCCTACCGCGCCACCTCCGAAGCCCTGAAGCACGAGAAGTTCATGTTTGACGCCAAGGCCGGCCCATACGCCAATGCGGTGGATCCCCGCGTTGCTCTGGCCGAGCGAATCGAAGCAGTCATGGCCCAGGAAAATTCCCAGTGGGTGTCTACCCAACAGAAAGCCACAACCGGTCAGTCCTCGACGGGGCAATCTGCGACGGGCTCAAGATAGACCGCTTTGTTGACTACGATGAGGGCTTCAGGCCGCCCCCCATCGCATACATCCGGAATCCTTTGCTGAAGTCCAGATGCATCTCCTTGGTATCTGAATCCTGCTGAGCCTTCCCTGCAAAATCGTTCCGGACGGTGACCGCAAGACGGGAATCGGACACACGCATGCGAATGACCGCGGTCCGCAGCGAAATAACTTCCTTCGGAGTATTTTTGAGCTCCCAGCTTTCAGTCACCAGTTCGTCGCCGTTCAGCTTCGCGTGATGCGAACCCCAATCGCAAAGATCCAGTACGCAACTACCCCACGCGTTCACCAGGTATCGCCCACTCCCTGCCGGTGCTTCTGCGGAGATTCTGAGACGGAAGAGATTGTCGCCAGCCTTTGGCATCTTAACGTCCTGCCAATCCCCGAAAAATGCTGCAGCCGGATCTGGCGGCGCTGCGGTTGTCGAACCCGTCGGAGGTGATTGAGATTGCGGAGCCGAACTGCCGCGCATTACAACGAAGGCGATCACCGCGCAGATAAGCACGGCTGCTACTCCAATACCCAGGACAAGCGGTAGTTTCGACGTGCTGGATGAATTGCCCGGTGACGATGCAGGCGCCTGCGGTGCCGGTAATTGAACCGGGACAGTCGCGTGGACGGTTTCGGTGTCATGTTTTTGATTGACATTGACGTAACTTTTCAGCGCGCCAATCAGAAGCGCTACATCAGAATTCCAGCGCGCATGGGTCAGTTCGACGCTGTTGCGGTAGCGTAAATCCTTGAGATTGTCAGGGAGCTGTTCGAGGGTGGGCATGTGTCCCTCATGCACCAGCACCGGAATTACCGGAATGCCACGGGCAAGAGCAGCGGCGATCTCCAGCCGCACATAGTCGTCGGGGTTGTCGAGCCGTCGCGAACCATTGGAGCCGGTAACCGTAGCCCAGCCCGGGCCAATGACAGCCAGCAGCACACCGCAACCTGAGACATTCGCATCAATGGCCTTCCGGAAATCCAGGCCAGGCTGAATTCCTGCAACATCCATGAAAACGTTGGAGTCGCCATAGGCGCGAACCAGGTCGTCGTAAAGCCGTCCCGCTTCGCCTTCGGCATCCGCGCGGCGGTAACTAATAAATATGGCTCGCCCGGCAATATCAGACATGAGAGTTTGTTTACCCCCAAGCAAGAATAGGTTGGGCTGCCGAATTGTTCAATCTAAAAGGGAAAGCAATCAGGTGAAACAAAGCCGGTTGCTATCGGCTGCCCCATTTCTGCTGAAAGAGCCGCAGTTTCTGTAGAGTCACAGCGGCCTGTCCAGAATCAATGGCCTCCGCAGAGCGCGCAACGCCTTCCTTGAGATCTTCAGCAATGCCGACCGCAACCAGAGCCGCAGCGGCATTGAACAGGACAATATCTCGTCGTGGTCCTGGAATACCCGTAATGATGTCGTAGAGGATGCCGGCATTGTCGTTTGCATCACCGCCCGAGAGCTCTTCCAGCGTCGCCCGCGGTAAACCCGACATCTCCGGAGTAATCCGCGCCGCCTTGATCGCCGTTTCTGCGGCCGGTTCAACTCGAACAGCGATGGATTCGCCGGTCAAAGTCAGTTCGTCCAGACCGTCCAGACCGTGCACCACAAAAGCTCGACGTGTGGTCTGCAACTCGACAAGTGTGCGGGCAACCAGCAGCGCGCGACTCGGAGCCAGAACACCGATCACCTGGGATCGGGCGTGGGCCGGATTCGTCAGCGGGCCGCAAAGATTGAAAATCGTTCGAAATCCCAGCGCCCTCCGCAGTGGCGCAACAGCCTTCATGGCTGGATGCAACATCGGAGCATAAAGAAAGACAAATCCGGTCTCCCGCAGACATTCGGCGGCGAGTTCAGGAGAAAGCGTGATCGGCACGTCCAGCGCCTCCAGGACATCCGCAGACCCGCATCGGGAGGTAACCGCCCGGTTGCCGTGCTTGGCTACCATTGCGCCGGCTGCCGCAGCCACCAGTGCAGCGCCAGTCGAAATATTGAACGTCGCGGGCCCTCCGCCGCCTGTGCCGCAGGTATCCACAAGCAGGTCCCGCTCCTCATCCGTCAGCGGAATCGGTGTGGCTCGGGCGCGCATTTCCTCGACAAAACCGGCAAGCTCCGGGGCGAGTTCGCCGCGGGTTGCAAGAGCCGTGAGCAGAGCGGCGGTCTCGACTTCAGGGACTTCCTGATCCAGGATCGCGGCCAGTGCGGCGCGGGATTGTTCTCGGGTGAGCGGTGCGCCGTCTTCGGCCAGCGGCTTGAGCAGGGCTTTCAATGTGGACAACTGGGGAATCCTCTTGGTTTCTATCGTCCTTCTTATCGTAATGGCGCGTACACCATCGCGGTATCCCTGTTTGCGGCATCTTTGCCGCGTCCGATAGTATTTGAGTGCTTATGAAGGCGTCTCACGCGAATGCCTGTGAGATCAGATTGCGATCCAACGGCAAACAGCCCGGTCAGCACACCTTGAGTTAGAGAGCCCAGCCCAACAATGAAAATTCACGAGTATCAGGCAAAAACAATCCTGGCGAAGTACGGTGTGCCCGTGCCCAGGGGCGAGGTAGCGAACACGCTGCCAGAAGCCGCGGAAGCGGCCCGAACCCTGCTGGCGAATGGCGCGTCAGGGGTAGTCGTAAAAGCGCAGATCCATGCCGGAGGCCGTGGCAAAGGCGGCGGCGTCAAGGTCGTTCGCGACCTTGTGGCTGCGGAAGAAGCCGCAAAAGCAATCCTCGGCATGCAGCTCGTAACGCACCAGACCGGGCCTGCCGGACAGAAAGTACAGCGCCTTCTGGTCGAAGAAACAGCCGCAATCGACCGCGAACTCTACCTCGGCATCGTCCTCGACCGCGCTTCCGGAAAGCTCGTGTTCATGGCCTCGCAGGCCGGCGGCATGGAGATCGAAGAAGTCGCCGCCAAGGATCCCGACGCCATCTATAAGGAAGAGATTGACCCGGTCATCGGCCTCGCAGCCTACCAGGGACGCAAGATCGCCTTTGCGTTGGGTCTGAAGCCGACGCAGGTCAATCAGGCCGTCGTCTTCTTCCAGAGCCTCTATAAGGCGTTCACCGAAACCGACGCATCGCTCCTCGAAATCAACCCATTCATCACCACCAAGGACGACAAGCTCTTTGCCCTCGACGCAAAGATGACCTTCGACGACAACGCGCTCTTCCGCCACCCGGAGATCAAGGCGCTTCGCGACGTCGCCGAGGAGGATCCCCTCGAAGTCGAAGCCAGCAAGTATTCGCTGAACTACATCAAGCTCGACGGCTCTATCGCCTGCATGGTCAACGGCGCCGGCTTGGCGATGGCCACCATGGACATCATCCAGTACGCTGGCGGCAGCCCCGCCAACTTCCTCGACGTAGGCGGCGGCGCAACCCAGGAGCAGATCGAGCATGCCTTCGAAATCCTGCTCTCTGACGCCAATGTAAAGGCCATCTTCATCAACATCTTCGGCGGAATCCTGCGCGTCGATAAGCTGGCCAACGGCGTCGTAGCAGCAGCCAGAAAGCTCGACGTGAAGATTCCGATCATCCTTCGCCTCGAAGGCACCAACGTCGAAGAAGGCCGCCAGATTCTGAAAGATTCCGGCTTGAATTTCCAGGTAGGCGCAACGATGAAAGAAGCAGCGGATCTAGTCGTCGCAGCAGCGAGAGGGTAGAGATCAGTTGTCAGGGGTCAGTAATCAGCAATTGGTTAATATCCGGGAAAGTCGGTAAGCTTCGCATGGTTCAATCGTTCCGTGATTTAGTTGTCTGGCAACGCGGAATGCAACTGACTGTTGCAATCTACCGGCTAACCAGAGAATTTCCCCGCGAAGAGCTTTATGGATTAACAAGTCAATTGCGTCGTTCAGCAGTATCGGTACCCAGCAACATCGCTGAAGGACACGGAAGATTGAACACTCGCGAGTTTCGCCAGTTTCTTGGAGTCGCTCGCGGATCAAATTTTGAACTTCAGACGCAACTGGAGATTGCAAAAGCTCTCGAACTGGGAGACTCGCAATTGATCTCCAATGCAGAGCGTCTGTCACACGAGGTAGGAAAGATGATTTTTGGGATGCTCGAAGCGATTGGCCGGTAGGCAGAATAGTCTGCCGTAACTGATCCCTGACGACTGAACCCTGATCCCTTTCCAACGAGGAGCATAAATGGCAGTTCTGGTTGATAAAAGCACGCGCCTGATCGTTCAGGGAATCACCGGCAAAGAGGGAACCTTCCACGCCAAAGGTGCAGCGGAATATGGCACAGTTGTCGTTGGCGGCGTCACACCGGGCAAGGGTGGAACAACGCACGAGGGCTGGCCGGTCTTCAATACCGTGGCCGAGGCCGTCGAGAAGACGGGCGCAAATGCAACGGTGATCTTCGTGCCGCCGCCGTTTGCGGCCGATGCCATTCTTGAAGCAGAAGATGCCAGCATTCCGCTGATCGTCGCCATCACCGAGGGCATCCCGACACTCGATATGGTGAAGGTCTGGGCCAAGATCAAGAATTCCTCTTCGCGCCTGATCGGACCTAATTGCCCCGGAGTCATCTCTCCCGGCAAGGCAAAGATCGGCATCATGCCTGCCCGCATTCATCTCGAGGGCTCGATTGGCATTGTTTCCAAATCTGGCACGCTGACTTATGAAGCCGTCCATCAGCTCACCCAGCGCGGCATCGGCCAATCGACAGCCATCGGCATCGGCGGCGACCCGATCATCGGCACCACTCACATCGACGCTCTGCGCCTGCTCAATGACGATCCGGAAACCGAAGCCATCATCATGATCGGCGAAATCGGCGGAGCAGCCGAAGAAGCCGCCGCAGCCTTCGTGAAAGCGCATGTGAAGAAGCCAGTCGTCGGCTTCATCGCCGGACAAACTGCACCTCCCGGACGCCGCATGGGCCACGCCGGCGCGATCATCTCCGGCGGCCAGGGCACCGCTGCAGAAAAGATGAAGGCAATGACAGACGCCGGCATCCATGTTGTCGTGTCTCCAGCCGACATCGGAGCAAAGCTCGCCGAAGTAATCGGCAGAGCGTAGCATCCATCAAGCAGCGCAGACTACAAAGGCCCGCCACACGGTGGGCCTTTGCGTCTCATGGCTCAAGTATTGAGCGTTGCTGAGAACTGCTCGATGGATAGAGCTTCGACTCCAGGGGCTACGGTGGTCATTTCGGGCTGCGCACGAGCCTTGCGGTGAACGATAAAGGATCGGCTGATGCCATAATCGCCGCGATCCAACCCGCGGTATTACGATCCTATGATTTGAGTTTTTGAAAGTTGTACTTTCAAAAACTCAAATCATAGATTGCCCGTGAGCACACAAATCCTCCGAGATTGGCAATGCAACAACATGCATGAATCAAGGATATCCGGCGCATGTCCTGAAGATAGCGGGGATCACGCACAAGAGTTATGCCACGGAAATTCCGAAGGCTTTACGCTACCAAACCCGGCACGGCTTGGGGCTAACCATCTTCGCAGGAGCCTTGCAGGAAAAGCTCTTCGCAAACTCCGGCAGATCCTGCAGAATCGCATTCGTCCGGTACTCATCAGGCGCATGCGGGTCGGTCAAAGCGCGGGAGCGAAGGTCTTCCTGTCGAGTCTGCGTGCACCATTGCTGGGCATACGCAATCCAGAATCGCTGCTCCGGCGTGTAACCATCCATCTTCGCGGTCAAGTCGAGATGCGCCGCATGGGCCTTGTCCTGCCATGCCAGCCACGCCAGCCAAAGACCACCCAGATCTGCAAGATTCTCCCCCAGAGTCAGCTTGCCGTTCAGATGTACTCCGGGGACAGACTCGATGGCGTCATACTGCTTGACCATGCAATCCGCGCGATCTGTGAACTTGAGTTCGTCGTCCTTGGTCCACCAGTTCTTTAGATTGCCGGTCGCGTCAAATTGCCTGCCTTCATCATCGAAGCCGTGGGTTAACTCGTGCCCCACAGTCGAGCCCATATCGCCGTAGTTAGCCGCGTCATCTTCTTTGCCGCTGAAAAACGGCGGTTGCAGATAGCCTGCGGGAAAATTCACATTGTTCTGCTGCGGGTCGTAGTACGCGTTTACAGTAGGCGGAGTCATCTCCCACTCACCCTTATCAACCGGCTTCCCGATCTTGGCCATATCGCGCGCATGGTTGAACTCCTGCACGCGAATCTGGTTGCCCAGCGCGTCGCCGCGAACGATGGTCAAGGTCGAATAATCCCTCCATTTATCCGGATAGCCGATCTTGTTCATCACCCCGTGCAGCTTTTCTTTCGCACGGACCTTGGTCTCCGCGCTCATCCAGTCGAGGGAGCCAATGTCCTTGTCCATCGCCTGCTCAATCGCGAGGGTCATGGCCAGCGTGCGCTGCTTCTCCTCCGGAGGGAAATAGCGGGAAACATAGACCTGCCCAAGAGCTTCGCCAAGTTCATAATCAACCCGGCTTGTGCAGCGCTTCCATCGTTCCTGCTCTTTTTCGGCACCGTTCAGCGTATGCGAGTAGAAGTTCCAGTTCTCCTGGTCGAAGGCTTGGGGCAGACTGGTTCCCGCAAAGGCATGCAGCAGATGCCAGCGCAAATAAGCTTTGATCTGATCGAGGGAGCTTTCCGCAACAAGACTGTTGAAAGCGGCAAAGAACTTCGGTTCCGTATCGTTGACCTTCCCCGAGGACGGAGCGCGATCGGCTGCGATGTAAGCAGTCAACGAGAAGTTGGGCAGCTCTTTCGTCAACGTCGCCACATCTGTCGGATGGTTCAGATTCTGCGGATCACGCTGCTCGGTAACCGTGAGCGAAGCTTGCGCAAGGCGCGTCTCGATCTCAAGCACCGTCCGCGCGTCTTTGGCAGCCTGTGCCTCCGATTCTCCGGCGAGCTCAAGAATCTTGCTGACGTGTGCGACATATTGCTGGCGCTGTTCAACGGATTTGGCGTCCGTGCGCGTGTAGTAATCGCGCTCCGGCAAGCCCAGGCCACTTGCATAGTACGTTTCAATCACTGAGGCGGAATCAGCGAAATCCTGAGCTGCTCCCATACCAAAGAAGGCGCTGACTCCGATTGTCTGCAGATGGGCCAGCAAAGCGGGCAGCTCCTGTTTCGTCTTCAGTGCCGCGATACGGTCCAGTTCCGGCTGAAGCGGTGCAATTCCTTTCTGATTGATAGCGGCAACATCCATGCAACTCGCGTACTCGTCGCCGATCTTCTGTTCATTTGGCTGCCGAGTGCCGCTGGCTGACGACGCATCTTCGAGGATCTGTTTCAGATGTAGTCGATTCAATTCATACAGTTCCGTAAAACGTCCATAGGAAGTCTGATCTGCGGGCAAAGGATTGCGCTTGAACCACCCCTTGCAGGAAAACTGATAGAAGTTGTCGCAAGGGTCAACGGTAGCGTCGATCAGCGACGGATCAAAGACTTTCAGCTCGGGAGCCGATGTGGCCGGCGGCGACGAAACAGGCAGCTGCTGCCCGAATACCGGTGAAGCAACCATCAAACCGGCAAATAGAGCCAGCTTGACCACCATCCAGCGACGCGAATGGAAACAGTCAAAGTCGGAATTCGAGCACAGACACGCAAGATATCGAAACATGAACAAGACTCTACCAGACGCCGCGATACGCAAACATCCTTGCAAAGCGCCAATTACAATAGGAATGAAACGTAATTCGAAGCAAGGAGCAAGTCCATTGTCACAACGCACCTTCAGCATCATCAAGCCGGACGCGGTTCGCAAGGGATATACTGCGGCCATTTTGGCGGAAATTGAAAAGGCCGGATTCCAGATTATTTCGATCAAGAAGCAATCGATATCGAAGCCCCAGGCCGAGGGATTCTATGCGGTCCACAGTGCCCGTCCGTTCTTCGACTCCCTGACCACCTTCATGTCCTCCGGACCGATCGTTCTGCTCGTGCTTGAAAAGGAAAATGCAATTGCGGATCTGCGCAAGCTGATGGGCGCAACCAACCCGGCAAACGCAGACGAAGGAACCATCCGCAAGAAGTTCGCCGGCTCGATCGAGGAAAATGCAATTCACGGCTCGGATGCACCAGAGACAGCCGCTTTCGAGATCGGCTACTGGTTCGCTGGCTACGAACTCGTCTAACAAGTTCGTCTAAGAAATGGCGTAAAGAGGACAAACGCACCCTCAGCGCGATGTCATCAGATTGTTCGCAGTTTTCGAGATGACCTCGGCGCAGCGCTGCACTGATTGATGAATCATATAGTAGTCGTGAGCCGCATCTGCAATCTGTTGCATCGTGGCGTCAGGGACCATTCCGTTGGCAGTCGCCAGGGCAGAGACAGCATCTGGCAGAACATACGGAAGGTAAGTTGGAGCCGGGATATTTCTCGGCTCCAGTTCTACCAGGATCGGGAACAGCGCGTGCGCCTGGTACGCGGCAATCACTCCAGACTTTTCCCAAACATCCGGCCAGTAGCCCACCACTCCCGCAACGCTGTCTGCCATCAGTTCGCTCAGTTGATTTTCTTCCATCCAGCCAGCGCTGCGCACTTTAGCTCCCGCGAGAGAATCGGGGATGTGCCTGCTTCGCCCCGACCCGACGTCGACTACGTTTTGAATGCGAAGCTTGCGGCAGATGTTTTCGAGAGCCTGGCGGTGCTCTTGATAGAGTCGCGACCGCGTGACAAGTTGCCCAAAAACGATGAGCTGCCTGGATCTTTGACTCAGGGCTCGAAGTCGTTTCGGTTCCCCTAGATTCGAAAAAATGGGGATCTTCGAAAGTTGGCCATTGGCTTTGCCAAGTCGCTTAAGCCGCTGCATGTATTTGCCATTGGATGTGAAAGACGCATCGGCAATTTTCAACAGCTTGCCCACGCTCTCGCGCTGTTCCCGATTCGTCCAGAAGGCCCGCTTCCAGGGCATCCCAGAAGCATAAAGCTCATGAAAGAACACCAGGATCCGCGTATCTTCCGCGAGATCTTCGATCTCATGAACAAGGTCCATCGGCTCCCCGGTTCGGGAATAACCATAAGGACCGTAATGCAGGAGAACACAGTCAAAACGATTGTGCTGCTGCAATCGGTCGATCTCTTCGAGCAATGCCGGAGGCGACGCCTCCGCAGCGTAGCTAAGCGTATTTGGAGAAATCTCGCTCG